>FLSC01000104.1_pt1 | contig 14740 bp, 11 predicted proteins | sample 1550561 | NCBI WGS metagenome assembly FLSC01 (sample SAMEA4031775, study PRJEB14383) | metagenome | biome: human; feature: oral; material: saliva | place: Philippines | collected 2014 | reverse complement strand
ATGCAGATGAACTACATTGCCCAGTTGCGCAGCCGCCCGGTGCTCACCCACCCGGAGTCCTCCCTGCTCATGCGTGTGGAGGAGCTGAGCCAGCTGCGCGAGCGCGCTCACCGTTCGGTGCAGCACCGTCTGGAGCGTGAGTCGGCGACTCTGTCGCATACGTTGGCGCGGGTGCGGTCACTCTCGCCTGCGCAGACGCTCAACCGCGGCTACTCCATCGTTCAGGATGCGGCGGGCGCTATTGTGCGTGACGCTTCGGCGCTGAGTGCGGGCGAGCAGATTACGGTGCGCGCGGCGACCGGTTCGGCGCAGGCGACCGTGACTTCTACGGATCCCTCAAATATCTCCTAAACTTCGATACCCCTAAGTTTTACCCCTGGTTTTTACCCCTAAGTTTTACCTCTGAAAGGTTCCTCAATGAGCGAGAACATTAGCTTCAACAGCGCCGAACTGGGCGCCCCCGTCGAAACCCTCGGCTACGAGCAGGCTCGTGCCGAGCTGGAGCAGGTCGTGCGTCAGCTGGAGTCCGGTGCCAGCGACCTGGAAACCTCCATCGCCCTGTGGGAGCGTGGCGAGGCGCTTGCCGCCCGCTGCGAGGCGTGGCTGCAGGGCGCGCAGGAGCGCCTGAACGCGGCACGCGGCGCACAGAGCGGTGCACAGGGCGGGGAGCCTGCGGCGAACTAGCACGCCCCTCCCGGTGCGTTGCTGCGCACCCTGGCGCGTTGCTGCCCCTCCCGGCGTGTTGCTGCGCCCTCTGGCGCATCCGCAAAGCCTCTAAAAATAGCCTGCCCCGCAGCTCAACAGAACTGCGGGGCAGGCTATTTCTGTCTATGTAGCAGAGGCAGCAGGGCTAGTGCTTCTGCTTGTAGTCAGCCATGAAGTTACCCAGACGCTCCAGGGCGCTGGTGAGGGTCTGCGTATCGGGCAGGAACACCAGACGGAAGTGGTCCGGGTCCTTCCAGTTGAACGCACGGCCGTGGCTGAAGAGAATCTTCTGGCTCTTCAGCAGGTCCAGGGCGAACTGCTCATCGTCGGTAATGTCGAAGCGCTCAATATCGATCTTCGGGAACAGGTAGAGCGCACCGTCCGCGTTGGTGCAGCTGATGCCGTCAATCTCGTTGAGCATCTTGTGCGCCAGGGTGCGCTGCTCGTACAGGCGGCCGCCGGGAACAATCAGCTCGTTAATGGACTGGTAGCCGCCGAGCGCGGTCTGGATTGCGTGCTGTGCCGGAACGTTGGAGCACAAGCGCATGGAGGCGAGCAGGTGAATACCCTCAAGGTAGCTTGCGGCATCCTTCTTGGGGCCGGTGATAGCGACCCAGCCTGCACGGTAGCCGCAGACGCGGTACGCCTTGGACAGACCCGAGAAGGTCAGGCAGAGCACGTCGTCGCCGGTGAGGGTTGCCATGTTGATGGCTTCAGCACCGTCGTAGGTAATCTTTTCGTAGATTTCGTCAGAGAAGACCACCAGGCCGTGCTCGCGTGCCACGTCGACAATCTGCTTGAGCACGGAGCGCGGGTACACGGCGCCGGTGGGGTTATTCGGGTTAATAACCACAATGCCCTTGGTACGCTCGGTAATCTTCGACTTAATGTCTTCAATGTCCGGGTACCAGTTGTTTTCCTCATCGCAGAGGTAGTGCACGGGCTTGCCGCCCACCAGCGCGGTGGATGCGGTCCACAGCGGGTAGTCGGGCATGGGGACCAGGATTTCGTCGCCGGTCTCGCACAGTGCCTGCAGGGTCATCGGGATCAGCTCAGACACACCGTTGCCGAGGTAGACGGCGTCGGTGTCGAGGTTCATGATGCCGCGGTTCTGGTAGTGCTGCACAATGGCGGTACGTGCCGAGTAGAGACCGCGGGAGTCAGAGTAGCCCTGGGTTTCGGGCAGGTGACGAATGATGTCCATCATGATGGCATCCGGCGCCTCAAAGCCGAAGGGTGCGGGGTTACCAATGTTCAGTTTGAGGATGCGGTGGCCCATCGCTTCCATGCGATTGGCCTCATCCAGAATGGGGCCGCGGATGTCGTACAGGACGTTGCTCAACTTTGAGGACTGACGGTACTTCGTCATGATGATTTACTTTCTAGGGTGATCCAAAATGAATTGTGCTGCGTCGTCATCTGCGATGGGGTTGGATCCGCTAGTCAGACGCAACAGGAACGAGAGGTTACCCGTGTCTAATGTAGATGATACGCGGTTAATTGCCGTACGGGCGCTATCTGGCAGGGTACGACGAATAATGGGCACCAGCTGCTGCTGCAGAAGTGCCGTTGACGGGTCTTCCAGGGTGACTAGGCGGTTCTCTTCAATCGCGGAGTCGCAGCTGTGCAGCAGGGTCACCTGCACGGTGTCTGCGGTGAGGGCGTTGACGCGTTCGGCGGGGTTGTCCTGAATCTTCGGGTCGTGCACACGGTAGCGGTAGAGGCTACGCAAAGAATCCACGCCGTAGGTGCCGCTGGAGTACCCGGTCGGAATGGAGAACACCAGACTCGACTGCACATCGCGCAGGTTCGCGAGGGAGTTGAACTTGTAGCGGGCGCTCACGGCGCGGGTGGTGACCAGTACATCCTTATTGGTGGCGTTTGCACCGTTGAGGAGCATGAGCTCTTCGGGCAGGATGCGCGAAATCGCGTTGGTCATGTCGGTGGTGCTCATGGCGCGCAGGTTGATGGGGTCCGCGGAGCGGGTGGAGCTTGCGGTGGGGCTCGCGGTTGCGTCCGTAGCATGCGCGGAGGCGGTGCTCTCCTCCGGGGTGGGGATAGCTGCCGGGGGCAGGGTCACGCCGGCTGCCTGAGCGGAGGCACTCACGGAGGCAGCGATGCGTTCGTTCTGGGCGGCGGCGGGGCTGATTTTGCCGTCGTCGGTCAGGTAGAGTAGCAGGTCGCCGCTGAAGTCGATGACCAGGTCCAACGCCTCGACGGTGGCGGCGCTACTTTCCTCATCGTCGGGCAGAGTTGCGGTGGGGGTGGCGGAGTTCGCCGAAGGAACCATGAGCCCACGCAGGGCGGTAGCGCGGCTGTTGTCGGTGTCAACAAGTTCAACGGAGTAGCCGACCTGTCGCAGGGCGCGCGCGTACACGTGCGCTACGGCGCGCATCTCACGCAGGGCACCGTAGCCGATGCGCAGGGTACCGTAGCTGGACGCGGAAGGATCCACGTGCGGGGTCGTGTCGTTGCTACCACAAGCGGCAAGCAACGGCATGAGTGCCAGGGAGGTGAGCGCCGCACGGCGGGTGATGGTCAGTCGGTTCATTAGGGAAGCTTCCGTGCGTTTTCGTCGGCAAGAAATTCGCGGTATTCGCGTGCCCAGCTGGCAGCGTTGGAGTAGCCCATCATGGAGGCGACCTCGTCGATGAGGGTGCCGTAGCGGATGGTGTCCAGCTCAGCGATGGGTACCCAGCGTGCGGTGTCGGAGGAGCCGTTGATTTCGTGGCGCAGTTCGCCGGTGACAATGTGGGCACGGAAAACCACCCGCAGGGCGCAGAAGGGTAGCGCCTGCGGGTCTTTCTGGGTGGAGCGCACGGGGAAGTGTCCGGCGTGCACGCCCAGAATGTCTTCAATGGCGACGCTGTAGCCGGTCTCTTCGAGGGTTTCCCTCAGCGCGGTCTCGTCCGCCTGTTCGCCGGGTTCCATGCCGCCTCCGGGCAGGGACCAGAGGGGGCTGAGCGCGCGGTCTTCGGGCACCCAACGAGTCATGAGCAGCTTGCCCTGCTCGATGATGACTGCGTAGGCTGCGGGTCGGGTTTCCATTGCTAATGCCATGGTTTGATTTTACCGTCTATCGTTCTTTAGCGTTTCTTGCCGCGGCGTGCGCTGGCGGCTTTGGCGGACTGTCGAGCGTGCTGGCGTGCGTTGCCGTTTTTCTTGGCGTTGGCGCGCTTTTTATCGCGGGCTTCGCGGCGGGCGTTGGCGGCTCGTGCCTTCGCTTTTTCCTTTGCTTTTTCGGCGGCGATGCGTTCGGCGCGTGCCTGTCGGGTTTCGCTACCGCGGTCGCTGGTTGCGGTGCGGCCGCGCACAATGCCGATAAAGTCCTGCAGGAGGGCTTCGAGCTCTTCACTGCGCGGCTCGCCCTTGGGGGCACGCGGCCAGACCAGGTGCACCGGGTAGGTGTCCAGTCCAGCAACGGGGCGGTAGGTGAGGTCCTTGCGGTGATAGAAACGCGCGATGGACATGGGCACAATGTACAGGCCCACACCGGCGGCAACCAGCTCGATGGTTTCCTTATCGGTCAGGCCTTCGGGCACGATACGGCCGGCGCTCTCACGCCAGGGGCGGGATACTTCCTCGTAGGCGGGAATATCGGAGGCGGGCTGCAGCAGGAACTCTTCAGCAAGCTCCTCCACGGGCACCTCATCAAGCACGGTGAGCACGTGGTCCACCGGCAGAATGACCACAGGCAGCTCCTCGTAGAGGCGGATGCTGTGGTACTTCTCGCCGTCAGTGCTTGCCGGTTCGCGGTCGGGGCGCACAATGCTCATGTGCGCGAAGGGGTTCTCGGGTACGTGCTTAGGCTCAATGGGGGCGTGCTCGGTAGCTTCGGCGGGCGCCTCAGAGAGGGCGGATGCTTCGGAGACGGCGGTTCCCTCTTCTGCAGATTCAGCAGCGGAGATAACGGCGGGGTTACCGGCGGGATCAATCAGGCACAGATCCTGATGCAGGGAGTCCAGGCCGCGCGCCTCACGCACGGGCACCTCCGCCAGCTGCACGCGGTCACCGTAACGCTCATGCCAGCGGTTGAACCACTTGCCGGGCATAATCGCCGGCACGTAGCTCACACGCAGCACGGAGCGCTGCAGCACGGGGATGGGCAGAGCCTCCGGAGTCTGAATCATTGCCAGCTGCTCGGGATGCAGGTACACGCGGGTGGGAGCCTCGACGAGCGCTTCGGTTTCTACCTCGTCAGTAGCGTTTTCGGGCGCGCTCAACTCGGGGTCGATTGCGGTGAGAACAGGGTCGTTGACGGGCTGCTCTTCGGGGGTACCTGCGGTGGAGGATGCGGATGAACTCATCCCTCCACGCTAGCACATCTTGGGCGGCGGTATTGGGGGCAGGTGAGCGGTCTCAACCCGACAAGATAGTGCACCTATCCCCTGCTGGAGACAGGACTAGTTCTCAGTGATGTCCGCAGTAGCGTTCGCAACGGTTTCGCGGTTAATGCGGCGTTCGCGCAGCTGAGACACAATGACCAGCACCGTAATGACAATGGCGAGGGCGAGCGGGAACATCCACGGCTCCAGGCCGAGCGCGGCAAGAATTGCGAAGCCGATGGTGGTGTAGATGCACGCCCACATGAGGGTTCCGACCAGCATCGCTGGAACCCAGCGGCGCAGCGGCATTTTCGTGAAGCCAGTCGTGATGATGACCGCAGTCTGCAGACCCACGGTGAGAAAGCAGAGGGGCACGGCAATTACGCCCCACCGGTTAATCAAGCGGCGCGCTTTACGGTAGAGCGGGCTGTCCATGGCTTTGCGGATGCGGTCGAGGCGCGCGCCGCCTTCAGCCGCGAGCGCACCAAGAGCGTACACGATGCTGGTGCGGACGATACCGACCACCCACATGAAAGCTAGGGCAACCTCAATCGGGAGTGCGTCAAACCATTCTTTCACCCGGCTATTCTCTCACGAGTGGGCAATATTGGCCTGATTGAAGGTTCTTTGAGGCTTCATATTGGACGCTTGGAGGAGGCTAAAAAGTTTTTTAAATTTTTTTCAGCCGAGGGTTATTGCCCCTTGTCGCCTGCAATGGCGCGGGTTTTACTTAGGTGAACCTTAGTTTATTGACAGGGTGTCGCTATTTTCGGCTTGTATCGGGTGCAGGAATTAGGATATATTTTTATTACCGAATAGGGCAGGCCTTGTGGGAAGGTCTTCCTAGTCGGTCTAGAAGACTTTCTTCCTGTGTGTGATGCTGGAAAAGGAACCCCATGGACGGGGTTCCTTTTCTTTTTAACTACCGGCTTTACCCACGCCGCACATTCACATAGACGCAAACCCCTAACAGCGCGCAAAACCCCGACAGCACAAGCTATCGGGGTTTTACGCGTTTTAGAGCGAAGTCTACTTCTTACCCTGATTCTTACCCTGGTCCTGGCGGTGCAGGGCGCTCAGCGGCTTGGGCAGCTGAACCGGGTTCCAAGTGTTACTCACAGCCTCAAAGGAGGAGCCAGCACCGGGGTGACGATTCGTCGAACGAACACCACCGGTTGCAGTAGCGCCGGTCGAGTGAGCCGGGTCGTTCAGCGAGGCGATATCCAGTGCATCGAACTCAGAATCATCCAGAACATCCGGCAGAGGAATCTCTTCGGGAATCGGCTGAGCAGCAGGAGCCGCAGGTGCCTGGCGGACGGGCGAACCGTCACGCAGAGCCTGACGAGCCACCGGCTGATCCGGCTGAATTGCCGGCTGCTGTGCGGCAGCTACTACCGGCTGAGCGGGAGCCTGCGCGGGAGCCTTCTGAACCGGAGCGGGCTGAGCGGGCTGAGGCTGTGAAATCTGAGCCTGCGCCGCCTGAGGCTGTGCAACCCGCGTCTGCGCCACCTGAGGCTGCCCCGCGGTACGAGTCGCAGTAGCGGAGGAAGCACGAGTGGCGGAAGCGTGAGCAGCGGAACCACTCTCCTGGTCGAAGAGCACGCTACCGCGGCGAATCGGCTGGAAGCGGCTCGGACGCTGCTGGCGACGCTCAGGGCGATGAGCCGCAGGCGGCTCAGTAGAACTAGTAGCGGCAGAACGGGTAGCAGCAGAACGAGCAGGTGCCGGGCGAACGGGACGCGCAGTCTGAGAAGGCGCGGGCACTTCCTCACGAGCAACAGCCTCGCGAGTAGCCGTCTCGGGGGCATCCTCAGATGCCTCCACGGCAGCATGTGCGCGGCCCGGGCGTGCCGCCTCACGGTTCACGCCACGTACGGGCTTGCGGGCGGCGGGGCGAGCAGGGGCTTCCTCTTCTTCGATTGGGTCCTGACCCGGCGCCTCCACAGACTCGTCAGCAGTATCGGCAGGCTCTTCATCCCCATCAGATTCTTCGGATTCCTCTTCACCGGATTCCTCCTCAGAGGCCGCCGCAAGACGAGCAGCACGACGAGCCTTAATCTGAGCACTTGCAGACTCCAGCAGACCGGAGCGGCTCACAGCCCACGCGCCACCGGCAAGAATCAGGAAGAGAACAGCCCAGCCCCACGCCGCACCACCAAAGAGAGCGAGAACGCCGCTCAGAAGGCCCAAACCAGCCAGTGCAACAGCAACCAGCAGGGCAATACCGCTCGGGCTTGAGGTATCAAAGTACGACAGGACGGAAGGCTTTGACTCCTCCACTACAGGAATCGCATCGGTATAGGGCACAGTGGGGGAAGATTCGCGAATCTGCGAAATAGAAGCCGTGTCCGGGGCAGGCTGAGCGGAGTCATCGACAGCGTGAGAGGAAGAAGCCTGCGGAAGAGCAGAAGAGGGCAGGGAGGTACCCGGCGCCACCGCGTGATCGGAAGACTGGTACGCCTCCGACTCATTCAACAGCACACCTGCGGAGGCGAGAATGTCCTCCGCGGTACGCTCGGCGCTAATCAGGGGACGCTCAGGCTCCATGACGTGACCTGCGGGCGCGCGACGGAGGCTCCTGGGTACAAACCACAGCAGCAAAATCACGGTCAGAATTACCAACACACCGGAGGTGTTCAACAGCGTCATATCAGGTCGCCCTCTATCGTCCCTTTATCCCTAGACTTTAATCATACCCTTATATTCCCGATGCTTTCCATAAGAGGCAAGAATCGGTCTGGATATGCGCATATACCCCAGAAGGAATATGCACCCGAGCATGCCAGAGCATACTCACCACAGAAATATCGCCAAGCTCTCACCCGGCAATATCTGTCTACGAAACAAGGAAGGCGCCCCTCCTAGGGCTAACGCCCCAACGGAAAGAACGCCTTCCTCAGCGTGGTTGGTATTTATCGGTTGCCCTCGCTAGAGAGCGGATGCAGAGTGCTTAGCAGTTCTCTGCGACAAAGTCCTTCAGCCATGCGCGCAGGTCGTCACCGAACTCGGGGCGCTCAGCAGCAAGAATAACGTTTGCCTTCAGGTAGGAGAGCTTGTCACCGGTGTCGAAACGGCGGCCGGAGAAGACCACGCCGTAGACGCCTTCGCCTTCGCCCTCACCCTGAGCCAGGGTCTGCAGAGCGTCGGTCAGCTGAATCTCGCCACCGCGGCCCGGAGCAGTGTTCTCCAGAACCTCGAAGACCTTCGGGCTCAGAACGTAACGACCAATCACAGCGTAGTTCGAGGGAGCCTCATCAGCAGCGGGCTTCTCAACCAGACCGGTGATCTTAACGAAACCGTCCTCGCCCTCAACAGCCTCAATAGCAGCTGCACCGTAAGCGGAAATAGCCTCGCGGGGAACCTCCATCAGAGCAACGACGGAACCGCCGGTACGCTCCTGGACCTCCACCATGCGAGCGAGCAGGTCTTCCTTCTCATCAATCAGGTCATCGCCGAGCAGAACAGCGAATGCTTCATCGCCGACGTGGCGCTTTGCGCGCAGAACAGCGTGGCCCAGACCCTTGGGGTCGCCCTGACGCACGTAGTGCAGGTCGCCGCCCATCTCATTGGTAGCTACCACGGATGCGAGCAGGGCGTCCTTACCCTGCTCAGCGAGCTGCTGCTCCAGAACGGGAACACGGTCAAAGTGATCCTCGAGAGCGCGCTTGTTACGGCCGGTAATCATCAGAACGTCGTTCAGGCCGGCACGGATTGCTTCCTCCACCACGTACTGAATCGCGGGGCGATCGACGACGGGGAGCATTTCCTTGGGGGTTGCCTTCGTGGCGGGCAGGAATCGGGTGCCCAGACCAGCAGCAGGAATAACTGCCTTAGTAACAGACTTAATTTCAGTAGCCATGCCACAAGAATACCCTAAGTTGTAAAGTACTTATGGCGATTTATCGAGACTATGACATGAAAAAATCTTCAACGTGACTAACTGCATATCGGTGAAGGTACATTCTTCGGGGTGTTGAGAAAATATGTTCTTCAGAACCCAATGCTATTTTCTGCAAACCCTATACTAAAAAGTGGAATCTACACCCCGGCAGAATAGGTCGCTTTTCTCCGCCCACAAGGATGTTTTCGCACCGCCTCGAACACCCTCAGCGCGGAGGCACCATGACCCAAACCAGCCCCCTAGCCCATAGAGTCCCCCTCCCCCACCCCCTATAAGACCTCACCCGCAATGACGATGGGACACACCATGCTTCTCAACACCACAGCCGCCACCAGCAACTCCGACGCAGGAGCCAGCGCAGACGACATCTCCCTGGATAAAGACATTCTCCGCTCCCAAATCCGCCCGCGCCGCCTCACCGCACGTAGCCACCGCGGCGAACACGGCCAGCAGCAAATGGCTGACCTTTTCACCCACCACATTCTCGAGGCCATCGCGCAGCGCCTCCACTCCCCCGGCACCATTGCGGCATACCTGCCCACCAAATCCGAACCGCCCATCATTGAGGCACTAACCCGCCTACACAAGGACGGACCCCGCATCCTCGTACCCGTCGTGCGCCCCGGCCGCAAACTCGCCTGGGTGCACTGGGACCCCGCCGTTGAGCACCCGCTCAACCCCATGGGAATCCCCGAACCCGAGGGCGAAGAACAGGATGAGCAAGCCTTCGTGAACGCCGATGTGCGCCTCATCCCCGCTCTCGCCTTTGATGCTGGCGGGCACCGCCTCGGCCAGGGAGGCGGATACTACGACCGTCTCATCCCCCTGCTCAGCGCACAGCAGCTGAAGGAGCAGAGCATCGGCGTGGTCTTCGCCGATGAAATTTATGAAGCCATTCCCTACGACCGGTGGGACGCCATTCTGCCGGTGATCCTCACCGAGGAAGGTATTTTCCGCACCTCTCAGCAGTCATCAATGTAGCCGATTGACCAGCACCGCCCATCTCCTGATTGACACAACACTTCTGTGCGTAAAAGCCCAGAAAATATGTGCGGGCTTTCAAGAATAGCCCCGGTAGAAAAGGCAAAAAGAAACTGGAAAAAGCTATTTGAGAAGAAAACGCAAATAGCTCCCAACGTTTCAAAAGCGGTACACTCAAACCACGTTAATAAACCATCCCAGCGAAAACGGATACAGAAGGACAAAATGCCGGTCTACGTTTACCAGTGCAAGAATTGCAACCACGTCTTTGAACAGCGTCAGTCCTTTAGCGACGATGCGCTGCGCATCTGCCCGCAGTGCGGCGAAGAAACCCTGCGCAAGCGCTACAACACCGTCGGCGTGACCTTCAAGGGTTCCGGCTTCTACAGTACCGACAAGGGCAACTCCTAAGCTGAAGTTCCACATCGGCCAAAGAGGGGCGGGGCAACACAGGTTGCCCCGCCCCTCGGCGTTTAAGAAGCACTTCCGGCTCGGATGCGCTACACGATATTGTTGCCCCAGTGCGGAGGACGCTGCTGACGCATCCATTCCAGACGCTCACGCTCCTCCGGGGTCAGCGGCTGCGCGGAAGTAGCCGCTTTCTGGGCACCCGCCTTCCGGGAGTTCTGGTTCTGAGCATCAGTTTTCTTCGCGGAAAACCCCGCAACAGACGAGGTACCCGAAGCCGGAGGCGTCGTGACACCCACCAGCAGAGGCTCAGCCCCGCTCACCGAGCCGCCGCCGCTCACGCGACGGTGACCGCGGCGAGGCTTCGGCGTCGACGAATAGCTAGCCACGGACCTCAGCACCCTCGTCCATATCCAGGTAGTGCAGCACGCGCGCCACCACAGCGTCCGGATCAGCGAACACCTCCAGGGTGCCCAGCGTAATGTAGTTCCAGCCCGTGCGGCTCAGACGCTCCGGCAGCAGGCGGGTACGCTCACGCACCGAAGCGCGCGCGTAATTCTGCTCGCCATCGGAGCACGCCACCAGCGGCATAGCCGCCGGGACGCTCGGGCTCGACGAGACGACGGGAGCCACGCCCAGCGCAGGCACCGGCTCAGCCGCCAGCTTCTCCGGGGCGTGCGCAATCAGAGCGATATCACCCTCGCCGCGAGTCACCCGCACACCGCAAGCCTGCAGGCGCGCCACCAAATCGTTCAGCAGCCAGTCGCCCAAATCCGGGGTGTCAGCCTCGTCGGTTGCCAAGAATGCGTTACGCGGCAGAGTCTCCGGTACGCGCTGTGCCTTCGCCTCCACCTCTTCACGTGCCTGACGTTCCGCGTGCTCACGCAGCAGGTGGTAGAAGTCCACCGCACCATGATGCAGCTTCTGCGGGTCCAGCTCCGACGGGTCAATGCACGAGACAATGCGCAAGGCGCGGCGGGCACGGGTCAACGCAACCACAAAGCCCTGACGACCGTGCTCGGCAGACAGCTGACCCAAATCATACGACGCCTGACCCAGGCGGGCACGGCCCACACCCAGGGAGAAAATCACGGTATCGCGCTCGAGGCTCTCGGCGCGGGTCAAGTCGACCACGCGGAAAGACTCCTCACCGGCGGCGAAGAACGGCGCCAGCTGCGGGTACAGGCTCAGGGCGTGACGCACCGACTCAGCCACACGCTGAGCGTGCTTCGGGCTAGCCGTCACCACCGCCAGCGAACGGTCCGGGGTGCGGTACGCGTGCTCGAGCGCCAGGTTCGTGACGCGCTCCACCTCAACACCGGGCGAATCCAGGTTCGCGTTATCGCTGACCTTACCGCGAGTATCAATGTACTCAACGGTCAGCGAACCGGCAGGCTGAGCGGAGGCGCGGCTCACCGGAGCCGCATGTAGCTGCGAACCGTAGAACTCACGGTTCAGGTAGTCGAGAATCACCGGGTCCATGCTGCGGTGCAGCATCGCCAGGGTACGGTTGGGCAGTATGGTTGCGAGCACGTCGAAGGTGCTGTCCAGCTGCTCGTCGGTCGGCTCGGGCGCACCGAAAGTCGGCGCAGACACGATGAACGGCGAGGGGTAGCCCGAATGTGGGTCGCCCAGGGCAATCACCTGGTCGGCGCGGGTAATCGCCGGCAGGTTTGCCGCCAGCGGGGTCGACTCGGAGTCCAGCAGCAGCACCGTATCAAAACGCATGGAGGCGGGAACCTTACGCGCCAGGGCGAAGGGGCTCGCAGTCCACAGCGGCAACAGGGTACGCGCCATGACCGGGGCGTGAGTCAGCAGCTCCTCGAGCACGAACTCGTAGCCGCGCAGCTGACTCTTCAGGTACGCCGCCTGGTCGTGCTCAGACTCAATGCGTTCAGTCCACACGCGGGCCATCTTCGCCAGCAGACGCGCCGGGGCGCTGGTCATGTGGGCGTAGTCGGCACGGCGGAAACGGGACTCCGTATCGCGCAGACGGTCACCGTCCAGCAGCTTACCTTCGTGATGCTGTAGCAAGAACTCCAGGGCAGACTGCCACCAGGCAAGCTCCAGCTCAGCGGAAACAACCTCGGTCGGAACCTGACGTGCGTACAGGTCATCGAGCAGCTCCGACAGGCCGCGCTCACGCAGCTTCTGGGTCAGGGCGTCACGCTCCGGCAGGGTCATCAGCAGCACGCGGTCCGCCATGAGGGCGTCCAGGCGGGCATCCAGCACGTCCAGGTCGGTGCGCACAAAGTCGGTGCCCTCAATGGTGTCAGCCAGGACAATGCCCAGGCCCGCCAGCTCAGAAACCAGGGAGTTCAGGGCGGCAGCTAGCTGATCCAGGTTCTCCGGAATCTGCGGGGTGCGGGGCGCCTCAATGTGGCGAATCCACTCGGCGCGCTCCGCCTGAACCACCTTCAGTTGCTCGTGCAGGTCGCCAATATTCACGCCGGGCAGGATGTACTCCTTCGCCGCGCGGCGCAGGCGAGAACGCTGCATACTGCTCATCTCGATGCCGTTCTCACGGCGCCACGCACCCGAAGCGGTCGCCGCAATCAGGTCGGTCACCGGGCGGTCGTAAACATCCGCGCGGAAACGCTTAAGCGTCTCGCGGATGCGCATCAGAATCGCCAGCTGCGACTCCCACTCGGCAATGGTACGACCCGGGCGCAGTCCCAGCATGGCGCTGGTGTGGTTCATCGCCTCACGCAGGTTCAGCAGGGAGGACTTGAGGGTAATGACCAGGGCGTACGCCTCGGCGGCTTCCTCATCATTGACCAGGCGGGCACGGTACCACGGGGAGGTACGCGAAGCCGCCGCAAAACCATCAATCTCGCCCAGGCGCACCAGCTCGGCACGCACCTGCTCACGCTCCATGAGCGAATCGAGCATGGGGCGGTCAAAACGCACGCGGGTTGCCGGGCCGTCCTCGGAGGCGGTCAGCTCAGCCAGACGCTGCAGCGCAGAGTAGACAGAAATCTGCCAGTTTGCGTCCTTGTTCAGCAGGGCACGAGTGTGGTCGAGCAGCGCGGCACGGGTCGCCACGAGCTCTTCGTTCAGGTCCTCAGAGTTCGGCTCTTCAGCGCTCTCATTACGCACGATCGCGCGAATGAACTCGGCGCGCTGAGCCTCAGCATCGTGCTCGGCAAGCAGGTCGTAGCGCAGGCTCTCAATACCGGTGCGCTTGAGCAGCGCCGAGAATTCAGCGAGGGTGGAGCGCTTCTCGCCCACCACGAGCACGGACTTACCGCGCCCCATCAGGGCGGATGCAATGTTCACGGCGGTACGCAGCGGCTCGGTGCCGGGCGCCGCAGTGATGGTGAAGGAGAATCCGCTGACCGCGGTGTCGATAATCTCCTGGGCGTTCGCATCCGCATCCAGCAGGAGCATTTCCTCAGCCGGGTCACGCTGGTCCAGGGGCGGCTGCAGGTTGTGGGCGTTGAGCTCACGCGGCTTCACTCCGGGCATCTTCAGCGCCGCCAGGTCACGAACCAGCGGAGTGATGGCGGTGTGCGGCAGTTCGCCCAGGCTTTCCTTCAGGTCAGCAAAGGTTGAGATGAAGTACTTGGACTCGATGGTCATGCCCGGAATACGGCCCGCGGAGGCGCGCATACGTTCGATGACCGGTTCGGGGTCCAGGCGGGACATGGAGTTCGCCAGCTGCGCTACATCCATGGTGCCAAGGTCGATGCCGTACTCCTGTTTGATCTGTCGGACCATCGCCGGGTTCAGGCGTGCGGAACCGGCGAGGCGCAGCTCGAAGTCGTCGTCTTTAGGGTGCGGGGTGATGCTCAGCGGCGCCATGAGAATCGGCGCGATGAAGCGCTTCTCGTAGGCGGCTGCGTCCTCACGGGTGTCGTGCGAAAGCCAGGAGGCGGTACCCGCCACGAAATAGCCCGAGTCCAGGCCGTGGTCGGTGGCAAGCTCGTAAATCTTGGTGCGCAGGGTGCGTGCGGAGCGCATGCCCGCCTCCAGCTGCGACTTGTCGCGCAGAATCGTGGAGAGGCGGGTCTTGCGTCCGGCGAGTAGCTGAGCCAGGCCGGAGGGGTTCGCCTCGGACAGGTCGATGTGCACGTAGTCGACCTGGTTGAAGTCGAGCATCGCGTCGGGGCCGGTGTAGACGTCCATCTGTTCCGCCCAGCGCTCAAGCCCCGCCGAGGGGTCGAAGTCCTCGTGGGCGGGGTTCAGGTGTGCGGGCAGCTCGGCGATGTTGATTTCGTCGGCTATTTCGTGGGTTTCCTCTGCTGAGGTCGCGGCGGCTGCGGCGGGCTGAACGGTATCAGCCGGGGTGCCGGGTGCGTGCTGCGCGTCGGTAGGCTCGGGAATCTGGTTCACGTCGTGAGTGTCCTTGTGGGTCAGTGCGGTGTACGTTTGCGCGTACACACCGAAGATGGTGGTTCTTCCGGGGTCCTCTGCCCGG
>FLSC01483031.1_pt1 | contig 14820 bp, 5 predicted proteins | sample 1550561 | NCBI WGS metagenome assembly FLSC01 (sample SAMEA4031775, study PRJEB14383) | metagenome | biome: human; feature: oral; material: saliva | place: Philippines | collected 2014 | reverse complement strand
GCAGCCGGAAGAGCCGAGATGATACGGTCCATCGCCTCATCGTCGTGGGCGGCAGAAACGAACCACGCCTCGAATGCGCTCGGCGGCAGGTACACGCCGGATTCGAGCATGGAGTGGAAGAACGCGTTGTAGCGGCTGGTTGCCGATGCCTTGATGTCGGCGTAGTTGTGCACGCCCGCCTCGGAGGTACCAAACGCCACCGAGAAGAGGTTACCGGCGCTCTGGATGGAGTGGTCCACACCGGCGGCGTTGAACGCCTCGGTCAGAGCCTGCTGCAGCTGGGCGCTACGCGAATCCAGGTGCGCGTAAACGGCGGCATCAGCCAGGGTCAGGGTTGTAATACCCGCCGCGACGGACAGCGGGTTACCGGAGAGGGTACCAGCCTGGTAGACGGGGCCGACCGGCGCCAGGTGCTCCATGACCTCACGCTTACCAGCCAGCGCCGCGATGGGCATACCGCCACCAATGACCTTGCCGAACGTGAAAATATCGGGAACCCAGCCGCCATCCTCGGGCGCGGCGTAACCCCAGTAACCAGCCGAAGACACGCGGAAACCGGTCAGTACCTCATCAAAAATGACGAGCGCACCGTTCGCGTGAGCAATCTCGTGCAGGCCACGGTTGAAACCGGGCTCGGGGGTTACCACACCCATGTTGCAGGGCGCCGCCTCAGTAATAATTGCGGCAATCTGACCCTCATGGTTCGCGAACGCCTCACGCACAGCGTCCAGGTCGTTGTAGGGCAGAACGATGGTCTCCGCGGCGGTTGCGGCAGTCACGCCAGCAGAACCCGGCAGCGCCAGGGTCGCCACACCCGAACCCGCCTCGGAAAGCAGCGCATCCACGTGACCGTGGTAGCAGCCCGCGAACTTAATAATCTTGTCGCGACCGGTCACACCACGCGCCAGACGAATCGCAGTCATGGTCGCCTCAGTACCGGTGGACACCATACGCACCTGATCAATCGCACCGGGAATCGCCGCGTTAATACGGTTGACCACCAGCTCAGCCAGCTCAGCCTCCGGCGCGCTCGCCGCACCAAAGGACAGGCCGCGCTCAGCCGCCTGCTGAACCGCCTCAACCACCTGCGGATGCGCGTGACCCAGAATCGACGGGCCCCACGAGCAGACCAGGTCAACGTACTCGTTGCCGTCCGCATCGTACAGGTACGCGCCCTTAGCCTTCGCCGCAAACGCAGGGGTGCCGCCCACAGAATTGAAAGCACGCACCGGGGAATTCACACCGCCGGGAATCACCGCGCGAGAACGCTCAAACAGCTTCTCGCTGGCTTCGTGGTGCAGCGGGTGGGTAGAGGAAGGAGTCATCGTATCGGTGCCTTTCAACAGAGACGGCGAACTAAAGAATTACAGGGGACGATGCGCACCAGGCAACGGAGCCCGCACGCTACGAGCGTCCCGTACCTAACCATCATAGGCGCTACAGATGAACCGCAGGTGACAAGCACCTGAACGTACCGAAAGGTGACGATAAAACACAACAGACAAGTTAGGTAACAGAAAGAAGAATACGGCGGCTACCGCAGGTGCCGGTCGGTGTCCAGACGGTTCAACACCTGAGTGTCCTGATCAAACAGCCAGTTCTTATCAAAGAGCAGACGCACAAACGCCAAGCCCATACCCAGCGCCATGAAAATCAGTAGGGACTGCACAAAACCGGTCGCCGCCGAATACATGTCACCGCTCGCAAAATGCGACATGGAACGGTAGAACAGCACACCCGGAACCATCGTCACCACCGCCGGAACCGACAGAGAAATACGCGTGTACTTACGCTGATGCAGCGGCGCCACAATCTCAGCCAAAATACCCACACCAAACACGGCAATCGTCGCCGCCATATGCGCGGGCATACCCGCCTCTACCATGTGAATACGGGCGGGGTTCGCCACCGCAGCAATCACGCCACCCCACACGCACGCCACCGGGGAGGCGGCAAAAAGCATCGCGAAGCCAGCCGCCGCAACACCCGAGGAAAGCACCTGCAGAAGCAAATCCAGGGTCGGATCCAGAGTAAGAGGCGCCGGAGTAGCCAACGGCAAATGGAACAGCGAACCCAACAGCCACACCGCAAACGACGCACTAATCAGTAGCAAACCCACATACGTCAGACGCGAAATACCCGCCAAAAAGTCCATGCGAGAAATGTCGAGCATACCCGTCACCATGGGGAAACCCGGCACCAAGAACAGCACCGACGAAATAAAACCAATCATATGGTTCGGGCTAACCCAACCCGCCGCAACCAGCACATTAACAACCGCAATGTACAGGCCTGCCGCCAGGAAACCGCACGCCATCCACGTCGCCATGTGGCTCACCCCGCGCTTGAGCAGAGTCGACCGCAAATACTGGCCGGCACCCGCCGCCAAGAACACGACCGAGCACTCCACCAGACCGCCACGGTTCAGAAACGCGAACCCGGCACACGCAACAGCCGACGCCAACGCCAGCATCCACGGGGTGTACAGTGGCTTCGCCGAATCGATACGGTCCAGCTCGGCGTTCGCCTCCGCCGGGGTAATCTTCTCGGGAAGCTCAGAAATGAACTTACCCAACTGATCCAGCTTATGAGCGTTAATGCCCATCGTGCGCTGCTCAGCCACCTCAGTACGGAAATTACCGTCCGTGTACGAAGACGTCGAAATCTCAGTGAAGGTCACCTGCGCGTGATGCTCCTTCAACCCCACAGCCTTCGCCAAACGCGCCATCGACGCCTTAATACGGTATGCGCTCGCACCCGACTTCATCAGGATGCGGCCCAGGCGGAGCACCACCTGAGACTGCGCCACCAAATGCTCATGCGCCAGGCGGGTAGAACCCAAATAAATACTGCGCGTATTAGTGTCAGGGTACGGCTCGGTAGTGCGGGGCTGATCATCCATGAGAGGCCTTCCGGGTCGTGCTATTCACGTGCTATTCGTTGCAGGTGCGGTCACCTTCTAGCATAGGGGAGAAGCCCCGGAGGGGATAGTGTCAGCCCGTCAGTAAAGAGGGAGATACGGGATGATGGGGGAGGAGGGGAGGAGAAGAGCGCGAGTTTAGCGGCGCAGTTTTAGCGGCGTACCGGCCAGCGGCCGTCAATGACCTCAGATTCCTTACCCGGCTGCGTACGCAACCACGCCTGGAAGCTTGCCGCCTGTTCCGCCGCCCACTGAATCTGCTGCTCGTGCAGCTGGCGCGCATCCACGTTGAGAACTTGCGGGAACTGCTCGGTCAGCTTCACCAACAGACGCTCCGCCGCCAGGGCGTCATCAGCGGACGTGTGCGCGTTTTCCAGGGAGACACCGTACTCGGCGGCGAGAACCTCCAGGGTGCGCTTGCCGCGCTTACGCGGAATCACGTGCTTATGCAGAACGTACGGGTCGAGCACCACACCCGGCGGTAGCTCACCGTTGGCAATATTGTGGCGCAGCATCTCGTGGTGCAGCACCGAAAAATCGTAGGCGGCATTGAATGCAATAATCGGCACGCCGTCAAGGTTCAGCGCACCAATCGCGCCGGCAAGCTCCCACACGACCTCGCGGGCGGGACGGCCGTGCTCACGCGCGTACTCGGTCGTAATACCGTGCACGGCGGCGGCACCGGCGGGGATCTCAACGCCAGGGTCGGCAAGCCACTCGCCACGGCGCACCACATTACCCTGAGGATCCAGCAGAATCAGGGAAGCAGTCACGATGCGGGCGGTGGTGACGTCCACACCGGTGGTTTCAAGGTCAAAAGTGGCGCGCAGGCCGTTCATCCAGGTCATGCTATAAGACTAACCCAGCGGAGAAGGAGGCGCGCGTCTGGTGGTCATGATGCTGTGGATAAGCCCTACGGCAGGGCAGCATATTAAGCCCCGGGCATGGCATATTAAGTCACCTGGGTGGCGCATAAGCCACCGACGAGCCCTAATGACAACCGACAAGGTACAAGCGCGCTACAGCCGATAGACTGAAACCATGACAACCCAACTTCTCGCCGGCATCCCCGGAACCGGTAAAACCCACCACCTCACCGAACGCGCCCTACGCTACCTCGCCGACGGCAACGACCCCGCCCGCCTGCTCATCCTCGCACCCACCCGCACCGCCGCGACCCGCATGCGAGAAACCATCGCCGCATCCAGCGACCGCAGCCTCTCCGTAGCACCCACCCGCGCCTGGGCAGCATACGCCTTCGACCTGCTCAAACGAGCCCAAACCCGGGGTCTACTCAGCGGCGTAGAAGGCAACCTCAAACTCCTCTCCGGCCCCGAACAAGACGTCATCATCGGCGAACTACTCGCCAACCACGCCGAAGGCATCGCACCCGGACCCGCCTGGCCCGACGTACTCCGCGACGCCCTCGCAACCCGCGGATTCCGCCACGAAATCCGCGACTTCTTCGACCGCATGGCAGAATACGACCTCACCGCCGAAGACGTACACGCCCTCGCCACCGAACACAACCAGCCCGCCTGGCACGCCCTTGCCCAACTGCACACCGAATACCGTGCCGTGCGAGCCCTCCGCGCCAAAAACGCCTACGACCCGGCAGTACTCATCAACGACGCCTGCCGGCTACTGCTGCGCGCCCCCGAATTCCTCGCCGAAGAACGCCGCCGCTACGACCTGATCCTCATCGACGACGTGCAGGAACTCAGCCCCTCCATCTACCGGCTGCTGCGCCTCATCGCCGCAGAAGTCGCCCCCGCAGACGCCGCGCACCTGACCGAAACCCACCCCGACCTCTTCGCTGAAGGCCCCCAGGTTGTCATGACCTACAGCGACGAAGCCGTCGTCCAGGGCTTCCGTGGCGCCCGCCCCGACCTCGTCACCACCCTGCAGACAAGCTTCCCGAGCATGCGCACCCGCACGCTCACCACCTCGTACCGCCTGCCCGCACTCATGATGCCGCTCGTGGCGGACATTCGCCGCCGCTTGCCGCGCTACACCCGGTTCGTGCCGCTCACCGCTGAACAGGAAGGGGGCGCGCAGGAAAAGGCGAAGAACGGTGCGCAGGAGGGTGTAAAGAACCGTGCGCCCGCAACCTTCGGACGCATCAACACCACCCCCGCCGACGAAGCCCTCACCTGGGGTGCCGCCGACGAACCGCTGCTGCACCTGGGCGCCGACGGCAAAATCCTCGACCCCGCGCACTACCGCACCGCACCCGCGGGCGTGTATAAGTATGCGCTCTCCAGCTCGCAGGACGAGGCGAACCTCATCGCCCAAATGCTGCTCGAAGAACGCATCTACGGCAACCACCCCTACCGCGAGTCCGCCATCATCGTGCGTAGCAGCGCGGACGTGGCGCGCATCCGCCGTGTGCTCTCCTCGAACGGTATTCCGTCGCGTACCTCCGCAGCGCTCGTGCCGGTGCGCGACGAGCCCGCCGTACGCCCCTTCCTCGATGCGCTCAGCCTGCTCGTCTACGCCCGCAAGCGCGGCGAGAAGGCGCTCAACCCCGCCGTGCACATGCCCGCCGCAGAAGGTGCGGAGGCGGTGGAGCGCGGCGGCTACGAGGCCCTCAGCGCCACCGAAGCTGAAGAGCTCATGCGTCGAAGCCTCGACGACGTCATCGCCGAAGAAAGCCGCGCCAACCCCCTCGGCGGCGCGCAGAGCGCCATCACCCTGCTCACCTCCCGGCTCGGTGGCGCATCCAGCATGGACGTGCGACGACTCCGCCAGCAGCTGCGATCCATCGAACTGCAAAGCGGCGGCCACCGCCCCAGCGACGACCTGCTCCTCGGTGCCCTGCTACACCCCGAAACCCTCCCCGAAGAGGGCGTAGGACGCGCCGTGCACCGCATCGCAGCCGTGCTCTCCGCCGGACGTAAAGCACTCGCGCGCCCCGAATCCACCAGCACCGAAGTGCTCTGGGCACTCTGGGAAGCCAGCGGCCTCGAAAAAACCTGGGTCACCCAGTCATGCGGCGCAGGCCCCGACGCCGATGCGGCCCACCGAAACCTCGACGCCATGATCGGTCTCTTCGAAGCCGCCGACCGATTCGACGAGCAGATGCGCGGCGCCGGTGCCGAGCAGTTCCTCGACTTCATCGACGCACAGGACCTGCCCATGGACACCCTCGCCGCCCGCGGCGTACGCCAAGACGCGGTCGAGATTCTCACCCCCGCACTCGCCGCAGGTCAGTCCTGGCGCACCGTATATGTATGCGGTCTGCAGGAAGGCACCTGGCCCAACACCACCGTGCGCGGCTCCCTGCTGAGCACCGGCGACCTTGTGGACCTGTGCGATGCGCGCATCCGCCAGCGCGCCCAGCAGGCAGAACAGCACACGGGGGAGGGCGTGCAGCAGGTGCTGCCCGCCCGCATCCGTAGCTACCCCGAACGCGTGCGCGACACCCGCCACGACGAGCTACGCATGTTCGCCGTCGCCACCACCCGAGCCAGCACCCGCCTCGTGCTCACCGCCGTACGTAACGACGATCAGGCGCCCGGCGAGTTCTTCGACTTCGTGCTGCCCACCGACGCGGTCGGCGACTCCACGGACGTGCCTATCACCCGCGTGCGCCGCCCCGCCACCCTGCGTTCCCTGGTGGCGGAGCTTCGCCGCACCCTCGTTGAGGAGTCGCTGAACGCGATGCGCGCCGAAGATGCTCAGCACGGCGCACAGGGGCACAACGCACCGGAGGAAGAAGTGCCCAGCCCGGAGGCTTCCGCGTACCGACTCGATGCCGCCTCCCGCACTCTGGCGCGCCTGGCGAATGCGCAGGCACCCGGCGCCGCACCCGACGAGTGGTGGGGTCTTCTGCCGCTTTCTAGTACGGAGCTACTCTTTGCGCACCGCCCGGCAGACCACGCTGAGCTGGACGAAAACTACGGTGAAGCACCTGCTGAAGAACAGGCTGAAAAGCCGAGCCGCCGCACCATTGCGCTCTCGCCCTCACGCCTGGAAACCATTCACAGCTCCCCGCTGGACTGGCTGGTTTCTGCCGCCCGTGCAGAAGCCCAGACCGACCTGTCCCGCTCGCTCGGCACGCTCATTCACGCCATCGCGGAGGAGTACCCGACCGGCACCCTCGAAGAGCTCCAAACCGCCCTTGACGAGCGCATTAGCTCCCTCGGCGTGCCCGCCCGCAAGGAGGACGAAACCGACGAAGAGTACCGCGAGCGCGTGCCCTGGGAATCCTACGCCCTCTACGAGCGCGCCAAGCGCATGATTCTGCGCCTGAGCTACTACTACCGTCAGCACATGGGCGATGCCGGCTGGCAGAACCTCGGCGTTGAAGGCTCCTTCGCGGTGCGTGTGCCCGTGCCCTTCGACCCCGCCGGTGAGGTCGGCGAGCTGGATGCGCTGCTCACCGGTCGTGTGGACCGCCTCGAGGGTACCGCCCCGGCGGAGGACGGCACCCGCCGCTACGCCATTGTTGACCTGAAAACCGGCAAGTCTAAGCCGACCGGTGCGGAGATGGAGACGCATCCGCAGCTTGCCGCCTACCAGATTGCGGTGGAGGCTGGCGCGGGTGAGCAGCTGGAGGAGCGTTACCGTGCCGAAGCCGCCGCCCTGGAGGCGGGCGAACCGCTACCGGATACCCGCCCCCAGGAGCTGGAGTACACCGGCTATACGGGTCGTTCCGGAGGCGCGGCGCTCGTGCAGCTGGGCGCCTCGGGCGTGAACGATGAGAGCAAGACTCGCCTGCAGGTTCAGCCCGCCCTGACGGAGCACGATTCGTGGGCGGCTGAGCTGGTGCAGCACGCCGCGGAGCTGATTGCTGGCTCGCAGGTGCAGGCTCGTCACCGTGAGGGCGGCTATGGGTGCCGCCTGCCGGAGATCTGCCCGATTTGTACGCGCGGCCGCCAGGTGACGCAGCCCTAGTAGTCGTGCCCTAGTAGCCGCGTACCCCCGTTTATCTTCGATATCACTCACCCCGAACCTCCCATGAGAATGATCCATGAGGAAGAGGAATCATGACTGACTCTGGCGCACACGGCGCTACTACCCCCGGTATTAACCCCGGCGCTCACCCCGGTTCTGGCGCCGGCATGCTCACCCCCGCCCAGTGGTGCGAGCACAATAGCTGGCAGCTACCCGACGGCACGCTCTTCTCTGCAGAAGCCGCCGGGAACGACCCCGCCCAAAAGCCCGCAAACTACCGCAGCGCCCTTGATATTGCCGAGATGCTCAACGGCGCCGACGGCAAGAAGCCGACCCCCGAGCAGGTCCGCATGATTGAGGCGGGCCCCGCCCCGACCCTCGTCATTGCGGGCGCCGGTTCGGGTAAGACCGCGACCATGGTTGACCGCGTGATTTGGCTGGTCGATAACGGTTTTGTGCGCCCTGAAGAGGTGCTGGGTGTAACCTTCACCCGCAAGGCGGCAACCGAGCTGCGTAGCCGTATGCGCGCCGGTCTGAACACGCTGCGCCGTAGCCGCCGCCTCGCCCCGACCGATGAGGAGTTGCGCGAGGGCATCGCTGACCCGACCGTGCTCACCTACCACTCCTACGCGAATAACCTCGTCAAGGAGTACGGTCTGCGCCTGGGCGTGGAGCAGGACGCGCAGATGCTCGGCGATGCGCAGAAGTGGCAGCTTGCCGCGCAGATTGTGCAGTACTGGGAAGGGGAGCTTCCCCTCGACCACGACGGCGTGCCGGTGTCTGCGGCGACCATGATTAACCAGATGCTGCACCTTTCGGACGAGTGCGCGGAACACCTGGTCGAGCCGCAGGAGGTCATTGACTTCTGCGCCGAGCAGCTGGCGGCGTACGCGGCGGTGCCCGATCCGCGCCGCGCGACGAAGACTGAGAGGGACATTCTGAAGGTTCAGCGTCTGCTGCGTAACCGCCGAGTGTACGCGCGTATGGCGATGAGCTACGCCCGCGTGAAGGCGCGCATGCAGGTGCTGGATTTCGGTGACCTGATGCGTTTTGCCGCCCGCATTGCGGAGGCTGACCCGGCGATTCGTGAGGGTGAGCGTGCCCGCTTCAAGGTGGTTCTGCTGGATGAGTTCCAGGACACTTCGCACGCGCAGATGCGCTTGTTCTCCTCGATTTACGGTGCCGATGAGGCGGCGGGTATTCCGGCGCATCCGGTGATGGCTGTGGGCGACCCGAAGCAGTCGATTTACGGTTTCCGTGGCGCTTCGGACGGTCAGATGTTCAGCTTCTACCGTCATTTCCCGACTGAGCATGTGCAGCCGCTGTTCCTATCCATTGCGTGGCGTAACGACATTTCGGTGCTGAACGCGGCAAACCACGTGGCGGAGAAGCTGAAGGAGGTTCCCGAGTGGGTGCGTGCCGCCGACGGCGATATTACCGCCGCTCAGGTTCCCGACCTGCGTCCGCGCTGCGCCCTGGTGGGGGAGCCTGGTTCGCCCGCTTTTGAGCAGGCTGCCGCGGGCATGGTGGGGCGTGTTGATTTGACGTACCACGACTCTGACCGCGAGGAGGCTGTGGCTATTGCCGAGCGTATTGCGGCGATGCGTGCGCAGGCGGTGCGCGAGTATGAGCGCGCCTACGCGGCGCATCGTTCCGGTGATGGTTCGGTGCGTCCGCGCCTGAAGATGCCCGAGATTGCGGTGTTGGCGCGTGTGCACGGTCAGCTGGACCCGATTCGTGTGGAGTGCGAGCGTCTGGGCATTCCGGTGCAGCAGGTGGGTTTGGGCGGTTTGCTCTCCCAGCCGGAGGTTGTGGATTTGGTGTCGGCGTTGCGTGTGCTGGCTGATCCGAACCGTTCGGATGCCCTGGCGCGCCTGCTGACGGGTGCGCGTTGGCGTTTGGGCGCGGCGGATATGTTGGCGCTGGGCGATTGGGCGCAGTCGCTGGTGCGTGAGCGTGAGCGTGCCCTGCGTGAGCAGATGGCGTTGCGTATGCTCGCGGAGGCTGAAGACGCCGAAGACGCGGCCGCTATCAGCCTGCAGGCGGAGCACCTGCGTGCCGCCCAGGAACGCCTGGACGAAACCCTCAAGGGCGCGGTGGAGGATTCCTCCGGCTACGCCTCCCTGATTGAGGCGGTGGAGAACCTGCCGCAGGACGGTGCGGACGGCGAACCCCTCTACGGTGAGCAGTACCGCGGCCGCCGCTTCTCCCCGGCGGCGCTGGAGCGTCTGCGTGCTTTTGCGGAGCAGATGCGCGTGCTGCGTGCCGGTTTGAGCGAGGATTTGGGCACGCTGCTGTACGAGATTGAGCGCACCATGCTGCTCGATATTGAGTTGGCGGTCCGCCCGGGTACCGACCCGCTGGGTTCGCGCGCGAACCTGGACGCTTTCCACGAGGTTGCCGCCGCCTACGGCATGTCGGCGCCGCGTATTAACGCGATGATTTACGCCGGTTCTGACGGCGTGAGCGCGGAGGAAGGCGACCCGGGTGCGCGCCGCTTCCTGCTGTCTTCGGGCGGCGTGAGCTACGTGATGGGCTTCCTTGCGTGGCTTGAGCGTGCCGATGATGAGGAGAAAGGCCTGGCGCTGGGCACGGTGGAACCTGACCCGAACGCGGTGCAGCTGATGACCATGCACGCGGCGAAGGGCCTGGAGTGGGATCATGTGCTTCTGCCGGGTCTGTGCGGTAGCGCGACCGGTGGGCAGACCCCGAACCTGTGGCAGATGTCGGCTAATGCGGCTCTGCCCTGGCCGCTGCGCGGTGACCGCGAGTACCTTCCCTCGATCCTTGAGAGCCCGGAGGAGATTACCGCCTTCGAGAAGGCGAAGGACCTGGAAGACTACCTGGCCGAGCATAAGGATGATGCCGCCGAGCATGCCGGCATGGAGGACCGCCGCCTCATGTACGTGGCGATGACCCGTGCCCGTAACCTGCTGGCGTTGAGCGCCTACCGCTGGAAGAGTGCTTCTGTGGCGCCTCAGCCGGTGCAGCCCTTCTGGGAGGAGCTGATGGAGATGCTTTTCAAGTCCCTCTTCGGCATGGGCACGCCCACGGTAGATGCGCCCTCCGTGCGCTTTGAAGAGACGATGGACACCCCCTGGGCGGCGCCTCAGCTGGTGGGTATGGGCCTGTCGTACACGATGCCGAACCCCGCCGATAAGCGCAAAAAGGTGCACCTGAACCATGTGCGCCGCTGGGCTGAGCAGCTGGCGGAGTCGAAGTACCGCTTGGTTGAACCGGTGACCCTGGTGCACGGTACGGTCGTGGACCCCTCGAACCTGCCGCCCGCCCCCGATGAAGCGGCACTGCTGAAGGAGCTGGAACTCTACCCCCTAGACGCTGACGAGCTCACCCCCGTACAGGCGGAGGCGCGCGCGAACGCCCAGGTACAATACGCCGAGCAGGTGCAACGCTACGCGTGGGCGCTGGTTGAGGTCATGGCCCCCGCCCTCGCGCAGGATTGGCAGCTGGCGGCTCCTTCCGTACGAGCACGCACCGTGGCGGAGAACTGTACCCGCCTGAACCTGCCGGTGCCCGAATGGATTATCGAAGCCACCGAGCGGGAGAAATGGCGTGAGACGCAACCGCCTCAGCCCGGTCTCTCGCCCACGGTCGCGGCGGCGCTGCCGATTGAGGTGCGCGGCCAATTCGCCCAGAAGAACTACGAGGACAGGAACCCGAACCTGGGTGCGGTGCTGACCGCCATGTGGCCTTTTGACCCGCTGGAGCGCCCCGTGATTTGGCGTTGGGCTTCTGACGACGCTCTCACGCAGGGCACGAAGGAGATGCTTCGCCGCGGCCAGCATGAGCACCTGGAGCGTGAGATTGCGATTAACTCCTCGAGCCGTCGCGAGGCGGTCGAGCGTGCCGCCCTGGCGGTGGAACTCGCCGTCGGCGCGGGTGACGATGACCTGCACCAGAGCGGGGAGGGTGTAGCGGGGGAGAGCGCAAACCACCCTGCACCCGCCGCACCTGCTGCAGCCGCGGCACAGGGTGAGTCCGCCATTCCCGAATCCCTGCGCCAGCAGGCGGTGGACTGGGAACGCGAAGCCGACCTGCTTCTGCTCATGATGGGTCAGACCGACCCGGTGTTGCGCGATCAGCTGCCGGGGCACCTGTCCGCATCCACGTTCATCCGCCTGAGCGAGGACCCGCAGGGCACGGTGCATCAGCTGATGCGCCCGGTGCCTCAGCGTCCCTCGCGTGCGGCAACGATTGGTACCGCGGTGCACGCGCTGATTGAGGAGCACTTCGGCGTGGCACCGAGCGCCGACCCGCTGGAGGCGCCCGACGCGGAGGACACGGTGGGCGTTGACCTGCCTGGTTCCGCTACCGCCTCCGCCGCGCCAGCTGACCTGCAGGAACAGGACGAGTTCACCTTCGAGGACGCCTACGAGGAGTCCGAGAGCGAACTGGAAGCCTCCGTCCAGCGCCTCTGGGAGCGCTTCGCCAACAGCGAGTGGGGCAGCGATGAGTGGAAGGAACGCATCTGGGCGGTCGAGTACCCGGTCGAAACCCACATCGAGGGTCTAAGCCTGCGCGGCCGTATCGACGCGGTGTTCCACACCGAGGACGAGGACGGCGAACGCTGGGTCCTGGTGGACTGGAAGAGCGGTTCCCGCCCGAAGATGTCGACCATGCAGTCTCGACGCTTCCAGCTGGGTCTGTACCGTATCGCGTTCTCCCGCATTATGGGCGTGGACCCGGAGCGTATCAGCACCGTGTTCGTGTACCTGGGCGGCAAGGGCGTTGCGGAGGTGTGGGATCACCAGATCCGCGGCGGCCTGCCCACGGAGGCGCAGCTGGCGAAGGTGATTCGTGAGGCACGCAAGGGCTAGGTAGCAGGTCTAGACAACATAGGTAGGCGGCGCTCGCGTACTAGCGCTTGCTGTCACCGAATAGAGAAAAGCAGCTCACGTAGGCATTGCGCCTCGTGAGCTGCTTTTCTGCGCGGACTTTTACGGCTAATGGCAGAGGACGCCTCTTCACCCCACTGCATTAGGGTGATGAGGCGTCCTCAGCCGCTGAAGAACTATAGAGGTACTTCGTGCCCTCGCACGCTCCGGGAAAGAATCGCGCCGAACGACTGCCGCTTTCGCGGCCTCACTCGCGCCGCCGGCGCCCCGTGGGGTTTGCGTGCGTCTTTACTCTCAAACACAACCTCGAAAGTAGCTCTATAGATTTCTGCCATCGGTGATTGGTTGCGCGGTGCATGAATCCGGCTCGGGCCTGACATGACCGGTCAGGGGCCCGTCCAATCTGTCTCCCCAATTTATCGCTGCCACGATATCAGCGCTGGTCAGTGCGCTATGGGGAGTGTGTCCGCTGGTTTTCTCGCGGCACAGCAAAAGTATTCCAGGAGTTTTTGAAAAAATCTACAGGGAAAGTTTTTACCCTAAAATGCACTATTTTGAGCACGGTTCAAGATGGAGTTGAGGCTCTGTGGACTCCCAAAACCAAAAGTTGGTTTTTGTGGGTTTGTGGTGTATTTGCACCCGGAAAATATTGTGAATGGCACTCTTGGCACACCTTCAAGTCTCAGCCTTAATCTGAGTCATTCATGCACAAAAATGCAAAACTGGTGCTCAAAAGGTGAGGGGAAACACTTAAATAAATTTTGATAAAAGGCCCACTAAGGCCCCTCCACTAGCCCTTATGGGCATAATTCTGTTGGTTTGACAGACACTCGGGGAACTGGTTTTACCGGGCACAGGCCAGCGGATATAAAACCCCGTAGATACAGTTCAGCCCCGCAGTGCAGTACTGCGGGGCTGAACTGAAAATCTAGCTGAACTATAAAAACCTATGCGCTAGGTGGCAACCTAACAACTACCTGAGCCAATAGCTACTCTGCCGGGCCGACCAGCGGGCCGACTTCCTCCTGACCGAGCAGTTCGCCGGAGGCGCGCAGGTCGTCCTGAATGTCCAGGAGCATGGACACCGCGTGGGTCGCGCCGTCGCGGTCGCCGACCTCCACGGTGTGGGTGAGCCACTGGGCGATCGCGAACTCCGCGTAGAAGTTCGCGCGCTGCGCCAGGTAGGCGTCGGGTAGCTGAGGCATCTGCTGGCGGTACACCTCGATGGCCTCGTCGGTGAAGTCGATGTCCTGGCAGGAGTACAGCCACGCGAAGTCCTGCGCGGGGTCGCCCACGTGTACCTCGGACCAGCCGGTGACCTCCACGATGCGCGCCGTCGAGGGCGTGACGTGCAGTACGAGGTTCTCTGCACCCATGTCACCGTGGACCACGCGCGGACGGAACTGCCACATGGGTCCGGGGGAGAGCACGGTACGCCAGTGCGCGAGCAGGTCGGCGGGCACCTTGCCGGTTGCGGCGGCACGCTCGAGCTCGGCGTTCTTGCGCAGACGAATCTGCTCCGAAGAGTAGGAGGGCAGGTCGGCTTCGTAAATAATGTCTTCGGGCATCACGTGCAGGGTCGCGATGTCCTTGGCGATGATGGATGCCAGGGAGGGGCGGCCCGCCGCAACTTCGCGGCGGCTCAGTTCGGCGAGCTGGTCCACGTCGTAGATGGTGCCGGGGATGTGCGTGTACACGAATACGTTGCCGCCCGCGTAGGGTACGGTGCCGGCAACGGTGGGTACGGCGAAGGGCAGTCGTGCGCGCAGGCCGGGGCTGAACGACTGCAGGATGAGGTGTTCAGCTTCAAGACGCATGCTGGCGTCGGGGCGGCGCGGGGCGCGCACTCGCCAGCGGCGACCGGTGGAGTCGGCGATGATTGCCGAGTCGAAGTCGTCGCTGTCTTCGCGGACCGGTTCGGCGCCGACGGGGTAAATCCCGGGCACTCCGGCGGAGACAATGGCTGCTAGCTGAAGGGGAGATAAAGTCACGGGTTAAGGTTACCAAACCTATGTGTGCCGTTTAGTAGTTTTTAGGATCTTTATGCCATGTGGTGAAGATACTTGTGGACAAGGCTAAATGTGCTCGCCGGCGCATTCCAGCGCATTTCTTTGAGCTTCTCACCGTGCGCGTCCAAACAGGCGG
>FLSC01000622.1_pt2 | contig 14873 bp, 10 predicted proteins | sample 1550561 | NCBI WGS metagenome assembly FLSC01 (sample SAMEA4031775, study PRJEB14383) | metagenome | biome: human; feature: oral; material: saliva | place: Philippines | collected 2014 | reverse complement strand
GGTTACAATTTCCAGTATCCACCTTATGGTCATTTGTTGTTATTGATTTTAATGCACCTTGGTATATACCGTCCCTGATTATATTTTATATAATTGCATCATATAGATTAAACGATAAGTTTTCAGTGAAGTCATTTTTTGAACTATTGTTTTTTATGTCTCTTTCTGCTGCATATATACCATTATTTTTAATGTCGCTTATTGGTGGTAATGTGAAAACTCAAAAATGAAAAGATAAATAATATTTGTAAGAACCCGGCGGACTATCACATCAGATAGCCCGCCGGGTCCCTTCTTTATGCCGCTATGCGCTCAGCCCTTTAGCGGGTGGTGCGCTCCAGCAGCTGCAGCACGTTCTGGTAGGTATGACCGGTTGCCTCCGTCATACCCTGCTCACAGGTGCGGTTCGCGGAAATGTATGCGGCGAACTGCTTCTGCTCGCTCAGCTCCGCAGCCTCCGCCTCCGTAGCGCTCGCCGTCAGCTCCGGGTGCAGCATACCGCGGTCACCAGCGTAACCACAGCAACCCCAGTGCTTCGGCACGTACACGTCGTCACTCATCGCGTTCGCAATCTTCTCAAATGCAGGCTGAGTACCCAGGTGAGTCATCGAACAGGTCGGGTGCAGTGCAATCGACGGCAGGGGAGCAGACACGGTCAGCTTATCCAGCATGTTGTCCGCGGCGAACTGCACCGCATCGTACATGCGCAGACGCGAGAAGTCCGGCTCGCCCGGCTTCAGACCGTTCACGATCTTGTGCTCAAGCGCCTTAATAACCTTCTCTCGCATCACCTCAAGACCCTCAGTGCAGGATGAAGCGTCACACACGACCGGCAGGCGGCCACCGTCAGTAGCCTCCCACAGGGACTTCAGCACACGGTCACTCATAATCGAGTAGCCGTCGGTGAAGCCCTTCGACTTCCACGGGGTAGCACAGCACATCTCACCAATATTGTCCGGGATGCGGTACTTCACGCCCGCACGCTCGCACAGGCGAATGAACGCCTGGGTTGCGTTGATCGGGTCGTGCTTGCCGTCGCCGTCCACGCCGCCGAACATGGCATTCACGCAGGCGGGGAAGAACACGATCTCAGCGGTTGCGTCCTTGTGCGGCTTACGTGCCGGGCCGCCGACGGGCAGGTCCTTCTTGTATGAGGGAACCATGTCGTCACCCATGACCTTACGGGCAATGTCGGTGGTGCCGTGCACCACGGGGAACGGCAGCTTCTTCGCCACGGTCAGAGCCTTGCCGGCGACCTTGTCCATGACGCCCCACTGCTGCGCGGCAACCTTCCAGCCGGCGGCGGCCAGCTTGTCCTGGTTCTCAGAACGCAGGCGGCGAATCAGGTCACCGGTGTTAATGTTCACGGGGCAGCGGGTCTGGCACATGCCGTCCACAGCGCAGGTCTCAATGCCGTTGTACTCGTACTCCTTGCGCAGGCGCTCGGCGAGCTCGTGGTCGCCGTTCATCTCGGCGGCGGCAATCTCACGGCGCATCACGATGCGCTGGCGCGGGGTCAAAGTCAGGTTGCGGGAGGGGCAGACCGGCTCGCAGTAGCCGCACTCCACACAGCGGTCGACTTCTTCCTCGACGGTTTCGGCGACCTTCAGGTCGGTCACGTAGTCGGTGTCCGGCTCGGCGAGCAGCACGCCCGGGTTCATGAAGCCCTTCGGGTCAATGAGGCGCTTAATCTGGCGCATCACGTCGAAGAGCTCGTCACCGAACTGGCGGCTCACAAACGGAGCCATGATGCGGCCGGTACCGTGCTCAGCCTTCAGCGAGCCGTCAGCGGAAAGGATCAGCTGAACCATTTCTTCGGTGAACTCGCGGTAGCGGTCCAGCTGCTTCGGGTCGCGGAACTGCTCATTCAGCATGAAGTGGATGTTGCCGTCCTTCGCGTGACCGAAAATCACGGAATCCTTATAGCCGTGTGCGTCGAACAGCTTGGTCAGGTCGCTACAGGTGTTACCCAGAACCTCGACGGGCACAACCACGTCTTCCAGTAGGGCGTTCGTGCCGGAGGGGCGGTTACCCGCAACGGTGGTGTACAGGCCACGGCGTGCCGCCCACAGGGCGTTACGCTCAGACAGCTTGCTGGTCATCGACACCGGCGAAGCCACGGGCAAGCTCTTGAACATGGGTGCCGCAGCGGCAGCCAGATCGTTCAGCTCCTGCTCAGAGTTACCCTGGAACTCAACCAGCAGGGCGGCCTGCTCCTTCACATCAATGGCGGCGAGCGCCTCCGCAGCCTGGCCGGTACGCTGAGCCACACGAATACTGGTGGCGTCCATCAGCTCGACGGTAGCGAGCTTGTTAGCAACCAGTTCGGGTACGGAGCGTGCCGCGTCAATGAGGTTGTCGAACACGAGCAGGCCGGTGGAAATATTCTTCAGAATCGGCAGGGTGCGGTAGGTTGCCGAAGCAACGAAGCCGAGGGTGCCCTCCGAACCAATCAGCAGGTGCTGCAGAATGTCGACGGGGGTTTCGAAGTCGACCAGGGAGTTCAGGCCGTAACCCATGGTGTTCTTCATGGAGTACTGCTGGCGGATCTTCGCCATGGACTCGGGGTTCTCAAGCACGCGCTTGCGCAGGCGCAGCAGACCCTCGTGAAGTTCAGGTTCGAGGGAACGTAGCTTCTGGTCGGCGTCCGGCTCGGCGGTGTCAATGATGGTGCCGCTGGGCAGTACGAACACCATGGAGTCGAGGGTGTTGTAGGTGTTGTACTTGGTGCCCGAAGACATGCCGGAGGAGTTGTTCGCGACCACGCCACCGATGGTGCAGGCGGACCAGGATGCCGGGTCGGGGCCGAGCTTGTAGCCGTAGGGTGCCAGGTAGTTGTTGACCATCATGATGGTCGCGCCGGGCTGCACGCGCACCTTCTTGCCGTCTTCAAGAACCTCAATCTTCTTGAAGTGGCGGCGGGTGTCGACCATCAGACCGTCGCCGCTGGACTGGCCGGAGAGGGAGGTGCCGCCGGAGCGGAAGGTCAGCGGCAGGCCGAGGTCGCCAGCTGCGCGGAAGATGTTGGCGACGTCTTCGGCGGAGTCGGGGCGGACTAGGCCGGCGGGTACGAGCAGGTAGTGGGATGCGTCGTGTGCGATAGCAAGGCGTTCGAGCTCGGAGACGCTGGATTCGACGGCTTCTGCGCGTGCGTCGCTGAGCAGGCGCTTGAGGGTGTCCTCGTAGGGGGAATTGAGGGCTTCAGATGTATTTGACACAACGGTCATAATCTTGAGCTTCCTTACAGATGAAGGGGTGTGTAATGCTGTCTTTCTCAGTATCTTCTTTTGAACGCCGTCTTTTCCGCTTAGCTATGGCTAAGCTTGGCGACTACTTGTCACCATAAGGGAAGCGGGTTATACATCGTGCTGATGCGGTGGTTTGCCGCGTATTTGCTGGTTTTCCGGGGGAGTAAGCGTGGGCTTGCGGAGGCGCACCCACCACACTCTGAACGCCGCGGTTGCTCTTAGGCGCGGCTGCCGAGGGTTGTAACATTCCAGCGGCTAACCCAAAAGGCGGCTAACCCAAAAGAAAGCGTGGGGCAGAAAGCTACATGCTTTCCACCCCACGCTTGTGTAACGTTTAGGCTTCGTCGAAGAAGTCCTCATCAAGCTTCATGATGGTGTACGTGCGTGCCACCTGTACGCCAACACCGTACTTAATCATGAGGCGCGCCAGGTGCTCACCATCAATCAGAACGAGGGAAACTCCGCCACCAAGTTCCTCCGCATAGCCGCGTGCGTCAGACGTATAGGAGCTCGACGTGATGAACACTCCCTGCGTTGCCTTGCCATGCAGTGCGCCCACAAAGCTCTGAAGGGCAGGGCGTCCCACCACATTGTCCTTGGCGTAACGCTTAGCCTGGACATAAATCTTTGAAAGACCCAACGCATCCTGGTCAATGATTCCGTCCACGCCGCCGTCATTGGAAGCCGGAGTAACGGTGCCGCGTCCTGCCGGGCCGCCGTAGCCCATCGCCAACAGAACATCCACCACCAGATGCTCAAAAGCAGTCGGAGACATTGCGCGGACGCGTTCCAAAATATCGTGCGTCAGCGCGGACTCAATCTGAGTGATGCTTTCATCAATGAGTTCCTGCGGGGTGCTATCAGACACCTCAGAGGGTGCAGTCGTGACGGCAACAGTCTTGGTAGCGGTCTTCGGGGTTTCCTGCGGGTCCTGCTCGGAACTATCAGACTGGGAACGCTCACGCGTGCTGCGGGCGGAACGAACGATATGCGCGACGACATCATCGGGGATGCCCCCAGGATGAGCCTCAATCAGCTTCAAGCCTTCGTCAGAAATAACCTGCTGACCGCGGCGAGGGGAATCAACCGCACCGAACATCTTGAGATAGGTCAAGCCCCAACTAATGCGGTCCACATAGACGGGACGCTTGCCGTTCGGCAGGTAGGGTAGTAGCTGCTCGTCAGAAAGCGGGTAGCGCTCTGCTACAGCGCTATAAATCTCTTTATTGGTGCGGGAGTTGCCGTCAGATAGGTAAGCAAGAATGCTGGGAATGAATTCGTAGAACTTGGGAAGTTCAACCTCAGTGGTATCAGGCGACTGAGCGGTCATCGGTGTATCTCCATTGATTGATAACGGCTGGTTAATAACGGCGGGTAGTCCGTTCTTAATATACCTCTAATACAAAAGATAATCGTTACCAGAGGTGCCTGTTTTCCCTTGTGCAGGCTTTATTAGCGCCGCAGCTGCTCTTAGGCACGCCCGCCGAGGGCCGTAACATTCCAGCTAGCAGTACTATCAGAAGTCACCACACCACAAAATAGGGGAGAACCCGCCGAAGCACGCACCCCCAAATCCTCCACAAACACGCGGCCACCCGCAGGCACACTACGCTCCTTACGATCCACACCCGCACAATACACCGTCATCTTCGCACCCGAACGGTTCTCCACCGCAACCGAACCGCCGCCCGATTTCGACACAGTATCGTGCACAAAACCGCGGTGTAAAGACCGCCGCCCAAAGGTCACAGCACAAGGTCACAGTGCAACGAAATAGAAACGCAAACGCAACGGCGTGGAGTATCATTCACACTATGGATAAGGCAGAACAGAACCAGACAGACAACACGGTAAAGAACGGCACAGCACCCAATACCTCGGGGAATACCTCGGGCAATATTCCGGGGAACAGCCCGGTGGGTGCGTCTGCGCGCCCTGAAACTGTTGCATCTGAAACTACCGCATCTGAAGCCGCCGCTGAGAATACCACGAAGGCTGGTTATACCCAGTCGGCACCGGCAGAATCCAGTGCCGCCAAAACTAGTGCTGCAGCAAGTAGCCCCGCAGAGGCTACCGCCCCCGGCATGGAGGCAGTACAGGTTGATGCCGTGCAGATTGATAGCGCCCGCCTGGACAGCACCCACTCCGTCTACTCCACCGACCTGGACCCCGACGATGACTACGAAGAAGTTGTCGAAGAATACGCCACCACTGACGCGCCGGACGGCACGCATCGCGAGGAACGCCGCATCACCCGCACCACGCATCACCCGCGCGGCAAGGGCGACCAGAAAGCTGGCACTCCGAATACGGGCTCCCCGAAAGCAGGCACTCAGGGCAACCCCGATGATGCCGCCGAGATAATCGATGCGGGCGAACCCGAAACGCACACCACGACCATTCGCACGGTCACCCGCACCGTCACGGACCCGCCGCGTCGCACTCCGCGAACCCGCCTCTTCCGCACGCTCAGCAAGTACCGCGGCGAGAAGAACCTGGCCGCGTGGGAAGACCGCACTTCCACGCCCATGTTCGTGGCGTCCGTGCTGTACCTGCTTGCGTTCGCCGCGCCCATCATGAGCACGCGTATTCAGGAGCCGTACGACGGGTACCTCAACATCATTCAGATGATTCTGTGGGGCCTCTTCGCCGCCGACTACTGCGTGCGCCTGTACCTGGCGCCGCGGCGACTCTACTTCATCACGCACAACCTGATGAACCTGGCCATCGTGCTGCTGCCGGCGTGGCGTATCGTTAGCTTCCTGGCCATGATTCACCTGACCGCCAACCGCCAGTACAAGAGGCTCTCCGAACTGGGGATGAAGCTCTTCGGCTACACCGCGATCTTCATCATCATGTTTGCCCTGTCGATCTATTCGGTGGAGTCCTCCGAGCCGGGCGCGATGATTCGTGACCTGCCCACCGCCTACTGGTGGATGTTCACGACCCTCGCCACGGTCGGCTACGGAGACGTTTACCCGGTCACCGGTATCGGCAGGGTCATCGCCGTGATCGTCATGCTGTACGGCGGGGGCTTGGTCGCGGTTGCTACCGGTGCGCTCGCGAGCTGGATTATCGAAAAGTTTGGTGGCAGGGAGGAGCAGGAGTACCCCGCAACCAAGGCTGACGTGGACGATCTTCGCCAGGAGATTTCTGAGTTGCGTGCCCTGCTGGCTCGTGAGTATGCGCGCCGTGAAGCCCGCGACTACACGTTGCGTGAGGTCGTGGATGAAGACGGTGTGCACCCGGTTCCTTCGGATGCGGAGGCGGCACGCCGCGCCGGTTTCAGCGCCGCCGGTTTTACTGCGCCTGGTGCTGCTGAACCCGCCTCGGCTGCTGCTCAGAAAGCTTCCGCAGAGGCTACCTCGAATACTGCTCCGAACACCGCGCCGAGTGCCGTGCAGGCTGGTGAACCCGCCGATTCCTCGACCTCTCATGAGGTTGTGGTGCGTGAGCAGGAGCCGATCGCCCTGCTGGAGGAGACTCGCCAGACGTTCACGATTATTCGTGAGAAGTTCGCGTTGCGCTCTCGCAAATAGTTGTTGAGTTCTGCTGTTGTCTGCAACGAAATTGTGGGTTTGCCGGTGGCGCGGCAGAAATACTGGGGCAGAAATCCATAAAATTTCGCCAGATATTATGTTGTGGCTTGTCAAGGCAAAATTAGCCCGCTCAGAGTGCAAATTGGTGCTCTTGCCTGTGAATAACCCCTCAATTTAAGGTCTAATGTGACCAAACTATCTTTTAAAAATGACCGTCACTAGTGAAACTCCTAGCCAGAGCCTATAAACTATCTACCGTGCCAACTATCGAGCACCCTGTAGCCAATGCGCTACGGGTGTCGTCGTATGCCCACCTCACTCACGGGCAGGCACCACTCAACTCACAAACTCACTCAAACACACACACTCTGTTAGGACACTTTCGTGGCACCTAAGTCCACCCTGGGCGCGCTCGCTCTACTCGTCAGCGCGCTCTCCCTCACCGCGTGCGCATCCGCACCGACCAATGCTTTTGGCGCCCCTGACGCGCAGAACAGCCCCTCCGCATCCGCTGTTGTTGACCAGGCTGCTTTTGAGACGGTCGAACCTAGCGCCGTCTCCGCCCCCGGCGACGACAGCACCGGAATTAAGGCGGCGGCTGGCGTCTCGCAGGACCCGTCGATTCGCCCGACCGCAACCCAGCCCACCGAAACCCCCGCACCGGATAACACGAGCAACCAGGAACCTGTCGTCTCCACTGCGGCGCCCATGCCTTCCTCGGCAGCCGTTGCGCGCTCGCGGAAAATCATGGACGGCACCTGGGTTCAGCAGGGCGCTGCTGACCTTGAGAACTACATGGATGCCGTCATTCACGACGGTGTTATCGAGGTGACCTACCACCTGAACCACGAAGAGTTGGCTACCCCCTTCTGGGTGGGCACTTTCGAGGCAAAAGGGGGTAACTTCAGCTACGTTTCGCACGTGGATCGTGCGAAGCTGGCCCGCGCACCCTACGCCTCTGACAAGGAAACCAAGGAGTTTACCATGGAGGACGGCGTGCTGAGCTTCCCCATGACCTATGAGGGTGCCACCCGCATCATTCACCTGGAAAAGCAGCACAGCTAAGCGCATCGCCGGGGGAGTCATCTCATATCTGGCACGCATGACGGATGGGTCGTTCACGTTGCCGCGTGCGGGCTATAGAATGGGACTATGAGCGAGAACACGACCCCCGAGCACGGCACCGCAGCCTCGGTGCAGGATTCCTTCGAGCTGCCCGGCGCGCCGGACCAGTTCCAGCGCCTGTGGACCCCGCACCGCACCGCCTACGTGAGCGGTGGCCAGAAGGACTACACCGAGAAGACCTGCCCCTTCTGTACTGCGCCCAGCCGCAGTGACGAGGAGTCGCTGATTGTGTACCGCGGCGAGCATGCCTTCGTGATTCTCAACCTCTACCCGTACAACCCCGGTCACCTGCTGGTCTGCCCGTACCGTCACATTCCGTTCTACGATGATGCGACCGAGGCGGAAACTATTGAGATTGCGCAGCTGACCCAGCTCGCTATGAAGGTTCTGCGTGAGGTGTCGCATAATGACGGCTTCAACATCGGTATCAACCAGGGCAAGGTTGGCGGCGCGGGCATTGCTGATCACCTGCATCAGCATATTCTGCCGCGCTGGAGTGGGGACACGAACTTCCTGCCGATTATTGCTCACACCAAGACCATGTCCCGCACGCTGGACGATATGCGTGTGGCTATTGCGGAGGGGTTTGCTCGCCTCGGCTAGACAGCCCGGATTGTATATCCCGGTCTAGATAACCCAGTCTAGATAGCCCGGCGACCCGGTTGGCAGGCTTGGTGAGTTTGAAAATCTGTACCCACTACTTCAATTTGCCAACCAGTGCAGAAAAAACTTGCTTCATAAATGCGTAGATTAGGCGGTCGACGCGTATTTGAATGATGTTATGTCCCTTGGATATGGCAAAGTTTTAACTGCAGCGACGCTGCGGGGAAGCTTCTAGCTTCCATGAACACCGCACAGCTCACCGAAAAATAGCGGTCACCGATCGCTTTCGGGCTTGGCAGGGTAAGCACCCTGCCTCAACCACAGAGGTCAGCGCCTCAACTGAGAACCCACCCCGCCGTGCGTGAACGCGCGGCAACACTGCGAGGGGTGCGGATCAGAGTGAAGGCTGCTGGCCTCTTTTTGCGCCCCGAGGATGTGCACCGGGGAATGTGCGGCGGGAATGCGTGGAGCGTCTGGGGCAGTCCCGCCAGCCGCGCCGTGAACCCGCCAGAGCCGTTAGAACCGCCAGCACTGGATGCGCCAGACCCGCTAGAGTGGAATGCTATGGACTACCCCAACCTGCTTGAGACTGCTTTCGACGAGTTCACTGCCGCGCCCGCTGCAGCTACTGTGCCCGCTGTAGCTACTGTGCCCGCCGCCGGTAATGAAGCCGCCGGTGATTCTGCAGGCGCGCCGCAGCTGCTCATCTGGAGGCAGATTCGCTGGTCCAATCGCCGCCCACTCATTGAGGTGGAACCGGTCGTGCCCGGTGGAGCCATTGGCGGGGCCGCTGAAGGAGCTCATCACCGGGCATCTCAAGCGGCGGGGGAGAGCGCCCCTATCCAGGAAAGTAGCTCCGCGCAGCTTGGCGTTCCGAGCGGGGTGCGCATCCAGATTCCGCTGACCCCCGGCGCCTACCTGGGGTTGCGTATTCCGCGCGATAGCGAGGGTGAACTCTACCGCTACTGCGCCGGCTACACCACCGGCGTAAGCAGTGACGCCGCCCCCGACGCCGCCTCCGAATCTGCCTCCGAACCCGGGGTTACCTCCGCCGGAATCCGCCGTGTACCCTGTCCCGAGGGCACCCGCATCCAGCGTGGCCAGCAGTGCCCGCGCTGCACCGCCCGCGACGAATTCACCGCCCTGCACAGCGCGCACCTGTACCCCGGAACGCTCACCGAATCCATGCGCGCCTACGCCATGCTGGAGCACCGCCTCTACATCGCGACGTTCCCCGACGGTACGCACAAGGTCGGCACGAGCTCCCTGCATTCGACCCCGCGCCGCCTGGACGAGCAGGCGGTCGCTACCGCCACCTACATTGCGCTCGCGCCCGACGGCCTGGCGATTCGCCGTGCCGAGGATGCCGTGACCGCCCTCGCGAAGATTCCGCAGGTCAAGCAGGTGGCGAGCAAGTACCGCGCCTGGACGAACCCGCTGCCCGGCGCGCAGCTTCGCTCTGCCCATCAAGAGGCGGTTGCCCGCGCCCGCGAAGCGCTCGCCGAACTGGCGCGCACCGAGCCGCAGGTGCCACTCACTGCCCTGGATGAGCCGTGGATTCCGTCGCTTGCCATGAACCGCCCGTATGCGGCACTGCGGGCGCAGTCGCCCGAACCTCTGGCGCCGTGTGACCCCGGTACCGAGAGTGGGGCGGCTGGTTTCTTCTGCACGGGTGCGGCGGGTCAGTTTTTGAGCGCCCACACCGGCGATGCTGACGCGGCGTTCCTGGTGAATACTGCCGCGTGGAGGAATGTGCTGGTGGAGCCCGCGCAGGAGTTCACGCGGGTGAGGGTGCAGGGTTCGCTGTTCTAGCTACCCCAGCACCCCGCCCCGTCCGGCGTGAGCGAACGATACCACTACCCCCATTCAGCCGTTAGCGTGCGTGTACTAAAATGGTAAGCATGTCCAAACCCCTCATTCGTCTCCTCGGCCAGGGCGTACGCGCCGCGACTAAGCTTCGCGGCGGCGGCTCCGCCTTCCCCGGCCTTGTCATGGAAAAATTGCACCCCGACTTCGTCGCTGAAGAGCTCGCGAAGCTGCCCTACGGCGTGGTTGTTGTCTCCGGCACGAACGGTAAGACCACTACCACGAAGATGGCTGTGCAGCTGCTTGAAGCTCAGGGTCTGAAGGTTTTCACTAACCGCACCGGTTCGAACTTTGTGCGCGGTGTTGCCGCGGCACTGCTGGGCGAGATGACTCTCGGCGGCAAGCTTGACGCTGATATTGCTGTGCTTGAGCTGGACGAGGCGCACGCCGTGCACTTCGTCAAGGCCGTCAAGCCCGATTACGCTCTGCTGTTGAACGTTCTGCGTGACCAGCTGGACCGTTTCGGTGAGATTGACACGACCCGCCGCATGCTGGCGACTGTCGCCTCCGCAACGACCGGCACCGTGGTGCTCAACCGTGAGGACCCGCGCATCCGCTCGCTCGCTGAGAACGTGCAGCCGGGCGTGACCGTCAAGTACTACGGCCTGGATGAGTCCCTGCGCTCGTACTTCCCCTCGGATGATGAGATGCGCGGCGGCACCGTCGCGAAGGTGACCCTGCCCGATGCTGACGTCACCCTGACCGCGTTCTCCGGCACCTCCGCAACCTTCGATCTGGCGGGTGTGGAGCGAGTCGGCGAGATTAACCTTTACGGCATTTACAACATCTTCAACGCGGCTGGCGCTATGGCGCTGACCCGCGCCGTCATGGGCGAGAAGCTCAACGAAGATAAGCTCATCGCGGAGCTGGCGAAGATTACCCCCGCCTTCGGTCGCGGTGAGACCCTGAACGTGAACGGCCGCCCGCTGCAGCTGCTGCTGGTGAAGAACCCGAGCGGTTTCCGCCTGTCCCTGGCGAGTGCGAACGCTGACGACTACGCTACCATGATTACGATTAACGACCAGTACGCTGACGGTCGTGACGTGTCCTGGCTGTGGGATGTTGACTTCGACAGCTTGAAGAAGACCGGCGTGCAGATGGTTTCGGGTGTGCGTGCCTGGGATATGGCGCTGCGCCTGGAGCATGACGGCGTGAAGGTTGATAAGGTCAACGAGAACCTCGCCGATGCGCTCAAGGGCTTCATTGCCTCCAGCGGTAACGCGCCCATGCGTATTTTCTGCACTTACACCGCAATGCTGGCTCTGCGTGAAGAGCTCGCAAAGATTACTGACGTTGAGAGGGTTTCCTAATGACGGCAACTCACACTTTTGAGGGCACCCCCGCGGCAGGCCCGAATAACGGTAAGACTCTGCGTATTCTGCAGCTGTACCCGCTCGACATGAACATTTACGGCGACTGGGGCAACACCCTGGCGTTGGCTCGTCGCGCGCAGGCACACGGCTTTGACGTGCAGATTCTGGACCACAACCCCGGTCAGCCCTTCCCGGAAGATGTTGACATTATTCTGGGCGGCGGCGGCCAGGATTCCGGTCAGTCCGTGATTCAGGACGACCTGCACGCGAACGGTGACACGCTGCGCTCGCTGGCTGAGGCTGGCGTGCCGATGCTCGTCATTTGTGGCCTGTACCAGCTGTTCGGCAAGGAATTCCGCACCCGTGAGGGTGAGGTGCTCAAGGGCATCGGCATTTTTGATGCGCACACGGTCGGCGGCGATGACCGCCTGATTGGCAACATTGTTGAGGAGTCTGAGGAGTTCGGTACCGTGATTGGTTTTGAGAACCACTCGGGTCTGACCTACCTGGGCGCCGGATGCACCCCGCTGGCTACCGTCACTAAGGGCGAGGGCAACAATGTGACTGATACGTACGAGGGTGCGCGCGTGCACAACGTGATTGGCACCTACCTGCACGGTTCGCTACTGCCGAAGAACCCGAAGATTTCGGACTACCTGATTGAGCAGGCGGCTAAGCGTAAGTTTGGCGAGTTCACGCCGAACACGATTGACGACTCGCTGGTGGAGAAGGCACGCGCTTCGGCTGCGTCCCGCCCCCGCTAGCATCCTTCCGGGTGGTGGCGTGCACTTTCTGAGGTGGTGTGCGCCTCCGCTACGGTATAGTTATGTGAGTACAGTACGGTGCGTGGGACGTTTCGCCGTGTCCGCACAGAGGTTTTGACTAAGGGAGATACGAATGTCCGGTCACTCTAAATGGGCGACTACTAAGCACAAGAAGGCTGCTATCGACGCTAAGCGCGCGAAGGCGTTCGCGAAGTTCATTAAGGCAATTGAAGTTGCAGCACGTATGGGCGGCGCTGATATTGCTGGTAACCCCGCTCTTGACCTGGCTGTGTCGAAGGCGAAGAAGAACTCCGTTCCTAACGACAACATTGACCGCGCAATCAAGCGTGGCGCTGGCCTGACCGGTGAGACCATTGACTACACCGAAATCATGTACGAAGCACGCGGCCCGCAGGGTACCGCTCTGTACATTGAGTGTCTGACCGATAACCGTAACCGTGCGGCGTCTGAGGTTCGCCTGGCTGTGACCCGTAACGGCGGCACCATGGCTGACCAGGGTTCGGTTGCGTTCCTGTTCGAGCGTAAGGGCGTTGCCGAGGTGACCAAGACTGACGGTCTGACCGAGGACGACGTTCTGATGGCTGTCCTGGATGCAGGTGCCGAAGAGGTTCTGGACGAGGGCGACGTGTTCACCGTTGTCTGTGCAGCAACCGACCTGCCCGAGATTCGTAAGGCACTGGACGAGGCTGGCCTGGAGTACAACAACGACGACCCGGTCTTCCGCCCGACCATGCAGGTTGACCTGGACGCCGAGGGTGCTAAGAAGTTCATGAAGCTGGCAGACGCTATTGAAGAGCTCGACGACGTTCAGAACGTCTACTCGAACGCTAATGTTTCTGCTGAGGTTATGGCAGAGCTGGAAGCTGAGTAATCACTCGGATTCTGATATCTGATGCTTGAAGAAGCCGCTCCTTTAACCGAGCCGCCGCAGGGTGGCTGGTTGGGGGAGTGGCTTCTTAGCGTCTTGGGGACGTTCACGCGTAGCGACCGTTCTCGTGGTGACTAATCTCGTGGCGTGCCTCAGCGCCGGGTGCTAGGATTCTGAAGGGCTAGAATCTAGAGATTCTCTAGGGAGTTTGTCGAAAGGGGAGATGATGGCTGCCGCTCAACCTGCCGCACGCGATAGCATGCGTGAGAACCGCGCCGCCACCGCTGTGGAGCGTGTGCCGGGGGCAACCCGCATCATGGGTGTTGACCCGGGTCTGACCCGCTGTGGCTTCTCCATGCTCGATATGACCGCCGACCGTAAGGCGCACTTCGTGAACGTGGGTGTTGCCGGCACAATCCCGGCGGAGTCCCTGGACCAGCGTATTCTCTGGATTTTCAACGCCGCCTCCCACTGGCTGGACACCTACAAGCCGGATGCCCTGGCGATTGAGCGTATCTTCGCGCAGGAGCAGGTGAACACGGTGATTGGTACGGCGCACGCTTCGGGTGCGGTGATTTCTGCTGCGGCGATGCGCGGCGTGCCGGTGTTCTTCCATACCCCTTCGGAGGTGAAGGCGGCGGTGACCGGTAGCGGCCGCGCCGATAAAGCGTCGGTGGGTCGCATGGTGACCCGCATTCTGGGGCTGGATTCCATGCCGAAGCCCGCCGATGCTGCCGACGCCCTGGCGATTGCAATCTGTCACGGCTGGCGTGGTGGCGGCATCGGTTCGGGTATTAACATGGCGGCGCAGACGCAGACTCACCAGGGGTCACGCCCGGCACAGGCGCCTCGCGGCGGGTCGTTGACTCCGGCGCAGCGTGCCTGGATGGAGGCGGAGGCGCGCGCTCGCCGCTAGAGGTGCCTGTGTGTCTTCGTGGGCTCTGGCGCCCCTCCTGCTAATTCGCATGTATTCGCTAAGAAGTTCGAATATATGCTTGATTTCAGAAGAAATATTCTAATATACTTGTAGTGTCTCCCCGTCGAACTGGGGGAGTGCGTTCTGTGGGTGCCGGAGTTCCCGGTGTCCTCACACTGCCGCGAGCCTCAATCCGTGGGCGCGGTGTTGAAAGGTGGAGAGAAATGATTGCATCCTTGACCGGTCGTGTGGCTCAAGTGGGCCTTGATCATGCGGTGATTAACGTGAACGGTTTCGGCATGCTCGTGTACGCTACTGCGCGTACTCTCTCCAAGCTGCGCACCGGTGAGGAAGCTACCGTGCTGACCACTATGATTGTGCGTGAAGAGTCGATGACTCTCTACGGTTTTTCGGAGCCTGCCGAGCGTGAAGTGTTCGATATGATGCTTTCGGTTTCCGGTATTGGTCCGCGTATTGCGCTGGCGGTGTTGAGTGTTCACACTGCCGCTGAGGTGGAGCGCGCTGTGGCGACCGGTGACGATAAGGCGTTCACGAAGGTTCCCGGTATTGGTCCGAAGGGTGCCCGCCGTATTGTGCTGGAGCTTGCCGG
>FLSC01003205.1_pt1 | contig 14937 bp, 5 predicted proteins | sample 1550561 | NCBI WGS metagenome assembly FLSC01 (sample SAMEA4031775, study PRJEB14383) | metagenome | biome: human; feature: oral; material: saliva | place: Philippines | collected 2014 | reverse complement strand
CCTACCCAAAATTCATATTTAATTGTTTGTCGCATAAAAATACCCTTTTAGCCTGCCCCAAACATAATGGCAGTTAAGATGAAATCGAGCCCAAGTACCACAAGTGATGCGTGGACAACTGTTCTGGTTGTGGCTTGACTGATACCTTCTGATGTCGGAATACAATCATAACCATTGAATAACGCAATCCACACCACGGCAATGGCGAAAAATACGCTTTTAATAAATCCGTTTAGAATGTCATAGCTCCAGCTGACGGCATTTTGCATCACAGACCAGAAGCTACCTGCATCGACACCTTTCCAATCTACGCCGACAAGCGCACCACCCCAAATACCAATCGCAGTAAAGAGAAGCGCAAGAATTGGCATCGCAATCAGCCCAGCCCAAAAGCGTGGTGCAATCACTCGACGTAATGGATCGACCGCCATCATTTCAAGGCTAGAAAGTTGTTCTGTGGCTTTCATTAAGCCAATTTCAGCCGTTAACGCAGAACCTGCTCGACCCGCAAATAAAAGTGCGGTCACTACAGGGCCTAATTCACGTAATAAAGACAACGCTACAAGTTGTCCAAGGCTGGTTTCTGCTGAAAAATCCACCAAGACCACATAGCCTTGTAAGCCCAACACCATTCCAATAAATAAACCAGAAAGCAGGATAATCAATAAAGACTGTACGCCTAATACGTGTAACTGCTTCACTAATAAAGGAAAATGTTGACGAATTTGTGGCTTACCGACTAACGCACCAAACAACATAAAGCCTGAGCGGCCTAATGCACGGAAAAATTTGATTACGCTTCGTCCAAGTGAAGAAATCATATCTACGATCATTTAAATAATTCCTCCACATAATCACCTGCCGGATAATGGAATTTTACCGGACCATCGGCTTCACCTTTTAAGAACTGCACTACTTGCGGATCTTGACTCGCCAGCAGTTGCTCTGAGGTTCCTTCGGCAATCACATGTTTATCCGCAATAATATAGGCATAATCCGCAATGCTTAATACTTCCTGCACGTCATGGGAAACCACAATAGAGGTTAAATTCAGTGCTTCATTCAAGCGTTTAATTAAGCTCACGATCACGCCCATGCTGATTGGATCTTGCCCTGTAAACGGCTCATCAAACATAATTAAATCTGGGTCAAGTGCAATCGCACGCGCTAATGCGGCACGACGCGCCATCCCACCAGAAAGCTCTGAAGGCATCAAATCTGCTGCACCACGTAAGCCCACCGCTTCTAATTTCATCAACACAATTTGACGAATTAGACTTTCCGGCAAACGGGTATGCTCGCGAATCGGAAATGCCACGTTATCAAACGTGGAAATATCCGTAAATAATGCCCCTGATTGGAATAACATTCCCATGCGTTTACGTACTTCGTAAAGCTCGCGATTTGAAAGACGACAAATATCTTGTCCATCAAACAAAATCTCGCCTTGTTCAGGATACAACTGACCACCAATTAATTTCAGCAACGTGGTTTTCCCGATCCCTGACGGCCCCATAATAGCCGTAATCTTACCCTGTTGGACTTTCAAATTCAGGTTATCGTAAATCACACGCTCACCTCGTTTAAAGGTCAGGTTTTTGACTTCGATTAGATTTTTATTCATTAAAATCTCATTGGTTTTACAAGAGGAAATTTATTTTCCTCTCACGTTAAAAAAGTGCGGTCGTTTTGACTGCTATTTTTGTGAAAGGTTCAAGCGACGTTTTAATAACGTCGTGAAGCCACGTAATAACACAAAAATCAATGACAACACATAAATAGGTAAATTACCTAATGCTGCATAAGGCGTTTTGCCTTCTGTCGGCACCATTTTATGCGTCAGTGTTGTTTCTTCAAATTGAGGTGCTTGGGCTTCAATCTTGCCTTTTGCATCAATAAACACTGAAATACCCGTATTCGTTGCACGAATTAATGGTTTACCCAATTCAAGCGCACGCATTCTCGCCATTTGTAAATGTTGCCAAGGACCAATACTATCACCAAACCACGCATCATTAGAAATAGTCAGCAAATAATCCGTCTCTTTTTTCAGATTTTCACGAAGTTGTTCACCAAAAATAATTTCATAACAAATAGCCGGTGCAAAAGCATGTTGCTTCGCCATAAATGACGGTTGTACCGCATCGCCACTTTGGAACGCAGACATTGGCAAATTAAAGACAGAATTAAGTGGACGCAACAAACTTTCTAACGGCACGTACTCACCAAATGGCACGAGATGATGTTTGCTATAACGATTTTTTGTCGTCAACTCATAAGGAAAATCAGGATTACCTGCCGTTACAATCGAATTTAATAATTTACCGCTTTGCTCGTCACGATATACGGTGCCAATCATCACTTCCGTATTTTTCTCTTTTGCAACTTTATCTAAAGCTTCAAAAAATGGCGTAATCGCATTTTCCAAAGTTGGCAATGCCGACTCGGGTAAAATAATCAAATCAGACTTGCCTAAATGTGCCAAAATTTGTTTTTGATAGATGTCTACCGTGGCATAAAGATATTCAGGATCCCATTTTAAATTTTGCTCAATATTACCTTGTGCAAGTGTGACGGTTAGCCCTTTATCATCTTTGGGTTGAACAAAATTCACCTTACCGGCATAAGCACTTAATCCACCCACAACCAATAATAGCAACGCATTTACGCCGACTAAATTCCATTGTTTTTTCGATAGTGAAGAAACAAGATTAAAAATGACCGCACTTGCCCAAACGGTAAAGAATGTCATCCCTGTGACACCAAAGATCGGCGCAATCCCGTAAAATGGACTGTCGATTTGGGTATAACCCAATTGTAACCAAGGAAAACCGGTAAACACCCAACCGCGCAAGAATTCAGTCAATGTCCAAATCGCAGCAAAAATGACCGCACTTTGCACCTGAAAACGCTGCACTAAATAAGTGAAAAGCATTGGATAAAGTGCAAGGTAAGCCGAAAGCAAGCCCACCAAGAGATAACTCACGCCTAGAGAAGCGCCACCAAATTGATGAATGCTGACATTTAACCAACTTACACCAAAACAGAAAAATCCCATCGACCACAAAAAGGTGGCCAAAAGTGCGGTTGATTTTTTGGCATTTTTCGCCACAAAAAGTAAGCCGACCAACGATACGTAGGCTAATCCCCAATAATCAAACGGCGAAAAGGCAAGCACGCCAATCACACCAGAAATCAGAGCAATAAGATAAATCACTAACTTATTCATTTTATCCATACTATAAAAAAATATTCCCCCTCTTCAGCAAAGAGGGGGCTAAGAATACAGCCAAACTGAGCAACTTACTCAGCTTGTTCTTCCACGCCTTCCATATCCGATAAATGCTCATCCGGCACAGTAACACGCACCTGAATTAAACGACGACTATCGGCAGAGGTCACTTTAAATTGAATATTTTCTAAGGTGATTTCTTCACCGCGCTTAGGCAAATACCCAAAGGCTTGCATAATCAAACCGCCAATGGTATCCACTTCTTCATCATCAAAATGCGTATTAAATTGCGCATTAAAATCATCAATATCCGTTAACGCACGCACGGCATAAGTATGACGAGAAAGCTGACGAATATCTGCGACATCTTCCTCATCAAATTCGTCTTCAATATCACCCACAATCTGTTCGAGAATATCTTCGATGGTCACCAAACCTGATACCGCACCGAACTCATCTACCACAATCGCCATATGGAAACGTTCAGAACGAAACTCTTTTAGCATACGATCGACACGTTTACTTTCCGGCACAATCACAACTGGACGTAATAACTTGGACAGTTCGAATTCTTCCGCATCTTCACGTAAAAACTTGAGCAAATCTTTCGCGTGTAAAATACCTTCAATATTATCGCGATCATCCGTATCTGCAATCACAGGAAAGCGAGAGTGTGCCGATTCAATAATGGTATTTAAGCAAGCATCAAGATCTTGATTTGATTCAATAAATACGATTTGCGAGCGAGGAATCATGATATCACGTACACGAAGCTCGGCGATTTCCATTACCCCTTCAATCATCTCACGGGTATTTTGATCGATTAAATCGTTTTGTTCTGAATCGCGAATCACTTCGACGAGTTCTTCACGATTTTTCAGCTCACCTTGGAAAAAGCGGCCAATAAGTGATTGGAAAAAAGATTTTTTAGTTGTTTCAGTTTGATTACTCGAATGTTCTTCGTTCATAAAATTAAATGTGTTACTGTCGGATTGACTGCGTAAAAAGTAGCATATTTTGACAAAAATCGCAAAAAACTTAAGCTAACTGGCTGAAAATAAAGTGCGGTTAAAAACGTGGTAATTTTTAACCGCACTTTTATTTTAGAAAAACAATAGCATCCTCACGGAGGATAACGCTCCCGAGTCAGATAAACTTTATAAATTACTTCTCACCTAAATAAGCTTGTAATTTACCATCTACCCTTTTTACTACAAATGGAACGCCATCTATATTTCGATTCACTCCTTTAGCCGTACTTTCTCCTACATTAACCTTATTATTTACCTGTGCAATCGCTGCACGAGCCATATCTTGAATTTGTTTACTAGTCCACACATTAGGATTATAGGTTACTTGGGTAAATTGTTTACCTAAACTATCTACATATGTATTTTTGTAAACTCCTTTTCCAATCTCTACTCGTAAATTTGGTAAATCTCTTGCTTTAGCAGCTATTAACGTATTTAAATACTCATTATGATTATTTGCTGCAAACATTCCTCTATTATTCCCTACACTAGGCTTAACGCTCATAAGAGGATTTAATTGCGCAGGTGATGTAATCCTATTACTTTTAGCATCCGATCTCGCCCCCAGAACATCTCCAATCAATGATCCAACAACTAATGCCTTATCACATGAACTTTCTGAGCCATCTAAAGCCTTACAAGCTCCATAGCCTAATGCTCCAAATGTCGAGCCATTTATCCGCTTGTGTTTCTCTTCATTTTTTCTGAAAGCAATATCTTTACTAGGATTTCTGATATCATCATACATAAGTTCCATATAACCTATTAACTTATTACGTTCACTATCTGAAACTTTGGTTTTTAATCCATGCCGCTCTAAACCTATTTTTATTAAAGCAAAATCTAATGCCTGATCGGCTGATACAACTTTATCCCCTAGCTCAACATGATGCTTACTATAAAAATACATTTGCTTACCTAGATCTCTCACCTCTGAATTAGAAAGTGAATCTAATCCTTTGTCAGCAAATCTATAAGCTACACTGGAGCGATTTAATGTGATGTCATTTGGTAAAGCGAAGATTTTTTCTACTCTTGGAGTTTGTTTAGGTATGCTATTCAAATATTCCTTATCACTGATCACATTACCATTTTTAACTTGTTCCACCAGCAAACGATAAAAGAAGTCAGCATCAGGGTTCTTCGTTACCTTTCCTGTTTTTTCATCTGTCTGGGATCTTCCTTCATTAGCCAAATTTTTAAATACACTGGAAGGAACATCCCCTGGTGAAATAATGCCGTCTTTTACCAATCTTGTATACAATTTAAAACGTTTGATGTTCTCGTCATGGTTACGATCTGCTGATGGATAACCAACTAAGTGCGAGCCACCAATATCAGTACCCTGAGGAACGCTAAAATGAGCATATTTATTACGTTTAGGATTTTTAGTATCGTATATCTCTCCTTCAACTTTCACTCCTGAAGATTTTGGCTGTGTTGATTTTTCAGCCAATATATCTTGTGCCATTTTAATATCGAATTCAGCCCAAGATTGTAATGTTTTTAACATCTTACCTTCTTCAGAATAAACCCATTCAGGATGTTTAGTTTGTTCTTCAATATAGTAATTTCTTGCTTCTTTCAGCATCTGAATATATTGTCGACATTGTGCAACATTTACTTCACAAGCACTTCTAATAGCACCATTATTTCTAACACTTTCTGTCCCCATTTCTTGAAGCAGACGGTTTTTAGCCTCTGGGTATTTTTTAATTTGCTGTAATCGAGCTAAATAATTCTCTCCTCTAGGCTTAAAGATCGCATTATTCTCCACAGCATTTTTGGCAATATTTCCACCTATATCACTATTTTTTGAAACCGTGTAGGTGCCATCTCCTTTAGCTGCAGATGTAATACCTCCTATAGCCTTTCCAACAACACCACTTAATGCAATAACACGTTGTTTTTCTGATGCACTTAACTCATTTGGAGTTTTGTCATACAGTATTTTAGCAATCTGTGGTGCCACTAACTCAGCACCAGCAGCAGATAAAGCACCAGCCGTACCACTTCCGCCAAGAGCATTTCCTTCTACAGCCCCCCACAGAGCATGCGCGGCAATGTTAGTGACTTTATTCACTTTACCTGTCTGTTCATCTGTTGTTGCATTTTTAATTTTTTGGTTCACGTAAGGTGAAGCAGCAGTCACAGCAATACCCTGTGCTGATTGTCCACTTAATGCAGCTATGCCAGCTGATGTAATTGCATCCAAAGCACGACGATATTTACCTTCATTACCCCATTCTTCAGATTCTTTAAGCAGCATTCCTAATTGTTCATCAACTTTCTCTAATGCTGCTTTATCATTACGTTTAACCAATACTTCTCTTTCTGCTTGCAACTCCATCATTTCTTTTATTACAGCTTTCTGTTGGTTTTCCATGTATGTATTAACCGCACTTTTAATATTTCCTGCAGCGGCTGAAATTTGGCGTTGTTCGCTTAAGATTTGATTAACATCTTTTGGCTTATCAACCTCACCGTTAGCTTGATTAATATCCGTATTAATACCCAAAGCCTGCGCAGTAGTTTGCGTCGGTGCAGTGTCTTTATTTAAGGTAATCTTGCCTTCAGTTAAGGTTGCACGAGTCACCGAATTATCTGAGTCAGACTCATTCATTGGCAAACCACCACCAAAGTCTGTTGACGATGATTTTGGACCATTTGATGAAAAGCTATCCATCATTTTCGAGCCAATTTGGCTAAATGGAGCCCCACCTGATGACGAATTATCTTTTGGTGCACCACCGCTTCGACTATAGCTTGCACTAAATGACATGCTCATAGCATCACTGTGACTTTCATTTTGAATGTCTTCAAACGTAAGTTTATTGGTTGATAATTCACTATTTTCAGGGTTTGTACTGGTAATCGCTGCGCCTTTTAAGTGAACATTCTTCGCATTCACATGATATCCGCCTTCTTCAGCAAATAATCCTGCTTGCTCTTTCACTTGTTTATAGCCTGACTCCCCTTTCTCTGAATTACCGTAACCGCTTACACGCCAGTTATTTCCCCAGCCAAACTCAACCTCTAAACCACCGCCGCTTGATTTAGTCTCAAATTTGTTTTCATCTTGTACACTCGCAATATTGAGATTTCCACCTACGTTAGCGTTGATCGTTTTAGCTTTAGCTGTCGTACCCGTTAAGGTAGTATCACCTTGAGTATTGATATTCAAGGTTTCAGTATTAAGATGGCTATTGGTATAGTTCACCCCTTCTACATTGGTTTTACTGCTTGAACCACCTACACGAGCATAAATACCAATACCGGTTTGAGCACCAATTGTTGCCGCCATCCCGACTTCAACACCTGCACTTTGTGAACGAGCATGTTGATCTACCGTGCTCTTACCTGGATCAATCGTTAGATTATTGGCATTAAAGGTTACACTACTGTCTTTTAAGCGGTTACCCTTTTCATCTACAGACGTGATATCTGCATGGGTGATATTAATATTCCCTAACTGCGGATTACCTTGTGCATTTGTGCTGCCATCTCCGCGTGCAGTAAACTCAATTTCTTTCGCGTTGAATAGGTTGCCTTGGCTGGTGTGTTGATAGCTGTCTTCTTTCTTACGGCTATGAGCCACCCCAGTACCAGATTCCACACGAAGTAAATAAGTTGCGCCACCTTGCCCTTGGAATGCAGACGCCAAGTTATAGGCTTGTGCTGCAACACTCATGATATTTGCAGCTTGCACACGATCTGAGGCTTTTTTATTTTTTACAGTGCTTTCAATACTATTGATTAAATCAATAATTGGTGATTTCACACGAGTGAATTGACCAAATTTCAGATCGCTTTCACTTTGTTTATATTTATCAGTATTAAAAGCCGAATCCACAATGATATTTTGTGCATTAATAGATGCTTTATCTTTTGATAAAATTTCTGCTGATGTTTGACGATAATCTTTACCGGCATATACTTCTACCTTATCACCTAAGCTCGCTAATTGCGCTTTTTCATGATGAGTAAAGTTACCATCTTGGTTAAAACGAGTACGGTTATAACCATAGAAGCGTTCAGAATCTGAAATAACAGCCTCACCTACCGCATGGCCTTTACGTTGCTGCGTTGTCTCTTGTGTAGTAACCGCTGTATCTAAAACAACATTACCCGCTGCAGATAATTGGTTTTTCCCCTCAGACACAATTTTGGCACCTTTAGCATGAATATCACCTTTTTGTGCCACAATTTGGTTATTACCACCTACAGAAATAGTCGTTGATACTTCTTGTGTTTGAGTTGCATCGCCATTTTCACGTTGAGTGTGCACACCAAAAAGGTATTTATTCGCATCACCTAAACTAAATCCTTTATCTGAAGTATTGGCCTGCTGAGTATAAGTATTCTCAGCTGTTCCTAACTCAATATTATTTGAGGCTAAGAATGTTGCGCCTTTCTCTGCTGCAATTTGTGTACCTTGTGTGCGAATATCACCTTCAGATGCTACTATATTAAGTTGTCCGCCAGCATTAAGTGCGGTCACTTTTGCTGTAGTTTCTACTGTAGTTTTATCTGATTTACTGCGTTTGTGCTCTAAATACGGCACAATACCACGGCTCATTAATTCCACTGAATCTGCACCGGCTTCAGCAATGGAGTTAATTTTTCCTACAACAGTTTCTGTCCCACCTTGTTTTTGGCGTTGTTTATATTGATCTACGGCTTTCACAGTTGGATCGTAAACCATGCTTAAACCAAAACCACTTGTTTTACTTGTTTTGTGTACTTCAGTGTGATGAATTTCCTTAGCCGCTTCTAGATTAACTTGTTTTGCATGTAGATCAAATTGATCCTGACTGTTTAAATCAGAACCTCGCACAGTCAAGACATTTTCTGCGACTAAAGTTGCAGTACCAGCTGTTAATTGGCTACCTGCAGCTTCTAAGCTGACGGATTTGCTGTCTAGATTAGACTTGCTTTTCTCATAACCAACTTTTGCTACACCACCTTTAAAACTTGAGGCTAAACCAGAACGTTTTTTCTCGTAATGTTCTTCAACATAAGCGTGATTTTCCGCCTCTTTCACATTAATGTTCTTAGCTTGCACCAATAAGCCATCTTGTGCAGTAATCGAAGAGCCTTTAACTGTCGCATTTGCATCTTGTGAATAAACAATAACATCCTTACCATTTACTTCACTGCCTTTGCTTAGGTCATAATCATGATGATGACGCATTTCTTCGGTTTCTTTGGTTAAGAAACCTTTCGATGTTTGTTTATTTCGGCGGTCTAAATGCTCAATATCTCGTCCTTCTTCAAGCTTCACTTCACCTTGTGAGGCAATAATAGTTCTCCCTTCTTCACTATTAACCTTAGCTTGACGAAGTGTGGTTTCTTCTTGCCCCACTAAACGAGAGCCTTCTTTACCCTCAATAACAGAGCTAACCTCACCTTCTTTATCCAAGTGATAATGATGGTTATCGCTAAAGTCATAGTGTTCTTTACTGTTTTGCTTCTCAGTCGTCACCAAAAGCTTACCTTTGGCATTTACATCAACAGTGCCTGCCGATTTCACATTCGCTGCTTTTATCGTGATATCGCCACCACTTTGAATGGATAACTCACCACCTTTGCCGGTTACCTTCAATTCACTTTGGCGATCGACTTGTTTATTACCTGTTTCTGTTCGACCTAATTGGCTTTGTGTTTCTGTTGTGGTTGCACCAAGCTCTACGGATTTTCCACCGTATAGAGACAAGCTATCTGCAGCCACAATCTTACCGCCTAGGTTTACTAATTTTTGCTCAGCATTAAGATTGACATTATCTGCTAAAACCCCCCCTTTATTTTGTAGATCTTGGCCGTAAATATTCACCAAATTACTTGCAATCAAGGTACCTTCATTATTCATACTGGTAACCTTAGCCACAATGCTATCACCAGAAATTACAGCACCTGTTGGTGCGACTTGAGCACGGTTAGAAGCCAAATAAATTTTAGGCGTTAAAACATTGAGTTTTTTACCATCTGGTAATGTCACCTCTTCATTTACCATCCACACTAGATCAGTAGTGAGTTCCGACATTTGCTTTTCCGTTAATGCCACGCCCGGTACTAAATTTAATTTTTTTGCATAATGAACACCATTATTCATCAAACCTTGGTATTGCTCTAAATCATTTTGGTAACCTTCAAGATAACGACGTCCAGTTAACTGATTGATTTGCTCATTGACAAGGCGTAACTCATAAAAGCCATCCCCTAAACGTTTATGCATATTATCTGGAGAATACTGTAAAGCATTCAGCATATAATCTGAGCTCAACCATTTTTGCTTATTCGCAAAACGAGGATCAGTTTCAATCACATAACCATTCGGCGCATCAGGGTTAATATTATAGAGCGATGATTTATCAAGAGATTGTGTCAAGCGGTTTAATACTACATCACCTACGTTAGCTTTACTTGCTACGTTGTTATTAGTAAATTCAGGAGCCACATTTTCTTTATAAGCAAATACCCCTAAATCTTTCACACTTTCATTTTGTTTAAAGTAAATATTGGTATCGCTGCCTGTAGTATAGTAACGGTCAAAGCGATTTCTTTTTTTTCTAGTTTTGTAATAAGCGGTTACCTTTCCTTTATCCGTGACTATCGTACGACCTTTAAATTCTTCGTTATTTAATTGCCCATTGGCAGTTTCAATTACCCCACCAGCAATCACTTTACTGTCTTGGTTATCTACACGTGCATCATTAAAATCAATTCCACCACCACTTAAAATCTTACCTTCTTGGTATTTCGGAGCGAGCACCGTGGTTTCATTCACCGTGCGGGTATAATCATACTCATGCCAGTTATCACTTTCGATTTTGCCGTCTGGTGAAAAAATATGATAAAGATCTCTTATTTTTCGGTTTAGTCCAAAACGACTACTTTTATTATCTTGTTTAACTTTATAAACACCTGAGTCTTTACCATAGATAGTTGAATCATTACCAATACGATACTCAAAAATTGGCGTAGAAGAAGTATCCACATTTTCTGTTTCAAGGAAGAAATGTTTATTCTCTACTGCATCTGTGTTAAAGGTAATTGCTTTGCTTTTCGCATCATCATAAATATTTAGCGCCTCAATTACACCATTATGGTTGTGAACATAAGTCGATTTACCTACCGCTTGATTATTTTCATCGAGAGTTTTACCTACATAAATTTTCCCCATACTTAAAAGAGTACTTTCATTACGGTTTAAGACTCTATCTACACCAATATCCAAACGCTCACGTGCTGCAATTACTGCTGATTTATCGTCTTCTTCAAGATTGTTTAGAGTATTGCCTTGTAACGCAAGATGATCGCCATAAATACGACCTGTACCAAGGTTATTAATTGTCACTGCTTTTGCAACAGTTAACGCACCATCAATTAAACCTCGGTTTGTTAAATTATTTGTGGTAATGAATGTTTCATTACCACTGATTTCAGCTTCTTTAGTATTTTCAATATTCGCAGCCTGAATACTCAGTTTATTACCTACACGTAGTTGGCTATTATTGGTTAAATTTCCTTGAGTTTTAAAATCTAAACTACCGCCAGCTTGGAAAGCATTATTAAGTACTAACTCATCTTGCAAATGTACGGTTAAATCGCCTTTTGTTTTTACTGAGCCATCATTTGCCAAAGTTTTAGCTGTTAATTCAATTGATTTACCAGCTTCAATCTCACCATCCTTATTATCAATGGTTTTCGTGATGTTAAGATTTGCATGGTCATCAGTATAGATTCCACCTTGCTGGTTAGAAAGATTATCAGCAATTATAGCCACTTGTGCACCACGAATACCTTGCTCCGTTTTGCTGTTAGCTTTCGTCCCTTGGTTATCTACATTTTTCGCTTGAACGCTTACTTTATCTGAGGCTACAATCAGAGAGCCTTTATCTAACTGTTTGCGGTTATCAACATTATTCGCGTTAAGCTGAACTTGTTTACCTGCAATGACGCCCTGTTTGTTATCAATGTTTTGAGCATTAAGTTGTGCCTGCGCCTTAGCATAAACGGTGCCACGGTTCTCAATATTCTTTTTCGCATTGAGTTGGGCATTTTCGCTACCACCAATAAAGCCTTCATTCACAATCTTGCCTTGGCTATCAATCTTCACCTCACCTGCAGATGCACCAATATGCCCCGCATTACGCACACCAAGACCTTGGCCATTGTCCACTAAATGGATTTTTTCAGCATACATCCCACCCAATTGGCTCACATCCACACTGTAGCTTTGGTTTTCACTCTGGGTATCAGAAGTGCGGTCAGTGTTATCGGTGTTTTTATCGCCCACGTACACAACTGAATCATTAGTGCGGTCAATGTTGTTTTTACCCGTGGTAACTTTAATCCCTTTCTTCGACCAAACCCCACCTTTGATTTCGGCTTTCTCCGCGATAATATCGGTGTAATCAGATTGGCTGTTATCCATGCCTTTTTGGCCAACAGTCACTTTGCCGCCTTTTACGCGATAGCCTTTCAGCTCACCATTTTCTACTTCTGCTTTACCGGTTGTCAGCGTGGTGCGTCCCGCATTAATCACACCACAGCCATCACATTGGATACCACTCGGGTTGGCAATCACCACATCTGCTTTTTTACCTGCTACTTCCACATAACCTTTTAAACGGCTTGGATTCGCGGAGTTCACCTCGTTAAGAATGACTTTTGCTTCACCACGAGCAAGATTCGGGTTGCCTTGCACCCATCCTGCCATTTGTGTTTGTGCCGCTTTACGAGCATTGTTTAACACAGCCCCTTTCTCTGCCACATCAAATTGTGAATATTGGTTACGCGATACTCCAGCCTGACTTGGTGCTTGGATGTTAACTTGTGGAATGCCATTACCTGTTTGTAATACTGTCGGCTGTTGATTAGCTGGTGCTGATTTATCCGCACGGATAGCCATATCTTCTGCTTGAACTGAAGGTGAAAGGAACACAAAGCCTAATGCCAACATCAAGCTAAAATGAATTGGATTGAGTGAGAGTGCGGTTGAAAACAACCCTGTTTTTGCTTGTACTGAACTCATATTCTCACTTTGTGCTTTACCTTGTGATTTAGCAAGTTCAGATACCACAACAAGTTGATTTAATACACGGCTAAAAATAACTTTGTAATGACGTTTATTCATGTTTTCAATTTCCTTTAAATTTTAAATTCTGTTTAATTTCAATTAATCTGATAAATACGTATTAAAAACGGTAACTTACATTAAACCCGGTCGTCACATGACTGGTTCTAAATCCTTCCGGCTTTTTAATCGGTTTACCTACGAAATAATCATAGTTAATTCCCCATAATTTGCCTCTAAGACCAATCACCCCACCAATTAAGCTACTTCCTACTTGAAGCTCATCTTGACTAGAATGCACTTTACCTTGGTCTATGCCTAAATAAAACTCATGTCCTTTATTGGCTATATCCCAACCAAGTTCATTACGCCATAACCAACCTTTTTCACCCGAAAGCGAAAGCTCACCATCAAAACCTCGTACGGTATAACGCCCACCAATACTAAATTTATCCTGTTGAATTAAAGGTGTACGATTCCATTGACCATTCCAGCTGGTATTGAAACGAAATGGTTGATTACCTATCGTAAAGGGATACGTTAAATCAAGTCCGGCTGTAATAATTTGCATGCGTGAAGTACCCTCTCCAAACGCTTCTTCTGGCGCAGGTAGCGCTTTATTACCGCCTGTACCACGCTTGTAACCAGCAAAAATCTGCAAAACAAGGTCGCTGATGTAGTGAGTATGATTAATCCCCACTTCCCAACCTGCTGTTCGACGACGTTGCACTTCAACTTCTGTATCATCAATATAGTTATGGGATTTTTTCGTCCATAACGCAGCATTAACATAAGTTTTGTGAAGACTTCCACGAGAGAGTAAACGACTTAAATTCGCTTTCATTTGTTGGCTTTCGCCTGAATAGACGTAAGACTCAAAAGCCCCTGCGACTGTTTGATGATAAGAATATTTAGAGCCTGAAAGCGTTAAGAGATAATTCTTCCAAGGAATGGAATAATAGAGTGTGATGTTTTTACTGCCATAATCACCTTCTGCATCATCACTATTACGCTTAAAGCTACGCGTACCACTGATGTAGAACATATCGTTCAGCGTTAACACATTATCCCAAGAAAATGTGGCTGAGCCCTGTAAGCGACCTGTTGCTTTACTACCTGAATCATCTACACCTAAAGTTAAATGAAAAGGTAAAGTCTGCTTATAGGAAATCACTATATCGGTTTCTCCTACATTTTCACTTGGTACAAGCTCCATATTAGCATCTGCACTTGGTACACGTTTTAAGTTTTCTAATCCTTGCTCAATATTGCGTACATTTAACATGTCTCCTTGCGACATTGGCATAGCAAACCACAGCGTACCGCGTGTCGCGAATGGAATAGCACTTTGGTCTTGTAATTGAATGCGACCCACTTTACCTGGTATCACTGTTAAAACTAACATGCCTGAACGCAAATCTTGCGGTTCAACCACAACACGTGTTGTTACATAACCTGCATCAATCAAACGATTTTGAACTCGACGAAGTAAGACGTTAATCCCTTCTGAACCAATACAAGCCGGTAGCGCAAAATCACGTTCAGCATACACTGATTTTAATGCCCAAGAAAATTGGCTAGGTTGAGCAAGTTTA
>FLSC01013782.1_pt1 | contig 14987 bp, 9 predicted proteins | sample 1550561 | NCBI WGS metagenome assembly FLSC01 (sample SAMEA4031775, study PRJEB14383) | metagenome | biome: human; feature: oral; material: saliva | place: Philippines | collected 2014 | reverse complement strand
AAGTAAAACGTGAGCAAAAGAATAGAGAAAGAAGGCAAGAAGCGCTGAATCGAAAGAAGATATGCCGATGATTTGGCGCAAAATACGCAACATAAGAACAAAACCACCTACAGAGAAGAATAGCAAAACACATGCAACTATATAAATGGCAAAGTTTGTTCCCGTAATACAAATAAGCAATTTGTTTAACAACGAAAAAGGATAATAAAAGAGAGCCAACAGTGGGTGTCGGTTTACATCGAATGCTAACGACCAATCGGAAACAACCAAATAGGTTAAAGGATCGAAACCAGAAAGATGATAGTTGTCTACAAACAATTTGTAGTAATTGCTCGATGGATTCGTAAATAATGGAACATACTTTGTAATGGCAAGAGCTTGTAACAATAGTTGCCACACAAAGAATAAGCCAACTGGTAGACGTTCTTCTCTCTTAATACTAAGGAAACCTACAATAGCTTTCATTGAATAAGATAATAAATAATTTGTCCGCCATTATAAATCCACAACCAACTTGTTAGTACCAGCAATATAATGCGCAAAACAAATCGAGTTTTATGAGAAAGAATACGCAGCAAATATCCAATAGAAATAGGTATTATGAAAGCCCAACCTGCCGTCATTATATATACTTCGTTGATGGCAAACCCCATTATAATATGCAATGTAAAATCGGAAGCAAACCATAACAAAAGCATTTTCATAAATTTGTAATGCCAACCTGCAACAACTCCCATTACAAAAAGCAAAACTATCAATGCTTCTATTACGTAATTGGCTATCCAACTATATTCTACAAATATGGGACGATCCCACGAAACATCTTTTAAAAGAAATTTTTGATGTAACTGAATAGGTTCGCCAAAGAAATTCTCTATTAAAGTTTGGGTTCGAGAGGTGGAAATATCCATCAATTTTCCAATACCTTCGCTACTTGCTGCACGTCCTGTATGAGCATGTAGCCATGCATTTCTTTCTTTTGTATGAGTTTCAAATTTTCCCGGCTGTTTCTTTTTGTTGGTATTTACAATTTTCTGTGTAACTTCTTCTTGTGGAATTTCTACTTGATAATATTGTAATTGTTGAATTGCAAATAACAATGCCAATGGAAGTAGAATAGCAACTACAAGATATTTAAAACTAAAGAACTTTTTACCATTTGTGAAAATACCAGCCAATATAGTTTTCCCTGCATTCGAGGCAGCTATTCCTGCAGTAAAGAACATTAGCAAGAAAGATTCCCACGTTTTTATTAACTTTCCTTGTTTTTGTCTCTTTCCTGCAATATAAAGCGTAAGTGTAAGCAACATTAACGATATTATAAAATGGTCGGGGACCATTGCAGGAACAAGAATATGTGCGAAAGAAAAAAAGAAAAGTGTGAGCAAAGTTGCATCTTTCTGTTTCAATTCGAGCACTTCACGCAATATGCGATAAGTGAAAACAACAGAATAGAACGCCGAAAAAAGTATGATTATCGCCATAAGAAATACAGCGAAATTGATGCCTACTGTATTTATTAGCCAATGGTTGAGCCAATAAAGTGGATAAAGAATTGTGAGAAATAATGGGTGTCGAATAGTTTCGAAATGAACTCTCATAGAAGAAATGGTAATCCACGACCAATTATCATAGCCCGACATACGGAAGTTTTTGGTAAATAACGACCAAAATCCGCCGTGTGCTCCCATTGTATAAACACCAAAATGGCTACTAATAAGCAACACATTAAATGCTAAGAATACTAAAAGCATAGCAAAAGCTAATATTCTTTCTTCTTTTTTTATTGCAAATACACCTAATATAGACATTTCTTTCTTAATTAAGAGTTGCAAAGATACACATTTATAACATACCTTACAAGCGTTAGCAGGTAAGTATTACCTATAAACGTATTCTATTTTCGTTTTAAGAATAAACGCACTAATAAAAAATTAATAGGAACACATATACCGAAAACAGGAATCATGGCTATTGTTTTAGGTAATCCGAGCCAAAGAAAAAGAGTTAAAAAGACAGTTTGTAGCCCGAAATTAACAAGATGGGCAAACGCAAAGCCTATTCCACGTTTTGTTGTTGATTGAACTTTAAATGTAAATTTAGTTGATGCTATATAGTTAAACATAAAGCTTAACAAATAGCCTACTGTATTAGAAATTTGTGGTTCAAACCATTTAATTAATAAAAGATATATTCCATATTGAAGGGCTGTAGCTAAAACACCTACAATACAAAAACGCACGATTTCATCGAAACTTCGGCTTCTTTTTGTTCGAAAAGGTTTATAATAGCTTTCATCGGCTTCTTTTAGTAAATAACTATCGCCTTTACTATCGCCAAAAGCAATCAATTTATATACGTTTCTATATGGGAATGCACTTTTTAATCGTTTTATTTTTTCTTTGCCGTAGCAATTTTTTGTTAAAAAGTTGCCAGTTACAATACCTAATCTTACATCTATTTGTGTGCCTTCGATTTGTATTTTATTTTCAAATTCTTTAAAGAAAGGTTTCACCCAGTTTTCTATACTTGCCGTAATAATAATTACACTATCTTCTTGAATAAGAGCTTTACGAATTGTGTCTAATCCACCTTGACGCATTATGTTTTGTTTTGCTACTGCAAAATTTTGGCAGAGTTTATTAAATTCGTCTATATTCATTCCTTTAAAGAACCATGAAAATATACGTTGTTTGGCTTTCCAATTAGGATATAGATGTAGTTTCATTAAAATAAGTATGGGAGAAAATAGTAAGAGTCCAAAAAAGGTTTTCCCATATCCTTTAGAATATTCGATAAATTCGATGAATGTGTCCTTTTTTGTCAATGTTCCATCAAAATCGAAGGCGTATACTTTCATACTACAAGAAATATATTATAACAAGAAATGTTAGTCCAAAGCTCAATACAATAAACTGAATGAAACGGTCGTGAAGGAGAACTTTTGTAGGATCACCGCTTCTTTTGTCTACTACTGCAAGCTGAATGTAGCGCAATAAGCCTAAAAGCACAAAAACACTTGTAAGATAGAGATTATCTGTATGGAAATTTGCGATTGTTTCTGGGCTTACTGTATACATAATGTAACACACTAAAGTTACACTTGCAGTTATGGTTATGGCTTGATTAATGAAGGTTAGATTATAACGAATAGTATTTTTTCGAGGAGCTTCGCCAGTTTCATTCATTCGTAAAACATCGTCTCTACGTTTTGCAAACGAAAGGAAGAGCATTAAGAGAAAGGTCATTAAAACTATCCATTTACTCAATCGAATATCGGTTGCAATACCACCTGCAAGAATACGTAATACGAAACCAAATGCAACAACACAAACATCTATAATAGCATGTTGTTTTAGAAATAAACAATAAGCAACGTTTAAAGCCCAATAAAAACCAATAACTCCACCTGTTTGAATGCGATGAGCTGGTAAAAAAATAAGCGAAACCATCGACAAAATAACCATTATTACTATAAGAAAATATCCTTGTGTAATGCTTATTTTGCCAGACGCTAAAGGTCTATTACACTTTTGTGGGTGTCGTCGATCGTCGTTTACATCAATTATGTCGTTTAAACAATATATAGAGGAAGCTATAAAAGAAAAAGCTATCACGGTTATACAACCTTCGTAAAGCGATTCTATATTACCCAAAGCCCTACCAAAGAAGATAGGAAACAACACTACAAGGTTTTTTATCCATTGATGTGGACGTATTAATTTAATTATCTCCTTCATTGTTCTAATTCTTTTTTATTATGGTTGTTAGCTTTCCTACAGCTTTATGCAAAAGCCAAGCAAGTGGTAGCACTATAATGAGTGTTGCAAAAAACTTTAACCAATAATGCCAATCGAGTTGTTCTATATAGTCAAGAATAAAGTGATTGTGCAGCAAATATATTTCTAAACTTATACTTCCTACGAATGTGAGTATTTTGTTAAGATGTTTATTATGTAGCCTATTTAACGTTATGCAAAGTAGAAATATTCCTGTTATTGTGAGCGGTATATATATTAAGCGTTCCAAAAATAGAGGAAAACAACCGTGTCGTATTTGTTCTAAATAGACACAAGAAGCAAATGTACCCACAAAAACCAAAAGAATAAGCCAAATAGAGCTATATTCTATTGTTTTTTTGTCTTTTACAGCTGCGCCGAAATTTAGTCCGATAAAGTAAATTGGTACACGACTCCAGAAAATTTCAAGGTGTCCAACTACATTATAAATAGGTAAAACATATTGTACTATTATACACCAAACTATCATAACAACAGGAATCCAACGATATATAGGGTGCTTTATTATGAGCGACAAGTAAAAAGGAGTAACCAAATACAACATCATTGTTGCAGGAATATACCAGAATGTTAATTCATCGTGTAGCCAAAAATCTAAGTTTATCGTAATATCACCGATTAAATCGAATATATTTATACTATTTCCGCTATGCTGAATCCACGAAATAGATAGATAATCGGGAATATAATATAGCGATGCCACGATAAGCCATGTGGGATAGATGCGTAAAAGTCGCTTTTGATAGAAGTGCTTTGTATTAGGATTCTTTGTCCATGAATGCCAAAGTCCAACACCACTAAGAAAGAAAAACATATCGACACCAATGTTTCCTATACGGTGAAGTCCAAAAAACATATCTGTACGAGGCAAACCCACATGAAAAAGCATAACAAACAATATTGCTAAGCCCATAAGTTCGCCACGAAACCTACTAATATCTGCAAGTTCTATTCCTTTTCTTTTCATCTCACAACTTAGGCGAAGGTACACGTTTCATTATTTCTTTAAACAACCAAGCTACGCATATAGAAGTAATAATATAGAGCAAAAGCCCTGTCCAATAATCTCCGTTACGAGATATTGGGATTATTATTTTTCGTGTAATAGGGTGTGAAATAAACAATGCTGCTGAAATTACTCCTAACCAATTAAACATTTTTGCTATTCCAAAAGTATATTTCGGATAATTTAAATTCCAACATGATAGCAATTTTACAAAACTAATACCTGCAAAGCATACAAACATTGGAACAAAAAGCCATACAAAAAAACTATTACTACCATACCAAATAAGGAGTGAAGAGCACACTAACATTATTACATAAGCATATAAAGTGGTGTTTCGCATATATTTTGCGTAGAGCAAACCTAAGCCAAAAGGCAACATTCCACCGACGAAATTGTATCTCCAACGGTTTAAAGTTTCTCCGTTAGGAGCACACTTCAATTCAATAATAGTACAAATAGCAATTAAAAGCACTATCCATATCCAGTTTTTCTTGTATAAGAACAAGCGATAAACAATATATAACTGAAGCATTAATCCAAAGAACCAGTAAGGACCAGGCCATATTATATCGTCTGGATTAGGCAAAACATTGTTGAACAAACCCATTTGCGCAACAATATCAATCACCTTATAATGATGTTGTCCCTCAGTAATAGCATCAACCAATATAAATGCAGAAAATCCAACTATCATCATACGAAATAGTTTCAGCCAATGGAAACGCAAAAAACGATATACTGTTGGTTGATTTTCTATATTATTGGTTGTTTCATACTTTATTACCAACCCATAAGCAGATAGAAAAAGAAAAATGGGCACACCATAATGTCCAAAAAAAGATAGAAGATGGAAGATTGTTAGTTCGTTAAAGCTATGCGTAATAATATTATGGAACCACTCTACATTATGCTGGTTAAATTGATATTCATTTTCTTGCACAATGGGACGAAGCCAATGACAATAGTTATGAAGTACTATTCCAACAATGGCAATACCTCGCAAGATATTGCATTCTGTGCGACTCAACATCATATTAACAGTGGTTCGGTTATTTATAGTGTGTGTATTGCTATTCATATTTACCATACTTATACGCTAAAAAAACTACCGTTTTATCGCTATTTTCCGTCTGTGTTCTGCTACCAAATCGTCGTAATTAGTTTTATTTTTAAGAATTCTAGGACGCTTCTCGTTGTATTTTGGACTCAGAATATCGTATTCTTCGTGATAGTCTTTCGCCTTTATACCACCTAAATGGAGCAACAAGTGAGGTAAAGCATCGGTCATAAAACGTTTGTGTCTTATTGCTTTTATTTGTTCAAACTCTTTTGGGTGTTTCGCAATGTATTTTTGTGAGCAGTATATCCAAAATGGAACTTCAAATTCGTAGTGTGCTAAATCATAATCGATTTTTGCAGAATGATTACGACAAATAATGTCTCGTTTACCTTCAAAACACTCTTCTCCATGATCGGGCATATATATTACTACTGCCTCTTCATTGGCAAAACGTTTCACAATTTGATTTACTATTGAGTCGTTATACAACACAGCATTGTCGTAATGCGCCAACATATAACGTCGTTGCAAGGTAAGTTCTGGACGTTTTTGTTTATAATCAGATGCTTTAAAATGCTTTCTGTCTGCTGGATAACGCCTATTATAGGACACATGGCAACCTATAAGATGAAATATTATAAGGTTATATTCTCTATTCTCAGCTTTCAGTTTATTGTCATAATCGGCGAGTAAGCCTTCATCGTAAGTATGTAAACGTGTATTACGTGTATCGAACATTGATTTAGAAAGTTCTTTATTATTTAAAAAGAAGCCACCACTAAAGTCATAAACTGCTTCTTTCGCTTGTGGAAGAAACTGATTAGTAATAAAAGACACATGATAACCTGCCTTACGAAACAGTTGTGGGAAGAGTGGATAATCGCACCATTCGCCTTTTTGTCCCACAACATGCATTGAAAAGATGTTTTTAAAAACGAAACTCGTAAGATTCCAAGGCGCAACAACATCGGTGAAAGGTATTAAGTTTCCAGCCTTTTCCAATGCAATTTGACGTGGTGTTGTCTTCATAAAATATCCATATTGCTGCGAATGATGTCGTCCAAGACTTTCGCCAATAATTAAAACGATATTTTTTGTATTAAAAGCACAGCTCTGAACAGAGGCACGATCTTTCGCTTCTACTAATCTATCGATTTGTTGCGATGCTAAATGATTGGCATACAAACTAAATATTAGTCGATAAACAGGGGTATAAAATACGGCACAATCGGGTGTTGTTAGTTCGTGTTCTACACTTCCTATTGTCTTTAACGAGAACATTTGCACCATTTCGCATTTATTATGGAAAGACGAAACTGCCGATGTTACAAATAAAGAAACCGTAATTAGACCGATGAAACCGGCACTTTTATCTCTCACAATAGTTATCCATAATGGTTGTTTTATGTCTTTTTGCTTGCAATAAATTCTCAATATGGCAACCAAACAATGCAAAACTATTATTAGTAATAATAATCCTACGCTTGATGTGAGAACTTCAGTATTAATATAACTACTAAGAAACTCGCTTGCCTCACGTTTATCGGTTTCTGCAGCCAATAATAACATTGATGGATTTAAAGAAGATTGGAAATTCACCCAACAAAAAAGATCGGCTATACTGGTAGAATAGGCTATTACATAAAACACACCTACTATCCAACAACGCAGTTTTTTAGGTATTAACGAAAGTATTACACAGATAATATAAAGGTCAAAAAATAGTTCCAACCAGATATTTCCATAAACTGAAACATCGTCGCGATTGGTAGGGAGTTCTGCATACGAAACTACAATACCAATGAGATACATAAAGAAGAAAAAGCAAAAATTACTTCGAATAGGATAGCTTGCTTTCTTTAAATATTTGGTAATACCGCTTAAAACTGTCATTCTCTATACTTTGGGGCAAAGGTACGGCAAAAAAAAAGATTAATCAAGTTTTATCAATTAATTATCTATTTTGTAGAATAAATGGAAGGATTCTTTTTTATCTCAAGTATTAACGGATAAAGTTATCGTTCATAAACTCTTATGGCATTTTGAGTACTATTTAATGTAATTGATAATTGATAAGTACATACAGAATGTTTTGACGAACAACTAAATTAGATTTATAGGACACTTGTATGTCATTTCTTTTTTGTTACTTTGCACCTATGTACGCAAATGTACAGACACGCTTTAACTTAGCTACTGCTAATAAGGTTCCTTATTATGAACTTAAGGATTTATATCGTAATATGGTTGTACATATACGAATAGCGTTAAACTTGGGTTATATATATAGCGAGGAGAGATATGTGTGAACATTTAAACTTTTAGATAATGAGAAAAACATCTATTATTTGCTTAATACTTCTAATGGTATTATCATTATGGGCTACATCAATACCTCAAAAAAAAATGAAGATAAGTCCTGAACAAAAATTCAAACTATGGCTTAACGATACTATTAAGCATATTAAAGGCAAATACACTATTAGTTCTGACTCTACATTATTAACCATAACCGATAGCTTTTCATATATAGTTAGGAAAGGCAAAGTAGCTTATAGCACCAATAAAAAAAATTCAGAAGCCATACAATATATGCTAAAAGATGTCCATGAACCTCCGTATATTAATTACAGAGTGATAGCTAATAGATATAATGAATTTACACCATCTGAAATAGACCAGCTAAAATACGAGGCTTATACAGAATTTCCGCTTATAAAGATTTTTGCAAAAAATGTGGTTATAAATTATAATGAAAACAGAGCTAGCATCAAGAGCGCCTATATAATAAATAAACAAACAAAAGATACAACATTAGTTGAATTTAGCTATAAAGGAAACAAAATTATAAAAGATATTATTAAGAACTTTCATTACTCTCGGTAAAGTTTAATATGACTTCTACTGGTATTCTGAATTAGAAATTCTGATGCGGCTTTTGCCTCATCGTGAACAAGTAACACATCGTCCGTCTGGCTTTTTTCTGTTTCTGTTCTATCAGTATTTCTCAGCTGAATAATCTTCTTTTACACATTATAATATAGGTATATAAAGGTTGCTGTTTGCTATGATATCTAATTTACAACTGACAGATATCTGAGACGAATGTTACAGATATCTGAAACGAACACGATAGATATCTAAAACAAAAGTAACTAAAATCATAGTGAAATAACTATGTTATTCTTTATATTTAACAAGATACAAATAGAAATATAAGAAAAATAGTAAATTATTATAGGAAAATAAGTACCTTTGTGCACTTAGTAAACAATATTTTTAATCTAATTTATAAAATGAGACTAAAACATTTTCTTTTTGCAGCCTTATTCTTTGTTGCAGGAATGGCAAACGCACAGCAGTTTGGTCCTATTCCAATCAACAAGAATGTTAGACAGGGTAAACTCAGCAATGGACTGACGTATTACATTTTGCACAACAACTGGCCAGAACACGTAGCAAACTTCTATATTGCACAGCGTGTCGGCTCTATTCAGGAAGAAGAACCACAGCGCGGTTTGGCTCACTTCTTGGAGCACATGGCGTTCAATGGTTCAGAACACTTCCCCGACTCTACTTTATTAGAGTTTACACGCTCGCTTGGTGTACAGTTTGGTAGCGACTTGAATGCATATACTTCTATCGAAGAAACTGTTTATCGTGTTTGCAATGTTCCAACTAAGCGTGAATCGGCACTCGATTCTTGTTTATTAATACTAAAAGATTGGTCGAACGGTCTGACACTCGACGATAAGGAAATTGATAAAGAACGTGGTGTTATTCACCAAGAATGGCAATTAAACCAAAACGCAATGATGCGTATTTACGACCGTTCGTTGCCTAAACTATATCCTAACAATAAGTATGGACTCCGTCTACCTATCGGTTTAATGAGCGTGGTAGACAACTTCAAGCACCAAGCTCTACGTGACTATTATCGTAAATGGTATCGTCCAGACAATCAATGCATCATAGTTGTAGGCGATGTAAACGTAGACCGCATAGAAGCAGAGATTAAGAAGTTATGGGCAAATGCTAAAGTTCCTGCAAATGCAGCCCAAGTAACAAAACTTCCTATAGCCGACAATGCACAAGCCATCTATGTATTCGATAAGGATAAAGAGATGCAAAACACTACTATCGGCATTATGATGAAGCACGATGTATTTCCTGATGAGATGAAAACAAGTCAGGCATATTACATTGACACCTATATGAAGGAAATGATTACTTCAATGCTGAACCAACGTTTCAGCGAAATGAAACAAAAAGCCGACTGTCCATTTACCAGTGCCTACTGCGAAGATGGCAGCTATATGCTTTCAAGCACCAAAGACGCATTCACATTGGGTGCTTCAGCTAAAGAAGGTAAAGACATTGAAGCCTTTAAAGCTATTTATCGCGAGGCACAACGTGTACGTCAATATGGTTTCACACCAACCGAATTTGAACGCACAAAACAAGAGTACCTCTCACAAATTGAATCTGCATACACTAATCGCGATAAGACAACCAATAACCAATATGGCGACGAATTGCGCGATCACTTCTTGAAGAACGAGCCTATACCTAACAAGGAAGACGAATACAAAATAATGAAGCAACTCGTTGAGATGCCAGCACTGAACTATCAGGTAGTAAACGAGTATGCTAAAGAACTTATTTCAGATAAGGATAGCAACCTTGTTACATACATCTTTGCACAAGATAAGCCAGGAAAGGTAGATATTACAGAGGCACAAATGGCACAAGCCATAAAGGAAGTACGTGCAGAAAAACTTTCGCCATACGTTGATAACGTAAAGAGTGAGCCTTTATTGGACGTTAAGAAGTTGCCAAAAGCAGGTAAGATAGTAAAAGAAACAGAGAACAAGAAGCTCGGTTATAAAGAACTTACATTGAGCAACGGCGCTCGCGTTATTTTGAAGAAGACAGACTTCCAAGCTAACGATGTTCGTTTCTATGCTACAGCTAAGGGTGGTAGCAGCTTGTACGATAAGGCAGACTTTGACAATCTTAAACTATTTAATTCTGTAATGGGCAATAGTGGCCTTGGTAACTTCTCTAAACAAGACTTAACCAAAGCGCTTTACGGTAAACAAGCAAGCGCTAACTTGGCATTGGGTACATACTATCAGTCTGTAAGTGGACAAGCAATACCAAAAGATATTGAGACCATGATGCAACTAGTTTATCTCAAATTAACCAATGTAACAAAGGACGAACAAGCTTTCAACGCTATGATGAAGCAATATGAACAGGCCTTAAAACATAAAGATTTATCGCCTGAAAGTGTATTCGGTGATTCTATTACAGTTTCGCTCTACAACCACGCACTTCGTTATGCACCACTTTCTGTGAATACTCTAAAGGGCGTAAACTACGACCGTATACTCCAAATATGGAAAGAACGTTATGCTAATCCTGGTCAGTTTGTTTATTACTTTGTAGGAAACTACGACGAAGCAACTCTCCGTCCACTTATCGAAAAATATATAGGCAGCTTACCAAAGGGGAAAGCAGAGAATTGGAAAGAAGTTTCTGGCTTTGCAACAGGTAAAGTAATTAACCATTTTGCTCTAAAATCTGAAACGCCAAAAGCTATGAGTTTCGAATTCTGGCACCAACCAATGAAGTATACTTTAGAGAATTCTGTGCTTGTAGACGCTGCAGCTCAAGTTTTGTCTATGGTTTATCTTAAAGATATACGCGAAGACCAAGGAGCAGCTTACTCTGTTGGTGCAAGTGGCGGATTAAATCAATCTGGCAATAAAACATTTGCCATTATTCAGGCACAATGTCCAATGGATCCAAACAAGGCTGAACTTGCTGTTAAGCTTCTTAACGAAGGCATTAAGAATAACAGTATGAAGGTTGATAACGACAAACTACAAAAGGTTAAAGACTTTATGCTAAAGCAAGCAGACATCAGTGCAAAGAACAATGGTCATTGGATTAATGTTCTTAACGAATATATTACATTAGGTGTTGATATTCAAAATGGATATAAAGAGGCTGTCGAGGCACTTACAACACAAAAGATAGCAGCTTTCTTAAAAGGACTCCTTGCAACAGGAAATCATACAGAAGTGGTGATGACACCAGCTAAATAAAAATATATTGCACAGGTTTGTTATTATAATACTTGTGCAATAAAAAACATTCACGCATAAAAAGCCTACGATTACTTGTGTAATTGTGGGCTTTTTTTCTAAAATAGTTTATTAGCAACAATATCTACCGAAACTTTAATAAGCTATTGAAGATAATGGTAGTGTTTAAAATAGAGGTACACTTACAATACAATTTACCCCTAGCAAAGAAATTAGCAAGGTAGTGTCTAAAAAAGTGTGTAAGCCCATATTTTTCTTCTCTTTGCATTTGAAAAGAACAAAATAAATAAACAATAGAACTTACACAATTACAAAATTCATAAAGACGATTTTTGTTTTTAAAGCTATAGTTAAAAGTAACAAAGCAGCTGTATATTAATTAATAATTAATATATATGAATTTTATAGACATTTAGTTAATATTAGCAAATATAGACATGCATATTTGTATTAAAAACGAATTAATACGTACATTTGCACAGCTAAAAAATGATGCATATAGTGTCAACGACTATTTTGTTAGGTAATTTTTAATTTAATAAATAACTTAATTATTTGATGAAAAGAAAAAACTTTTTCTCCCGGAATGGGCTTAAGTTTCATGCTTTAATTTTATTATTACTATTATGTAATATTGGAATTTCAGCACAAACAGGTAGTAAGGCTGTAAAGGTTACTATTAGCCCACAAACAGGTAACATTATCTCTGTACGCTCTGAGAGTAGTCAAGAGGCAGGGTCTCAAAGTGGATATGGCTCTATGTTTATTCACAATCAGGCGCCACTTACTTACACCACAACTGACGCACCAACCTTTTCTGCTGATGGTATGATGCGTAACCATACTGGTAACATTCGTTTCTATGAGAAAGATAATCGAATGGTACACATTGCTGGTGTATTAAATTCTTATGCAGCTTTAGCTGTGCCTAAGGGTTTCCGTATCACAAAGTACACCATTAAGATTAAGAATAAGCTGAAAGGTAGTTCTGGACAAGCAGACTATGACATTCTTGATAAAGCCTTTTATGGACAAGATCGTTTTGGAACTGCAAGACAATTGCTTACATGGGGACAGCTTACTCCTTGGTATTTTGGTGAGATTACAGAAGCCTATGCTAAAAAAGCAGCTAACAAAGATAAAGGATCGCAAGCCCAATGGATAGGAACTCCTATTGAAATCACACATGATGCAAATGGGACGTCAAAAACCTATGTGCTCACACGAGGTGACGGAAAGACCAGCCTTGGTTCTGTTTTGTATTTTAACTTTATTGGTGACCACGTTAATAGTAATACTCTTGCAGGTTTTGAATATGAATCTATTGAGGTAGAATATGCCCCAGACGTAGAGTTCACTGTCTCTATGACTCCTTCAAATGTTTCTGAAACCAATACCAACTTAGTTGAAAATGGTTTTGAAACTCGGAGAATTGATGTTGGAGAGATTAAAAGTGTAACAAAGGGTGGTAACAAGTTCTTAGCTTATGTTCCTGAGAATATTAAGCAGATGGAGGCTAAGGTAAAGCTCTTCCATGAGTCTGCTGTTGAAAATGGAACATGGAAGAAGAAAGATGGTACTAATGAGAAGATCTCTGTTGTTCAGAACGACGGAAAGATTTGGAACGCTTTAAAGAGTGGTATTTACTATGTAGAGGGACCAACAAAGGTTGAAAACAACTACAACGACGGAACTACAAATATTGTTCCTATCGGTTATCGTATTACTGGTGCTACCTTTAACTTCTCATTAGGTAAGAATGAGAATTATGGTACAAAAGGATTTAAGATTAAGGGAAATAACAACCAATATCTAACCTTTAACGGCACGCAATATCCTATATGGAGTACACAAGGTACGACATGGGAGCAAGATTCTGAAGGTTACGTTTACACCAAAGATGCATCTGGTAAATACTATTACCTTTCTATGGGTATTGGTGTGACAAATAGAACTGGTACTTTTTACGCTACAACAACAACATATAGAACAAGTGCCTACAGAAACTGGTACTTCGATAGTGAGGGAAAGCTTTACAACTCACTCTATAGAACAAGATACTACTTACAGTCTTATGGAAGTTATGCTGTCCTTTCTTATTATGACCAATCTTACTATGATCAATCAACTTTCTACGGAAAGCGTGAGTCTGCCGGTGCAAGCTACACACCACAGACCTACACTATAAAGGTGTATGACAAGACGGGTAAAACTGTTTATCAGGAAGTGTCAGTTACTCCATCTGCTTCAAATGGTTCTATTACCATTGATGGTCTTAACAACGATGCTGTTAAGTTTGAGATTGCAAACACAAATGGTACAGCCTTGGTAAATGTAGATGTAAAGATGGAGCCATTGAACCCATATATAAGTACAGCTGACATTGTTTGCACTGGTGCACAAGGTGAAGAGATGACACGTACCTTTACAAATGCTGTCGACTTTAAGATGGGTGGTGACCTGTTTGAATATAAGGTGCCTGCAGGTTTCTCTACACCAGCACAGGGTACATTTACATTCCGTAACTTGAAGTCACTCTTTGCTGACGACACTTATCTGAACTGTGATTCACACGATGGTAAGGCTCGTTATAGCTTCGTAGGTTCAGCTTATACTCCTGTAAACGGCAAAGATTTGTATGCAAGTGATTATGATCCAAATCATAGTTACTTAGATAAGATTGATGTTAAGGTGGCTGGTAATCAAGCATTCATCTTCAACAACTCCGCAGAGCTTGATCGTAACAAAAACACACGAGCTACACTGTATCTCACTGAAACTCCATTTAGTGGCGCTGCTTATAGTTCACAGGGTGGTAACTTCAACCCACAGAATTCTATCGTGCCAATGGATGCAACGAAGACTCTCTACCTCTTCACAAAGGATGAGACACGTTACAACATTGCACCAACAGTTAAGGAGCAGCACGAGGCTTTCGCTTACTACACAGCAACTATCAAGTTGACTTCAGGTGAGTACACTCCAAATGTTGAGTGGGTTAAGAT
>FLSC01482892.1_pt1 | contig 14995 bp, 18 predicted proteins | sample 1550561 | NCBI WGS metagenome assembly FLSC01 (sample SAMEA4031775, study PRJEB14383) | metagenome | biome: human; feature: oral; material: saliva | place: Philippines | collected 2014 | reverse complement strand
ATGATTAGTTAAAGTAAGATACATTTTGAAAATAAAAACCGTGATTTCTCACGGTCATTAAAAAATCTCATTATCTGCTTTCATTTCAGCAAGAACTGAACTTGTCAAGGATTTCTCGGCAATGTCGCCTTCTTCGATTTCTTCGGCAGTATAGTAGTAATCAATGATAGGGCATTTGTCTAGCATTTCTATATAATCTCCACGAACAATATAGATATATTCGTCTGTCAGTCCCTCGTTTATATCTGCTTCTAGTTCCTCGATCAATTCGCTATAATCGTAGCTAAAACGATAGTTACCTTCATCTATCCATTTTTGAACTCTCATAGCGACTTCAAGGCTTAATTTGTTGAAGTCTTTCTTGCCATTTCTCAATAATGAGATAGAACTTTCTTGTATTCCAATTTCTTTTGATAAGCGATAAGCGGAAATGGCCTTGTTCATTAAGACCATTTCAACTTGTGATGTATTGATTTTCATTGAGTTACCTCTTAATTATTTGTAAAGATAAATATTTTCATTTCCACAAAAACCGACAAATTCAAATTGTTCAAATTTTTCAAAGGCTTCAAAATCTTCAACGTCTAAAATTTCTTTTGTTCCGTCAATGTAAGAGTAAAGACCTTTTTCTTCTAAATTAGCTTTACCAACAAAGATACCTGTGTTTCTTTCTGTGAAACCTTTGCTATTAGCAAGTTTTTCTAGTTGATCTTTCATGTTTTTGCCAGCGCCTACTGTCATTACAAATTCATTATTGATTTTCATTTTGTTTTACCGTGAGTTCTTTTGAACTCCCTTTCCTTATCTTGTCTTAATTATAACACTATACTTTACGTTCGTCAAGTATTTTGATAAAGAAATTTAAACTTTTTTTATTTTAGAAAGTACTTTCAGACAAACAAAAAAACCGCCAGCGATTGCCAGCGGTCAAGTGTAATTAAATTTTTGATTCTTTCTATTTTATTTAGTAGTGATTAAGCCATCAGGCTCAACTGTGAACTCAGGTTTATCAGCCATACGCCCGTCTGGAAGTAGTAAGTACCAGCCATCATTATATTTGATGAAACAATCAGATTTCATGTCGCCATTAACTGCATCTAAGTAATACCACTTATCGTAGTATTTGACCCAGCCAGTAACCATAGCACCATCACGACTGAAATAGTACCACTTGTCAGCAATCTTATTCCAGTCAGTGGCCATTTCGCCTGATTTGTCAAAGTAGTACCATGTGCCGTCAGGGCGTTGTTTCCACTTGTCAGCAAGCATGTAGCCACTCTCATCAAAGTAGTACCAGGTGCCGTCAATTTTTTCAAATTCATCCTTAGGATATGAGCCATTAGATCTAGCGTACCAGTGCCCTTTATCATCCTTTTGCCAGCCTTTTTTAGGCTCTTCAGGTTGAGCTTCTGGATTTGTCAAACGGTAGATATAGAAATATGGTTGCCCAGCATATAGCCAGCGCTCATCATGGCTGTTGATTGAGATACCATTATACGCATAATTGCAATGAATGATATTGACTGAGTCGATGAACATACCAGTATGTCCGAACGCTCCAGCACTTGCGCCTTTTCTGCCCCAGATAAAAATGTCTCCACGCTGGGCGTTGCACTCGGTATTCTCAGCAATTAGCTCATAACCATTTTTAATAAGCCAGTCATGCTCATACTCTGTATTTACTGCCCATCCAGCAGATACTGCTCCAGCGTTCCTCAAAGCATAATAGACTGAGCTTGAACAGTCATAGCTATCAGGACCGTCACGGTCTTCCATGCTGTAATAGACTTGTCCTTCACGTTGACGCATCCAAGCAATAGCAGTTTCAATATTGATTGTCATTTTTATTTTTCCTTTCTTATGGTAAAACGCCCGGCCAAGGCTCACTAGTCAAGTAAGAGATTGAGCTTACACGGATGTCCCCGATGTCACGGTCTGTTGGTACTGGGTCTGTAAATTGAAAACGCAACATGTTGCTGTCTCCAGCGCCTCCAAGATACCAAGTGCCATACGGGACACCCTTATCGTTGTAAATGTTTCCTATTAAAGACCCTTCAGAGCGAAAACCAATAGGAACACCACCAAGTCCTAGAATGTAACAGTTTCTTTCCCTGTCGCTCCCTTGAGCCTCGTATCCTACGCCACCTCTACGAATGACACCGAACCAACCCCAACTCAATCCGCCGAATTGGTATGTTACGGTGTCATTTTTGCGTCGAACTTTTAGATATGAGTTTCCGAGTTTAGACTTAATATTCAGCGTCCGCCAGCCAGTATCACCAGTCAATACTTCCCATCCTTGATTTCCGCTTCCTTGTCTCTTTATCCACTTGAGAGCTCCACTTGTAACAGCGGTATCTACATAGGTTGTACCTACTGGAGCGGTAACCTTGCCGTTTGGCATACCTGTACCGTGGATTTCGTATTCATTTACTTGTCCAGTATTGCTACTTGGTGAAGTAGGAAGTACAACACTACCACCACCGTCAGACAAAATGAGCGTGTTACCAGATAAAGTCAATTTTTGTGGAGTTTTAGGAATAGATGCAAGTTGTTCTTTAGTTGCGTAGCCTTCCCCTTTTTGCTCGACAACTGAAAGTCTTTGTTTAACTTCAGTATCGTTATAAGGTTGTGGGATTTCTGATTTTTTAGCATAACCCTCTAGGCTTTGATGTTCAGTAAGATAACCCTTGCTATTTAATACCTCGTTTGTTACAAAGTTACTTGTATCAACGCTAGGTTTATTCTCTAAACGTTCAACACGTTTCTTTAATTCTAAATCATCATAAGGTGTTGGAATTTCAGATTTTAAAGCGTAGTCACTTAAAGATTGATGTGATGTAAGATAGTTCTTATCTCTTAATTCTTGCTTAGTTACTAGATCGCTTAATTCATCTTTGGTTGCTAAACGTGAAATATCTTGATGTTGAGTGAGATAGCCTTTATTTTCAAGTTCTTGTCTTGTTACTAGATTGCTAGTGTCTTTTTCCGGTTTGTTTTCTAAAGCCAATACACGCTGTTTTAAGGCGCTATCATCGTAGATGGTATCTTTATCTGGCTTTGTCTTTAACGCTTCTATTTCGGTTGAAATATGACTTATTACAGCACGATCAACTTTACTTTCTAATTCTTGTTTCGTAGCAAACCCGCTTGTGTCAATTTCAGGTTTCGTTTCCAGCGCTTGTAAACGTCGAATAATTCCTGAATCGTCATAGGTTGCGCCCTCTACATGAATATTTTTGATCGCTTCTTCTAGTTCAGCTTTCGTTACAATATCCGTTAACGCTACAATACGTTTTGTATCTTTCTCAATAACCGGCAATTCGCTATGTTTGTCAATTTCAGATACACGAACCCCAAAAGATAATTTTAGAATGTCTGCTGATTGCACTACCTTTTCAGCATAGACGAAGCCGTCAACGATTTCATCGGTTGTAATTAGACTTGTATCAAATGGAATAGATGCGAGATTATCTTCTACTGTTCCGGCGACTTCCAAGAACCGATTTGTAGTTTTAAAGTGGAATAAGACAATAACTTTTTCAGCGTTGACGTTGTTCAATCGTAACTCGATGAATGCGTTGTTTTTATCGTGTGAGTAAAATTCCTCTTTCACTCTGTCTGAATTATCTCGGACGTTGACACAAACGCCAGTTTGTCTTTTAATGATTTTTTTCAAGAGTTGCCCCCTTTCACATAAAATAAAAAGGAAGCCTTATGGCTTCCCTTTTCTAGTCTTCGCTTGGTTCGTGATATTCAAGCGCTCTGTCACTATCTGTGATGCCAGCAGTCGTTGGATCAGTAACCACTCCCAAAAGAACCAAGATATAAACAAATGTATTCACACCGTTTTGGATATTTTGTGGAATTTCAAATCCGAATTGTTGAGACATCAAAAAGATTGCTCCCAAAAGTGCGATAAGTGTAACTTTATTTTGTAAACGTAGTTTCCAGTTAATTTTATTCATCATTTTTCCTCTATAATTTCTAGTTTGAGAAATTTTTCAAACAATACTTTGACCGCACCGTTTCCGCCTAATTCGACGTAACTTTCATAGAGTTTAGAAAGTTCTTCGATTTCGTGCTGATTAGTGAAGCCACGCTTAATTGCTTTTTTTAAATTTTCTTGCAATCGAAAACGTTGTAGCCGTTGCAAGCCTTTCCCAATTAGTGTCAGATTATCATTATTTTCTTTTCCAATTTTTTTAACCTCTAAAGTTGATTTCTCAAGGTCTTCAATCTTGTCTGAAAGAGTGCCGATTTTCTTTTCGGTCTCTTTAGTGTTTTGTGTGCTTTTTAATGAAAAATAGCTAGGGATAATGACCACTAAAATAGGCGTAATTTTATCTATTAACGTTAGAAAGTCCAATCTAACCACCCTCTTTCTAAAATGGATGACTATTGAACAGGCTATGTTTCTAGCTCGTTAGATGGTTTAGGTTCAGTCCACTTCCAGATACCAAGTTTTCCGTTTTGCTCAAGGTTTGCGAGTTCTTCTAGCGATTGGCCTTGATAGGTGAACGCCTCATTGACTTGAACCATAACACGTTTACCTTCTTGATATTTTTCAACGTGGTTTGGATTTTCAAGTGTGAAAATTTCTTGTGATTGGTAAGTCTTACCAGTTTTTCCAAGGTCAACCAATTCAAGACCACGCTTGAAGACTGTTGGATTTAGTGGGTTATCTGTATCAGTAACACGAGCCAATACTGCCCAATCTGCGACTGCCTTAACTTCAGCAATTTTTGCATCTTTCTCAGCAAGTTTTACTTCGTAGTCTTGCGCTTGTGTTTGCAAATCTTCTTGAAGTTTCTTCACGCCCTCTGCTGGGTTTAGCTCAGTAACTACTTGACCGAGTACAGCTTGGATAAGAACTTCATCTGTTTCGTTCACACGGTCACCAATCAATACACGGTCAAAAGCTGTGTATGGTGCTTCTTGACGAATAGCTACGAATGTGCGGTTATTTTCTTGTAAGTATTTGTTTACTACTTTAAATGTCATATATTAGTTTTCCTCTTTTTCTTCTTTTTCTGCTTGTAATTGTTCGAGTTTAGTTTGTGCATCTTCATAAAGCGCCTTGTAGTTAGCGCATTCAATCGTCTTATTTGCGAGTTGAATTGCTAAGTCGTTGATAACTTTATCTGTTGTGTTCATGTTCTACCTTTCTAAATCTTGATGTCATAACGTCCCGGTGATCCTAGTTTGTTGCGTTTAAAATGAGCTTCAATCCCTGCGAAATTCTTGTCTATATAATCAAATAATTGAACCAAAGACTTCCCACGAATTATAATATCTCTTGTTTCTGTATTGATCTGTATTCCTCCGCCTTGTGAGTTTGGCATAAAGTCCATTGACTTACCATAAAATGTAATAGCCGTTTGGACATTGCTACCTTCTCTACCGTTCCAGATTTGAATACCAGCGGACGTATGCTCGATACCAGTGACACCGTTTCGGTTGCTCATTAATTGAGTATATGCGCCAGGAACTCCGTTTAGTATACCTTTACCGAAAATAAGGAATTGCGTAGGTCTGTCAGGAAATCTATTCCTAATTCCGACTGCTTCCTTGTTCATCTCAATCCAGCCCGTTTGCAAGTTAAAATCTGTCACACCGTTTAGAGATGTTAGCTTACCGCCTTTGATGATGTTAGCTGTCAATCCCTCTGCGACAATGTTTTTTGCTGAAATATTGATAATATTAGCCTTGCTTGCGTCTATCTCGCCAATATGAGCCGTTCCGATTTGAGCGTTACCAATCATGGATTTTTTAATAACGCCGTCTTGGATATAGGTTTTTTCACCTACGGCAACAAGGGCATCATTGATACGAACCGAACCGTCTTTATTCAAATTCAACTGTCCGAGGATGTCTCCAGCATTATTTAAAGCCTTGACTGCCCACGAATTAGAAAGCTGTGTTACTTGTGTCCGTGTCGCTTCCAAACCTTGAGCAATCTGTATCGCTCTTGTCTGTGCATCCGTAGCAAGTCCTTTAGCTTCGTCTGTGGTCTTGTACGCATCATCGAATTGGCTTGGCTTATATGGTCCAGTTCTGGAACCACGAACTAGGATAGGCTCTTTAAACTCAACCCAACCATTTTTAGCCAAGAAGATATAAAATGGATAGTTTTTATCTTCACCAAAAGCAAAATCTTCTTGCATAGTGAAAGTCTTTTGAAATTCCTGCCATTCGTCTAAAGGTGGTCTATTCTCGCCAATATTCGCCCATGTCAAAGTTTTATTCAGACCGTGGTTCTTTACGTTAAACGCAAAAGAGACATCTGGATATTCTCTAATGCGATACTTAAAACCGAGTGTGTAGGTTTCGTCACGATAGATTTTCTTAACGTAAATTGGAAGTGTAAACCCACTAAAATTATAGCTAGTCAATCCGTTGGCTTTGATAGTAAACACACCATCAGTTACAGATACATTCACACCGTCTCTAGTGGCATTCACTAACGTGTGCTTGTCCATAGTCATGGAATTAACGATCAAGTTATTATCGTCTGTAACGTACTTACCGACTTCTGTTTGGAATATCTCGCTACTCATGACTAAACGTGAAGCGTTTCTAGAAATATCACTCTCTGAACTACCTAAAATTCGCTCGTAGAGTTGAGCGGTTTCTTTTACACGTTGAAAGTCAGCTTGGTTTGCTTTGTCAGCTACACTTTCTAATAAGTTTGCAAATCGTCCGTTGACTTGTTCTTTGTATTCAAGTAAGCGAACGATATTGTCAGTTGTCGTTTCTTCAACTTTGTTCAATCTGTTCGCGCCATCGTTAGCAATTAGCTTCGCTTCTTTTGCTAAATCTTCGCTTGTACCAGCCTTTTTCAAAGCTTCTTCTGCTTTTGTTTTAGCTTCATCAACGCCCGAAAGATTGAGGTTTTCAAATCGCTTGCTGATTTCGGCAATGATTTCTTGGTCTGTGTTGCTCCGGATGACTTCTTCCCAAACTTCACCCGTCCACCGTAACATGATTGTCTGCCCTTCGTGTTCAGGGTTTGGTTTGAACCATATATCATTGATACCGACTTTTCCAACGTGTGCTTTAGTCGGATCATTCGCACCGTACCAGTTACGGTTTAGACCGTTTGGAGTTGGTAAAAAATCAGGTAGATTTTTAAGTAAGCTGTTGAAGTTATTTGAAATTAATTCATCTGCTTTCTGACTAGCTATGTTTTGGATTTTAGCTTCGTTACTTTCTGAAATCCTATCACCTAATTTGATATCACTTGACTCGTTATTCAAGCGGTTAAACGTGATTTCAAAAATACGAGTATCATAATCTAGCTTTTTATCGTGCCTTACTACTCGAATAGTGTCGCCAATGTTGACATTTTTCAAGTAAACCGTTGACGTTTTCAAGGTCAACTGTGGACGTGCAGCATTGACTAACTGCTCGTAGGTTCGACGAATTAGAACGTTAGCATCTTCTTCTTGTTCAAAGACTGCAAAGCCAACTTTGGCTCGCATTGTTCCGTCTGCGTTCTTGATACCGTATTTTTTCGTCATTTCGGGCAGTTCAACGTATTTCTGCCCTTTTGGTTTGTCAATTGGTGCGCCTTTGGCTTTCTCCCAAACGATATCCTCAAAAGTCACTCTGCGCCCATAACCAGCGTGTCCGCCTTCGTCACTTGGTGCGCTGACTTCTTCACCTTTACCACGCCCGATAAGAGCAGTAAATAGATTGGTGCGTTCTACTTCTTGCAAGATTTGTAAGGCATTGTGTCCATAAACAACACGCTTTCCAGTTGCTTCGCCTATCCGCTGTTTGAAATCAATATAGCGTGCGCCAATTTTATTGCCGTTCATCTCAACGAAAAACTGCATTTCTAAATTCCAAACTTGACAGACTTTTTTCAAGGCTTCAAAGGTTGAAATATAGTAAAAGTTTGTTGATCGTTGACTTGTTTCACTAACAAAACGTGCTTGCCAGTTAGTGCCTTGTAGTAAGTCGTTAATAACAGGTCTAGCAAATGAATTTTTAGGACGTTTGTCTAAGACTACCGACTTTCTCAATTCTTCAATACCAGACTGAACACCGATAAGTGTCAAAGTTTGATTTGAAATCTTTTGCGCAATATAGAAAAAGTGGAATTTGTGCGCATCGTCGATTGACTGAATAGCCATGTATTCCACTTGCTCTAATTCTTGCGCTGTTAAGTCTTTCATTTCAACTGTCAGACGGTCTGACACGTATTTTTCAGTCGTTAAAGTGAATTTTTGGAGGGCAGACTTAATCGCATCTTTTTTGACGAGTTTTATTAGATTTTCGTTTTTATCAAACAGATAAATCATTTTCGTTCATCCCTCCACTTCACTTCTTTAACTGTTGCATTCGTCGCTGAAACGGTATCACGGTTTCTGACCTTGAAATTCTCGAAATCGCTAAATAAATCAAGTTCGCTCAAAATACTACGGTTTTTGTATGAGGCTTTTACTTCATCTGTGTCAAACGAGATTGTAATATCTTGATTGGCATCATAAGCGCCAGTAAATGAAATCGTCTGTCGTCCATTTGTGATTCTGACTGTATCTGTTGTTTTTGTGGTTGTTACAACAATTTTTTCAGGCATAACTTCAAAAGCGCCCGTCAATTCGATAATGCCCGTAGAAGTTTTTAGCTGTGATTTCTTGTAGCCGTCCGGAACAAGCAAAGAGAAACGGCTGACAATGCTTTTTGAATTTTCTTCAAAACTATCAGCACCGCTAAAAATTGCGTAATAAGTGAAATTCGGTTCATCCTTGAAAGTTATTTCTAGCGTTTTTGAATCGTTGTTTGTAGTTCGTAAAAACAAGTTTAGTTTATCGAATTTTTCTCGCAATTCTTCGCTTGTTTTGGCTTCTAACTGGTATTTGATTTCAAGCACCCTTGAAGGTTCTGAAATATCTTCAACCCATACTCCACGACGTCCGGCGATAGAGGTCGTTTTGACCTCTTGCCCGACTAAACCTCTACCCGATACGGATAGTTGTCTATACCCGTCCACAATCTCGTTTACGGGTGTTCCGTTTATACTCATGTTATCGCTAGGCTCGAAAGCCACGATGTCGTTATGTTTTTCTAATCTTGAATATCCATACATGGTTTTCTACCCTTTCTAATAACTTGCCAATGTTAATTCCATTTCTTGAGCGCTAGTGATGTCTTCTGTAAAGGCTCTATACGTTGTATTGCCCATTTTAAGAACGATGTCCGCAGATTGTTGTCCGACTGTGATTGTACCGCCGTTAAAATCGACTGAAGTATCATAGCCAGTCAAACGCCCTAACTGTCCGTCAACTGCGTTCAATTCGCCTTGCAATGTTCCGGCTAGGTCTTTACCAGTAAAGGCATCAATCGCCCCTTGTGCCATGTTACCGACTGATTTCATAACTGCTCCAGCTTGACCGTCAACACCGATAGTGAAACCTTCGCCCGTGTATTCACCAATCTGACGAAATACCCTTGATGGCGAACGAACGCCAAGTAAACGTTTAGCCCAATTTATAGCGCCTCTAACAGCGCCACCAACGGCATCAATAAGAGCGCCAGCGGCATTCTTAACACCGTTCACAAATCCCATAATCAGATTGCGACCAACGCTTACAGCACTACTTGCAAAACTGCTAGCACTTGAAATTGCATTACTAAAACTGCTTGAAACAGATGATACAATTTGAGGGCCAGCACCCGTGATTGTGCTTACTAGGTTATTCCAACCGTTGACTACTGCGCTTTTAATATTTTCAACTGCGTTTGTAACAGTAGATTTCACGTTTTCCCAAGCACTCATGATGCTTGATTTGATATTATCCAAAACACCTTTCAAATATGAGACAATATTATTCCAAACGTTCGTAATTGTCTGTTTTGTTAATTCAATAGCGTTTTGAATAGTAGTTTTAACGTATTCCCAAGCACTCATGACTGCGGATTTAATGCTTTCCCAGATTCCAGACAAGAATGTAGTAATAGCATTCCACGCTTCGCTAGTCCGTGCTTGAATAATTGTCCAAGCGTTAGAGATAGTTTCTTTTACAAGATCAAAGTTACCAGTGACAAGTCCGTAAATAGTAAGCAAGACCGCTGCAAACGTTGCTTTGATAATCTCCCACGCTGAACTAAAGACTGTGCTGATAACATTCATAGCTGACTGGATAAACGTCCAGATTGAAGTCAAAACTGTTGTAATCGTGGTTGAAATCGTCGTCCAGATTGGCTCAATAAATGCCACAATAGCATTCCAAGTAGTATCCCAAAGCGTTTGAATGGTTGTTAATGTTGTACTAATAACTAAGTTGATAGCGTTCATGCCTGTGTCAATGATACTCTTGATGAAATCCCAGATAGGAGTTATAACGACACTTAAAACGCTCCATGTTGCATCCCAGATAGCTTGCAAATATGCTAAGCCAGAAGCAAAGAACTGAACGATGCCATCCCAGATAGCGCCAAGTAGTTGTTTAGCATTTTCAAAGTTTCGTGCCGCTCCTTCTTTGAGCGTTTCCCATGCTCCTGACCAGTCACCGTCAATAATCTGCAAAAAAGCCTTGAAAAGTGTTAGGATAGCATCTAAACTTCCGCCAATAAGCAATTTGATAACTGTCCATGCTGAACTTACCGTTGCCACGATAGCGTTCCATGTCGCTTCAATGATAGGTGCTAGAAAGTTTGTTACTGTTTCTACAACCGTCTTGATTTGATTCCAAACTTTAGTAGCGACACGCTCAATCAGTTCGTGGTTTTCTTCCCACCATGAAGTCATACTGCCCCAGATATCACTGACAAATGAAGCAATTTCTTGCACGGCGCTAGTGATTGCACCCTTGACCGCTTCCCAAGCAGAATTAACCTTGTTTCTGAAGTCTTCGCTAGTGTTATACACACCAACAAGAATAGCAATAAGTGCTGCAACTACTGCGATAACGATTAGAACCGTACTACCTACTGCCCCGATTGCTCCAGCTAGTGCGCTAAAAATACTACTTCCACCCTCTGCGACTGTGAAAAGACTTGATAAGTAAGAAACAGCCCCACTTATAACTTGAAATGCGCTAATCATTTTAGCAACGCCCGATGCAACCGCACCGATAGCAATTAGCGCTGGTCCGGCAAGCGTACCAATCAAGCCAGTCCATTTTTGCCACGGCTCAAGTGGTAAGTTATCCCAGATTGTCAAAAGAACCCTTACTACATTGTCTTTGAAAGTCAAAATCGTGTCTTTCAAGTCTTCCATTAAACCGGCAATATCTGCTTCATCGTGTCCAAGTCCAGCGACGAAGTTTTCTGCCGCTGCTTTCATTGCATAGAATGAACCTGAAACAGTTTCGCTTGCTTCTTTTGCTGTTGTTCCCGTGATTCCGAGCCTATCTTGTGTAATTCCGATAGCTTCAATCAAGGTATGAAATGGAATATCTTTCACGTTTTGCGCCGTTGCTTCAAATTCTCCGTTTAAAACGCCTGACTCATTGACAAGACGAGCCATTTCGCCAGCAGTACCACCATACCCAAGTTTCAAGTTATCCAACATAGTATAGTTGTCCTTCGCAAAACCTTGATAAGCGTTTTGAATATCAGACATATTAGTACCCATTTTATTGGCGTTATCTGCCATTTGAATAAGTGCCTTATCCGCATATTGCGCAGCCTTTTCTGTATCACCGCCCAAACCTTGAAGCAAGGTAGCAGAAAACGAGGTTACTTGTTGCATATAGTCATTTGCACTTACACCAGCGGTTTTAAAAGCCCTGTTTGCGTTAGAAATAACGCTAGCTCCTTTTTCTTCCATGGTGTCGTACATCTTTTGCGCTTCTTGTGCCGTGATATTGTACTTCTTGGCAAGCTGAATAGCGCTTGTTCCGTTATCTTTAAATAGCGTTTCAACCCCGCCAAGACTTTGTTCTAGATTGGCATAAGATTTTATGATACCACCCAAAGCGCCCGCAACCGGAACTGTCAAACCGACTGACAACGCCGAGCCTAATTTCATCGCTTCTGAACCAATTACGGAAAGGCTGTTGCTTACTTTGTCAAGACTTGAGCCGGTCTGATTTTTTAGGCTTTGAATTGACATTTTCGCTTCTTTCAAACCTCTAGCAAAATCAGAAACATTGGCTTTCAGTATGGCGGTAACGTCAAAATTTGTTCCCATGAGTTACCCCCTTTCTTTCATAGATTGATTGAGCCTTCTGTTTCTATCAGCAAGGCTCAATCGTTTGTTGTTGACTTGTTTGACTTCTTCTTTGTTGAAAATCTTGTCAAACTCGTCTTTATGATTGTAAAAATCGTCAAACGTCTTATAAGCTGACCTTGCGCTTTTGCCTTTACCTTTGGTAGCTTGGACGGTTTGATTGAACCACGCTTGAATAGCTGAATGATAGCGCAAATCTTCTTGTTGAATAAGATAAGCCATGTTATAAATTTCAAATTCTTCAAGCGTAGTTCGTGAAGCTTCTAAAAAGGTCATGTTGTGTCTGGCTATGAGCAAGGCTATTGCTTCGTCATAGCCAAAATTTGAACCTTGATTCTCCCTTACTCTACTAGGTTCATGGCTTTTTTGAGTAGGGGAGATGCTTTTAACTCAGCCACAATTTCGTTAATGGTCTTGTCGTATTCGTCATTTAAAATCAAATCTTCCAAGAATTTTTCAATCGCTTCATTGCTTGGTTTTTGTGCTTCGGTTACTGTTCCAGCTTTGATAATGTCCACAAAAGCCATTGGATCATTAAGCGCTTGTCCAGCGTTAAGCAATGTCATTGCGCCATATCCAGTTTTAATACCTTCCAATTCAGCAGAATGAAGCTTGTTCATTTCTCTTAAAAAGCCAAGACCAAAGCGTAAAGTGTAATCACGTTCTCCAATTTTTAAAATCATGTTTTAATTTCTCCTTTAAGTAAAAAAATAAAGGGCAAATAAATTGCCCTTGTAAATACCACTATTAAACCGGAACGCCTGATCCGTCTGTTTCTTTTTCAAGTGTGTGGTAGTTGTATTGTGCGCTTGCGACTGCTTGTTTTTGTGTATCAGTCAATTTGTCAGTATGCAAGATACCGTTTCCGTCAATAGCGACTTCATAAGACAACTCAACCTTATCATCTGAAGGTGCTGACAATTCAAAGTTTTTGAAATAGCCTTGATAGTATTCTACGTCATATTTATCAACGCCACCCTCTTGTTTCTTGCTTCCAAGATCAACGATCCAGCACTCAATTTTATCGTTTGCTTTGAACCATTTGCGCATTTCTTTCCACATATTCACGGTATCACCGTCTTCACGGTAAGCGAGTGACTTAAATTCTCCGCTTGTTTCTCCGTCTGAAATTGAGTTAACAACGCCGTCTTTCGTCTTGGTGCTTTCTACGTTCTTTTCTTGTTTGATAGAAAGTTCAGATTGAAAGCGTACCTTACCCGCATCTTGTTTTGTGCGGTCAGCGTAGCGACGGAAGAAGGCGATTACGTCTTTCCCCAAAATTAAATCTGCCATTTATTATTTCTCCTTTTTGGTGTAATTAAAAGTAAAGTCCAGCACGATATGAAGTAACGGCTGGACATCTGTATTATCTGCGATGACTTGTTTTTCTGTTGTTCGATGATTGAAATTATACTCATACCCGTCTTTCAAATGCTTCAATACACTTTCAAGATAGGCTGAAATGTTGTCTATTTTGGCTCTCTGTGCTCGTATTCCGTAAATATGGACTGTTTGCCTTACTGTGCCAATTAAGTCGTTATTAGGCGTGTCTGAGCCGTTATTTTCACCGACATAGACAAACGGATAACTTGCTTCAGCATTGGGCAAATAATCGTATGTATCAACCCTTGCATCGCTGATAGCAAAAATCTTTCTGAATAGATCGTGATTAGGTGTCATTTAAACGCCCCTTTCATAACATCCTCCATGTCTTTCTGAAACTCTGGTATAATTTGCTCAAGCATCGGTCTGAAGTGTGGTTTGCCGGCCATGTAGCGTGTGCCGTATTCTTGATAACCAGTATAAGATGCGCTTCCTGTTATCCACGCTTCCATACCATGATATGAAACATTGATATGACGTTTTAAAAAACCGGTATCTTTCGGCGCTAAATCTCTAGCAACCTTTTTCCCTTTTTCAGCTTTGTTTTTCAAAACTTGTATAGATTGTTCAACTGCTTTCGGGTGTGCGTTGTATATCGTGCTTGTTAGCTTCTCTAGGCCGTGCCATTCAATACTTGCGCCCATTTATACCTTGACCGTCCTTTTGAGCCGTACGGCGCTTTTAGAGGCTGCTACGCTATCAATCGGTTCATACTTGAAGCCGTCATAGATTGCATACAAGAACGGTTTTTGCTCTTGCTGAAATCTGCATATCATGACTACATCTGTTCGACTGCCGTATAACTCAAAAACCTTTGCTTTTTGAATGAAATTCACAAAACATGGTACAACTTCGGTTTGTTCAGCTTGATTGTCGTAAGTGTCCGTTTCCGGATTGTACTTAGCAACGCCTTTACCTCTTACGAGCGTGATTCTGTGAGGCGTTTTCATAGAAAAATAGCCTTTCCACGTTGTCGTTGTGAACCGTCAAGACCAAAATCCTTGTTCAAAATAGCCATATAAGGCTTGAATAGGTTATCAAAGTCTTGATAAGTAACTGAATAGCCGTCAACCGTTTCACTCGACACGCTTTCCGAACCTTTGCGCCCGTAAAGTTTATAAACAACGTTTTCAATCATGAAATTATACTTAGATTCGATATATACCGAACCAGTAAGCGATTTGAAGTAGCTTTCAGCATCTTCAACTAGGTCATTTAACAAGTCATTTTCTTTTGTGTCGGCAAGGTCAATACCCAACCGACGCTTGATTTTTGCAAGTTGGGCATTATCCATGATTATTCCCCTGCTTCTTCTTCGATTTCTTCAACGGGTTCATCTTTAGGCAAGACAATATCGCCTTGTTCCCCGTTTGATTCGATAACGCCTTTTTTCAAAAGCGCTCTAATGCGAGCATCTGTCACATTTAA
>FLSC01002588.1_pt1 | contig 15137 bp, 17 predicted proteins | sample 1550561 | NCBI WGS metagenome assembly FLSC01 (sample SAMEA4031775, study PRJEB14383) | metagenome | biome: human; feature: oral; material: saliva | place: Philippines | collected 2014 | reverse complement strand
ACTTCGCGTTGAATTAAAAATGGGTGTTTATAACCAACACTTGCTTTAGAGACGTGGCTGATAACATTTCGTATTGTTTCAGAATACGGACGAGAAGCTGACATACGATCCTGCGTTTTACGCATTTTCGAGGTCGCCACCATTTCCATTGCCTTTGTAATTTTTTGTGTACTTTGTACACTGGCAATTTTGGTTTTTATCTCTTTTGCACCTGCCATCTTATTTCTCCGTTACTTTTACCACGCGCTGTTGGCTTTAAAGTTATCCAAAATCGATTTCAATGATGCTTTAACTTCATCATTGTAATTGCCGGTTTTGGTCAATTCAGCCATAAACTCGCTGTGGTTACGGCGAGCGTAATCTAAAAGTGCGGCTTCAAAACTTGCAATTTTTTGCAATTCCACATCTTCTAAATAGCCAAACTCAACCGCGAAAAGCAACACAGATTGGTCTGCTACGCTAAGCGGTACATATTGTTTTTGTTTCAATAATTCAGTGACTTTTTCACCGTGAGAAAGTTGTTTGCGGGTAGCATCATCAAGGTCAGATGCGAACTGAGCAAACGCCGCTAATTCACGATATTGAGCTAATGCGGTACGGATACCACCAGCTAATTTTTTCACTACTTTAGTTTGTGCAGAACCACCCACACGAGATACCGAAATACCAGGGTTTACCGCTGGACGAATACCAGAGTTAAATAAGTTAGATTCTAAGAAAATCTGACCATCGGTAATCGAAATTACGTTGGTTGGAACGAATGCTGAAACGTCACCTGCTTGAGTTTCAATAATTGGAAGAGCGGTTAAAGAACCTGTTTTTCCTTTTACTGCACCTTGAGTGAATTTTTCTACGTATTCTTCATTTACACGTGCTGCACGTTCAAGTAAACGTGAGTGTAGATAGAATACGTCACCTGGATAAGCTTCACGACCTGGTGGACGACGTAATAATAATGAAATTTGACGATAAGCAACGGCTTGTTTTGATAAGTCATCGTAAACGATTAACGCATCTTCACCGCGATCACGGAAATATTCACCCATTGCACAACCAGCATAAGGCGCTAAATATTGTAACGCTGCTGATTCAGATGCTGATGCTGCAACAACGATTGTGTTTTCAAGCGCACCGTGCTCTTCTAATTTACGCACTACGTTTGCAATAGTCGACGCTTTTTGACCGATTGCTACATAGATACATTTAATACCTGAATTACGTTGGTTAATAATAGCGTCGATTGCTAATGCTGTTTTACCCGTTTGACGGTCACCGATGATTAACTCACGTTGACCACGACCGATTGGAACCATCGAGTCAACCGCTTTATAACCGGTTTGTACAGGCTGATCAACAGATTTACGATCGATAACACCTGGTGCAATGACTTCAACAGGAGAGAAACCATCGTTTTCAATTTCGCCTTTACCATCGATTGGTTGACCAAGTGTATTTACTACACGACCTAATAAACCACGACCAACTGGTACTTCAAGGATACGGCCAGTACATTGTACTTCCATACCTTCCGCTAAATCTGCGTAAGGACCCATTACTACCGCACCAACAGAATCACGTTCAAGGTTAAGTGCCATTGCATAACGGTTGCCCGGTAAGGCGATCATTTCGCCTTGCATTACATCGCTTAAGCCATGAATACGAATAATCCCGTCACTTACAGAAACAATTGTTCCTGTATTACGGGCTTCGCTTACCACGTCAAATTGAGCGATGCGTTTTTTAATCAATTCACTAATTTCAGTTGAATTTAGTTGCATCTTGTATTCCTCTTATAATTGCAACTCATTTGCGAGACGAGCAAGTTGTCCACGACTACTTCCGTCAATCACAAAATCTTCTGTACGAATCACTACACCGGCAATCAGTGAGCTATCTACATTGCAATTTAATTTCACTTTGCGAGCTAATCTTTTTTCCATTGCAGCTGCAATTTTTTCGATTTGTGTTGCATTCAATGGTTGTGCAGAAGTTACTTCAACTTCTGCAATAGCTTGATGTTCTTCCACATAATGTTTAAATTCTTCAAACACGGTAGGAATCGCACTCAAACGCTTATTTTCAGCCATTAACCGAATAAGATTTTGCCCATATTGATCCAATTGTTCGCCACAAATAGAAATTACTGTATCAGCTAATTTCTGTGCAGAAAGAGAACTACTTAAGTAAGCTTTTACCGTTTCATCTTCAGCTACGGCTGCAGCAAAACCTAACATTTCAGTCCATTTTTCAACCGCACTTTGTTCAATGGCAAAGTCGAATGCAGCTTTTGCATAAGGGCGAGCTATTGTAGTTAATTCTGACATAAGCTAAGCCTCTTATAACTCTGCAACTAATTTATCAATAATGTCATTGTTTGCCGCTTCATCAATAGAACGACCCACAATTTTCTCAGCACCCGCTACTGCTAATGAAGCCACTTTAACACGTAATTCTTCTTGAACACGTTTACGTTCTGCTTCTACTTCAGCATAACCTTGAGCAATAATTTTTGCTTTTAGTTCTTCAGCTTCTGCCTTCACTTCGTCTAACACTTCATTGCGACGTTTATTCGCAGCATCTAAAATTTCTTGAGCTTGTACTTTTGCAGATAAAAGTTCTTGTTCCACAAGATTTTTAGTATCTGCTTGCTCTTTTTTCGCTGCTTCAGCTGACGCTAACGCGTTCGCAATTTGGCTTTGACGTGTTTCAATCGCATTAATAATTGGTGGCCAAACAAACTTCATGCAGAACCACACAAAAAGTGCGAACGCAATAAGTTGACCAATCAATGTTGCATTTAAATTCACAACGTCCTCCTTACTATGCTTGCTTCACGTTGATAAGCAAATAAGGTGATTAGTGTAATAAACCGATGAATGGGTTTGCGAAGATGAAAAGTAATGAAATACCAACAGCAATCATTGAAATCGCATCCAAAAGACCTGCCACGATAAACATTTTAGTTTGTAAGCTAGATGCTAATTCAGGTTGACGAGCAGATGATTCTAAGAATTTACCACCTAAAATTGCAAAGCCGATTGCAGTACCTAATGCAGCAAATGCAAGAAGGATTGATGCACCGATGATTGTTGTTGTAACTACAGTTTCCATAATGTTCTCCAATAGAAGTTAAGTTTAGCCCTAGAGCTGGTTAATAAAAAATTAGTGTTCTGCTTTGTTATAAGCAATACTTAAATAAACCACCGTCAACATCATAAAGATGAATGCTTGTAACGTAATAACCAAAATATGGAAAATAGCCCAAGCGAGGTGTAATGGAATTCCCAATGCCGCAATAGCTGCGTTAGCAGAATACATCACAGCGATAAGAATAAAGATTAATTCCCCTGCATACATATTACCGAACAGACGGAAAGCAAGAGAAACAGGTTTAGCTAATAAAGTTACCGTTTCAAGAAGGAAATTCACTGGAATTAATGCCCAATGATTAAAAGGATGCAACGTATACTCTTTTATTAAACCGCCAAAACCTTTTGATTTAACTGTATAGAAAAGAATGAGGAAAAATACACAGATTGACATACCTAAAGTTGCACTAATATCCGCAGTAGGTAATGCTCTTAAATAATGAATACCAAAAAGACCTGCAATCTGAGGAAGAAAATCAACAGGAATTAAGTCTATCGCATTCATAATGAATACCCAGCAGAAAATAGTTAAGGCAATTGGCCCTACTTCATGGCGTGGGCCATGAAAGTTTTCTTTTACAATGCCGTTTATCCAACCGACTACAATTTCAACCAAACATTGCATTTTGCCTGGTACACCTGTCGTTGCATTTTTTGCGACACGAGAAAAAATAAACAGGAAAATCACTGCAGATACGATCGAGAAAAAGAGCGTATCAACGTGAACGTTCCAGAAACCATCACCTGTTTTCAAGAAAGACAAGTGATGACTAATATATTCGGAAGTCGTTTGTCCAGACATAGTCAACCCTTTGTAAAAAAAAGAAAAAAATTAAAATCTATTTAGCAAAAATGGTATGATATTATTCAACACTAATGCCACAAAAAAGCCTATAAAAAACAAAATAAAATGCGAGATATAAAACCATTTAAAGAATACACTCACAAGCACAATCGTTAACATAAACTTCATTGCTTCGCCACGATAAAGTGCTGTTAATTTTGTTGAGAAATCTTGTTTACCAAAAAAAACAATATAAGTAAAAACACAAAATGGCACAAAAGCACAGATAAATCCTAAACCAAAATCTACCGCACCTTTACCTTGCCAAAGCGCAACTAATAAACCAAAAACAACAAGACAAACCGACTCAATCATCATTGCCTTTTTATATCGATTTTTGGCTTGTGCTAAAACCTTAGACATTATCTTATTTTTTTAAAATATAAAAACTACCTAATTATACCCGTGCTACAAAGAGTTTCAACTTTTAAACCACTAAAAAATGTTAAACAAATCACACTTTTAAAAAATTATTCACAAAATAGTCATAAAAAAAAGTGTGTTTTATCGTAAAACGATTAAATGTCGCTCACCTACAAGCTCAGGGATATGTAAAGTTATCACGTCTTTTACTTCGAATTTTTTGTCTAATTCTTGAACTTCATCTTCGTGATAAATGCCTTTCAAAGCATAAAAATACCCATTTTCTTTTGGCAAATGATGACACCAATCTGTCATATCTTTTAACGAAGCAAATGCACGACTTAGTACACCGTCGAATTTTTGTTCAGGTTGGTATTCCTCAACGCGGCTAAGAACAGGTTCTACATTTGTTAGTCCTAACTCACGTACTGCATTTCGAATGAAGCTAATACGCTTACCTAAACTATCTAACAAGACAAATTGCTTGGTGGGATTGATAATGGCTAAAGGCAGGCCTGGCAAGCCTGGACCGGTTCCCACATCAATAAAACGATCCCCTTGTAAATAAGGACTAACAACAATACTATCCAAAATATGTTTAACTAACATTTCTTGCGGATCACGCACAGAGGTTAAGTTATAGGCTTTATTCCATTTATTGAGTAACTGTACTAACTGGATCAGTTGATCTTTTTGTCGATCTGTTAATTGGATTTCTGCTTGAGCCAGTAAATTTTCGAGTTTTGCTTTCATTTTTCTATCTATCTTGTCTATTTGTCGTCATTCTACTTGAAAATTCCTACCTTGAAACATTATTTCTTCTGGCTTGCTAAAATATTCCCTAAATTTGTTTCCAACCAGTCCACCAACTCAAACATCTTATTAGAAGCTTCTGTTCCAAATTCTGTTAATGTATAATCCACTTGCGGTGGCACGGTATTATAGGATTTACGAATTAACATACCATCAGCCTCCAATTCCTGCAGGGTTTTAGTCAACATACGTTCACTTACGCCATCAATCGCACGGCGAAGTTCACTAAAACGCTTGGTACCAGAATGCAAACTCACCAACACCAATGCGCCCCAACGGCTGGTTAAATGTTGCAAAATTTGGCGAGAAGGGCAAGCTGAAGCCAGAACATTCCCACGATTTAAATTTTTTTTCATTTTTAATTCCTTAAAAATCAACAAGTTAAAAATTATTTTTTTAAAAATTCCAAAACTTACGTTTATGTAAGTACTTCTCAAAAGTAAGTATTAAAATATAATACGCCACATCAAGCGAACAATCAAATGTTCAAATATCATTTCAACTTAACGAGAAGGAAAACATCATGACAACTAAAACTATCGCAATTACTGGTGCAACAGGTCAATTTGGCGCAATCGCATTAGACTTATTAAAAGCAAAACAAGCAAACGTCATCGCGCTTGTACGCTCTCCAGAAAAAATTTCAGGTGTAGAAGCCCACAAATTTGATTATTCAAAAACAGAAGGTCAAGTAGAAGCATTACAAGGCGTAGATACTTTAATTCTTGTTTCAAGTAGTGAAGTCGGTCAGCGTGCATTACAACACAACAACGTAATTGAATCAGCGAAAAAAGCGGGTGTGAAACATATTATCTATACCAGTTTACTCGGCACGACAAACGATAATACCGTAAAATCCCTTGCCGGTGAGCACGTTGAAACTGAAGCCGCATTAAAAGCTTCGGGTATTACTTACACTATTTTACGCAATGGTTGGTACACCGAAAACTACACAGCTTCAATTCCGGCAGCATTAGCAAACAATGCTTTCTACGGTTCAGCAAAAAACGGCAAAATTTCGTCTGTACTTCGTGCAGAACTTGCTGAAGCAGCAGTAAACGTCGCATTAAGTGAAGGTCATGAAAACCAAACTTACGAGCTTGCCGGATCAACCAGCTGGACATTAGCTAATCTTGCCGCAGAAATCAGCAAACAAACAGGTAAAGATATCCCTTACGTGGATATTCCTGCAGCAGATTATGCCGCAGCACTTGTACAAGCAGGATTAGATGAAGGATTTGCAGGCTTAATTGCACAATGGGATGTAGATGCATCAAACGGTGCATTATTCTCAGAAGACAAAACCCTTGAGAAATTGCTTGGTCGTCCAACAGCAGGATTGGATGTAGCAGTGAAACAAGCTCTCGCCCATTAATAAGGTTCTTTAAATTTAATCATAAAAAAGTGCGGTTAGTTTTAACCGCACTTTTCATTTTTAAACATTATTCGCCGCGTTTCAACATACCTTGTTTTTTCAAATTCACCAGAATAATTGAAATTGCCGCAGGAGTTATACCTGAAATTCGGCTGGCTTGACCAATTGAAACCGGGCGATGCTGTTCTAACTTCGCACGTACTTCATTAGATAAACCGGAAACTTTGCTGTAATCAAAGTTAGCCGGGATAGCTGTATTTTCGTGGCGTTTTTGTTTTTCAATTTCTTCTTGTTGATGCTCAATATAGCCTTGATACTTAATGGCAATTTCCACTTGTTCTACGGCTTCTCTGTCTTCCATTGCCGGTTGATATGGCGTTAAAGAAGTCAAAATATCGTAAGTTATTTCCGGACGGCGTAATAAATCTTCACCGTTGGCTTCACGCACAAGTGGGCTGCCAAGCACTTTATTCGCTTCTTCTAAATATTCAGAACGCGGATGTAACCAAATACTGCGTAAGCGTTGGCGTTCCTGTTCAATATTTTCCATTTTTTGATTAAAGCGTGCCCAACGAGCCTCATCAATCAAACCTAATTCATGGGCAATTGGCGTTAAACGAATGTCCGCATTGTCTTCACGTAATAACAAACGGTATTCCGCACGAGAAGTAAATACGCGATATGGTTCTTTGGTACCAAGCGTACAAAGGTCATCCACCAATACGCCTGTATAGGATTGATCGCGACGTGGATACCATGCCTCTTTTTCTTGTACATAAAGACCTGCGTTAATCCCAGCCAATAAGCCTTGTGCCGCTGCTTCTTCATAACCGGTTGTACCGTTAATTTGACCCGCAAAGAATAAACCCGAAATCGATTTAGTTTCTAACGTTGGTTTTAAGTCACGCGGATCAAAATAATCATATTCAATGGCATAACCTGGTTTGATAATACGCGCTTTTTCCAAACCTTTCATCGAATTCACAATGCCCATTTGCACGTCAAACGGTAAACTGGTAGAAATCCCGTTTGGATACACTTCATTACTGGTTAAGCCTTCTGGTTCCAAATAGATTTGATGTGAATTACGATCCGCAAAACGCATCACTTTATCTTCAATGGATGGACAATAACGTGGACCGATTCCTTCAATCACACCGGTATACATTGGACTGCGATCCAAGTTATTACGGATCACTTCATGAGTTTGTTCATTAGTGTGTGTAATATAACAAGGAATTTGTTGAGGGTGATCTGACACAGATCCCATAAAAGAAAATACCGGTAATACGGCATCACCATGTTGTTTAGCCAATATATCGAAATTGATCGTGCGTGCATCAATACGCGGTGGGGTACCGGTTTTTAAACGATCTACACGTAAATTCAGATCACGTAAACGATGAGAAAGTGTAACAGCTGCCGGATCACCAGCTCGGCCACCTTCATAATGTTCTAAACCTATATGGATCTTACCCGCTAAGAAAGTACCGGCAGTTAAAATGACCGATTTAGCACGGAATTTAAGTCCCATTTTGGTTTCCACACCACAAACACGATCTTGCTCAATTAAAATATCAGTTACTTCTTGTTGGAAAATATCTAAATTTGGTTGATTTTCTAGTGCGATGCGTACGGCTTGACGATATAACACGCGGTCAGCTTGAGCTCGGGTTGCACGTACAGCAGGCCCTTTACTGCTGTTTAAAGTACGAAATTGAATCCCCGCCTTATCTGCAGCATGCGCCATTAACCCGCCCATGGCATCTACTTCTTTCACTAAATGGCCTTTACCAATACCACCAATAGCGGGGTTACATGACATTTGTCCAAGGGTATCAACATTATGTGTCAATAATAGGGTTTTTAATCCCATGCGTGCCGGAGCCAATGCGGCTTCTGTACCGGCATGACCTCCACCTACAACGATCACATCATAATTTTCGGTGTAAAACATATCTCTCTCTTCGTCTTCAATTTGATCTTCGATCTAAAAATAGGCGCTATTCTACTGAAAATTACGTGTGCTTGAAAGCAAGAATTCAATCTGTGATGAGATAAGATCGAGAGGTAATAAATATAAGATCTATTTATATATAAAGATCTTATTATTGTTACTATTAGGATCCTTTTACTTTGTGAATAAGATCCTTTTCCTTTTTTAAATGAAGAAGTTAGATCGTTTTAGACTGTGTTGAAATGTCGTCAGTTTGAAGGCTTTTTCTTGTGGATAACCTTTAATTTTATCCACAGTTAAAACAATCATCATATTTACTCAGTGGAAAAGAACAAGTTTTTGACAGGTTTTATTAAAGTTATCCACAGGTGATTTTCTTGGATAATGGATAAAGAAAAAGCGATAACTTAAATTATCGCTTTATTATGACTAAAGTGCATTGATAAATTGTGGTAGCCAATCTTCAGCAAATTGTTCTTGATCATCAACATGCAAGACATCGATTTTTAAACTCTCGCAAATTTTAACCGCACTTTTTTCACTTAATTGTGTTTCGACTTTATTTACGGCATGACAGAATGTATCGTAATCTGAATTACCTAAGCCTACAACGGCAAAGCGGAGGGAAGAGAAATCTTTATCTGATGCTGCAATTTGTTCAAAGAGTGGTTTCAAATTATCAGGCAATTCACCAGCACCATGTGTTGAAGTGACAATCAACCAAATATTTTCATCAATCACATCATCAAGTTCTGGTCCGTGGAAAAGTGCGGTAGAAAAATCTTGTGTTTTTAGCACATCTTCTAAATGTTCCGCTACATATTCAGCGCCGCCTAACGTGCTGCCTGAAATCACGCAAATATTCATAGTGTTTCCTAATAAGAAAAAAGGCTTAGATTTTCTAAGCCTTTATAGTCATTATACGTTGTCGAATTTACCCAACAATGAACGAATATGTTCTTGCCAGTTGCGGTGTTCATTTTTAAGTTGCTCGTTTTCATGTTGCAACGCTTCTACCGCTTGTTGAGATTGATTTTTTTGTTCTTTTAATTCTTCTACTTCAAGTTGAAGTAATTGAATGGTTTCTACTGCTTGTCTAATTTTTTCTTCAAGCTGATCTAAAATTTCTAAAGACATAGTGATTTCCTTTTTTAAAATAAGTCCGAAACGGCTTTATTCTACCGACTTAATCCTATTTTTAAAAGCCTCTTGTCAAAATTTATTATGCAAACGTTTGCTTAGTGATAAAATAACGAGACTTTTTGCATTGGGAGAGAAAAATGAATCGTGCATTAGCTATTGAATTTTCAAGAGTAACCGAAGCAGCTGCATTAGCGGCTTATACTTGGCTTGGACGTGGTAATAAAAATGCGGCAGATGAGGCGGCAGTCAAAGCCATGCGTTATATGCTGAATTTAATCCATATGGACGGTGAAATTGTGATTGGTGAAGGGGAAATTGACGAAGCACCAATGCTTTATATTGGCGAAAAGGTGGGCTCGGGTAATGGTGAGCTTGTTTCTATTGCGGTTGATCCGATTGATGGCACAAGAATGACCGCAATGGGCCAATCAAATGCCATTTCAGTGTTGGCTGCTGGTGGTAAACGTACCTTTTTAAAAGCGCCAGATATGTATATGGAAAAATTAGTAGTTGGCCCTGAAGTAAAAGGCATGATTGATTTAAGTTTACCGATTGAACAAAACCTTCGCCGTGTGGCTTCTCGTTTAGGTAAATCCTTATCGGATTTAACGGTGATGGTGCTCGCTAAACCGCGCCATGATGAAGTGATTAAGCAAATGCATAATCTAGGTATTCGTGTGATGGCTATTCCAGATGGTGATGTTGCCGCTTCGGTTTTATGCTGTTTACCGGATGCTGAAGTGGATATGGTTTATGGCATTGGCGGTGCACCTGAAGGTGTGGCTGCAGCTGCCGCAATTCGTGCATTAGGTGGAGATATGCAAGCTCGTCTTATTCCACGCAATGAAGTGAAAGGCGATACGGAAGAAAATCGTAAAATTGCCACTGAAGAAGTTCAACGTTGTGAAGCATTAGGCGTGAAGGTTAATGAAATCTTAAAATTAGAAGATTTAGTACGTGATGATAACCTTGTTTTTGCTGCAACGGGAATTACGCACGGTGAATTACTCAAAGGGATTTCTCGCCGTGGCAACTTGGCCACCACAGAAACCTTATTAATCCGTGGTAAATCACGCACTATTCGTAAAATCCAATCCATCCATTATCTCGATAGAAAAGATTCTGAAATCTATGAGATTTTAAGAAATTAGTGAAAATAAAAGAGCGGTCATAAAAAACAATGAATTTTTTGACCGCTCTTTTTTATTTCTTACAGCATTTTCTTCAATTGATACAAATAAGCTAAGGCTTGTTTTGGACTTAATTCATCTGGATCAAGCTGCTCAATAGCTTCGCGTAAAGCATCAGGCTCCGCTTCAAAAGCCAATTCACCTTGATGTTGGTTTAATGCTCTTAAATGTTGAATTTGTTGATCACCATTTTGTGCCGACAATTTTTCTAACTGATGTAATTTTTGCTTCGCTAGTTTAATGACAGATTGTGGTACACCAGCCAATGCTGCAACAGCAAGACCATAACTTTTACTTGCCGCACCGTCTTGAACCGCATGCATAAAGGCGATGGTATTGTTATGTTCTAATGCATCTAAATGAATATTAGCAATACCTTCAATTTGTTCTGGTAGTGCGGTGAGTTCAAAATAATGGGTCGCAAATAACGTAAGCGAACGAGTTTTCTTCGCCAACCATTCAGCACAAGCCCAAGCTAAAGAAAGCCCATCATAAGTAGAGGTTCCCCGTCCAATTTCATCAATAAGCACTAAACTTTGTGAAGTGGCTTGATGAAGAATATTTGCCATTTCGGTCATTTCCACCATAAATGTAGAACGACCAGATGCTAAATCATCAGAGGCACCAATTCGAGTAAAAATACGATCAATTTGCCCAATAACCGCGCTATCAGCTGGCACAAAACTGCCTATATACGCCATTAACGTAATTAAAGCCGTTTGACGCATATAGGTACTTTTACCGCCCATATTTGGGCCGGTAATAATCAGTAAATGACGTTTCTGATTGAGATTAACAGGGTTGGCAATAAAGGGCTCTTTTAAGACTTGTTCCACGACAGGATGGCGACCATTTTCAATTTTTACGCCAATTTCATCGCTAAATTGTGGTGCTACATAATTTAAGGTTTCGGCTCGTTCTGCGAGGTTAACTAACACATCCAATTCAGACAATGCTAAGCTCGCTAACTGTAATTGACCTAAATGTGGCAACAATCGATCAAATAATTCATCATAAAGTTGCTTTTCTAAAGCAAGCGCCGCCCCTTTTGATTTTAAAACCTTATCTTCATATTCTTTTAATTCAGGAATAATGTAGCGTTCGGCATTTTTTAAAGTTTGACGACGAACATAATGAATCGGTGCTTTATGAGCTTGCCCTTGGCTAATTTGAATGTAATAACCATGCACCGCATTAAAGCCAATTTTTAAGGTATCAATACCTGTACTTTCCCGTTCGCGTTGTTCTAAATTTTCTAAATATTGTGTTGCACCAGCGGAAAGGGTTCGCCATTCATCTAATTCGGCATTATAGCCTTCAGCAATAACGCCACCATCGCGAATTAATAATGGAGGAGTTTCAATAATTGCTTTTTGAAGTAGCTCGATTTGCGCGGAAAAATCATCGATTTGCGCGGAAAGTGCGGTCAAATTTGATGATGTTTTTGTATGAATCAGCGATTTTATCGGTTCAATTTGTTCTAATGCAGTACGTAAACGTGTGAGATCGCGAGGACGTGCAGAACGCAGTGCTACACGGGCAAGAATACGTTCCATATCGCCTACTTGTTGCAAATAAGGCTGCAATTCGTGATATAAGTCTTGCTCAATAATTTCACCAATGGTTTTTTGGCGTTTTAATAGAGTGTCTGTTTGACGGATAGGTTGATGAATCCAACGTTTTAATAAACGGCTACCCATTGGCGTAACACATTTATCTAATACCGAAGCCAGCGTGTTTTCTGTGCCACCCGCAAGATTTTGAGTGAGTTCTAAATTTCGGCGTGTTGCGGCATCTAATTGAATATTATCGTTATTTTGAATAACACTAATACTTTGAATATGTGGAAGAGAAGCACGTTGTGTTTCTTTTGCATATTGCAATAAACAGCCTGCTGCTGCCAAGCCAAGAGGTGATTTTTCTACACCAAATGCACGTAAATCTTTCGTACCAAATTGACGGTTAAGTTCTGAAATCGCCGTACTAAGTTCAAATTCCCAAATAGGACGACGGCGTAATCCTTTATAATGTTCGATAATGGCCATTTCGGCAAAATCTTCACAATAAAGTAATTCTACGGGATTAATACGCTGTAATTCAGCTTGTAAGGCTTCTTTTGAATAAGGTTCACAAAGCTGGAAGCGTCCAGATGTCATGTCTAATGTGGCTAGACCAAATTTTTCTTTTTCCTGATAAACGGCCACAATTAAGTTATCTTGGCGTTCTGGTAAAAGCGCTTCATCACTCACTGTACCTGGTGTCACAATTCGTACAATTTTTCGCTCAACCGGCCCTTTTGATGTAGCGGGATCACCCACTTGCTCACAAATGGCTACAGGTTCACCTAATTGTACTAATTTTGCTAAATAGCCTTCTACCGCATGATAAGGCACGCCCGCCATGGGAATGGGATTACCTGCTGATTGTCCACGTTTCGTTAAAGAAATATCTAACAACGCTGCCGCTTTTTTTGCATCATCATAAAAAAGCTCATAAAAATCTCCCATTCGATAAAATAATAAAATGTCAGGATTTTCTGCTTTTAACTTGAGATATTGCTGCATCATCGGCGTATGCTGATCGAAATTGTCTTGTAAATTCATGACGTTATCCAGTTTAAGTTTTTAACTTTTTATCTAGCAAATAGTGGTTTTACGATAGAAGTGATGTGTAATTTTTAGCTGATTTTAATTTTCTACATCCACACTCAGTACTTCATCTTCTGTTTTTAACAGTGTATAAACATCTTTTAGCATTTCATTATCTATATTGTAGCATCGTACTTGCAAGCGAACTTCGCCGCTAGCTTGATCTTTTACCGAAATATTTTCAATGCGGTAATCATGTTTTAACAATAAATCTGTCACTTTACTGATGCCGTTAGCGGAGCTCAGTTGAATGGCTAAACGAGTACGTTTTTTATAGGTTTTGCGACGAACATAACGTTGTACAATCGGACTGATACGGATGGCGATTAAAATCATTAAAGTGGCAATAATCGCATCAAAAATAAAGCCAGCACCTGTTGCCACACCGATAGCCGCCGCAGCCCAGATAATTGCTGCAGTGGTTAAACCTGAAATCGCATCATTTTTCTTGTGCAAAATAACCCCTGCACCTAAGAAACCGATGCCACTGATTACCTGTGCAGCAAGTCGCATAGGGTCAGTTCGAATGTTATCTGAAACTTGCGCATAATGCTCTGCAGCTTGAATGGATACAATTGTCAGTACACAAGTTGTCACCGCAATAATGGCGCAGGTTTTTACCCCAACCGGTTTGTGTTTAAGTTCACGTTCTAAGCCAATAATCCCGCCAAGTACAAGTGCAAGTAGCATTTTCCCTAGGATAAGTAAATAAGCCGTCTGTTCAAGAGCGGTCGAAAAAAGAAAAGAATTTTCCATGTTAATAATGAATATGAGTAAATAAAAAAACGGGCATTATTCTACCTGAAAAAAGGACTTTAATGGGCAAATTTACAATCAATTTACCTTTAATTTATCGCCTTTCGGCTTGAAATTGAGTAAAATCTAAAGTTTTGAAAGATGATGATAGCTGAGAATAAATTTATGCAAAAATCAACGCCGAATATTGGCTTTGTAAGTTTAGGTTGTCCTAAAAATTTAGTGGATTCCGAACGTATTCTGACTGAATTACGTACTGATGGGTATAACATTGTGCCAAGTTATGAAAATGTGGACTTGGTTATTGTGAATACTTGCGGTTTTATTGATAGTGCTGTGCAGGAATCTCTAGAAGCCATTGGGGAGGCGTTGGAAGAAAATGGACGTGTGATTGTGACCGGCTGCTTAGGGGCTAAAGAAGATCAAATTCGTCAAGTTCACCCGAAAGTATTGGAAGTGAGCGGTCCGCATAGTTATGAAACGGTAATGGCTCAAGTACATAAGTATGTTCCGAAACCTGAACATAATCCATACACCAGCCTTGTACCAAAACAAGGGGTGAAATTAACACCAAAACACTATGCTTATTTGAAAATCTCAGAAGGCTGTGATCATCGTTGTACATTCTGTATAATCCCTTCACTACGTGGGGATTTAGAAAGCCGTTCTATTACTCAAGTATTGGATGAAGCAAAACGTCTTGCTGATGCGGGTGTGAAGGAATTGTTAGTTGTTTCACAAGATACTTCTGCTTATGCGATGGATACGCAACGTAAAGAAGGTGGCGTGAAAACGGCCTTCTGGAATGGTATGCCAATTAAAAATGACTTAATGACCTTGTGTAAACAGCTTGGTAAATTAGGTATTTGGGTGCGTTTACATTACGTTTATCCTTATCC
>FLSC01000008.1_pt1 | contig 15297 bp, 19 predicted proteins | sample 1550561 | NCBI WGS metagenome assembly FLSC01 (sample SAMEA4031775, study PRJEB14383) | metagenome | biome: human; feature: oral; material: saliva | place: Philippines | collected 2014 | reverse complement strand
TATTATCGCACAGCTTACAATTACGGAAAATTATCTGCAGCTGATGAGCAAAAATTGCCAGCGCCAGCCCTAAAAGAAGAACGCAAACTTCACGAAAGACAGTACGTAGACTTCATTGTTGATATGCAAAACGAAGACGTGAACAATATTATCAGTGGAGAATTGCTGAAGCAACCAATTAATCTTGCAGATGAATCTGACGAAGATGTAGAAGAAGTCGAGCCAGAGAAACCTGCTTATCAAAGCACAACTCAAAAAAGTGCCGTGCTAGAAGCTATTAAAATATCGGCTGGTGCGTGGGTGGCGCAGGCTGTGCTTGGAACAAAAGGCACTATTATTTCTCAAGGTATGAACGACGGTCGAGATGACAGTTTCGCTTCATTTGACGAGGATGATGACACCGCGGTTTACCAGTGGTCGGCACTGATGGAAAAAAATACTTGTCCAATTTGCGCAGAATTAGACGGCAAAGTAATATCCGCCAATGAGCGTAAAACGATGTTTCAGCGACCGCCAAAGCATATCAACTGTAGGTGTATCTGGACGAGAATATCGGCGTTAAATAAGGAATATAAGTTGCCAAAAATAACTGGAATTGATAAAAAAACAATGAAGCGCATAGAGGCTGCGCAGTTCCAAAGCAAGGCAGCTATCGGTTTGCCTGATGGCGTTAGTAAGAAAGCAGCGATTGAGTCGGCGAAAGTTCGGCGTCGTGATCCGATGTATATGACGCCTGCCGAAGTAGAGTTTTATGAAAGATGGAAAGATAAGCTTGATTTGAAGCGCCTGCCGAATTTGAAAGATAAGACCTCTAATGATTTTTCGTCACACGGCAGAGAATACGAGCTAAAGAGTATATCTACTGAATTAAACCCAACGACAGTGCGCAATGTTTTATTTCGGGCAACGGATAAAGGCAAGCGTAATATATACATTGACGTCGTGAATAAAAATATTAGCTTGGACGATGTGATCAGAGACGCAAAACATCATCTCGCTACGAAAAGACGAGACGGTAAGCTCAATAGCGACATGATCGACTCTCTGGTGGTGTTTAAGGGCGATAAATTAGTCAAAATAAAATAAGACAGTCCGCATTGCTCTAACATAAGAGGGGCGCTACTGCCTTATATCGTCATATTACCACGACCACTATAAAAAGTCAATAAATAGTTGTTGCTAATATCGTTTTTGTGCTATAATGTCGGTAATGAATTGCGATCGTATGTGATCGCAATTTTCTTTTGAAGATCAGGGCTTCACCCGCCAAAGTAACCACTAGACTTTTGCAACACAAACATCTTTGACACTGTTACAGGTTGATATTTGTAGAACTCACACTTTTCTTACATACGATCGCGGTTCAGGCAGGAGAAAAAGTATGTATGTATTTATCAATCGAGATGTGAATGTCGAGCTAGCAGATAACACTAGCAGTAATTTCAAGAGGTTCAAAAAGCAGATCTGTCGATTTGGCGAATATGTCGATCCCAACAACTCATCACGAAAGATGATTTTAGACAAGATTTTCGGTAAACGTCTTAAAGAAAATTTCGATAGTGGAAAATATGGCGTCGTAGCTGTTCCGTTGGGACATCCAAAAAGCGCGGCTGAGCTAGCGGCGCTAAATAAGGGTGAAATGGTAGACATGGAGCTTACAGATGAAGGAATTGACGCGGTCATTGAAATCCGCGATGAAGAAACTGCCAAAAATATCGAAAATCACAATATTCCTGACGTTTCAATGGGATTTGAAGACAACTACCTCGATAAAAGAACGGGACAGCGTGTCGGTCCACTGTTGAAACACATCGGATTAGTTGTCGATCCTTACATAAAAGGAATGCAGCAGTTTATGCCGCTTGCTGACGAAACGCCAGCAATATTGTTTAGCGATAGTCAAGATTACGAAAAGGAGGAAGAGACTATGAAGGTAAAAGTTAAGAACGACCGCGAATTTGACGTTCAGGTTAAATTCCAGGAAGACGGCGAAGAGAAGGTTGAAACAATCGCCGCTGGTGCTGAAATTGAAGTACCAGAAGACCAAGCAGAGACCGTAAAGCAGCAAATCGCTGATGCTGAGGCACCTGAAGCTGAAGAGAAAAAAGAAGAAAAAGAAAATGAGAATGAATTTGCTGATCGAGAAAAAGCGTTGGCTGATCGTGAAGCAGCAATTGCAGAAAAAGAAGCTGCTCTAGCGAAAAAAGCTGCTGAGGCTAAGTTTGATAAATTGCTGAGTGATGGCAAGGTGGTGCCAGCTCAGAAAGAAGCATTTATGGCATTGAGCGAAGTAGCTAGCCAAGAAATCCACCTATCCGATGATGAAACCAAGACTGTTGATACGTTATTAAGCGAGTTTATCGAGTCAAGTCCAGCGCTGAATTTGACTGACGAAAAAGGAGCTGAAAGCGATGACAACGGTGGCGGCGAAGAAGTTGAGCTTGGCGACGAGGACAAGAAAACCATCGAGCGCTATGGCTTGAACGAAGAAGATTATAAAGAAGTAAAGAAGGAGAATCAATAATGACTTTTCTACGACAAGACGGCGATTTGATTTCAGCACCATTTGGTAACAATGTGATCAATCGCGGACAATTAGTTACTGTTGACGCTGCGGGCAATGCTAAAGCAGCAGAAGCAGGCGCAAAACCATTTCTAGGTGTTGCAATGGAAGGTACTAGTAGCTTAGTTAAGAATGAGGTACGTGTTTATCGAACAGGCGTGTTCCAATTGGCAATCGACTCAGTAGCAGCTGCTGACTTAGGTAAAGCTGTTGCAGTTGCTACACCTGACAAGGTTACGACAACTGTTAGCGCTACCGCTCCTGCAATCGGACAGATTGTTGAAGTAATTGATAACAAAACTGTAGGCGTTCGCTTGAGCTAAGAAAGGAAGATGAAATGAACTTGAAGCAAGTTTTACAAAATCTTGATACTGTAGTCAAAACAGTATACAAGACGACTAAAAAAGAATACAAAGACCCACTAGCTGGCATTCTTTACGACGTTACGCCAGTTACAGGCGCCGTAAGTAACATCGTTACTTTGAACAGCGTTCCAGGTATGCGAGAATTTAAGTCAGAGCGCAAGCACGGTGTAGCTGACAACACAGTTTACACAATCGCTCCTCGAAAATGGGAGTCAACTCTGGATGTTGAGCGCGAAAAGATTGAAGATGACGACCTCGGTCAGATTCCAAACCAAACTCGTGTTATGACTACTAAGAGCGGTCGTCACTACGGCGCGTTGGCTGTAGCTGCACTTCCTGTTGGCTTTACTGCTAACTTGAGCGACGGCAAGCCATTCTTCCACGCTGATCGTGGCAACTTGATTACTGGTGCATTCAGTGCTACGACTTTCGGCAGGGCTTACGATGCTTTGGTTGGCATGAAGGACGCTGACGGTGATTTGATCAACCCAATTCCAACTCACTTGATCGTTGGTTTGGAAAACCGCGAAGAAGCTGAGAAAGTCTTGCTACGCGAGCGTTTGGACAACGGTCAAAGCAACCCTAACTACAAGCGTGTTGAGTTGATTGTTGACCCACGAATTGCTGGCAAGGCTACATTCTTGGTTGCAGCTAAAGAAGGTATGTGCCCACTGACGATTGCTGAGCGAGTAAAGGTTGGCGAACCTGTTGCTAAGACTGACTTGAATAGCGACAAGGCATTCGAAACTGATGTGTTTAGCTGGGGCTTGCGCGGTCGCTACGACGCAGCTTATCAAGCAGCACAGTTTATTGTAGCCTTGAAAGGCGTTTAGTCGTTAGTCTTGAGGCGGAGGAGTTTATCGTCCGCCTTAGTCTGAATACTAAGAAAATAAAAGGGAGTTGCGATGATATACTACACGACACTACAAGATATACTCGAAGAAGCTGGACTTCATCATGTTGAAAATGGCGTTGGTCTGAACGGCGCAGTTGATGGCGTAAATAAAGTGTTTACTACTGATCGCAAGCCGATTACAGATCGCAATTTTGACGATGCGGTTACAGTTGATGATTTTGTCGTGTTTGTTGACGGAACTCCAGCCAAAGCTGTAAAGGTTGATCCTGATTTTGGTGTGATTGAGTTAGAAAAAGCACCGAAAGCCGATTCTATCGTTACTATAGATTATTCATACGCTTCAGTGCCTCTAAGAGTTGTTGAAAAAGCTCGATTGGCGGCTATGGAGTGGATTAACAAGAATATGTCTGCAGTTGATCCGTGCGCACCATACAACAGAGAAGAAGGTAAGCCTATTCCTGGAAAAGTTGCAGAATTATGTATGAATTATGCCGCGGCCCGACTCTTAATTCGAGAATATGGCTACAACCAGGACATTGAAGGCACGAGCAAAGATGGCTATAAGCGACTAGAGACTGTTAAAGAAGATTTGCAGGAGTTCATGAAATCTGGTGGTGTTTGTGGCGAAAGTAGCAGCGATTCTACTATTGGATTAGGCTCTATCTCTGCATATTGTGACGACGATTTGTTTGGAAGATTCTCAGGCATAAGTCGAATTCACGGCGATCGATGTTATGAACGCGAGGATTAGTCGTGAGCTTGCAAATCACATTTTCAGTTGAAGGACGCGACGAAGTCATGCGCGAATTGGATTTGCGCGGACGTAAAGCCAAAAACATGCAGGCGTCGCTAAGAGAATCTGCTGAATATATGACAAACGTCATTGATCAGAACTTTGGCTCACGTGGTGGTGTTTGGGACAAATGGAAAAAGCGAAAAAAGGCGTATCCGTGGCAAATACTTGAAAAAACTGGCGCAATGCGTCGAGGATTTCGTAGCAGAATATCATCAAAGCAGGCTGAGATATCCAACTTGCGCTCATATTTCAAATATCATCAGTCACGTCAACCACGTAAATATCTGCCGCGCCGCGTGATGATGGCGATTGAAGAACAGCAGGCGAAAGAGATAGTTCGTATATTCCAACGTAATATTTTTGATTAGAAGGAGAAGGCAATGGCAAAATACGTAGACCCGATACTAAAACAGATAAAAGATATCCTAGAAAAAGATGGACCAGAACTTTTACGCGGTCGATATGGTTATGGCGACCCTGTCGTGATAAATAAGAGTCAGCTAACTCGACCAATGGCGTTTATTAGTTTCGACAATGACTACGAAATTCACGATTCAGCTGGTGGCGAAATTGAGAGCAACATGGCGATCGTTTTGTGTGTGGTTGTAGATATGACTAAAGATTTCAATCAGGGAACAGACGCTCGCAGTCATCTCGAATTAGTAGAATTAGTAGCAGCCAGGCACGATGACATGACACTACGAAAAGGTAGCATTATTGGTGCTCTGAGAGCTAATCAAGACCCAGGAGAGCGTGTATGGATTGACGCTGGAGAAGAGACGACTGTAGAATTTGATGCTACTCCACGCGATAAAGGATTATTTACGGCTGAGGCTATCGTAAGATTTAAGGTTAAGCATGCGCAATTCCGACCAGATTTATTATCCTAATGTGGTATAATTAAATTAACAAATTGCGGTCTCGAAGATCGCAATTTTTCTTTGAGCACGCTTTTGTTTACCTAGGTAAATAATAAAAGGAGAAAGCAAATGGCTACATTTAGCGGACGAAAAGTTGCTGTTGGTATTGGACTAGAAGATCCAAACGCCAAAGGCACAGCGGTAGCACCAACTTATGGAGCGCCACATCTAGATATTAGTTTTAAGGATTCGCCAACAAGCAAGATGAACGAATCTGCGCTCGGCACAATCATTAAAAACAACGGTAAAACCGACGTTTTGGTTGAGGGCGACGGCTCGATTTCGACAAAATTGTGGGTTAAGGGTCTGTACTATTGGCTCGCGTTAGCATTTGGACAGAAACCAACGACTACAGCTGTACAAGGCGACACTACAGCGAAAGAACACGCATTCACACTACGAGATGACAATAATCACATTTCGGCTACTATGGCGATTAAAGAGCCTAATTTGTCTGCTCGCTTTGCGTATGCAATGGCTGATACAGTGACATTTACGTGGACACCTGACGATTTTCCAAAAGTTGAAGTAGCGTTTAAGTCACACAAGAGCGTTACAGCTAGCGACAATATCACTTACACTATCGACGACACTGAGTTCTTGCCAAAACACGCGTCATTCAAGATTGCTGATAATTTAGCTGGCCTTGACGCCGCTCCTGAAGCAAAAGACATCAAGAGCTTGACGTTGACTATCAGCAAGAACTTGCAGCCACAGCAGACAATGGACTCTAAGGACACTTACGGCGAGATTCTAAACGGCGAGTTTGAAGTTTCAGTTTCTATTGAAAAGCTATACCGCGACAGTACTTATCGAGCTATGAGCTACAATGACGAGCGTAAAGCACTACGTCTGTCATTTGTAGATGACAAGAGCAAAGCTGGATCGAAAACGAACACAAGCTTGACATTCGACATTGCAGTCGCTGCATTTAGTGGCTACGAGCCAAGCTACGGCGTTAGTGACATCGCGACTGAAAAGATTGACGCTGTTATGTTGCTTAATACAGCAGACTTCAACAAGTCATTTACTGCAAAATTGGTTAATAAATACACTTATTAGCCTCAAAAGCAAAGAAGAGCCCGCAACACGCGGGCTTTTTCTATCTTCTGCGACTTTCGCAAGCAACTCCGTCACCGTCTCTGTCTAAATCTGGTGAATATCCAGGTTCGCCGCGGCGCATGTTGCTATATCCAGCGGCGCGAGCTTCTCGACAACTACTAAATGTAACACCGTCAGACTGATTTTGCGCTGGGGCAGGTTGCGCTTGTTGATCTGCTGGCTTTTCAGTGTTGCCACCGCACGTATTTGCCGCCCACAAGCCCTTATTTTCTTGTATAGCTATTCTCTGAGCTTCTTGGAACTGTGCTTGCCATTTGTGAGGATTAGAATTATACGTGTATTCATGACCGTAGCCTTCGCGAATCATCGTATAAGCCACATTCGTACCGTCCTCTAGGTAAATATAGAACAAATCTCGTCCATATTTATCTTTACTGCTCTGAGTAGGATCTGTGACTAAATAAACCGTTTTACCAGCGACCAAATCATTCATTTTTTGAGACGCTTCTCTACCGAAACACTGAACAGGCTTGCGCGGGTGCTTAGTTTCTGGCGTATCAAGTCCGACTAGACGGATTTTGGCGTGGTTCGACGTGCGAATCGTATCGCCGTCTATGACCTCTGTTACAGTATCTTTTTCACCTTGCTGAAAATTCGCGTCTTGAGCTAATGCTGGATTAAACTTTGGAGCCTCTGGCTGTTTTTCTGGTTGTTTTTGAGCTTGCTCTGGCTGTGTTGTTTGAGTATTAGATTTTTGCTGTTCAGCCACGTGATTGTTATTCGATAGCGCACCGCCAACACAAAAAGCACAAAAAACCACACACAAAGCCACAATACGAGAAGTATTATTCAGCTTTTTCCACTTAAAAGCGACATTTCCTAGTAGTAAAACGCTCGAAATCATAAAAGTGCTTGATATAGCACCCATAAATCCGCTTGGTAGTCGACATATGAAAATTATAATAGCTATAACGTAAAACCAGGCAGGAAATAATTCTTCCAACTCAAAATTAACATTCTTTTTATCAATTGGTGATATTGTAGACTTCATATTATGAATTATAGAGTTAATTTGGTATAATACAAGTAATAAATTGCGATCTTGTGTCGCAATTTTTCTTTTGCCACAAAACGATCGCTTTAATACAAGGAGGTTACTTCAGTGGAAGATACGAAAACTATTCAACTACCTAGCGGAGGCGAGGCAATTTTGAAAACGGCGATTACTAACCGTACACGTAAAGAATTTGCAAAGGCAAAGGATGACGTAGACTTAGCTATCGAATTAGGCATAAAGGCTGTTCTTATCAGATATAAAGATGCTGACGGTTCAGATGCTGCGTATGAAGCGCTGATGGATTCAACAAGCGGCGAAGATTTTAACTTAATATCTGAGCAATTACAAGAAGTCCTTGATCCGCAAGCAAGCCCAAAAGAATAACCGCGCTCGCACAAGATTATGAGCGTGCTTATCGAACAAAAACAGCAGCTCCAGAGCCGATTGTCATCGCAGGGATTCTAAAAGACTACGGCTGGACTTACGAAGAATACCTGGACACACCTGAATGGCTTATAGAAGCAATTATGGCGAAACGAGCGGTTGAAAACAAAATAGAAAGCGAGTCTTACGACAAATTATCAAAAGGACGTAACTGACAATGGCAAGCAACGAATTAACACTAGTAATTAAAGGAAATAGCTCACAATTAGTCTCGGCTTTATCAAAAGCCGGTCTTGCTGTTGATAACTTTACGAACAAATCGAGTAGCTCTAGCGATAAGACGAAAAATGCATTCAGTGGCATTAGCGGTGCGGTTACAGTCGCTGCTGGTAATTTAATTTCGGCTGGAATTCATAAATCTTTTGATATGATTAATAGCTCTGTTGACGGGGCTATTCGTCGTGTGGACATTTTGAACAATTTTCCTAAGGTAATGAGCAACCTTGGAATTTCCGCTGACGCCTCGAAAAAGGCAATTGCTCGAATGTCTGACGAGCTGAAGGGATTACCTACATCACTAGACAGTGCGGCAATGTCTGTACAGCGATTAACCTCAAAAAATGGCGATGTTGGCAAATCTACAGACATGTTCTTGGCTCTAAACAACGCTATTTTGGCAGGTGGCGCACCGATGGACATTCAGGCTACAGCGATCGAGCAGATTTCGCAGGCATATGCTAAAGGTAGGCCTGACATGATTGAATGGCGCTCATTACAAAGCGCTATGCCAGCCCAGTTGAAACAGATTTCAAAGGCGTTCTTCCAAAACGGCGCAGCTATCGACAAGTATCTAGAAAAAGCTCGCGAATACGCGAAGAACAATCCGATGTCTTCGACAGGAAAAGAGCTTGTCGAGCAATTAGAGGCTGTCAAAAATGGCACTGGCGACATGACAACCGCGCTTGGCACGTCGATGCGAACTGGAATTGTGTCAATGGACGAATTCATGGACACAATTACAAAATTGAATACTGAAGGTGTTGACGGATTCCAAAACTTCAAAGACCAAGCCAAAAATTCCACTGGCGGAATTCAGACCTCTATAGAAAATATGAAAACAGCTGTTGTTCGTGGTGTGAGTAAAATTATTGGCGCTATTGGTGGCGGAAATATAACAGGAGCAGTGAGCGGCTTTGGATCTGGAATTGAGAAGATGCTTGGTGCGATTGCTGGATTGATTAATTTCGTAAAAGATAACAGCACTGTGTTTACTGTAATAGCTGTGGCTGTCGGAATATTTGCTGGCGCGGTAATTACCTACAATACTGCCGTATCTCTAGCTAGTGCGGCTTCTAAGGCTTGGACGGTGGCTACACAAGTGGCGACTGGCGTTCAATGGTTATTTAATGCAGCACTCAACGCTAATCCATTAGCGATAGTGGCTGTAGCTTTAGCGGCAGTTACAGCTGGATTAGTTTGGTTCTTCACACAAACACAAGTTGGACAGGACATCTGGAATGGATTCGTAGGCGTTCTATCCTCGACTATTACTTCAATAGGTCAATGGTTTGGCGGTCTTTGGAATGGCATTGTTGGAGTCTTTGGTGGTGCGGCAGGCTGGTTTAGCGGTGTTTTTCAAGGCGCCTGGAACGCTATTGTTGGAGTATTCAGCAGAATGCCTGGATTCTTCGGCGGCGTGTGGAATACTGTCGCGGGCATGTTCGGAAAAATAGGTAGTTTCGTCGGTAATTCTGTAGGTGGAGCGGTTAAGGGCGCTGTAAATGGTGCGCTTGGCATGGTTGAGCGAATGGCGAACGGATTTATCAATACGATTAACGGCGCTATCGGCTTAATCAATAAAATTCCAGGTGTACACATAGGCAATATCTCACAACTGCATATTCCTCGATTGGCGACGGGTGGTATCGTGCCACCGACAAATGGAGGTTCGATAATTTATGCTGGTGACGGCGGACAGAATGAGTGGGTTGTTCCTGAGAGTAAGATGGCGAGCTTGGTCGCTCAAATTAATAAGCGTACGAACGGTGATGTTGGAGGATTGACGAAGCACATAGTAGTTAATAACACGTATAATGTTCGCGACAAGGTCGATGCTCAAATGGTAGCTAGTGATTTAGGGTATTTGTTAAGCCAGGCTTAGGAGGGTAAAATGTGGCAAGTATTTTTGAACGATTTTCAGATAAATGACCAGCTGATAGGTATGCACTTAGACGAACCGATTGAAGGATTGGCTGGGCTGCCCGCAATTCGAACGTCTCAAGGCACGAATTTAGGAGCAAATGGCGGCTGGACAACGAAACAGCTATACGAACCTCGTTTTATCTCATTTAGTGGACGAATTTTCGGTAGAACAGTGGCAGAAGTTGAGGACAGACGACGAGAATTTTCGACTATTTTAGCTAAGATAGTCAGGAACAAGGGAACTCTTCGTATTATTACCCCAGCGGGACATGTTTATTCTACAGAGGTAGTGTTGATTGGTGTTGAGATGCCGATTAATAAAGTGTTGAATCTGGTTGAGTGGAAAATAAACTTAAAGGCTGACGATCCATTGCTGTACGACAACAGCGACGGCGAGCTTCTCGCGACAATACGAAAAACTAGACAAGGCGGTTTTATCGTACCATTCGAATTTCCGCTTTACATTAGCCCAGATGAGCAACCAGCGACAGTAAATAATTCAGGCAATGAAACGATACTGCCGAATATCATTATTAGCACCAAAGCGACCAACCCGAAAATTATCAATCGAACGACAAATCAATCGATGGAAATTACGACAGTGGTTAAAGATGGCGACAAGTTAGAGATAGACATGAAGAATAAGACGATACTGCTCGACGGAATGAATATTTATGACCTACAGACGGCTGGATCGAATTTCTGGGGACTAATTGCTGGAGATAATCGAATCGAACTACAGACAGATATTCAAGACGAGCGAACTGAGGCGGAACTGAGATTTAGAAGCGGATTTATAGGTATTTAGATATGGCAGATTACAAAATTGAGGTTTACAGCAAAAATGGAAAATGCTTGGGCGATATTCGTCATCTGGCTCAAGGTTTGAAGTGGACAGAGCAGAGAAACGCCGCTGAAACTGTCAGTTTTCGAATGGATTTAGCCAGGTATGAAGAATACGTTAAAAAAACAGGAATGCGACCGTATGATTTTATGGACGCAGGTACGACAGATATACGAATTGTGAGAAATGGCAAGGACAGAATTGGCGCACACCTTATTAAAATCGATTTTTCACCAAACGACCCCTCAGTAGACATTGAGCTAAGCTTCACTGGATATCTCAATTACTTCAAAGACGCGTATGTTGACGCGGCCTACAATAACACTAGACAAGGAGATATCGCTTGGGGTGTTATTAACCAGTATCAAAACAAGCAAGACGGGGATTTTGGCATACGTCGCGGCGAATTTACCTCCCTAGGCAAAAATCCTCGTCAACGTAATCAAACTAGAGCTAATGTGAAGGATTTTTTAACGAGACTGAGTAATGTTATAGATGGACCAGATTTTCAATTTACACCTGACAAGAAATTCAATACTTTCGACGCGATGGGTAATTATCGACCAGATATTAGACTAGTTTATCCTAAGAACGTTGCAGGATTTGGTTTTGAGCGCTCGGTGGATAGTTTAGCCAATTATGTTATTGGTATAGGAAGTGGAAATGGCGACGACGCTATTGTCGCCACGGCTACAGATCCGTTCTCGCGACAGGCACTGTATCGTCGCGAAAAAGTCGCTACATTTAGCTCAGTTGAGAAAGAATCGACGCTTCAAGAAAATACTAACGGTATTTTGGAGATGTTGAAAGATGTTCGCGAACTACCGAGTTTTACTCTATCTGACGGTATTTTAGACTTAAACGATGTTGGCTTAGGTGATACGATTTACGCTGAAATGAATGGCTATATTATGTTTGAGCATATTCACGGATTTTACAGGATTGAAAAAATCGAGGTAACGGTTGACGAAAATGACGCTGAAGAAGTAAAGCTGACATTCGATAATTTAAACGTAGATAACATCATCTCACAGCAAGAGTAAATATGAACAGATTGACGGAATTAGAAGAGCAGAACGTGATCGGCATGCTGTCGAGAATACAAGCGCAGCACATTGACATGAAGAGCACACCACAGCCGACGAGCGTTAAATCTGGAGTTAGGACTTACCAAGTACCAGAGGGCGAATTATGGGATGAATTCGAACTGTTCCAGAAAGCCAATGGCAGCGAGACATTTATCGGCAAATATCAGAGTTATCTATTGCCTGGAACTAATGGAATAAATAATCCTGGCTCCATCAACATAATCACTGAATTTGTGCCTAAAAATCAGAAAAACCCAGTAGTATATCCATACCTCGCCGCTTCGCTAGATGGCAGGCAATGGGAGCCAACGTATAATCCAGCTGCAGGACTAGCCTTCGCAATAAAAGATCCTAACGCGAGATCTCACATATTTTCTGAGTGGTATTTAAAAGACAACACAAATTATAGAACCAACAATATGTTGAAATTTTCATATATAACTGGTAGCTACTACGACACGCCAGATTCTTCAAGCGTTGAATTCAAGGTCCGTTTTATGGTTCGTAGCACTGACAGAGGTGAGACAAAAATCAAGGTGGTGTTAAGTGCTTAGTAGGATTGATAAAGACAGCTTAATAGCGCAAATAGCTGATATCCAGCGAGAAATACATGACGAGAAAAATCGGCAGTTTATTGGCAGTAACCAGATAATTATGAAGCTATCTAACATGTCGACTAATACTTGGGACTTTAGCGTGCTGCCGCACAGATCAGAGCAGTCTTTCAGCGATGCTGGATGGAATGTCGTTCTTATTACCGCTAGAGCTAAAAATTCGAACAATCTCGTGGCCGATCTTGCAATTCGGACCAACACAAGAGACGCACTCACTGTGGCTATCGATGTGCCATTGCCGCCATCACAATCAAATACTAAAAAATGGTTCGTGCCTGTTTTTGGAAAAAGAACACAGTCGATATTTTTTAAGCTGCAAGTTATCGCCAATGATGATTGTGATATTTCGTGGGAGAAATACCAAGGATGAGTTTAAACCGATCAAGCCAATATCCAGATATTATCCAGACGATGAAGGATATCGAGAGGTGGCAGCGCGAGAAGAAAGAAAATCAAATCGTGGGTGCTGACGCTGTCAAAACATTTTTGGTGCAGACTGAAGATCGTTGGGACTGGATAGGCAAGACGCATTTTGAGGGCTCGGCTAAAATCAAGCGGCTTCGTGTGTCTTTTGAACCAGAAAAGAGCACAACAGCAGCGCTAAAATTACAAACAGCACACGAGATCGTTGGATATCCAACCGCTCCGTTGACCATCAATAGTATGCGCGAGCCTGTTGTTATGGGGCAGCCACAAAATTGGGACGTGACGATCATTTGGTTTGGAGATCAAGAGCTCAGGGTTAAATTTTTTGTGTCGTCGACGGGCAAGGGTCGGTTATCTGTGATATAATTATAGTAATAAAATTGCGACCGCTCGGTGGCAATTTTATCTTATTCAGCCCTTCTGGCGGCGCGGAAAGGTAGAATTATGACAAGGCGAGTTTTCAACTATGGCGGAGGAATGCACAGTCCTGCAGCACTCACACAACTTATGCGCGACGCTCTAAGCGGAGAAGTAGCAGACGGATTAGACGTAGTAGCTGGAAGTGGAATGAATGTCACAGTCAACGCAGGCACTGCGCTTGTTGGTCGCGATCCATCTTATAATATAAATGTTATCGGAACGGAAACGGTTAACGTCGGAGCGGCATCTCCATCAAATCCTATAAACGCGGTTATCGTCGCTTATGTAGACAGAAATGTAGCAGGTGACCGATCTGTAACGGATAACACTAACGACGTATTTAAGCTAAAAGCTATTTCTGGAGCTGCGGCATCAAATCCAGCTGATCCAACAAATTCTGCGATTCAGGCGGCGATTGGTGCGTCAAATCCATTTATTATATTAGCAAGGGTTAAAAAACGCGCTGGAGCAACAGCGATTAGCAGTAATGATATCACTGACTTGCGAAAAATGATGACTTTGCCAAATAGTAGAATTAATAACGCTAATTTAATATCCGATGGTACGATAGAATCAAAGAATATTAAAGACGGTTCAATCCTACCACAGAAATTGTCGTCAATTTCTAGAGGTGATTATTCTACCGATGAGATAGACACTGGTCGAAAATGGATCAACGGCAAGAATATTTTTTGCAAAACGTTTTCGATGGGTGGGCTTGGTCTAGCTACTACAATTAAAAAGCCACATAACATCTCTAATTTAGATTTAGTAATTAGAATTCAGGGTATTGCTAAGGAAAATTCAATTGGAGCTACTATCAACCTGCCGCACGCTGCAGACCAACAGCCATATACAGTGACAGTTTATGCTGATAACACAAACGTAAATATTCAAACATATGCTGATCAGAGTGGCTATACACAGTCTTATGTAACTTTATGGTACGTGAAGAAGTAATTAAACAGTACCGACCGCAATCCAGCTTATGCCGTGGTGTGCACCACCAAAAATACCAGATGTAGAAGCCGTAATAGTTGTACCTGTTTGATTAAATGATCCACACTCAATATTTGTACCGGCGCCAATTTTCTGATCGAAACTTACTGGTGATGTTGGGGTATTTCGTGTATATCCGATTAAAGTCGGAATAACTGCGTATACTTCCTTAAACTTCTTAGGAAACGTAACTTGTACAGCTTGTTGCTTTCCGCCATTTCCATAAAATGACACCCAGCCAGATTGAATAACTAGCGAACCAGAGACAGCCTGTGCTGAATTGTTAGCACTGAATGATAGCATATCAGCAGTCTTAAGTTTCTGTGGTAGGATTGTTTTATGATAAAATATAGGTAGAAATGCGAGCAAGCACGCGAGGGTTTTCAGGGTGCTTTATCTCGCATGTTTGTTCGTATTTTTTAAGTTGTCTGTGTTATAATAAAGTCAATAGATTGCGATCACTTCACGTGGTCGTTTTTTTATGGGAAAAAATTATGAACGAAAAACCAGAAGTATCAGCTAAAGAATTCGGAGCCTTGTGGGCAAACGTTGAGCATATTAAAGAAAGCGTCGACAGACACACAACTACTCTAGAGCGAATTGAAAATATCGCACGAGCTAACGTTACTCAAGCTCAATTGAAAACATATATCGCAGAGCACGAAAAGGAATCAGAAGAAAAATACGTCAAACGTACTGAA
>FLSC01002708.1_pt1 | contig 15372 bp, 7 predicted proteins | sample 1550561 | NCBI WGS metagenome assembly FLSC01 (sample SAMEA4031775, study PRJEB14383) | metagenome | biome: human; feature: oral; material: saliva | place: Philippines | collected 2014 | reverse complement strand
TTCATAATTTAATTATACCAACGAAAAGGGTCCCTCGGGACCCTTTTTGCTTAGAAATACAAAAAAGTTATTAGTTGATTTCATATAATCAACTAATAACTTTTTAGATTTAAGGGGCTGTTTTGTTACAGCCCCATTTTTTTGTCTTAGTTTTTTTGAATTTGTTTAATAGGTCTTTCAGCTTATACTAAAGATGTAGTCGACAAGCGATGATAATGTAAGTCCGATATAGGGAGTCCTAGTGTAGTGTATGGTTGTTATTAGTTTGTTAGGAAGTCTACAAAGTATATTATAGAGTTAGGTATAGGAGGTAGTATATGAAAGTTAGCCGGAATGATTTGCTCTAATAATAGTATTTTTTGTTGTAATGATAGGAGGGATGTTATGTCATCTTTAGCAGTAGATGCTGCAGTAGCAGTGTTAGTAGCAGTTCTTGATTCACTTGAAGAGTAATTTTAGGAATGTCTGTTAATTAGTTAATGATCGTAAGGGGGTGAGCGTTTGAGCAAATATAGAATTGGATTAGAAAAGTAATTGTTTTGTTAAATTGTAAAGGTAGGTGATTATATGTTAGGTTTCATGCCGCCTCAAACAGCACTTGGTAAGTGGTTACAGTTTTTAGGGCTTGTTAAGTTTTAATGTAAAGTATTATTGTAATAATTGGTGTAAATCTTGATTTGTATAAAAAATAGTTAAAGGACCTACTACATGGAAGCATGTGGCTAGGTCCTTTAGTTTGTAAAAGAATTTTTTGATTGTATATAACTTATTTTTTTAATTGCATATTTTTTATGTTAGATGCTAGGCGCGTGAATGAGTGCCGTTTTATAAATTGTTTCTAGTTGCTCTTTTAATGGACCATCATCTGTGACTCTGATTGCACAACCTAACTTTAATAAATGACGTAAGATATCTAGTTCTTGGAACGGTAGATAGCTAACTTCAATAGTAAACTCTTCTTCGTTGATATCTTTAGCTTGGATTGTATAGTTACTGAAATAGTTAAAGCAACGATCAACTGCATTGTTGGCATCGTGCAGAGTAAATATTACCGTCCTTTTTGATTCGTTTCTATAGTTGGTATATACAGTTTCTATATCTGTTAGTCGAGATGTTTCTAATTTGGTGATACTAGATATATTGTGCAGAGGATAGTCTAAAAAGGTATTCGTTGTATGGTCATATGCAATAAGTGTGTAGCCATTGCTTCCTACAGAGTACTCTATGCGACAAGGAGAGAGTTCTTTATCTTGCATTGAGATACGTTCGTTATTTTGTATTGCTTGTAAGCATTGGCTAACGACTTGTATTGATAGTGGTGTATCATCTGGCATGGTTGGAATGGATGCCCATGTTCCTTTTGGGAATGTAGTTTTTATTGTTTCTAACTCAGTAGACAATACATGGCATAATTCTGGTGAAAGTAGCCAGTTAGCTCGTGTATCAGAAATGAGGTCCTTTAGGAACATTCTTTCAGCATCAGAAACAATAACAAGCGGCAAATCTGGAAGAATAGATTCAAGCCCTTCATCTCTTTCACTTGGTTCAACCAGTGAATTAGCTAATAAATGTTCGTAATCATCATTTCGTAATGCTTTCTTATAGAGCGCTGGAGTAAGAAGTCTACGATTGTTGATTAATTCTTCAATATCTTGTTCTGTATAGGCAAGACCGTTAATTAAATCTAATTGTAATTGATATTGTGTCGTAAAGGTAATAGCATTGATATCATTTAAGACAGATGATACATAGGTACCATCTAGATCTTTATCCTTTTTACTATTACTATTACGATTTTCTTTTTTGTAGAGTGGATGAAGGAATCGATTTATTTTTTTTCGTTTTTTATATCCTTCTGGCTCTACAAAATCCAGATTTAAAGAGGCATATAAGTTGTTATAGAATTTATCCTTGATACTTTCTTTACTGGTATACGTAATATATACATATGGTAAATAGCTGCGCAATAGTGGTAATAATTGTAATGCATCAACTACTTCTAGTTGTAACTCTATATATTTATCTGTTGTGGAAAGTACTGTTAGTGAATCTTTGAAATGGCGAGTAAATTGATCGTAGATAATTTCATAATCTTTTAAGGTCAAGAAGTGAATGATACAAGTATCAAATACTTTTTCCTTTGTTTGTACTTTTGGCATGATATCCGTATTATTATATTTTGTAACCTCAAGTGCCTTGATACGATCGATACGGTTCCATTGAATACGTCCATTGTTAATACTACATAGCATATTTTTGTTTTCCCCATAATAGGTGTTTAATGCTAATGGACTAACGATTTCTCTAGGCTTTCCAGTCTCATAAAAGGATAGGCGTACCTTTTTTTGTCGATGTAAGGCATCGGCTAAAGGGTAAAAAATATCTCCATCAATTACATTATTTGGATTATTATCCTTAAAAGCAAAATATGTATTATTGAAGTCGCAGTACATAAGCTCTTGTTGGTCTTTTAAAGAATAATCATTTATTAAATACATGATTTTCTTAAGTAGGACATGACCTGCTGCAGAGGTAATAGAAATATTAGTATAAAAGAATACTGCCATTGCTAGCTCTTGTAACTGCTGCTTTGATAATTCTTCTATAATCGTTGGTTTTATCGAATATATATAACCTTTTGTGCGTTCAGTCTTGGTGATAATACCTAAGATTTCCAAAGTTTTTACTTGGCGTTGAATGTATTGCTGATCAATAAGGCACGGAGGTTCTTGTTTTTTCTTACGTTGTTCATACAGATTTTTGACCAGGTCAATATAGTGATCCAAGTAAGGATCTTGGTTTAGATTATTATATAAATCTGTAATAGTTACATCATCATTTGATCCAATATATGATAATATGCAGAGCTGCACATAAATCTGCTCTGGAACAGCAGCATATAATTCATATAAATTGTTGAGATAGTTATAGCCATCTGTAAAATCATCTTTTATTAAATGATGAATTGATGCCTTTCCAATTCTTTGTGTGTAAATGTGGCGCATGATGTCAAAATAATCGAGACGACGAATCACGTCATCATGTTGACTTTCCTTGATGCCACGAATCATGGCTTTCCCTCTATTATGATTTCCAAAGGTTAAGCTACGGATAAATTGGCGCATACTAGCTAAATCATTTAGATAATTAGTTGTTGTTGCCATTGTTGACTCCCTTTTAAAATGTACGCTCCCGATTGTACAAAATGTTTCTTAATTATGAATATAACATGATACAATGTAAAATGTAAGGACAAAATACGAGTTTAGGTCTTGATAATACATAGATAACCAAGTGTAATTAATCAATTGATGTAGGTTTGGTGAAAGATATGGCAATTCATAATATATTTTTATCTTTTTTGAGCAAAGTATCTAATACGAGTATAAAGATGATTGTAAATACAGATTTTGATGATGCAATTCGTAGTAGTGTTACAACGAATGAGTCTGCATTGAAATTTATTTTATACCATACATGGAAGGATGAAAAAACAAGAGATATATCCTTTGATAAGGTATATTTATTATGTACTGATGGCGTAATGGAACGTCAAGGTGATAGTCCCTCATCTTATGATATTTTTGTCAATCAAATGTGTCAGTTCTATAAAGTGATGGACCGTGATGAACAGTTTTTTTTAGATGCCCTTGATTATGTCCCATGTGGTGCAGATTTAGATGATATTAGTCGTATTAAGTCAAGCATCATAGAGATGTCAAAGAGGATTCTTGATTTTAAAGACACTTTCACCAATGATGAAGATGAGGTTCGTCTCTACATGGATATTACTGGTGGGCCACGTAATGCAGCTATGATTCTTCTCGTTATTAGTAGAATTCTTGCCTATCATGGTATCGTTGTTGATGATGTATATTACTCTGGTTATAAGAGTATCGATAATGGTTCTGATCAGATTACCGTTCATAAAGTGCTAGATATTTATGAGCTCTTTGATATTATTGCAGGCTTTGAGGAGTTTAAATTATTTGGTAGTGCCAAAAAACTAAATACATACTTTAAGCAGCCAGAGTATATTGAAATAGGAAGTATTAAACCTCCTAATACAGCTATACATGAGTTGTTAAAAGCGATGGATAGCTTTTCAGAAGCTATTAATATTTCAAGCCGTGGTGCATTTGAAAAATCTGTAGCTCGTCTTGATGATAGTTTAGCTTTAGTACGAAATACAGAATGTGATACTGATAATAATAAAACCTTTGACCAAGAATTAGTTGAATTATTACATAAGCCGATTGAACAATCCTATACTACACTTTTACAACATCATCGTAATCATACAACTGATGAACTAGCATATATTGATTGGTGTTTAAATCATGATTATTTGCAACAAGCACTTACTCTGTTTTGTGAATATGTACCCAAATACGCAGTAGATAAAGGGATTATCGAGTACGATTCAGTTGTTTTTAATGCATATTATGAAGGATTACAACAAAGTAAAGAAAAGAGAGTGTTACAAGCTGCAATAAAAGCATGGAATAGAGCGGGGCATAATATCCAGTTTAGTAAGTTTTATAAGGTCGTTATGCCAGATCATGATAAGAAAACCGCTGAGCAAGATATACGATCTATTCCTATGCGTTTGTTTAACTCTATTAATAATGCACGAATGAAAAGTTTTGCATCTATGATAAATGCAAAAAAAGATAAAGTGGCTCCAGATATTGATAAAGAAATTACTAATTATATTAAATTCGTAAGAAGTGAAAAAAAGAGACTACAATTTGTTGAAAAAAATCTGGAAACACAAAAAAGTCGAATTTATTTAATGATTGATGAGGCTACTGCTAAACTTATAGAAAAATGTGAGCGTTGCTTAAATCAAAATGGTTTCACACTTTACCTACAAGATGCTAGATATACTGAAAACTATACATTATTAGAATATATTTCTTTCTTACAAGATATTCTTAAAAAGGCAGACAATATAGAACGTTTTAACGATACTTTAGAGTCATTGCGTAAAAATATAATATCTGAAGTTCTAAGTAAAGAAAGCCTTAAAGAGTATATTATTTGTGATGTAGATAACTCTTCATTTAAGTTAAAAAAAACTAGTCGGCTCGCATGCAATATGGTGTGTAATGAAATATTAAATCATTTAATAGAAGCGCAAAAGCATAAAGCATATAAGAGTCTTATTATGCATCAATTAACAAATACTAAAGATAGTGCAGTGATTACAGCTGAGTTTTTATTATCACAACGGAAACCGTATGATAAAGGCGTTCCTTTATTTGATGTTTCTGGTGTATGTATTCCGCATGTAGCATTAGGGGATGTAATAAAAACATTACACTTCATTGAGCAATACTTTGAGATTAAAAAAGCACGTAATGATAGTAATCATGCGAATAAAGAGATGTTATGTAAGTACACTACATCCAAAGAGTTACTCTATGAGATGCGTAAATGTGTAGCCATAGCAAGGGAATTGAGCAGAAAATAGCGATAGAATCAAGAATAAAAGCGAATATGAAAGATTAAAGGCTATAGATAGTACAATCTATAGCCTTTAATGGTATGAAATTATTATTAATTGTATGTGCGAATATACTCACGAACTTCACGAATATCGTTAAGACATATGGTTAACTCTCTTTTTATATCTTCGCTTTCAATAAACTGGCCTCTCTTTTCTTCACGTGCATGCGCTGTATCATTACGACTACCTTTTAATGTTCTATAAAGGTTTAATATGCGAGCCACCTGTGTTATTTTTTCTGAATTATTTTTTAATGCAGAATTAAGTGCTAGTCCATCTATACCATAGAGCTGATCGGGGAATAAATTTGTCGGATATTGATATGATACAGAATTGGCAAATAAATAACGATATATTTCATCATTGTTTGAGTTAGTAAAGATAGAAATAAATGCGTCTCTTACTTTAAAGAGTTTATTAGTTTCGTTAAGTGTAATTTCATATTGATCATTCACTATTACCACATCATTTGGTAAGTCTTTAATTTCATCTATTTGTTGTAGAAGTGCAGCCGTCAAATATCTTCTAATATCTTTTTCAAACTTATTCATACCTACAATAGATTTAGTACTTATACCTATATCACTGATAAGTTGTAGCAACTTACTAGGAAAATTAACATTATTATTACTGAACGTTTTATATTTTAAATAATCATATGACTCTTTTTCTGCCTCTTTTAAGATAGCTTGATTAATATCATCTAATATCTGTTTTTCAAATTTAGGATATTGTGTATTCTCTCGATTAATATTAGTATTTATATTATTCTTTTTGTCTTTTAATACCTGCTGTATAATTCGTTTAGATTCTTTTGAGAAATCATCACTAAAGTATTTTTGTAATATACTTTTAATTTTATTATTAATCTTAATTGATCGGTTGTTGACGATTTCTATTATTTTGGATGTGTACTCATTAATTTTATTAAAATTTTCCATTGAGGCACTTAATTCATTATCTGAGTCTGTAGGGAAGATTGCCTCATCTAAAATAATTATTTTAGATTCTAAAATAACACGAGGTACAAACTCTGCAAATAGTGCTAAAGCTTGTTGTAGATAGCCATTATATAGGCACCAATCAATGTATGCTAAATCGTCTTCTTTATTAGCTAGAACTGTTTTATAGTTATTTTGAATTTTGTCACTCATTAATTTGAGTGCCTCAATCTCAAAGTTTTTATGGATTTCCTTGGTGTTAGGTGTTGTATCTTGTTTCGACGACTCAATATCTGTTAAAAGTTTATGGATGTCCTCCATAGATGTTTGGAACATGCCACGACTAGATAGGCGAACAGCTTCTGAAAAATCTCCCATGCTAGCGATTAGTTTTTTGATTTGGGTATCGGGATTTTCCAAGGTAGTTACATAGTTTTTTAACGTGTCAACACTACCAAACTGGTTGAACTCAGCAAAACCTGTAATCATATCGTAAATATTATAGATAGAGTTCCCTTCATATACTCGAACTATGCTATTATTATTTGCATTTACATTAGCATATAAAATAGATCCAATTTGAATACCTTGAAATGCTACAAGTCTAATGATGGCAATCATTAACATAATAGCAGTCCGAGGACCTCCAGATAAGTCTACATGTAAGATAATCTTGTCGTTAGATGGTTTGCTTTTATAATATTTCATGATGGCTTGAGACATATCAATGATACTGTCCTTTAGATTATCTATATAGTCAATATCATTACAATCTATATAGTTAATTGTTTCTGGTCCCCATGTAATAGATATGTCTGTCTTATTTATATAATCACACATTTGGCCTTCGAATACGTCGAGACTTGATAGAGTGGATTCTTTAAAGGTATTATCCATTTCTGGAGATTTAAAAAAGAACAGCTTATCTAATTTGAATGCTGGATTTTCTTTTCTTTTATTATGTAAAAGGTATTTTAAAGCTGATTCATTAGTTTGACGGATGATATCAAAGGGGGCTATTTCAGAAAGATTAACAACTGTTTTTTCTAGCTTTTGAGGATTATATGGATTATTTTTTGTATACAAGGTACTTAAAAATGTTAGGTAAATATGATGTTCCATAATATGACTCCTAGTAAATTGAGAATTGCAAATGAAACTTTTATGAATACTATAGCAGATTTTATAAGAATTACATAGAGGTTAGGCGTAAATGCTGACATATATAAAAAGTGAATATGGAGGTTCACTTTTTCGTCTTAGTTTTCTTGAATAGGGCCACCTGAGTTTCCGTTTTATAATAATCTTGTAGCCAATACGAAAGATCTTTTAAATCATAATAATAAAGGTTCGTCCTAGTTTTTATGAATTCATAGGTTAATTGAATTGGTTTATACTTTAGATAGTTAATTAAGTTTTATATAACAAGGAGGTAATATGCGTATTAAGAATGGATGGTTAGATTTATAATTGTAGTATATTGTTTAGTTTTAAGATTTTATTATAGGAGGAATTATATGTTACCATTTTTTGCAGCAGCAGCGGCAGCGGCCGCATGGGAAGGTTTTGCAGCAGGTGTATCATTAGGCGTGTCCGTATATCAAGCAGTAAAGTCTGACGACTAATTATTGCTTGATACTATAAGAAAGGTAGGTGATAGTATGTATCCATTCGTAGGATTTGCTGTGGGCTTAGCCCTTTGTGAATTATTTAAAGATAAATAGTATTAGGAGGTGTTGTTATGTCACTATTTGTAGATTTTGGGTTAGTTCATGTTTATGATGAGGTGTAATTTTGGTTATTATAATTGAATCTGATATTTGTTAGACCTATTCGTATGATGTCATATGAGTAGGTCTTTTTTTATGTGTATTTGGAGTATAAATAGAATTCAATATCTACTATAAAACATGAGTGTATCTTTTAATCTTAAGGTTTTTATATCTATTAGAATATTTATTTGTATGTTGTGATGAAAATCACAATAATTGACGGAATTATTGTGACTATCATATAATTAAGGTGAATAATTCATGAAAATTTCATAAAATATAGTTTGTTATACATCTATGAATATTTGAGGTGCAGAATGGAGACAAATAATTTTTCTAGGCTTAAATATATAGATTCAAATTTATATACGTTGGCTACTGAGTCTGAGAAGTATTTATATTCAGATCATCAGAGTTCGCTTATCAAATTACGTGTATTTGGAGAGTATTTTGTTAAAAATATTTATAATGATTTAAGGCTACCTAATAATCCTAGAATTAGTTTATGTGATAAGTTACAGGAGTCCGATTTTTGTAAAGCGGTTCCTAGAGATATTAGCGATAAACTTCATGTGCTTCGTGTGTATGGTAATAAAGCGGCTCATCAAGTTTTAGAGTACGGACAAGATGCAGTCAATCATTGCTTAAAAGAAGCTTATCTATTGGGTAAATGGTTATATTTTAAAATGGATCCTGATGCACTTGACTACCCAGAGTTTACTTTACCTGAGAAAACTATGACTGCGCCTAAAGCAGAACCTATCAATTTGGATAATGAATTAAAATTGGTGTTTGATGATCCAGATGGTACATTCGCTAAACAGAATAAGATGTACAAAGATATTGATTCTGAAACGCGGCATGAAATTACTGAAGAACGAGCAAAAGAGTATACAAATGTTATTAAAAAGCATCAGATTGAATTATATCCAGAGGAAACTCGTAAGCATTATCAATTATTAGATGAATATGTTGGGTATGAACTAACTTCGGGGCAAAAGGCGTTAGTTGAAGAACTAGAGACTTTCATTAACGACGATTCAAAACATGTTTTTCTTTTAAAAGGGTATGCTGGTACAGGTAAAACTTTTATTTTAAAAGGGCTTGTAAATTACTTACGTAGTATTGGTCGTAGCTCGAGTTTATCTGCTCCAACAGGTAAAGCCGCTCTTGTATTACGTGAAAAGACTGGTAAAACTGCAACTACAGTTCACTCTATGTTATATTCTCTGGATCAATTAGAAGAGTATGGTGAGGATAAAGAGGCGGAAACCTTTAAACTAATTTTTCAATTGAAAGAAAATGATAATCCTACGAACCATGTGTATTTGATTGATGAAAGCTCTTTACTATCTAATGCGATTAATGATAATGAGTTTATTAGATTTGGTAGTGGTAGATTATTAGACGATTTAATGCATTTTATCAATCTAGATAGCAATGATCATAAGAAAAAAGTAATCTTTATTGGTGATGATGCACAATTGGCACCGGTTAGAATGAATCATTCACCAGCTTTAGCAAAAGAGTATTTTGCAAGCATATATGGCCCAGATTTTCCTATACAAGAATTTCAGTTAACTGAGGTAGTACGGCAAAAGGCATCGAGTCTTATTTTAAAAAATGCGTTAAGAATTCGAGAAGATTTGGCTCAAGATTTATTTAATAAATTGACCATTGAGCAAGATGATTCTGAGGTTATTTCTCTACAAACCAATCAATTTTTAAATGCCTATATGATGAACTGCAATAATAAGATAGATGAGGATAGTATAGTTATTGCATCTAAAAATGATATGGTCTGTACTTATAACAAAATGATTCGTGAATCTTTATTCCCTGAAGAGGATTGTGTAGTCCCAGGGGACCGTATTATGTTTACCAAAAATACTTTTATAGATGGTAAACGTGTGTATAATGGTGAATTTGCTACGATTATATCTGTAGGTGATGTGGAAAAACGCGTTATTTCATTAAATAAAGAGACACAAATACCCTTGAGTTTTAGATGTGTAGAGGTTGAGTTTATTAATGAAGCAGGCATACGGACTGTAGCTTGGACATTATTACTTGAGCATTTATTAGATTCCCCTACTAGTACTCTTACAACGGATGAGCAAAAGGCGTTATATCGTGATTTTTGCATTCGTAATGGTGAAGCACTAAGTGCACTATCTAAGAAGATAAAAGAAGAGGCTATAGATCAAAACACAAAGAGCAATAAACTGAAGTTTATTAATAATAATGAACGTTTACAAATTATGAAGGATGATCGCTATTTCAATGCGGTACAAGCTAAATATGGTTATGCAATTACATGCCATAAAGCGCAAGGTAGTGAATGGAAAACAGTGTTTTTAGATCCTCATTTTTATCAGAATATACTATCTGCCAGTGGATTCAGATGGCTATATACAGGACTAACTCGGGCAGCGGATAAATTATATTTAATTAATTGGTCAGATATTACAGTTGATTCCTCTATTAAATTAGACGAATTATATATAGATGATGCTCGTAAAGAATTAGAAGATAAATTAAGGAAAGACTGTGATGTAGATTTACATGTAGCATTTGATATCGATACACTGTCTGGTATTTCTCGTGAAATTTGTGAAGTAATTGTACGAGTATTACCAGAAGATAGTTGTATTATTGAGTCTATTGCACAGCATGACTATCATGATATCTATACCATTTATATCGGTGGAGCTGTAGAAAAATATAGAGTCTACTATAACGGTAAGCGCATTATTTCCAGAATATTACATGATGGTAATAACAATACGAATCAATTAGGTCCTATATTAGATTCACTAGTAGGGACTCTTGTTTCTGCTGATAGCACTCATCAAACAGAGGTGGTTGATACACTGTCAGTTATTCAAAACGCTAGATTTCAAACTGGATATGAAGAGTTCTTACAGAGTTATAGTGAAGCATTAGCAAAAAAATTAAATACCTTAGATATTAAGATTGGGAACATAGAATGTAAGCCATTTTGTGTTCGTTATACTTTCGTCCGTGGCAAAGGTAGTATTACTTTAGATATTTATTACAATGGTAAGAAGCGAATTAGTAGTACAAAATTCATTGATAGGTTATGTAATGATTCAACGTTATCCGCTGATATTAATACCATTTTAGAAAATGGGGTGTCTAAATGAACGATGAGAAAGTTATAACAAGTAACGATGTTTTTGTGATGCGCCGGTCTGGGGATATTGAACAGGCTTATAAAATGGCAAAAATCTTAATGGAGAATCCTAATCATAGTGAGTGGGATATACGTGCATTTGCATGGTGCATTATAGATCTTATTAAAAGCGCTAAAAAAAACAATCAATCAGAAGAGGTTGAAACATATAGTGCTGAATTAAAGAAACTAAAGGTTGATGAGTCAGATGAGATTCTATTTAAGAATATGCAATATCTTTTAGGGGATACTAGTACTGTATTAAAAGAATTGGCAATTATCAAACAACTTAAGGAAGCTGGAAAGTTGAAAGAATCAGCACAGAAAGCAAAAGCTCTATATGTTCAATTTCCTCAAGAGGTTTCTGTTAAACGTGCATATGGCTGGGCTTTGTATAGATTGTTATTTATAAAAGCTAAAGAAGAAACTCCAAATTTCAAACATATTCAATTTTATTTAGATGAAATATTCTCCTTAGGACTTTCTAATGAAGTCATTTTTATGCGTTGTGTCTGGGGAAGTATAGCCTCTATTGAAGGTGTAGAGAAGCAGATTAATTTATATCAATATGCTTTGGACACAGATTTTTCTTGTTTCGAGAGACTAGATTATGAAGCTAAATCCTATACTGGTAAAGATGGGAAGAAACATGAGTGGCCGTCGCTTATTATACGGATACTAAAGAAATCGCTAGATAGTCTTACTAAAAAGGTTGATAAAGTGACGATTACTACCCTTTGCAACCTAGCAGAGGAAAAAATGAATCGTTTAGATGAGAACTTGGTTTTCTTAAAGTGGTCTATTACGAAGTCCTATTTGTTAGCTAATGAGTTACGTAAAGCTCAATATTTTATCCTTGATTTATTACAAATTAAGCCTAAAGAATTTTGGTTGTGGAATGGGTTGGCAGAGACGATAGAAGATGACTCTAAACTTAGTTTGGCTTGTTATTGCAAATCATTATTATGCCAAGGTGATTTAAAGTTTAACGGACGAGGTAAAATTGGAGTTATCAAAGAGCTGATTGCGTTAGAAGAATATGATGCGGCAAGTGCAGAAATTCAAGAATTAGTAACATATAAAAGAAATCATGAGCAGAAAATTGAGGATGTTTTAAAAGGCTATATTGAGTCTAAATGGTATGCCCCTGATCGTAAGAAAAATAATACTGACTTTTATAAGGAGCATAGTCAGCCTACTGTAGAACTACTCTATAAAGATATTCCATGGTGTGAAGGAATCATTGGGGATTCCTATACAAATGATTTCGGACCAATGGTTAGCCTTAATATTGTTAAAAAAAAGTCGGATAGTCCAGTAGAGATTAAAGTAAGAAAAGATGTATTGAAGGGAATAGTACACAAAAAAGGAACTTCTATCCGTGCAAAAATTAATTGGACTGGATATAGCAAGGGCGATGTACTCGTTATTGAAGAAATTGATTCTGATGTGACTCTACTAAGTAAAAGTGGGCTTGTTTATCGTATTATAGAGCATAATCATCAAGCATATATTGTTACTACTGGAGATGTATCGGTAGTATGCACTTATGAAGATGACAATCCTTTAAAAGTCATGGATGTGGTGTCTGTTGTTTATAGTACCCATGAACGCCGTGATGGATCTAAAGGAACAAGTGTTATATCTTGGCACAAAGTCAATCAAAATCCACCTAGTTCACTTATTATGGACTTTGAGAATATTGTAAATGTTATTGGTACAGTTGCTTTTACATATGAATCAAATGTTTTTATTGAAGATAAATTTGTATCACAATATAAGTTGATTAGTGGTGATGTTGTTAGTGGAACCGCGATACGCTCTTTTAATTCAAAAAAACAAAAGTGGGGTTGGCGTGCTATTAGAATTCAATCTGTAGAACAGGATGGTTATAAAATGAGTCCTGAATATTTGAATGGAAATTTTTATTAATCTATCTTGATTAGTAGTAGCTAGACATATATTGCTCCTTAGTTTTTTTGAGTAGGTATAAGAGAATATCTAGAATATAATTAATATATCAGTTAGTACTGAGTGATTAGGAATATGCATGATAAATCATTTATCTCCTTTCTATTAAATATAATAAACTATATCATCATTTCGTTCGTGAATACTGTATATCCTAATCAAAGACCTATCCGTATGATTTTATGGGTGGGTCTTTTTTATATGTAATATATGGGCCGAATCATTTTCTACGGTATTATAAGTAAGATAAAACCTAATAACCCTATATAATATCTATGCTTTTCTAAAAATAAGCTAAAAGAAAATGATGAGGAATATTGACGTAAAATTTAGAAACCCTTATAATAACTGTATTCTTAGAAAAATCATTTACCACCAGTATTTACCTATGCTCATCGGCATTTTTGATCCAATGGGAGCTCAAATTGACTGTTTACGGTGTGAGGTTTGCCAAAACCTAATTTTAAGCCCCATGAATACTGGCGTTCTAAGACCCGCTGTTGCAACAGTGCTTACCGTTTACGGTATTGAAACGCAGTACTACTATTCAATTCAAAACATTTATCTTTTGTTGCAACAGTGCTTACCGTTTACGGTATTGAAACTTTATAGATTTGAGTATGAGTAACCTGTCTGATAGTTGCAACAGTGCTTACCGTTTACGGTATTGAAACTTACCATATATTTTCTAATTTCTTCCCATATAACTTAGTTGCAACAGTGCTTACCGTTTACGGTATTGAAACGCGACAGCAAGGAATTTAACAGCTAATTTTTTCATCGTTGCAACAGTGCTTACCGTTTACGGTATTGAAACCGAGCAGATACTCTTGCTACACCAGAAGATGCTATTAAGTTGCAACAGTGCTTACCGTTTACGGTATTGAAACCTGCAAGAGACGTTGTTAAAATACTTAAAGATTCAATAATTGTTGCAACAGTGCTTACCGTTTACGGTATTGAAACTCTAAGTGAAGTCTATTTACAAGCATTTGTATCGGTTGCAACAGCACTTACCGTTTACGGTATTGAAACAAAGCATCGTTGGCGAAATGTTCTCCAATGCTTATTGTTGCAACAGCACTTACCGTTTACGGTATTGAAACGCTTCGAGCACTTCTACATTGGATGGGATACAGTTAGTTGCAACAGTACTTACCGTTTACGGTATGCGCCGCAGAGTGTGAGGCAGCAGAGGAGCAAAGCGACGATGAGGCCCACACATTGCAAGTATCTGAACGAAGTGAGGGTAAAACAAAGGAGATAAAGCAACAGCACTTACCGTTTACGATATGCGCCGAAGGGTGCGAGACAGTAGAGGAGCAAAGCGACGATGAGGTCCGCACATCTAAAATGCCTGAATGAAGTGAGGGTAAAACAAAGGTAATTAGATTACATCCATATAATTTTATATTTCATATAAAAAAGGGGTTGTTTTGTTACAGCCCCTTTTTGTGTCTTAGTTTTCTTGAATATGTTCCTTATGCTATTCGTTTTATAATAATCTTGTAGCCGATACAGATTACTTATTGAATGATAAAGATAAAGGTTGGTCCTAGTTTTTATGAGTTCATAGGTGGATCGGATTGGTTTATACTATAAACAGTTAATTTAGTCGTAAGTAAGAGGAGGTAATGTATGACTTGTAGAATTGGGTATTGTAAATTGTAATTATTAGTGTAGTTAATTTTATGTATTTATGTATTAGGAGGAATTAGTATGTTACCATTATTTGCAGCTATAGCGGCAGCGTCCGCATGGGAAGGTTTTGCAGCAGGTGTATCATTAGGCGTGTCCGTATATCAAGCAGTTAAGTCTGACGACTAATTATTGTTTGATACTATAAGAAAGGTAGGTGATAGTATGTATCCATTCGTAGGATTTGCTGTGGGCTTAGCCCTTTGTGAATTATTTAAAGATAAATAGTATTAGGAGGTGTTAGTATGGCACTATTTGTAGATTTTGGTTTAGTTCATGTTT
>FLSC01000051.1_pt1 | contig 15407 bp, 13 predicted proteins | sample 1550561 | NCBI WGS metagenome assembly FLSC01 (sample SAMEA4031775, study PRJEB14383) | metagenome | biome: human; feature: oral; material: saliva | place: Philippines | collected 2014 | reverse complement strand
AATCAATTAGTTATAAAGCAGTAAAATAAAAGGTGCTTAATTGGATTTCAAAAGGGCGTTAGTAAGGCTCTTAAAGGGCACCTATTGCAAGGCAATTAGGCGTCTTTTAGAAGCCAAAAGAGCATGTATTAGTTTTGAAGGGCGTGAAAATAGTTTACATTTTTATTAATAAGGGAATATGTTGTTTGTAGAAGGCAGATAGACATCGCACCTAATTACATTTATCATGTAGTTTATCCCCCTTTATAAAACCATCTAATTAGAGGTAATCATACCATGTATGCAGATGAATCTCATTCTATTAACAATCTATGCATTTAACGGAAGAATCAATTTTTATACGTGTTTTTTCTGAAGTTTTTGGGAAAACCTTTTTAAGCTACTCTGCTGTAATTGGAGCACTACAGCGTGGACATCCACCCTTTTCAGGCTCTGTGCGATTAACATTCGCCTTGCTGAGTTCTGCCTTTGGCGTGGGAATATGTCGTTTGACAGAGAAGAGGACTTCTTTCCCTTTAAGTATGTATTGTTTGGGTTCCTTTGAGGTCTGTCTGTTTCTATTAATTACATTTCCATTGGACGATTGATTACTACTGAAAAGCCATGAGACAACAACCTTGTAGGCTGTACCTTCCTTGTATAGTGCTAATCTCCGTTGCTCATCTATTTCTCACAAACAATACATGATATATTTGTTACAATACAGACACATAATAGGTTCTTTCAATTTCAATCAGTCATAGAAAATAACAGAGACTAAAATGCTGATGAATCTATCAGATTAATGACAACAAATCTTACAATTGTATCAGGATGTAAAGGCGATGGAACAGAATCGCTGTTGTACAGTTGTTCTCTATTATGCCATACTTACATTCTACTGCTGTTTCTCACATTTCACCTTTACATTATTCTTACCTTTTTTATTTATGATATAGGGACTTTTAAGATAGTATTTGCCATTATATCGGTACAACTCCACTACCGTTACTTTCTCCGCATTAGACAAGGGCAAAGAATTATTCTCACCCAATGAAGCTAAGTAACACAATTTCAGATGATTCTCATTTTTTTTACTCACGGTGCACAAGATTCGAAAATATGTCATTTGACCATTCCCCGTAAAGATACAGCTGTCTGGGCTAATCTCAAGCTCATAACCGACAAATATTGGGGGATAATCTGATGCCTGCATGTAATATTCATAATGACCATACCAGCTGGTATCCTTTTCAACCAACGACTGCAATTTATGTGTCTCTTGTAATTTATCTTTTTCGACGACTTTCTTTTCATCACACTTGCTTTCATACTTTCTATGAACCTTTGGAGGTGCAACAATATTCCGCCTCTCTTTTCCTTGATGATAGGAACAAGCTGCAAAGACTATTACAAACAGAGATAAAATAAAAACATGCTTCTTCATACCAATATTTTATATGATTTCAAATACTCACTTAATCACTGAGATAGACTATTGCTGCTTATCGCGATCTTTCCAGTAGTTTTATCATTTCGACATTCTTATGACGACGAGCAACGAAGATGGGTGATTTTCCGCTTTTATCTCTCACCTTTGTCTTTGCCCCATACTTCAATAAGATTTTCACCATGTTTATATTATTCTTATCCACTGCAACCATCAGAGGATAAGTTATATAGTCTCCACCAAGGTTATCCAAGCCATTTGCCTTTGCTCCATATTGTAAAAGAAGGCAAGTAACTGGATAACTGTTCATACTACAGCTCATCACCAAAGGGCAAAGTCCATCTTCATTATAAGCCACGTTAGCGTTGGCTCCTAATGACAGAAATAACTTTACCAACTCGGCATTCCCCTTATCTACTGCCATATATAGCGCATCATAGCAATACATATCATCAGAGTACACACATTCCATATTAGCCTTCATTCCTATGAGTCTTTGGACAAAGCGTTTGTTCTGATAAAGACAAGCATAGCCTAACATCGTATAGGAATGGTCAGTATCTGTATGGAACAAGGAGTCAATATTCTTTATATGTTTAATGTTCTTTTCAAAGTCAGATATATTCCCTTCTTTTATTGCCTTTATGGTTAGATAATAATGGTCAAAGGATTGTTTTTCTTGGCAGTGACCAATACTTAACAGTCCAAACAGGCACAGAAATAAAAAAGCAATTCTTTTCATATTCATTGAGTTGTTTAGATAACATACCGCAAAGATATAAAAAACACTTGAAGTTCTTAGAACTCTTTGGTACTTTCTTTAGGGGAGTTGTAACGCAAGTCCTATATTGAACTTGCGTGTAGTTACAATATTCCCTATCATTCACTACCTGTAGGAGGATTCAAGTCTAATCCCTCCCTTTCTATTTTATCCATCATTTCAGGACTACTGATACCAAAGAACTTGTGTGCACGTGCATACCGGTAGACTTTCTCGCAGTTGGTCATTATTACATAGGTCATAGAGGTTCGAATCCAATCGGTTGATGGGATATAATCGGCATATTTGTTGCGCATCTTATATTCAGAATTTGCAAGATAACAAAACATTCGTGCTTTTTGTTCCAGATTAAAATGTGCAGCATTCATACCATCTTCGTCTTGTAACACCTGATACACATATATTAAGAACTTATCATTGTAATAAGAACTGTTCTTGCCTGTGGTGTTCTTCTCGATAGTCTCTATCAGTTCTGGATGCACAATAAGGTTATTCCCCTTTCCTTTGGCAAATATATAACAAAGGAAAGCAAAAGGATTTTCCCTTTCCGCATTAAAGAACCATTGATTCAATTCAGGGCTTCCAAAATAAGAATATTCTTTTAATAAATCATTTAATATTCGGTTACCGTCGTAGTAATCACCTATATCATCACCCTCTCCCCCACATTGATTCAATTCTAATTGCTTCAACGCACCTGTATCATTATAAATCAAGAACTTGTTTAATAACAAGATTTGCTTCAAGGTCGTGCTCTTGAATTTAATCGTATTCCCGTTAACAGAAATCAAATCTCTGAGAAGCCAATTATAGGTTATGAAACCCTTATCTTTGATGGCAAAGAAGGAAGAGGCAAAATCGAAGCTCTTTTCATTACTAAGGTTTATGAATGTTGACTTCGTATTCGCTCCAAGGTCTTTTCCAAAAACTTGTTTGATTCTTTTTTCAAATAGTTCTTTTGAAGGTTTCTTAAAGCCATGAGTATATAAATAATGCTCCACCAAAGGTATTGTCAAAAGAAAATCCTCCTGTGTCGGCATGTATCTTGGTTGTGATTGATCATCTCGAAAATCACCACCAAACCATGCAAGTTCTTGAAGTTTTAAATGCTTCATTAGCTTGTTTTTTTCAACTCCCAAATATTTTAAGGAATCTATGTCCTTCATTTTTTTATTTTCGTTGTTCATTAGCCCCTTCTCAGTAAAGATATTATCCTTAGAAGAATTTGATTTACACTGTGTAAAAGTGAGAAGCCCAAGTAATAAAGAGCTTATAATTAAAAATCGTTTCATATCTATTTTTGATGTTTTGAATAGTGAACCGCAAAGGTATAAAAATGGCTCTTCCGGAATTTGGAGTGATGTTGTGATGTCCTTTATACCACTTGTTAGTAAAGAAAGTTTGTAAACAGTCCATTATAAATGTTTTGTAGTGTGTATAACCCATGTGGTACAACAACTTTCGTAACCATTAGATTAGTACTTTGTATCCTTTAATATCAGTAAGCCAAGGGGATATAAAAGTTATTGATAATCAGACATTAAACATTATTACTCCAAAATCCTAAAGACCTCTTCTTTTTGCTAATTGAACCTTGGCTTTAAACCTTCTAAGCTCCCCCTCACGATTTACTCTGGGTCAGGTCCGTCTGATTCGTCTGAAATCCCCTCATGTTCCAATTCTTCCATCATTTTAGGACTACTGATACCAAAGTATTTATGCGTGCGCGCATATTGATAAATCTCTTTACAGCGAAGCATTATCAGGCAAGTCCAAGGCATAGGATCCCATACGTTTGACGTGATATACTGTCGATATTTCTCACGCATCTTATATTCAGAGTTTGCGAAATAACAAAAAATTCTGGCTTTCTGTTCAATAGTAAAGTGCTTACTATTCATGCCATTTTCATCTCGTATAAGGTCATATACGTAATTGGCAAAGTTGTCATCATAATAGTCATGCTTAGTACCCGTAGTGTTTTTTTCTATTGTCTCTATCAGTAATGTATGTACAATTATATTATTATTGGGAGCTTTATCAAATATTCTGTTTACAAAATCATAAGGTTCATCTTTATACTTGAGAAAATACCATTGATTTAGCATGGGACTTTTATAATAGTTATAAGAGGAAAACAAGTCTTCTAATATGTTTTCTCCATTATAAAATGTTCCAAGACCATCATCATCTCCTTGGGAATGTAAGTTTTCTAAGAGTTTAAAAGCATTTACATCATTATAGAAGATGAAGTTGTTTAGCGCTTTAATTTGCTGAAAGACCTGTGATTTCAATTTTATCTTGTCTCCCTCTACGGATAATAGGTCACGAAGTAACCAGTTGTAAGTTATAAACCTATCCTTATATATCGCATAATAGGGCGAGGTAAAGTTGAAGTTATCATCAGCACCAATTCCCTCATAGCCTTTTGTCTTATCCATTTTCAACTGATATCCAAAAACAAACTTGATTCTTTCTTGAAATAACTCTGTAGAAGGTTGTTTGTAGCCATGGGTGGAAAGATAGTATTTTACCAAGGGGATAGTCAGCTGAAAGTCTGTCTCTGTAGGCATATATTGCGGTATAGATTGGTCGTCACGGAAATCACCTCCATTCCATGCATTCTCCTGTAATTCTATATGTTTTAGCAAGGTATTTCTGTCAATGCCTATTTCTTTTAATCTTTCCATACTGATTATACTATCATAGTGAATATGTGTTGTTTTATGCGATTCCATAGCAACAGTATTCGCACGTTTCGAATTTCCTGTACACTGAACAAACATAATTGTCAGTGCAAATAAAGGAACTAAGCCTAATATTTTTTTCATATCTTTATTTCTTTGAATAATGTACTGCAAAAGTATAAAAATAACATCGAACCGGATTGTGCCCTATCAAATGGAATCCTTTTCTAAAGAAATGCATTTTAATGGTTCCTGCTAATTTCTTATTCTCATTTTCTTTATATTTTTCTCCTCTTTCATTTATAGCTTTCTCATTTTTAACAGATGACTGAATAGCTTCTATTGTTGTAACAATATCACTTTCAGAATTATAATTTATCACAACTCCTGTGTGTCCACTATAGTGCGATACCCCTTTTTTATCTACTCGCTTTCCATACTACAAGAAAATATCCCCTCTTTTAGGAATATAGTTGGGGTCATTATGTTTTATAAGCCATTTAGGATTTTTCTCTGCATATTCAATCATTTTGTATGTTGTCCAACCCATAGGTTTCTTACACCATTCTATTTTAATTTTCAAGACAGTAATCCCTTTGGCATCCGTTTCTCCTGACACCTTATATACACCGCCTTTGGTACTTGTTTCTTCCTCTGTCACCGTACCATGCTTATATATAAATAGTGCAATATCGCTGTCATCAAGTCCACGGGTAGTTACCCTTGCATAAATCGTCTGTCCACTTTCCACAAATCCCTTGATTGCTTCTTTGCAATCCTTGTCACGATAGAAAGCAATACTTGTAATATCCTCCTTATCAGTATATTCTATTGGTGTCTTTTCTGACAATTTAAGATCCTTAACCCATTCTTTAGAAAAGAGTTCCATATAGATTGGCGTCTTTTCTATCGGCACTTTCTTTATCTCTTCTACTTGGCTGTTTGTCAGTGAAAGTTCTATCTTTGTCATACCATCTTGTCCTATACGAAGTGGTGCAAAATCAGTAAGATATTTTTCCTATACTTACTTTCTGATATCTACTTTATAAGTTATATAGGCACACCTTATTGACATACATTTTGTAAAGCGCGTCTGATCCTACTCTTATGTATATATCCTACTGTCCCATCTTTAACTTGTACTTTCCACCAGTTTCCATTATTGTCCAAGATAGTTATCATTTCATTGGTGGGAACATGTTTAAGAACTTTTGATGACAACATACCTTTCTCACGTAGATTGGTATACCCATCGGGGTCGTCAACAAAATAAATATCATTGGGATTGATATCATTTTCCATTACTAAAACAATGTCTACTAATTCTTTTAATCGCATGACTCCATAATAATCTTGTTTTTTAAGACGGTCTACTAAATGCTTATCTTTAGACATGAAATTACTTAAATGCTGGTATGATTTTTCGTCTTCAATCCCTATTATTGCATCTTTATGATTTCTATCATACTCAATTAGGCATTTTAATAAATGTACCAAGCATTTATCTTTCACATCCTGCGGATAGTTTAGTTGCTTGAATTGTTTAAAATAGGCATAAACTAAATCATCAAATGGGGCCATGGTTTCTTGTGTTTTATTACAAGACAAGTATATCTCATTTATGAGATTACGGCGAAAGCCTCTTTTTCTGTTATTATAGAACAACACTTTTTCAGTATTATCCCTATAAACAGAATAATCAGTTGTCTTCTTTGAGAAATCAATACTTCTTGCGGTGAGTATCTTATTTCTTTCATAATCATGATTAAAGACAACATCTATCGCATATTCAGGATTTTTTATAAAAAAGGAGAGAGTTGTTATGTTATCATTGAATAACAACTTATTATATGCCAGAAATTTATCGGCAATACCGTTTTCTTTATCATAGAGCATTTTCCTTGCATCTTCTTTGGTTGGTTCTCCATCTATTTCCGGCTGATAAAAAAGATTCTCTGCTTCTGTATACAAGAACCGCCCCCATTCATTGATTGTATACTCTGTGTATCCTCCTATGCTGAGAACATAATCTTTGGGCTCTTTATGCAGGGAGAGTCCCCAATATTCCATACATCTATTTTGGAAATCCTGATATGAAAGGGGGTTATAACCATTATCCTTTCCATACTTTGACAAAATAGAAGTCTGCATTAATTCTTGTTGATCCATCATTTTGCTATTTACATAAATACTATCTTTTGACACATTACTACTTTTACTCTGACCTTGACAGGAAAGTAAAAGTATATGTGAAAGACAAAATAATATATATCTGTTCATTTTCATTGCTTTTTACTTCTTGCATTCCTTTTTCTATCTTTTCCGTCTCTTTTAAATTCATAGAAGCTATATACATCATTAATGTCACCATTATAATCTTCTATGTAACAAAAGATTTTCTTTCCCTCTTTTTTATATTTTGTATATAATTCGCCAAGTTTTTCCATAGCCGAGTTGTATACTCTAATACATCCATAGGTAGACATTAACATACCATTGTCGTTAATTTTATCCGCAAAACCTACAGTATGGCCACTATGGATTGCAATACCAGACCTTCCATTTTTTGTTGCTGTTAAAAATTCCCCTTGAATTCCTTCCAATAAAATTAAACCATACTTACCAAAACTAGTCGATCCTACATGTTTTTTAGGTTCATATGTTGTTTTGGTTTTTCCTGTAGGTGTATCACCATTACCTCCTTTTTTTAACCGATTGGTATTTGTTCCTCTACACAGTGAATGAGTTATAAATAGGATTTTTTTATTGTCAAAGACAACTAATGGCCCTTCTTTATCTCTATTTTTAGGTGTAATGACATCAATATATACTTCGTTCTCATGCGCGGTGAATTTCCCATCAAAAGTACAGTTTTTATTTTTTTCTTGTAGATGGTTTCCTGTCAGACACTCTTTTACATGTAAAACTTTAATAGCATTATGAAAAAAGAAACGACGTGGAGCTCGTATTGATTCTCCTTTTGACTCATTAATCTTTGATGTTACGTTATCAACATTTTGATCTGTGATGCCGTGTGCTATTTCATTAATCCCTTTTTTCTTCCAATATGCCAGTGCTGAGAGAATAGAATCTCTTGGATCTATTTTCAACAAAAAGGGATTGTCATTGCCTACCCATGTTACACTCACGCCAAAATTTTTTTGCGTGTAATCTTGTAACCCTTTATAGTTTCCCTTCCAAATAATTTGTTTAAATCCCTTTCCGCTATATCGCCATCCGTCATCTTTATTAGGATGTTGCTTACCATATTTATGTCTTGGTCCATATACAGTATTCGCAACTATCTTTTGATATTTCTCTCCTTTTTGTATAGATATATTTGAGAGTCGTTGTGCCTCCCTTTCCCGCTCCTCTATAGATGCAAAACTTTCAAAATATGATGAGAAATGAGTCAGCATGCTTTTCCAATTCCGATATGTAAAATCTTCCTGTAATCGGTAAAACTTTGTCTCACCCGCTATTTGCGCCAAGAAATGCGCTTTTGAAACACAAGTGTTGATACCTACTTTTTTCCTATATTGATTAAGATATGGAAGTGCAGCGGCAATCATTGTAGTGTCCTTAATGAGACAATTACCTTTTTCATCAACACAGATACGTTTGATTTCCTCTAATGTAACATCCTTATTACAGCGTGGACATCCACCCTTTTCTGGCTCTGTGCGATTAACATTCGCCTTGCTGGGTTCTGCCTTTGGCGTGGGGATATGCCGTTTGACAGAGAAGAGGATTTCTTTCCCTTTAAGTATGTATTGTTTGGGTTCTTTTGAGGTCTGTCTGTCAGTATTATTATTTACATTTCCGTTGGAAGATTGACTACTGAAAATCCATGAGACAACAACCTTGTAGGCTGTACCTTCCTTGTATGGAGGTGCTGCCAACGTCAAAGAGAACTTATAGACACCCGTACTATTGACAGGGCAACTGGTACTATATACAGGTGATGGTTTGGAACTTTTCTCTTCTTGGTTGCCTGTTTCGTGCTTATATACATCCAGACGTATCTTGCCAGTTTCCATATTGGCAGTAGATACACGCACGTATACCGTACTCCCGTTGTCAGCAATACCACCCTAATGTACTGCAAAAGTATAAAAATAACATTGAACAGGATTGTGCCCTATCAAATGGAATCCTTTTCTAAAGAAATGTATCTTAATGGTTCCTGCTAATTTCTTATTCTCATTTTCTTTATATTTTTCTCCTCTTTCATTTAAAGCTTTCTCATTTTTAATAGATGACTGGATAGCTTCTATTGCTCGAATAGAAATCTCAGAAGCCAGACTGTAAGATATTACTCATCACGCATCTTCTCCATCTCGATATCAACATCCATGCGATAGCGGCGATAATGCTTCCCGGCAATATCCTCAAAGCCTGGAAGATGAAAGTACTTGTTACGTTTGAGATAATCACGGAAGTCCTCGTCATAGCATAAGCCGTGACCGAATCCGTTTATATCAATGGAAGTACCGATGCCCTTGTCGAACAGAAGACCATAATAATAGCCCACGTAAGCACCAATTCTGTACCTCTCCTCTTTCGTAAGGCCGTCGAACTCGGGATAATTCCTTAAATCCAGTAAGGTAGATGCATACTGATCCAGCATAAGGAAATACTTATTCTCCTCATTTACGTGCTTCAACATATACTCCATCAAACCTCGGTGAATAAGCAACTTCCCATTGGCGCCTCTTGAAGCAAAGAGTGCCTTGGTCTCATCAGCATCAGGAATACTGTTAACCACCTTGATTTCATCGAGCATCATCTTGTTGATTACATCAGACTTGTCGTAGCCGTATTCCAGGAACAGGTCACGAAGGAAGCCCCGGTTATTATTGATAAGCCATGTGAGTGCAGCCTTGCTGTCGTGGAAGATGAACTGGTTTCTGTAAAAATAGGCTGTATCTATCGAATAGTAAAGTTTCCCTTTCTCAACTATATCATCGTCGGCATCTTCATTGTCAAATCCTTGAAGCTCAACAGTGTTCTCTATGGAAGGATAGGATACGATGTAGTTATACTTTGGAACATAGATACTCTTATTCCAAAAGTAAGAAACAGTTTCCGAAGAGTCTACCTCCATAGCCTTTCGCTGTTCCAACCGTTCTTTAGAAGCTCCATCTTTGAATACATATCTACGAAGTTTGTTCCCTGCCAAATAGAAGTTATTTTCAGAGATATCAATGTTATAATATTTTTTGATAGCCTTTCGTGCTTCAGCATCGCTGACAGACTGGTATCCCATTCTTTTGAGCGCATCATAAGTAAGTTCTATTGCCAAATCTGTATACTCTACCTGTTTGTCTATAGCCATTACCGTAACGCCATCAAGTCCTACTTCCGCAAGTTCTCTATAGTAGTTTCTGATTGTCTTTTCATTCATACAAATCAAGTCTTTCTGCTTCACATTTTGAACTGTTCCTTTTATGTCTGTAGATTGCCTCTGTTTTAAATTCTCTTGACAACTTACATGCGACAGAACTAAAACCGAAATCATAAGTATACATAGAATCTTTTTCATTTTATTTTCTCCCATAAAAATCTTTTAATTGTCCTTTCTTCATTCTTTCTTCCTGTTTCTTTTTTTCTTCTGGTGACATCTTCACCTTATAATATACATAATATGCAGGATTACATCTTTTAGTCAAATCTCCACATTTTCTTTCTGACCTTATTTCAAAATGCAGATGAGGACCACAAGTTCCATCTCTGATACCAGAAATGCCCGAATAACCAATGACCTGTCCAGCATATACTCTACCTTTTTTTACAAGAATGTAACTTAAATGATAGTAGACAAGATATATATGATTAGAATTTTCATCAAATCCTTCACCCTGTTTTTTTTCGCCCTTATCTTTATAGGTTGGAGCATAGTCTCTTCTCCTTTGTCTGAAATAGTTTAATTGTTCCTTATCTGTTATTTTTAACACAATGGTCTGTCCTTGTCCTTTAGGAGAATCCGTTATTGATTCTACAATACCATCCAAACACGCATATACATTTGATCCTTCTGTACAAAACAAATCAACTCCCTGATGATATTTTTTATTAGGTCTTGGCACTCCGAATGCAGCGTTTGCAGGATTATATTTTCCACTTTGAGTCCATAACGTTATCTGTGGATTATCTACAGGTTCGTGCCATTTGGACAGATTCTCTTTCGGCTTAGGAGAAGATTTCTTTCCCCACAAACAACTCTCTGTTAGAAAAGCCTTTGAAGTTTCTCTATCAAAAGATTTTTGTTTCTCTCTCCAGTTAGTTGTTACAACTTTTCCATCCTTCCTTTCTGCTATTTCATTTCCAATCATTTTTGAAAATGCTGTGCAATCCTTCTTGTTGTTACTGAACTTTTGTGGATTTTGTTCCGTACAAATATATACATAACACATAGAGGCTAACGTCGCAATCCGATCATCTCCATTAATTGTATCTGCGCCATTCGTCATTATATCAACATTTAATTTAAACCTTGTATTGATTAGATGTTGTATTTTACTATAGTTTTCCCTACCTGTTATTTGTACAAGGCCGCTTCCACGGAATCTCCACCCATCTCCAGAGTTATAATCTCCGTTACCGTTCTTATTAGCATACGCAATGTTTGCAAGAACGATTTTACGTTCCTGAGTGTCAGTTATAGAATAAACCTTATCAAGAGTCCTTTTCATACCATCTTTGTATATTCTTTTTCCATTTTTATCTCTGTCTGACACCCATTTACCATCTTTAGTCCATCTTCCCTTGAATATTTTGCTCGGAAAAATATCCTCAAATCTTTTTCTCTTATAGTTCATAATCTCAGAAATGTTAAGAGTATACCCAGTTTCTATAGTAGCTTGTGCAAAGAAATGTGCTTTTACCCAACACGTATCCATACTCAAAGCTTTCATATTTTCAGTGTAGGTTTGTGCAACCGCTTTTAACCTATTAGCTGATACTTTTCCAAAAACCTGCTTTAGTCTTGGAAGCATATCCGTCCATTCTTCTCTACAGCGTGGACATCCATCCTTTTCTGGCTCTGTGCGATTGACATTCGCCTTGCTGGGTTCTACCTTTGGCGTGGGGATATGCCGCTTGACAGAGAAGAGGACTTCTTTCCCTTTAAGTATGTATTGTTTGGGTTCCTTTGAGGTCTGTCTGTTAGTATTATTTTTTACATTTTCGTTGGAAGATTGATTACTACTAAAAATCCATGAGACAACAACCTTGTAGGCTGTACCTTCTTTGTATGGAGGCGCTGCCAACGTCAAAGAGAACTTATAGACACCCGTACTATTGATAGGACAACTGGTACTATATACAGGTGATGGTTTGGGACTTTTCTCTTCTTGGTTGCCTGTTTCGCGCTTATATACATCCAGACGTATCTTGCCAGTTTCCATATTGGCGGTAGAGACACGCACGTATACCGTACTCCCGCTGCCAGCAATACCACCCTGCAGTTTTTCTTTGCAGTCAGAATCTTTATAAATGATTAGGCTGCGGAACTCTATTTTGTCATTGAACAGGATAGGGTGCTGTGAAGCCTTTGTAAGGTTTTCTATCCAATGACGAGAACTCAGTTCCAGATGTATCCTTATTTTCTGCCCATTGCTGAAATGCTTACGGTCTTCTATTATCTTCTTTAACTGGTCGCCTGAAAGGGAAAGGGCAATCTTTACTTTCCCTGCAGCAGACAAGGTCATTGGAGTAAGGGCTGATAGATATGTCTTTCCTTCATATCCATTATAGTAAAAGCGACAATTTACAGGTATACCTTTACAGCCCGGCAAAGATACATGTGCAAACACTTTATTACGCAACCCTATGTAAGTAACAGGTTTCCCATTCTCGTCCTTCCATTCTAAACTCTTGAACTTAGGGTAGGATACAGTTATCCTGACCACACCTTTGCCTTTGGGTGAGCCTGGTTTATGAACATAAGCATATACAGAGTACGTACCTTCTTTAGTAAAATAAGTACGTGCAGGAGCTTCTGTCAATCCTTTTGCAATCACACGATTGCCATGACAGACGTCCCACTTGACACCAGTCCCCCGCATACTTCCTGCCGTAAGTGATGTAGTGAATAGGAGTTCTTCTTGGTCGTAAGGGGTTATGGTTATCTCTCTCTTACCATTGACAAGAACATTATTTACCTGCACTGCTGCTGGTACACGTTTATTCTGACTCTTCTCGTCCTCCTGCGGCAAATGCTTCCAGTCTTCTTCTGTAAAGATCGGACTCTTATGTGCCGTACTGTTAGCCTTACGTGGTGAAGCAGAAGGTTTTACTACAACCTGTTGACCAGATGTCTGTATATTGATTCTACCACCTCCAGCTTTACAGGTACCAGAACTCTTGACCGTTAGGGGATACATCTTACCCTTTATGGCAATCTTATTATACGTGTTACTCCAAACGATATTCGGAGAACAAGGACCATTATTCTTTGCTGCACAGCTTCCAAAATTTAAGGACTTTATATCCTTGTCTTGATCTGTAGCAACAAGTTTTCTTGCGCCGTTACAGTAAATCTTCTGCTGGCTGGTAACACGGAAAGTTCCTGGTTTAGAACCTTTGTCACATGTGCAAATTGCACTGTCCGCAACGATTTCCTCACTTCTCCCAGTCTGTTTACGATTACGGTCTACTGAAGTATTTTTGCCTGTTTCCATTCTTCTTTATTGAAAGGTTAGACTTATTTCAATATCCTTAAGTATCTGCTCCCGCCCCTTTACGGTATAATGACTATATACAGTTTGAGGACCTTCTGTAAGGTTGGTTGTCTTCACAATACAATGTTGTTCTATAGATGTTATATCTTCTATATGAGCCTCACCAAGGAGGGAAATCTTTTCAATCTGTACTTCATTCTTTCTCAAGTCAGCATTTCCAACAATGTGTAGCGACATTCCTTCTTCATTGTCCTCAATAGAACATTCCTGTGAGAAGAGAAGTGGTACTCCCAAGGCTACCTCTTCGTGCTCTCTGTGTCCTTTCCCTTCTGTGAATTCTATGCTTGACCAGTCAGCTTCCAGCCACTCTGAAAGTACGTAATATCTTCTCATCATGTTAAGTAGAAGGTTCTTGTCATGAACCCTATCTGTCAACAACTGTAGTTCCTTTTCAACCCACTCTCCTTCATACTTGGCACGCAAAAGAAAGAGACTGTCATCCCAGCGTCTACAGAGTTCGTCATGGTCTGAAATCCCAATACATTTCCCTCTACTGTCTAATTCCATACATATTGGATTAAGAGTAGATTCTATATCATGCACAAATGCTGCTGTAGCATCGTCATCATCTGCAAAGGCATGTAGATACACCACACCTTTGACTTTGCTGTCTTTAGAAAGAGGAGCAAACTCTATAGAAGTATCACATTTTGTCTCACTTACCCCGTCTGGCATAACTTCTGTTCTAACTCCATGAACCTTGCATGAGCCTGTCGGTACTTTAAAAGGAATAAACATCGTTTAGAACAAGTTTACTTTTTCAGAACTTTGGATATTAACTTTCTTTGGAGAAGAAAGGTCAAGGTCCTCCATCGTACTGTCAATGTTGATTTTCTCTGCTGTCTCCGATATTGTAGATGCCTGAAGATTATGTTCTTCTGTGACCTGTACATTAGCATCATTAGCAGATAGGACATAACTGTCTGCTGCTATCTCTGTAAGCGATTCACCTGCCTGTATAGACGTACTTTCCCCAGACACACTGGTAATATCCTGCTCAGCATTCATATTGATGGATTCCTCCGCAAGGATGTTGGCATTCTTGCAGTTCACGGTAAAAGTCTCTCCTGCATTGATGGTAATATTTCGCTTTGCATTGATGATGATGTCGTCTCCCACGGAGTCAATATGAATGGAATTGCCCTTTATATCTTTGATGGTTATTCCAAGTGACGATAGTGAATCGTTCAACTTTATAGTATGCCCACTGCGAGTTGTGAGACTCTTCATGTGATTTCCTTCGAGACCGCCCCCACCAGTGGTGCCGTTAAAGAGACTCCCCATAACGTATGGTCTTGCTGGGTCACCATGACGGAAACCGAGGAGGACTTGGTCGCCTACCTCTGGGATAAATACAAAACCGCGGTTGCTCTTAACGTCACTACTGCTACCACCATCTGGGGTCATCACACGCACCCAACCTGTCTGCATACCATCTGTCTGCCAGTTCATACGTACGCGTACACGGCCCTTACCCTCTGGGTCAGCATTGCTAAGCACAGTTGCCATCTGTGTCTCAGCCAATGGCATACGCACTTTTGGACTTGGCATTGCCTTTATCGTTGCAGGAATAGCCTTGAAGCGGTTTTTGTAGTAGCTCCCTTGGCTCACCTCGTGGGTTATCTCGATAATGATAAAGTTACCCAAACTCTCTTCTGATAGGTTTCCTACACGTTCCAAGAATGAGCTGTAGAGACTTATAACGGAACCTACACGCAGGGTTGGCACCTGACTCTCAGCTGTGATATAATGTGTCTCAGCCGTCT
>FLSC01482837.1_pt1 | contig 15630 bp, 12 predicted proteins | sample 1550561 | NCBI WGS metagenome assembly FLSC01 (sample SAMEA4031775, study PRJEB14383) | metagenome | biome: human; feature: oral; material: saliva | place: Philippines | collected 2014 | reverse complement strand
ACCGAGGTGCGTACCGCCTCCATCAACCTGGATGAGGCACCCGAAGACGCCCTGGACGCATACCTGCGCCTGCACCTGCTCTCCCACACCCTGGTTCGCCCCAATGAGCTGAACCTGGACGGCCTGTTCGGCACCCTGGCGAATGTTGCGTGGACCAACCACGGCCCGGTGCTTGCCGCCGAGTTCCAGAAGCTTGCGATTGGTCTGCGCAAGCTGGGCCACCTGAGTGTGAGCCACATTGATAAGTTCCCCCGCCTGGTGGATTACGTGGTTCCCGCCGGCGTGCGTATCGGTGACGGTGACCGCCTGCGCCTGGGTGCGCACTTGGCGTCCGGCACGACCGTGATGCACGAGGGCTTCGTGAACTTCAACGCCGGTACCCTGGGCACCTCCATGGTTGAGGGCCGTATTTCTCAGGGCGTTGTGGTGGGCGACGGCTCGGATGTGGGTGGCGGCGCCTCCACGATGGGTACTCTCTCCGGTGGCGGCACTGAGCGCGTGTCCATTGGTGAGCGTTCCTTGCTGGGTGCGGAGTCCGGTATCGGTATTGCCCTGGGTGATGACTGCGTGGTTGAGGCTGGCCTGTACGTGACTGCTGGTTCGCGCGTGAGCGTTCTGCTGCCCGGTCAGGAGGCGCGCGTGGTGAAGGCTGCGGAGCTGTCCGGTGTGTCGAACCTGCTGTTCCGCCGCAATTCGGTCAGCGGTGCGATTGAGGTTCTGCCGCGTGCGAAGAACACCGTGGAGCTGAACGAGGCGCTGCACCTGAACTAGTCTGTACAGTCTGTACCTGAATTAGTACGGGTCGGCCCGTGAACTTTGGGGGTCGGGATGTGTGAAGCATCCCGGCCCCTTTTTATGCTCTTTACTCCCTCTCCGCTGCTCTCATAGGCTGGGCGCGGATCCACGGCGGCTACGATGACCATTTTCAGGGCGGGCCGCTCGAGCTTTCGCTAGGCTGGTAGTACCGGGTACCACGCACCCGCCACGGCAGGCGACCATTGCAAGCGATAGGTACCGTTCAGAGAGGAGCCCCCATGTCCGAGTCAACAGCACCCGAGCCGACGATGAGCGAAACCTACCGGCACTTCACTCGCCTCTTCCCCTACCCGCACGAGCGTGTTGCGGTGGGCTCTGCGGCGACTGATGCCATGGCCAGTTACGATGAGCTGGCTAAGCTGGGACGCTCGGAGGGGTTCGTCCCCTTCTTCCTGAATCTGAACGATACGGTGCTTGAAAGCATGGTCATTGCGGTGTCCCTTGAGCACGACATCATTGACGATGTTGAGACGCTGACCCCCGAGCAGGTGAGCGCCTACACTCGTGCTGTCCTGCAGCGTTACCGTACCGCCCGAGGCGGCGCCTCCGCAGAAGAATACGGCAGCGCCGCCATTGCCCAGCAGCTGCGCAGGGTTACCGGTGACGGCGAAGATGCTCACGCGGACGGCCCTGACGAATTCGACCTCAACGCGCTTGTTGACGAGTTTATGAGCTCCGATTTTCTGCCCGATGAGGAGCCCGAAGATGACGCCCCGACTCTTTCTGCTCTGCTCTGCTACGAGCTCTTGGATGAGGAGCAGGGCGAGATGCTCCTGCTGCAGATTCCGACCGATGACCCCGCCGATATTCCCGCGTACTTGCCCTTCGGCGGCTGGAATGACTGCCCGAACGCCGAAACTCAGCTGGCGTTCACCCACTATTGGCGCGAAAAGTACGGCGCAATGCCGGCGGCTCTTGACAATGCTGATTGTATGGAATTTCTGGTGGAACGCCCCGTAACCGACCCGTTGGAGGCAAAGAAGCTGGCGGTCGAGCAGTTTGCGTTCTGTTCCGATCTTCCGTTCCAGGTGTTTGAGGATTTTGAGCAGCTGACGGAGTTTATTCACCAGAGCCGCCAGTGGTATTTCTGGTGGGATTAGAGGTCGGCTCAGAAATCAACTGAGAGGCGGGTCCAGACGCTAAGCGAAGGCGAGTGTCGACACGCCTAAATAACGCCTCCCACGTGCTCACACCAGAGTGCACAAGCGCACAGTGTCCCGCAGTACTTACGCCCCGTGCACGGCTGTACTATTAGATACAGCTCAACAGCTTTTGTCCCCCATCCGGAGCACTTTTTCCGGATATATAAAGCCCGAAAGGACATCATGAAGGTACTCGTTACCGGCGGCGCCGGCTACATCGGCTCCCACACTGTACTTGAACTGCTCAAGGCAGGTCACGACGTCGTCGTCATGGATAACCTCGCAAACTCTTCCGAGGAGTCCCTCAAGCGCGTCGCTGAACTCGCTGGCCGCGCCCCCGAGTTCCACAAGGTTGACCTGCTCGACCTCGAAGGCATGAAGGCTCTCTTCAAGCAGGTTCGCCCCGACGCTGTGATTCACTTTGCGGGTCTGAAGGCTGTGGGCGAGTCCGCAGAGAAGCCGCTGTGGTACTACCAGACCAACGTGGCTGGCACCCTGAACCTGCTGTACGCAATGGACGAGGCTGACTGCCACTCCATCGTGTTCTCCTCCTCCGCTACCGTGTACGGTGAGCCCGAGTCCATGCCTCTGATTGAGAAGATGAACATGGATGCGCAGTCCTGCTACGGCCGCACCAAGGAGCACATCGAGGACATGCTGGTCGACCTGGCTGCGTCCGACTCCAAGTGGAACATCGCTCTGCTGCGTTACTTCAACCCCGTTGGTGCGCACGAGTCCGGCCGTATCGGTGAGGACCCGGCGGGCATCCCGAACAACCTGGTGCCCTTCATCGCGCAGGTTGCTGTGGGTCGCCGCGAACACCTGAACGTCTTCGGCAACGACTACCCGACTGTTGACGGCACCGGCGTGCGCGACTACATCCACGTGGTTGACCTGGCTGACGGCCACCTGAAGGCGCTGGATTACATTACCCAGCACGGCGGTCTGCACACCTGGAACCTGGGTACCGGTAACGGTTACTCGGTTCTGCAGGTTCTGCACGCGTTCGAGGAGGCGTGCGGTAAGGAGCTGCCGTACAAGATTGTGGATCGTCGCCCCGGTGACGTTGCGGTCTCTTACGCTGATCCTTCCTCTGCTCTGGCGGATCTGGGTTGGAGCGCTAGCCGCGACATTAAGACCATGGTTCGCGACCACTGGAACTGGCAGAAGAACAACCCCAACGGTTACGAAGCCTAAGGCTGTTTTAGCCCCCTTGTGAGGGGTGTTGAAGAGTGCCCGATAGGTGTTATCTCACCTATCGGGCACTTTTGTGCGCTTCGGACTAGGTAGTTACCGGAACTGTACCCCAGCCGGGAACTGTAGCTCAGCCGGGAGCTACCCGACGGCAACGTTACTTAGATGCAGATGCCTTCAGACGCTCAGCAGCCTTCGCCACCGCCTCATCGGAGGCGGTCAGGGCGATACGCACGTAGCCTTCGCCGTCCTCGCCGTAGAACACGCCGGGGCCAGCAATAATACCCAGCTCCGCCAGGCGACCAATCGAGTCCCAGGTGGACTCGCCGAAAGTGGTCCACAGGTACAGGCCAGCCTCAGAATTCTTGATGCGACCACCGGCGGCGATAATCGCCTCCTCCAGCACCTCGCGGCGGGCACGGTACAGGTCCTTCTGCGCCGCCACATGCGCCTCATCAGCCAGCGCCACCATCATGGCAGCCTGCACCGGGGCGGGCACAATCATGCCGGCGTGCTTGCGGCTATTAATCAGGTTCGGCATCAGCTCGGGGGCACCGGCAATGAACGCGGCACGGTAACCAGCGAGGTTCGACTGCTTCGACAGCGAATACACGGCAAACAGGCCGGTGAAGTCGCTATCGCACACACGAGGATCCAGGATGGACGGCACCGACTGACCGCCGCGCGTCTCATCCCAGGCGCCCCAACCGAGCTCCGCGTAGCACTCGTCGGATGCCACCACGGCACCAAGTTCACGCGCCTGCGCCACAATCTCACGCAGCTGCTCCACGGTACGCACCACACCGTTCGGGTTCGCCGGGGAATTCACCCAAATCAGCTTCACACGGCTGCGGGTGTCGGCATCCAGCTCGTCCAGGCTGTCGGCGGGCACAGACTCGGCGCGAGCAAAACGAGCACCCATATCGTAGGTGGGGTACGCAACGCGCGGGTACACGACCACATCACCCGGGCCCAGGCCCAGCAGGAACGGCAGCCACGCCACGAGCTCCTTCGAACCGACCGTGGGCATGATCGCGTCAGGGTTCAGACCGGTCACGCCGCGGCGGCGCGCAAACCACTCGGCAATAGCCTCACGCAGGGCAGGGGTGCCGTGGGTGGTCGGGTAGCCGGGTGCGTCGGAGGCAGCCGCCAGCGCCTCACGAATGTTCTGCGGGGTCGGGTCGACCGGGGTGCCGATGGACAGGTCCACCGGACCGTCCGGGTGGGCGGCTGCGGTTGCGCGGTAGGGGGCGAGCGCCTCCCAGGGGTATTCGGGCAGGTTCAGGCCGTAAGTCATTGTGTCACCTGGTTGCTTGGGAATAGTTTTCGTCATTTTAGTCTAGCGTCCGCGCGCTTCCGTGCCTATGGTAAGAGCCTCCATTCCAGCGCCTAGACGGTGCGTGGGCACCGAGTGCTAGATGGAGGCTCTTGGCACCCGTGAGCGGGTGCAATCAGTCTATGCGGTTGTACCTGTTACTCGCCGCAGGCTACTACTCACCACGAGGGGGCAGTGCCGCGATGAAGGGCACGTCCTTGCCGGTGGGGCCGAGCTTTGCTGCACCACCGGGGGAACCCAGGTCGTCGAAGAAGTCTGCGTTAGCGCTGACGTATTCGGTCCACTCTTCGGGGACGTCGTCTTCGTAGTAGATTGCTTCTACGGGGCAGACGGGCTCGCAGGCGCCGCAGTCCACGCACTCATCCGGGTGGATGTAGAGGGTACGATCACCTTCGTAGATGCAGTCGACGGGGCATTCTTCAACGCATGCGCGGTCTTTGACATCCACGCAGGGAAGCGCGATTACGTAGGTCATTGGTGTGCCTTTCTACAAGCTGTTCGCCCCGTGCCCGCCGTTCTGCGGGTCGTCTGCTGCAGGGCAGAATCTACAGAGTAAACCGCCGAGTAGTTGGTACCCGGCGGGGAAGTCTGTGTATAGTCTATCGCGCACCGGCTGTTTAACCGTATTTTCGTGGTGTATCAGACAGTGCGCTTATGGGTTTGAGGGGGTATTTTTTAGGCTAGGCTGACCTGGTATTTCTTTGCATTATTGCTAGTCGGCAGGCTTTTAAAAATAGATTAAGCCAAAAATGAAATCTTCGTCACATGAATTTTTTGATGAAGTCGCCGCTATTTCTACCCCGCACAATTTACCGAATAACGCATACATTTTCTTTCCTATTGCCCTCTACCCTGTGGGCTTAGAAGACCACAGCGGTGCAGCACCCACAACAGCATTCCCACAACAGCAGGAGGGGCGTCCCGGCAATCCGGAACGCCCCTCCCCTGAGGTTATGACGTAGTGATAGGCTTCAGACTACTTCTTGGCGCCTACTTCTTAGCGCGAGCACGCTGATGCGCCGCACGCGGCGAGAAATACTGCGCATCCTTCACGCGAGCGCGCGTGTACACGAGCATGCCCAGCATTGCCGCGACCGGGGCGCCGAACCACCACAGGGCACCGTACAGGCCAATCGCCGAATGACCCGGATTCACCAGAACAAACGGCGAGTCGGGGCGACCGTAACCGAGCACGTACACAGTCACGAACACCGCAACAGCCACGACAGCCGCAGCGTAGCCGCGACGCAAAGACAGGGCACACCACAGGGCGGTGAAGAAAACCGTCAGGTACGCGACCAGCAAGCCGAGGGGCAGGGCGGTATCCCCCGCGTACACGACCCAGGCGTGGTAAATCGACCCGGCAATACCGGCAAAAATACCCAGAATCGAGCCGGTCAGCAGGCTCGACACCAGACCCGCCTCCTGCGGCTTCGGGTGCACGGTCGCGGTCGGGTCACCGTCGAGCACACGGAAAGTCTCCACGGCAGAAATTTTCTGCGGCACCTTATTCGAGTACTCAAACGTCTTCTCGTCCACGACCGTAATCTGGGTGCGGTGCGCCTCCATTGCCTTGCGCTTGGCGGTGCCGTCACCGTAAATGGCTGCCTGCAGGCGCTGATCAGCCGCGTCGAACTCGCCCTCAATACCCCAGGTGAGAATCGGGCGGTCCTCGTCATTTTCGAGGATCTGCAGGGCACGGTGCACGATCTCGTACACGCGCACGTGGTCGGGGTGGCCGTAGCCGCCGTCCGAATCGTAGGTGACCAGAACATCCGGGGTGAGGGCGCGGATAGCGGCGACCAGCGCCTGAGCCTGCGGTTCCAGCGGCTGCGCGGTCAACGAATCAGCCGCCGCCACCGGGTTGGCGACGGGCTTGCCCTCCGGACCCCACGCCATGCCGGAGTCGCGGTACAGCGGCAGCGCCCCCTCAGCGACGGCGGGCTCCTGACCCAGGAAGAACTGCTTCTTCACGCCCAGCGCCTTAACAGCGCTGGCAAGCTCACCGGTACGGTACTCGCCCAGCGCCTCACCGTTATCACGGCAACCGGGCTTACCGACCTCCAGGTGGTGCAGCTCCTCGGGGATGACCTCGCCCAGCTCACCGCGGGTAGCGGTCAGCAGGTACACCTCCGCGCCCTTCTGCGCGTAGTACGCCATGGTCGCGCCGGTCGAGGAGGTTTCGTCGTCCGGGTGTGCATGCACAAACAGGATGCGTGCCTTCTTCGCATCGTAGTTATTCGGCAGCAGGTCACGGCGCGAGCCAGGGGCGATGCGCTCACCCTGCGTGGGATAGCTGGGGGTCGCAGAATCAGGCTGAGTGTTCTCGGTTTCAGACACAGGCTTTCCCTCTCATACGCAGGGTCGGGTTTCTTGGACGGTCAATAGCGCGCCGGCAATTTACATCATTGAGCGGCAGAGGTGAGCAGCAGATAAGTGCCGCCACCGTGCAGGCGCATTATTTTATCTTACACACTCGCATGTGCAGCGCGGGATGTTCGGGCTTTTCAGAAGCGGTTTTTGGAGGCGGTTTTCGGCAGAAAGCAAAAGCGCCCGGCTCTCCTCTCACTTCTTCTCTCTCTCCCCCCCCAGCCCGCTGCTATGTCCCGAATGAATCCGGGTGGTTAAACAGAGCCGCCGCTACCTCCTCTTTAGAAGGTAGCGGCGGCGCTTGGTCAACCACAGCTACTGGGCAACGACAGCGCGGCAGTTACAGCCTCAAGGATGTAACGTCTTCCGCAGTATTAGTCGTTCGCGCTGTATTAGTCGTTGGCACGGGCGCGGCGGCGGAACTCGCGGACACGCTCGTTGGAATCCAGGATGACCTTACGGATACGAATCGCCTCGGGGGTCACCTCAACGCACTCGTCTTCGCGAGCGAATTCCAGGCACTCTTCCAGGGTCAGCTTCTTCGGCGGGGTCAGGTTTTCGAAGTTGTCCGCGGTCGAAGAACGCATGTTGGTCAGCTTCTTTTCCTTGGTGATGTTAACTTCCATGTCGTCTGCACGGGAGTTCATACCAACGATCATGCCCTCGTACACCTCGGAGGTCGGCTCCACGAAGAAGGTGCCGCGCTCCTGCAGGTTAATCATCGCATAGGGGGTCACCACGCCGGCACGGTCAGCAATCAGCGAACCGTTGGTGCGGTACTCAATGTCGCCAGCCCAGGGCTCGTGCTCAATCGAGTACGAGGAAGAAATACCGGCACCGCGGGTCTCAGTCAGGAACTGAGTACGGAAACCAATCAGACCACGTGCGGGAACAGCGAACTCCATACGGACCCAACCGGTACCGTGGTTCGCCATGTTCTCCATGCGGCCCTTACGCGCAGCCATCAGCTGAGTGACAGCGCCCAGGTACTCCTCGGGCACGTCAATAATCATGTGCTCCATGGGCTCGTAGACCTTGCCGTCGATGGTCTTGGTAACCACCTGAGGCTTACCCACGGTCAGCTCGAAGCCTTCGCGGCGCATCTGCTCCACGAGGATAGCCAGGGCAAGCTCGCCACGGCCCTGAACTTCCCACGCGTCCGGACGCTGGGTGGGCAGAACCTTGATGGACACGTTACCAATCAGCTCGCGGTCCAGGCGGTCCTTCACCTGACGTGCGGTGACCTTTGCGCCCTTGACGCGGCCAGCCAGCGGGGAGGTGTTAATACCGATGGTCATGGAGATTGCGGGATCGTCCACCTTGATCAGCGGCAGGGGCTTGGGGTTCTCAGCGTCGGTCAGGGTTTCACCAATGGTGATGTCCTCAATACCAGCCACTGCGACGATCTCGCCGGGGCCAGCGGACTCTGCGGGAACACGCTCAAGAGCCTTGGTAGCCAGCAGCTCGGAGATGCGGACGTTCTTGATCTCACCGTCGTGACGTGCCCAGGCAACGGTCTGGCCCTTCTTCAGGGTGCCGTTGAAGATACGGACCAGTGCCAGACGGCCCAGGAACGGGGAGGAGTCCAGGTTGGTCACGTGTGCCTGCAGAACCTCGTTGGGATCGTAGGTGGGGGCGGGCACGTGCTCGATGATGGTCTTGAACAGCGGCTCAAGGTCGTCGTTGTCGGGCAGCTGGCCGTCTACGGGCTGGTTCAGGGATGCAGCACCAGCCTTACCGGATGCGTACACCACCGGAACGTTCAGCACAGCGTCCAGGTCCAGGTCGGGAACCTCGTCTGCCAGGTCGGATGCCAGGCCGAGCAGCAGGTCCATGGACTCGCCAACGACCTCGTCGATACGGGAGTCGGGGCGGTCAACCTTGTTCACCACGAGGATTACGGGCAGCTTAGCAGCCAGTGCCTTACGCAGCACGAAGCGGGTCTGGGGCAGCGGACCTTCGGATGCGTCCACGAGCAGCACAACGCCGTCAACCATGGACAGGCCGCGCTCCACCTCGCCACCGAAGTCGGCGTGGCCGGGGGTGTCAATAACGTTAATGGTGATGGTCTCACCGTTGGCGGAAGGGCCGCTGTAGAACACGGTGGTGTTCTTCGCCAGAATGGTGATGCCCTTTTCCTTTTCGAGGTCGCCGGAGTCCATGACTCGGTCTTCAACATCTGCGTGGGCAGAGAAGGCGTTGGTCTGCTGCAGCATCGCGTCGACGATGGTGGTCTTGCCGTGGTCAACGTGTGCCACGATGGCCACATTGCGAAGGTCGGGGCGCGAAGCGGTATTTTCAGACATGCGTTAAGTTTCTCGCTTAAATCTAGGGGATAGTCTTGCCAACGGGTGCGCGCTAGACAGCGCGGGGGCCGCGGGGCAGTACCTACAGATAGGTATCTGGGGGTGTTTGCCGGTTTGAGTGTTTGCCAATGGACCCGCTCTGCGATGAGAGCGTTTCCGGGCACGCCAAAACGGACCCCCCTCCGTTGGGCTTAGCTACCAGTGTATCACTAGGGCTTTTCCGCGAGCCACTCATCAATCATGCGGCGGGCGACAGCGTTCGTGCCGGGCAACTCCAGCTTGGCGGGGTCGTCCTCGTCGCTGTTGCCGCGCTCCTCCGAAATAGCAATCGCCTCACGCAGCTCAGCGGCGGTGAACCAGCGTGCGGCACGAATCTCACCGTCGTGATGGATGATAGGTTCGCTCTCGTCCACGCGCACCCGGTAGCAAATCATGAGCGAACGCGGGAAAGGCCACACATCACTCATACGGTACTCAGTGCTGAGGGCGTGCAGACCGGTTTCCTCGTAGACTTCGCGGGCAATTGCCTCTTCGAGGTTTTCGCCGGGGTCAACGAATCCGGCAATGAGGGCGAAACGGTTGGGGTGCCACTGGCGGTTATTCGCCAACAGCACGCGCTCGCCGTCGCGGCTGGTCACCAGCGCCATGACGGCGGGTTCGATGCGGGGGAACACCATCTCGCCGGAGGCGGTGCGGCGGATTCCCTTCGAGCCGAGGGGCGCCTCCTCGCCACTGTAGGCGGAGTAGCGCATGTCGATGAGGTAGTCGCGGCGTGCCAGGGCGGTGGCGTAGTGGGCGCGGCCCTCCGGATCCTCGTGGACCGGGTAGTAGCGGAAACCACTGGTGGAGGCGCGCACCCGAGGGGTGTTGAGGTCGGCGGCGGCCTGCGCGAGGGTTTCGTCCTCGCAGTAGAGCACGAGCACCTCCGCCGCACTATTCTTCTGCGCGGTATCTTTCTCCGCATCGGCACCGTAGGCGGCGGGGCGGATGACGCTGCGCGCAAGGATTGCCTCTTCGGTCAGCGGCTCGGCAGTATCTTTACCGGTCAGGTAGTGCAGGGTTCCGTCATCGTTGAGGAGGGTTTCCCCTTCGCGGGAAATAAGCAGGTAGCGCGGCGCGTGAGTGTCAGCGGGTGTGTGTTCAGGTGAAGAAGTCATGGATTTTACTCTACATCTTGACACTGCAAGGCCCACAATAGCGTGCCGGGTTTCGATTTTTTCGCCGTATCGTTCCATATCACCCCAGAAAGAGGTGACATAGGCACCCGAAAATAAGAGAATGGAACTATGACTACTTCTATTGACCCCACGACCACCTCCGCCTGGTCCGCTCTGTCCGCTCATCACAAATCTCTCACCCCGAATCTGCGCGAATGGTTTGCCGCTGACCCGGAACGCGCGCAGAAGCTCAGCTTCACCGCCGACGAACTGCACGTCGACCTTTCCAAGAACCTGATTACCTCCGAAACCGTTGAGCTGCTGCTCAAGCTCGCTGAAGAGGTCAAGCTGGAACAGGCTCGCGAGGCAATGTTCTCCGGCGAGCATATTAACGTCACCGAGGACCGCGCCGTACTGCACACCGCACTGCGCCGCCCCGAGGGCTACACCCCTGCACTGACCGTTGACGGCCAGGACGTAGACGCAGACGTTCACGCCGTGCTGAAGAAGATTTACGCATTCGCTGAGCGCGTGCGCAACGGCGAGTGGACCGGCATCACCGGCAAGCGCATCGAGACCGTTGTGAACATCGGTATCGGTGGCTCCGACCTGGGCCCGGTCATGGTGTACGAAGCTCTCAAGCCCTACGCAGATGCAGGCATCACCGCACGCTTCATCTCCAACATTGACCCGACCGACGTGGCTGAGAAGGTCTCCGACCTGGACCCCGAGACCACCCTGTTCATCGTCGCATCCAAGACTTTCAGCACCCTGGAGACCCTGACCAACGCGCGCGTGGCACGCGAGTGGCTGCTTTCCGCACTGGCTGAGGCTGGCGCCCTGGAAGGTAAGGAAGCGTCCGAGGCTGTGGCTAAGCACTTCGTGGCTGTCTCCACCGCACTGGATAAGGTCGCAGCATTCGGCATTGACCCCGAGAACGCTTTCGGCTTCTGGGACTGGGTTGGCGGCCGCTACTCCGTAGACTCCGCTATCGGCACCTCCCTGGCTATCGTGTTCGGCCCGAAGGTTTTCGCTGAATTCCTCGCAGGCTTCCACGCAATGGATGAGCACTTCCGCACCGCTCCCCTGGCTCAGAACGTACCCGTTCTGATGGGTCTGCTGAACATCTGGAACGTGAACTTCCTCGGCGCAGAGACCCACGCGGTTCTGCCCTACGACCAGTACCTGCACCGCTTCCCCGCGTACCTGCAGCAGCTGACCATGGAGTCCAACGGTAAGTCTGTTCGCGCGGACGGCTCCTTCGTCACCTACGACACCGGTGAGGTCTTCTGGGGTGAGCCCGGCACCAACGGCCAGCACGCTTTCTACCAGCTGATCCACCAGGGTACCCGCCTGATTCCCGCGGACTTCCTTGCCTTCGCTAACCCGGTCCACCCGACCAAGGACGGCGAGCAGGACGTTCACGAGCTGTTCCTGGCTAACTTCTTCGCACAGTCTCAGGCTCTCGCCTTCGGCAAGACCGAGGAAGAGGTTCGTGCAGAGGGCACCGCAGAGCACGTGGTCAACGCACGTATCTTCAGCGGTAACCGCCCCTCCACCTCCATCATGGCGCCGCGCCTGACCCCGCGCGTTCTGGGCTCCCTGATTGCCCTGTACGAGCACATCACCTTCGTTCAGGGTGTTGTTTGGGGCATTGATTCCTTCGACCAGTGGGGTGTTGAGCTCGGTAAGAAGCTGGCGCTGGACCTGGTTCCCGCTATTGAGGGTGACCGTGAGGTTCTGGCTCGTCAGGATTCTTCGACTGCTTCGCTGATTGACTACTACCTGAAGAACCGCACCAAGTAGTAGCTCAAACTTACGCTCGAGGGTTTTATGGCCTGCGGGTATAGGATGCACAAACCGCCGGATAGGCTCCCAGTTGGGGAGGCTATCCGGCGGTTTTGTTATACGGGTTTTAGCTCAATGCCGTGCGGCTAGTCCACTGCGGGCAGGGTGTCGGAGGCGACCTCGGCAATAATGCGCACCACGGTGGATTCGGGCAGCTGCGGGATGCCCTGTTCGTCACGTACTACGCCACCGGCGTCACGGTGGGCAGTCATGCCGGTGCCTTCGGTGGCCTCTTCGCCGTCGGTGCAGGTTACGGGCACGTGCACGAATCCGGCGGGGATGCTCAACCCCAGTTCACGGCTGATGCGCTGACCCTCGTAGAACACGTGGTTGCAGACATAGGTTCCGGCGGTGTACGAAATCTCGACCGGTTCCCCCGCCGCGCGCAGGCGCTCAAAGCTGGCGCGCACCGGCAGGGAGGAAAAGTACGCCTCCTGACCACCGGGGGCGATCGGCTCATCGCAGCGCTTGTCGCCGTCGTTATCTTCAATACCGGCGGAGTCCAGGTTGATAGCGACCTGTTCGAGGCTGACCGCATCGCGACCAACCGCCACGCCCAGGCTGATGAGCGCGTCGGGCTGTACCTCCTGGAGGGCGGTGCGCAGGGCGGTGCTGGAACCGTCATAGCTGACGGGCAGCTCGCGGGTGATGACATTCAAATCCGGGCGCATCTGAGCCAGCAGACGCTGAGCACCTTCGGCGAGCGCTACGGTGGGGTTCACGGGCACGCCGGGGAACGGGCCGAAGAAGGTCAGTAGCAGGGTGCGTGCCTGGTTGGGGGTGGTTGCCATGGTCAATCTCGTTTTCTGCGTTGGTTTTATGCAGTGTTGGTTTTATTCAGCTGTGTTCTTTGCAACAGTGTTCTTCTCGGCGGCGCGGCGCTCCAGGTCCTTGGCGAGCGCCTCCAGCAGCTCCTCGGGGGTAGTGACGATGATGAGCTCGTCCAGGTAGCGTTCGTTGAGCAGACCGGTGGACGCCATGTAGTGCATCGCGTCGATGAGTTTGTCCCAGTAGCCGTTGACGTTCAGCAGGGCGACCGGCTTGGAGTGAATATCGAGGAACTGCCAGCTGAAAACTTCAAAGAACTCTTCGAGGGTGCCGGGGCCGCCGGGCATAGCGACGAACGCGTCAGCCTTCTCAATCATGGCGATTTTGCGCTGGTGCATGGTGTCCACAATTTCGAGGGTGGTCTGGCCGGGGTACACGCCCTCCAGGCCGACCAGCTTGTGGGTGACCACGCCGTAGACCACGCCGCCGGCGTCCAGGGTTGCGCCCGCGACGGTGCCCATGAGGCCGGTGCGGCCGCCACCGTACACCACGCCAATATTGTTCTGGGCGCAGAGGGTGCCGAGCTCCTGGGCGCGGGTGGTGAAGAGCGGGTCGTTGCCGGAGCGTGCACCGCAGTAGACGGCAAGGTTGTAGTTGGTCTTCTTCATGGTTCTCCTTGGGGTGTATGGGGGGGGCGGGGTGGAGCGCCTCTATGCGTTCTACCGCGATAGATGTTGTTGTGTTGAGGGTACCGGATGCACCTGTGTACCTCATGTGTGCCACCCGCCAGTTCAGGGGCGTGCGCTGGAGGCGCGTGTTGGGCGCAGTGGTTATGGCAGTGCGGTGGTTACGGTAGCGGGGTGCGTGCCAGCAGCGGGAAAATCTGCTCGGTATTCAGCGGTGCCTGTGCAGCAGAATCGGAGGGGCTACTCATGGCGGGGTTGACCCAGCGCAGTTCAGCGATCTCTGCCTGCGGCACCAGCGCAGCCAGCTGTTCGTGCTGCTCGTCGGTGGGTGCGTATTCGTAGGTTTCGGCGCGTACCGTAAAGCCCGCCTCGTTCAGTGCCGCCGCTTCGAGGAGTCCGCGGTGGTGCATCCGGGTGGGGTCGGGGATGAGTCCGATTTCTTCGCTTACTTCGCGGCAGGCGGTCTGTAGCGGGGTCTCCCCCGGTTCGGGTTTGCCGCCGGGCATCATGAACCCCTCGCTGCCCTGCTTGCGCACGGTGAGTACGAGCCCATCCCGGTTGCGGATTGCTACAGCGCACACGTTCACGACGCGGCGCGTGCTGTCGATGGCGCTGTGCTCAGTAGCACTGTGCTCAGTGGCGCTGTGTTCGGTGGGCTGGGCTGCTTCTACTCGGTTCTGCGGGTTCTTCTGCGTGGGCATCTTTCTACCCTAGCATTTCCGTATCCTCCACCCGGCGCTGTGCGTGTTTGTCTTATTCATCCGCCCTATTGTGCGCCCTGTAGTCGTTGGTTTTACGTAATATTTCGGCGAGTTATCTTATGTCCGGTTCATGCGTTTAGGCGCGTGTTACGGTGTATTTAACCGCGATGTCGCGGTACCGTATACGCACTCGACTTAGCGTGATACAGGAAGAGTGCGGATCGCTCAATCACTCATGTAGAAGGAACTTCATGATGGCTAACTCTTCTCGTTCCCGCCGCTACGGTAGCGCTGGCGCTTCTGTTCTTCTTGCCGCGTCGTTGAGCCTGTGCGCGCTGCCTTCTGTTGCGGCGGCTAATACCCCGGATCCGGTGAACCCGCCGGTTATTACGGTCTATAACTACAAGGTTGAGACCAATACCCGTGAGCTGAAGACCGCCCTGCGCCAGAATAAGATTACGCTCAAGGCGACGAAGCTGCCCGCGAAAACCACTGCTTTTTCCCCGGCCTTGCATGAGGCAAACCATAGGGGTTTCCCGTTTCTGAACCCGATTCAGACGGTGCACGTTGCGGGACCGTTCAAGGATGGTACAGCTACTGCGACCCACTACGTTCCTGGAGAATTGATTGACCCGGCGAAGAACTACAGCTTCGTCGCCAATATCGCCGTTGATGGCCATTATTCGGGCGGCAAGGTGCTGAGCATGGACGTTGTGAAGGATAGCGCCGCACCGGTTCTTCAGGTGGATTCGCCGCGCTTGAACACCAAGGGTGAGACTGTGTTGAAGGTGCGCGGTACCGGCTACACCGGTGAGGCGACCCCGCACGGTGTGCGCGTGGTGGTGTCTGATACGAATGTGTGGGTTCCCGGTCGTTTTCCTCAGACGGGTATGCGCTTCGTGGCCGAGGTGACCGTACCTGCTTCGCAGATTCACAACGGTGCTTTTGAGACGGAGGTGAAGGTTCCGGCGGATGTTGCGGCAACGCTCAATACCTCTCACAAGTACATTGCGGGCACCATGGCTGCTGGCGTTCAGGGTGCTGAGTACGGCTCGTTTGATGCGCAGAAGCCTCTTGAGCTTTTCGCGCAGGAGCCCGTGGTGTCTGCGGTTCCGACTGATGCGCCGACTGTGGCACCCCTGCCCGAAGCAACCATTGGCGTAAACCCCACTGACGCACCCACCGTGGCACCCCTGCCCGAAGCAACCATTGGCGTAAACCCGACCGATGCACCCACCGTGGCACCCCTGCCCGAAGCAACCATTGGCGTAAACCCGACCGATGCACCCACCGTGGCACCCCTGCC
>FLSC01000577.1_pt1 | contig 15699 bp, 14 predicted proteins | sample 1550561 | NCBI WGS metagenome assembly FLSC01 (sample SAMEA4031775, study PRJEB14383) | metagenome | biome: human; feature: oral; material: saliva | place: Philippines | collected 2014 | reverse complement strand
TAGTGAAAACTGTGTTAGCAGTTCTTAAGGGTAAAGGTGCGTATTAATATATAGGTGCAAACATGAAAAAGGTTATTACATACGGTACTTATGATTTATTTCATGAAGGCCACTATAATCTCTTAAAAAATGCAAAAGCATTAGGGGATTACTTGATTGTTGGGGTTACATCTGGTGACTTTGACAAAAATAGAGGTAAGTTAAATGTTCGTGACTCCTTGATGACTCGCATCAAGCATGTTGAAGAAACAGGCTTTGCTGACGAAATTATTATTGAAGAATACTTCGGTCAAAAAATCGATGATATCAAGAAATACGATGTTGATATCTTTACAGTAGGTTCTGACTGGAAGGGCCATTTTGACTATCTTAATGAATACTGCGAAGTAATTTACCTAGATAGAACGAAAGGTATTTCTAGTACAGAAATTAGAAATACAAATACCATAAAATTAGGCTGTCACGGTGTGGAACAAGTAACGGCGCGCTTCTTAGAAGAGGCTAAATACGTATCTGGTATGGATACAGGCGCTGTTTACGTTGAGAATAAACCTGATTATTTAGACAAACTCGTAGAGGACTATGAGCTCAAGGTCTACCCTGATCAAGAAGCGTTCTATGATGCTATTGATGCGGTATACATCGTAGTGGAGCCGAAATATCAATTCCAAGCAATTATGAATGCTTTGAAACATAAAAAGCACGTTTTAGTAGAGTTCCCAATTCTCGTAACAGATGAGCAACTTCAAGAGATTACAGACTTGGCAGATGATAATGGGTGTATCTTTATGGAAGGCTTGAAAACGGCCTATACGCCAGCCTTTGGTAAATTGATTGCCTTGGCTAAAAGCGGCATTATCGGCAATATTTTGAGCGTCGATGCCAACTTTACGCAAATCTTGGGTAAACAACTGGCTGAACAAATTCGCCTAGTCGACGGTGGTAGCGTTAACGCATTAGCATCCTATCCATTCTTAGCTTTTGTTAAGTTCTTAGGCTTAGATTATAAAGACATTCAATTCTTCAGTCGCAATGACGATAAGGGTCTTGATATGTTCACTAAGATTCTAGTTTCTTATGAAAATGCAGTGGCGACCTCTAATGTAGCCATCAGCGGCAAGAGCGAAGGAGACATGATTATTTCCGGCGATAAAGGCTATATCTACGTTCCTGCGCCATGGTGGAAAACAGAATACTTTGAAGTTCGCTTTGAAGATCTTAACATGAACCGCAAGTATTTCTACAAATTCGATGGTGAAGGTTTGCGCTATGAAATCTCTGAGTTTATTCAGTGCATCTTGAATAAGAAAAACTCTATCCTCTTAACAATTGAGGAAATTAGAGCGATTACGAAGATGATCAATCAATTCAACGTAGCGAACAAAGTTACATTCTAAGTAGCCTATATGGTTACATTTTTCCTACATGAGAAATCCCATTATATTAATAGATAGCAGGAGATGGCACTATGTACATTAATCCATTAATTGAACAATTGGAACGCAAATACCCAGGTGGTAACCGCGAAGGTATTTTGCGCTTAGATATGAATGAAAACCCTGGTGGCTTACCACTAGAGGTGGTTGAATCCGTTAAAAGTAAATTGACACCAGAGTTCTTCTCTACATATCCAGACAAAGATCCTCTCATCAATTCTTTGGCTACATTCCACGGTGTATCCGTAGATAATATCGCTATTACAGATGGTTCTGAAATGGCTTTGAAATATATCTTTGAAGCTTTTGGCAAACCAGGTTCTAACTTTGTTAGCGTATTCCCAACCTTTGAAATGTACGGTGTATATGCGAATATGTACGGTTTAAACCATAAAAAGGTAGATGTAACAAAGGATTTTGATATCGACTTGAATCGCTTACTTGAGTGTATCGATGAAAACACAAGTATCGTGTCCATGTTGAATCCTAACAATCCTGTAGGTCGTCCTTACACTGATGAAGAGTTCCGCCTCGTAGCAGAAAAAACAAAGGCTACTGGTTCTCTCTTAATCATTGATGAAGCATATCATTACTTCTACGAAGGTACACAGATGCCATTGTTGAAAGAATACGATCACATCATCGTAACGCGTACGTTTTCTAAATTATTCTCTATTGCAGCGTGTCGTATCGGCTATGCCGTATCTTCCGCTAAAATCGTAAAGATGATTAACAATGCGAGACCGACTTTTGATACAAACTCTATTGCCTTGTTGTTTGCTAACGAGCTTATCAACAATAAAGAGCTTACTCAAAAGCTTATCGCTACGGAGTTAGAAGGTCGTGAGTACCTCATGGCTGAACTAGATAAGGCAGGCTACGAATACGTATTCCAAGGTGGTAACTACGTCACAATTAAGGCTAAAACAGACGCTGAAACAGTGGCTGAACGCTTGCTTGCAGAGAAAAAGATTTCTATTAAAACATCTGGTTACGACATCCTTAAAGGCTATATCCGCGTAACTACTGGGGATGTTAAATATATGAAACTATTTGTAGAACATTTATTGGAACTAGATAAGTAGTACAACCATGAATCTACGAGAGATAAAGAATAAACTTCGCAAGGTAAAAGCAGTCTATCTAGCCATTAACTTTGGGGGCTTATGCGCCCAAGTAGCGGCAAGAACTGTCTTTAGAGGGATTGCCTTCTTTATTCCTGTAAAGAAGAACCGCATTCTCTTTAGAGCTTACGAAGGTCGAGGCTACACTTGTAGCCCTAAATATATTAGTGAGTACATGAAGAACGATGATACGTACGAAATCGTATGGTCTTTCAACAATCCTGAGCCTTATGATGAGTTACGCCGACAAGGCATTATCACTGTAAAACAAGGCTCACTACAGTACTTTTACTATTATTTGTCCTCTAAGGTCATCGTTTTCAATGACCTATTAGAAGCCTTTTTACCGACTACAGGCAATCAAGTGTATATCAATACTTGGCATGGGGGCGGTGCCTATAAGAAATGGGGCATGTTGTTAGATTGGAACTGGATGGGGCGCGTGCGCTACCATATGACACATAAATTTAACTACTTCCTATCCTCTTGTAAGCTTTTTACGCACTATGCAGCTCAAGCCTTTGATGCAAAAGAAGAACAATTTATCGACTCTGGCTTGCCACGAGATGATATGTTCTTCGTAGATAGTGCCACTATGGATGCTAACCGTTTGGATATACTTTCAAAGATGAAACTAGATCCAAACTACAACTATGTATTGTATGCACCAACGTACCGCGAGTTTCAAGGTAGCAGTACGTACGACATCGACTTCCCTGCGTTGAAACAGAACTTGGAAGCAAAGTTTGGGGGCCAGTGGAAAATCTTGTATCGCGGTCATTACTATTTAGAAAACGACAGTAATATACCTGACTATGTTATTAATGCATCTAGTCACGACGATATGCAAGAGGTATTGCTCATAGCAGATGTGCTCGTTACGGACTACTCTAGCTCTGTATGGGACTTTGGTCTGTTAGAACGACCTTGTTTCCTCTATACGCCTGATAAGGTGGAGTATGAGGCTGTTACGAATTACTGTACACCGCTAGAGGAGTGGCCTTATCCATTTGCGTTGACTAATGAGGCATTAGGCTTGCTCATCAAAGAGTACGATAAAGAAACATACTTAGAACGACTACATGCTCATCAAGAGCGGTTAGGCACATTTGAAAAAGGACAAGCTTGTCCGATTGTAGCTGATTTTATAGCTAACATAATTAAGTAAAAGGAGCTTGAATTCTATGAAATTAGTTTGTCATGCTCACACTAAATATTCACATGATAGTATGTTGCCGTTTTGGTTACTTCATATGCTTTGCCTCAACAAAGGGATTACGCATATTACCATTACAGAACATAACAATTTAAAAGGGGCATTGGCCTTTAAAGAGTATTGTGAACGAAAAGGAAATAAGCTTCATGTCATCTTAGGGGAAGAGGTTATGACTACGGCTGGGGAAATTATAGGTTTGTATATTAACGAACATATAAATAGCGGTATGTCACCGGAGGAAACGGTGGCTGAAATCAAGCGACAAGGTGGTATTGTCTACGTTCCACACCCTTATGATGAGAAGCGATATAAAACCGTTTTGAAAGAACCATACATTGAAAAGTTACAGTCTCAAATTGACTGTATCGAGGTTCACAATGGTCGGAATATTAGTACTGACTATGATATAAAACAAAATGAAATAGCGGAAAAATATAATTTGCGCAAGGTTATCGGCGGAGATATCCACACGTGGATTGAAATCGGCAAGGACTATATAGAAACTGATATAGCTCCAGAAACGCCAGAAACCTTTATTGCTGCCATAGAAAGCGCTACTTTCACTAGTTCACCATGTATTCCAATCGCCCATAAATTCACCATTCTAGACCGGATGTTATCGTTTATCCAACGGGGAGATTTTTATGGATTGTATCGAATTGTCGTTAAACGACTTACAAAAAAGAAGCTATGAACTAGCTGATCTTGTTAAAGAAACGTATGAGCCGGATTTAATCATCTTTATCGCTAAAGGTGGTTACTTAATCGGTAAACATTTAGGTGATCGACTTGGGGTGCCTATCGTACCTGTTTACGCAGAGCGCCAAGCGAGCGGTTTAAAGACTGCCGTAGCACCACTATTAAAGATATTGCCTAAATCCGTAAAGCTTATGCTTCGCAAAATGGAGGTAAACTCTGGTGTTCATAACAAAATTAAAGAGCGCCAAATTTCCTTCCCAAATGACGCTGTTGTTGAACAAGTGCGTAAAGCACAAAGAATCTTAATTGTTGACGATTCCGTAGATACTGGCGGTTCCGTCGTATCCATTCTGGATGCTTTAAAAGAGATAGATACTTCTTTGGTAGATATTAGAGTGGCACTACTTAACGTGTTTACAGAGGCAGCAGATAAATTGCCTACACATTACTGCTTGTTCCACAACACCATCATGATTACGCCAATGTCTAATGATTCTAAGGAAAATAGTCAGTTTATTTCTTTATACAATCAATATCTTAAAGAAAATGGAATGATGTAATGAAAGATTTAATCGTAAAAGAATTAACCATAGAAGAACTGAAAGAAGTAGAGCTCAATATTTTAAAAGACGTAGCTAAGTTCTGCGAGGAGCACGATATTAAGTACTTTTTATGCGGCGGTACCTTGCTAGGCGCCATCCGTCATAAAGGTTTCATTCCTTGGGATGATGATATTGATATCGCTATGCCGAGAGAGGACTACGAGCGGTTCTTCAAACTATACAATGAATCTAACCCTCGTTATCATGCGGACTCCTTGGAGAATAATCCGAATTGGCATATGTCCTTTGGTCGCGTAGGCGATACGGAAACAGTTCTATACGAACACACGTTGAAAGAGAAATATAGAGAATACCATGCTTTTATCGATGTCTTCCCAGTAGACGGTATCCCAGCGTGTCCGTTGCGGGAACGGTTGCACGTATTCACCCAAAAAGCATTGGGTGTTATCGGCAATGCCTCTGCTTTTACCTATACGCCAAGCAAACATTTTGCGGATTCTAAAGAGGATAATGTTGAGTTAAAGAATAAAATTAGAACCTACATCAAATACGCAATTATTACATTATGTGCAGGTTTTAATACACAAAAGGTGTTCTCTCTTGTAAACTCTATCGCTAGGAAATATCGCATTAGTGAATCTAAAATCGTAGGCTTAACAGTCTATGTTTGGAACTGGGATTTTGAAAGCTTGAAAAAAACGTCCATCGACGGCTATGTGAAATTGCCCTTCGAGGACACTGAGTTCTACGCACCGCAAGGTTATATCGAGTATTTAGAAAATACCTTTGGCGACTACATGACGCCACCTCCTGAGGATCGTCGCGTTAGCCATCATAATTTTAATGTGTATTGGAAAAACAAATGATGAATACCATGGAACAACCGCTCGTTAGTATCATCATTCCTGTCTATAATGCAAAGGCTCACTTAGAGGCCTGTGTTCAATCTATATTGGATCAAAGCTATAAACACTTTGAGTTGCTTTTGATTAATGATGGTAGCTATGATGGATCATCGGAATTATGTGATCAATTAGCTGAAAAGAATTCGATTATCCATGTAATCCATAAGGTTAATGGTGGTGTTAGCTCCGCTAGAAATGCTGGATTAGATGTAGCTCGTGGTGATTATGTAGTATTTGTAGATAGTGATGATGTAATATCTAATAATTATCTTGAAGCATTTATAGAATCTTCTGACAAAGCTGATTTAATTATTGGTATGATTGAGGATTTATATTTTGATAATCAAGGTGTCATTGTTAAACAAAAAACTCGTCATGTAGAGGCTCCTAATTGCGGTATTTTAGCTGATGAATATTATAAATTACTGGAATTATTGAGAGTACCAGTTGTAAAATTATATAAAAGATCTATTTTAGAAGATCATCGCATTCGTTTTGACGAAAATTTATCTTTAGCTGAAGATCAGGTTTTCAATTTTTCCTATTATAAACATATAAAGACCTATGCTCTTGAAACGCGTAGCATTTATAAGTATTACCATCTTTATGAATCTAATTCTTTATCTTCTTTAAGAACTAAGAAGACTTTTGAAGATGAGTTATACAAATTAAATGTAGAATATGCATTTATCAAATCCTATAGTCCTAGCAATGCAGATTTAGTGTATGCTCATCATATGATTAGTATGATGAATATATACACTGATTTGAAAGATGATAGAGGGCTTTTACCATTTTATAAACGTGTAAAAAGGATTGCTAACTTGAATCCTGTTAAGGCTGATAAAGCACTTAATAAAAAGAAAAAGCTCATAGTAGATTTGTTAAATTTAAAGCTATACGGTATTGTGACTTTATATTATTATTTCAAAAAATAAAGAATTGAGTAGTTCAAGTAGTATCAAAGAAAGGATTAGTATGGGACCGAAAGTTATTTCCTATCAGCTTATAAAAGATATTATTAAAGAGTATAAGAAATTACTCCTTGTTTTAATGGGAGGCATCTTTGTAATATTCCTTTTATTAGCATTCTTGCTGCCAAAGCAGTATCAATCTAGTGTAATGATCCAAGTAAAACCAAAAGCTGGTGCCTTTGGTGCGTTGGCAAATAACACTGCATTATTAACACTAGCAGGTATTTCCAGTGGTGACTCTGTACTAGACTACATGTCTGTCCTTAAGAGTGACAAGGTTATCAATCCTGTTATCAAAAAATTAGGCAATGAAGATGCAGAAAAAGAAAACTTCGATGCCGATGATTTCGTTAAAAAATACATGCAAGTAGATAACCCTCGTGGCACATCTATCTTGTCCTTTACTATTACTGCTGACTCTCCTGAAAATGCACAACGTATTGCTGGTGATGTAGTAGAATCTTTGAAAAATGCTATTTCTGATGTAAGTTCTGCACAAGACTCTACATTAGTTAAAATCTTGGAAAAGAAAAACGAAGCAGCTAAACAAAAGATGGATGCTGACGTAGCGATTCTTGAAAAATATAAACAAGAAAACGGCGTATTCTCTCCAACAGAACAAGAAAAAATCTTATTAGAACGTACTTCTGGTTATGAAAAAGCAAAAGCAGAAGAAACTGTAAAAATTAACACAAATAATGCTGTGTTAGGCTCTATTGAGTCTCAAATCGATAGCCAAAACCAAAAACTAGTAGATTCTCAAATGGCTGACAACGCTGAAATTCAATCTATCCGTAAAGAATTGTTTAGCGAAAACGAAAAATTAGCGAAATTACAATATAAATTTACTGATGACTATCCAGAAGTTGCGAAAGTTAAAGAGAATATCGCTTACTTAGAAGGCGAACTATCTAAAACTGTAGCGAAATCCATCGCTTCTGAAAACGTAACGATTAGTCCAGTTCAAATGGACTTATTACAAAAACGCGTAGTTGCTAAGAATAACATCGAAGCAGCACAAGCGGCTCTTGCTCAACTTGATACATTAAGTAAACAAAACGTAGAACAATCTAATCAATTATCTCAAAAATCCGTTAAGTTCTTAGAATTACAACGTAATGCTAAAGTATCTGCCGATACATACAACTTGTTAACAAAGAGCTTGGAAGAATTAAAAATTAAAGAAAATATCGATGGTATGGATATGCGTGTTATCAACGAGCCTACATTACCATTGAAACATTCTTGGCCGCGTAAACTTTATGTAATGGTTGCGGGCGGTTTATTATACTTAGTGATTGCAGGTGCATTTATTTACGTGCAATACACTAGACGTATGAGTGGCATGAAAGACTAGGTGATCCTATGGCATTTTGGATTGGTCTGGCCATATTTGTATTAGTCTCCATTGTGGCGGAGCGATTAGTTCCGCCTCAATATAAGAAATTTTTGCCAATTCTTGTAATTTCTGTATTCACTTTTTTTGGCATGTTTCGATATGAAATTGGTACTGATTATGATTGGTATATAGTGCTCTTTGATACGGTTAAAATCGATGATCTCTATCCGGAACCAACATTTTTGTTGTTAGTTGATTTTCTTCATCAATTCCACTTCTCTTATCAAATGATGTTCATTGCTTATGAAGTACCAATCATGTTTACTTTGTGGAGAGCTATTAGGTACTACACAAAGGATACAGAAGTACAAATGCTAATCGTAGCACTCTTCTGTTTCATGCAATATTTCTTCTCCCTTAATGGTATTCGCCAAGGTCTTAGTATGGCACTTATTTTTTGGGGATATAGATTTTGTTTAGAGAGAAAGCTATTAAAATACTTAATAGTAGTAGCTATTGCATCGTCGATTCACTATAGTGCTATGGTGGCAGCTCTATTTTACTTTATACCAAATAGAACCTTTGCTTGGTACAAATATGCCATTGTTTTTTTACTAACTTTCGTTGTATTTAAGCTTAATATTGTAATATCTTTACTATCAATTCTGTTAGGTTTATTACAAGTAGATGGTCGATATTTAAACTACGTATCTGAAGTGGACTCTGTTAATATGTCTGGCTTGTATATGTTCGTACAGTTTGGTCTACTCTCTATCGCTCGATTAGCTATTATAGAGCGTAAGCCAGAATTTAGTGGTCTCATAAATATTTGGTTCTTAGGGATTTTAGGACACTTCTTGTTCTCCTTCTCCTTGCCAATTACCCGTTTAACAAAATATTTCGACTATTTTATTATTCTCATCATGCCTTATACGATTCAATACTTGAATGATAATTACTTATTACAGATAAAAGACAAGCTTTATAATTTTAAGTGGGGCTATGTCATTATATTCTTTTATATGTATACATTTTTGAGTTTGATATCAGGCATACCACATGATTATCATACGAGTTGGCGTAACCCATATCCATCGAGTATGAATATTGATTACCAATTTAACTTCAAGATGTTTGATCGGTAGAATAGGAGAAACTCTATGTCTCAGAATTTTTCCAAACAGCGAAAGGTTGGCACCTTGTTGTCCTACGCACTCTTGCTAGGCAATACAATCGTCAACTTAGCCTATGTACCGATTCTACTGTCCTTTATCGGCGTTGCTGAGTTTGGCTTATACCGCTTGCTCGGCTCCATTATCGCTTATTTCAACGTACTAGATTTCGGGTTATCCTCAACGATTACCCGATTTTTAGTAAAATATAAGACCTTACAAGACCAAGAGAAAATCGACAAGCTCTTAACGATGTCCCTCATTCTCTACGTAGGCATTGGGGTTCTCCTTAGTCTGGTAGGTCTCATATTCTATTATTCAATTCCACGTGTTTTTGGGGCTACCTTAGAACCATCTATGATTGGTAGTGCTCAAAATATATTCTTATTGCTCTTACTGAATCTATTGGTGCTCTTCGCATCCAAGGTCTTTGATGCGGTCATCATTTCCGAAGAGCGCTTTATTTTCCATCGTTCCGTTAGTTTACTACAAATCTTGCTACAACCCTTTGCGATAGTAGCCATGATTATGATCTATCCATCGGCGTTGAGCGTTGTGTTAGTACAAACCATCTTTAATGTGGTGCTAGTCATTGTGAAAGTTCTATACTGCCACAATAAACTAGGGACTCGATTGGTGTACCGCGGCTGGGATAATGAAATTATCCTCGCCATGCGTAATCTATCTCTTAGTACTTTCGTGGTAGCCATCGTGGACCAAGTATTCTGGCAAAGTAACCAGCTTCTACTAGGCATGAAAATGGGCGCCGAATCCGTTGCGGTTTACGCCATTGCGAGTCAGATTTACATTAACTACATGAATATTGCCCTAGCTATATCGGGGACATTGCTTCCTAAAATAACGGCTATGGTAACGAATCGTGCTAGCGATGAAGAACTACAGAATTTATTCCTAAAAATAGGGCGTTTACAGTTTTATTTATTGTCCTTAATCCTCAGCGGATTTATCGTATTTGGACATAGCTTCCTTCATTACTGGGTTGGCGATGGTTTTGACTTGGTATATATCATTACCTTGCTTATCATTGCACCATTTACCATCGACTTGATCCAGAACGTAGGTCTTGCTATTATGCAGGCTCGCAATGTATATCATGTGCGCGCTGTAGTATATGTTCTCGTTGGTACCTTAAACGTAGTGTTTGCATACTTCTGGATTGATGCGTATGGTATCGTCGGTGGTGCGGCGGCTACTGGTCTTTCTATGGTACTAGGCAATGGCCTCATCATGAATGTGTACTACCAACGGACGATGAAGCTGAACATCATTCATTTTTGGAAAGAAATTTTACGCTTGTCCCTCGTTACTATCGCAGTAACAGCAGCGGGCTTATATAGTATTCCGTATATTGATTTAAATAAATCCATTTATATTCTGATTATTAGTATGTTAGTATACGCTTTTATTTACTTCGGGCTTCAACGAGTGATTAACTTTAACACCTATGAAAGGCAGCTAAGTGATTCAGTTTTAGTGAAGTTAAGATTGAAGAAAAGGTAATACTAAGGAGATAAACATGAACAAACGTAAGTTATTAATGGCATTGGTTGGCGCTTGCTTGGCATGTAATGTAGCTATGGCAAATGCAGCTGGTGTTGAGTATATGGGTGGCGTTTCTACTTCTTATAATCAAGAGGTACAAGACGTATCTGTCGTAGATAGCCATGTTAAAGGTAGAGAGGTCGTTACTTTCAAAACAAAACATCCTACGAAGGAACAAAAGTTGACGATGGTTCTTGAAAATGGCGAGTACATTGATCCAAAAGACAGCGTATTCTCCTTGGCTCGTACAGATATTGGGGAATACCGTTTATCTAAATACGATAAAATTAACCTTCACATGTTAGGGTATAGCAATGGTGAGCTCGGCTTTACTGGTGGCGGCGATGCGACAAGTAAATCTGGTATTACCCTCATGATTGGTCCAGATGGTCGTATTAATACACCATATACTGGTGTTATTAAATTGTCTGGTCTTACATTGAATGAAGCAACAGCATTGCTTAATCAGAAGTTTTCTAGATATGTACATAATCCAGACTTAACAGTTAACGTATCTGAATATGGTGGTCGCCAAGTATACGTAATGGGCGAAGTACCAAAACCTGGTATTTACCGCTTAGGTGCCGACTATATGAACGTATTTGCTGCCATTTCCAGTGCACAAGGTACAGCTAGAAAGGCTCGTCCACGTCACATCCAAGTGGTGCGCGTTATCGATGAAACAGTATACGTACGCGAAGTGGATATGGAAGCTTTCATCAAGAAACAAGATATTAAACAAAACATCGCTCTTGAAGATGGCGATATGATTTATGTGCCTAAATCTCACCGTATTCTTCCAAGTGATATTGCACCATTTGCATCACTTGCTTATACACTTCATAATGTAACTAACTAGTAGAATCTACTGATTTTGTAATCTACTGATTAGAACTATTTCACTATCTAGTAGTTATCAAGAAGAGGAGGGTATTACCATGAATGTAGCTATCATTTTTGCAGGTGGGACAGGACAACGCATGAGCTCGTCCGGTATTCCAAAACAATTTTTGCTAGTCAATCAAAAGCCAATTATTGTCCATACGTTGGAGCATTTCCAATATGCCCCTAATATCGACAAGATTATTGTAGTATCCTTAGCATCCGGGATTCCTCAAGTGGAGTCCTTGGTGGCTAGGTTTGGTCTAACGAAGGTTGTATCCATCATTCCTGGTGGTAGTACAGGTCAGGAGTCTATCTTCCGTGGTTTGGAAGAATGTCGCAGACTATTCGATGATGAGACTGTAGTGCTCTTGCATGACGGGGTTAGACCGATCATCAATGAAACAATGATTGAAGAGTGCATTTCCTGCGTGCTTCATCATGGTAATGCCATTACCGTAGCACCGTCTACGGAAACTACCTTCGTAAAAGGGGAGGAGCCTCATACGGCAGGTACAATTTTAGATCGCTCACAATGCGTAATTGCTAAGGCGCCGCAGTGCTTCTTCTTAGGTGATATTCATAAGGCTCATTTAAAGGCCAATGAAGAGAAGTTAGAATTTATCGATTCTGCGTCCATGATGCAGCACTTTGGGCATACCTTATATCTAGTAGAGGGCTTGCCTGCGAACATTAAGATTACAACGCCAATCGACTTCTACACATTTAAAGCCTATTTAGATGTGCAAGATAGTATGAATGTTATTGGTTTATAGTTACTTAGAGGATAGATAATGAACAGAGTACTACAAGACGAGTTGATGCGGACCGTCAATGGCAACAAGGATTTGTTTACGTTCTTTAGTGGTCGCACTATGTTGATTACTGGCGCTACTGGCTTGATTGGCTCTATGCTCATCAAGTCCATTATGACGGCTAATGATGTATTACACACAAATATCCGCGTAATCGGTCATGTGCGCAATATAGAAAAAGCAGAAGCTGTTTTTGAAGGCTTTAGAAGAGATACTCTTACCATTACGAAGGTAAACGTAAAGGATATTGCAGAGCCTATCGACTATATTGTTCACACCGCATCACCAACGCAGTCCAAGTTTTTTATCAGCAATCCTGTAGAAACCTTGCATACATCCATCAATCAAACGGTGGAATGCTTGGAGCTTTCAAAAGCACAAAATATTAAGAATATGGTCTATTTGTCCTCTATGGAGCAATACGGCATCCAATACGAGGATTACCAAACAATGACCGAAGATGATTTGGGGTATATCAATCATCTAGATACGCGCAGTTCTTATTCAGAAGGCAAGCGCGCCTGCGAATGTTACTGTTATGCGTATGCCAAGGAATACGGTGTGAACGTCACTATTGCTCGTTTGGCACAAACCTTTGGCCCTGGCGTAGCAGGTGAGGACAATCGCGTGTCGATTCAGTTCGCTAAAAGCGCGTTGCAACACAAAGATATCGTTTTGCACACAAAGGGCGAGTCTTTATCGAATTTCTGTTACCTCACTGATGCCTTAACGGGTATTTTAGTATTGCTGAAAGCTGGCGCACCGGGAGAGGCGTATAATATATGCAATGCTAAGGAAACGAGAAGCATTTATGATATTGCAAAACTCGTAGCTCATGAGGTCGTAGGGGGCCGCATTTCCGTAGTGATGGACATTCCAGAAACAAATAACTATGGTTATGCACCAACTGTGAAGTATTATTTAACGGCGGATAAGCTCCAAGCGTTGGGCTGGGCGCCTCAAATTAATATGAAAGAAGGTTATCAACTGCTCATGGATTACTTGGCTCAAGAGGGTTAATGTTCTGTTATCTGTGAAAGTAGTTGTTATCTTATACAAACTATTATTTTTGAGAGATATAGTATATTTTAATCGTACAATTTTTATTACACTGAGGAGAGTTATCGGGTGAAACGTATTAAATTATTAGTTACAAGCGCTATTATGGCAATGGCCATCGCTCCAGTTTATGGCGCACAAATTGTATCACCAAATGTAAATTTAAATTCTACAACATATGACATGATCGATTCCTTGCATGCTCAAGGCTATATCGATACATTGCCAACATCCAAGCCTTACAGCCGTTTACAAGTGGCTGAATGGGTACAAGAAGCGAATAGTAAAGTGGATGCTAATACACCACAATTCGTTCAATCCATGCTTCAAAATCTTGAAACTGAGTATGCCGACGATATCAAAACTTTGGCAACAGGAAAACAAGAGTCCAAAGTAGTAGTCGACTCTGCTACTGTATCTGTTACATCTACGAATTCTCCAGAGTACAACCAAAACCGTGGTGGTTGGGTTCGTACGGCCAGCACGTATCAACCATTGAACAGTAATAACAATGGTTATAAATACAATCGCGGCACTACTGTGAGCGGTGAAATGCACATTCGCGGTACGGCGGGTAACCATGTAGCGTACGCCATTACACCGCGCGCTGACCTATTTGCTGGCGACAACAGTGCACGACTCGTAAACGGCTACGTGAAAACACATATCGGTGCCGTAGAGGTACAAGCTGGTAAAGATGAGCTTTGGTGGGGCCCTATGCACCAATCCTCCCTCAATTTGTCCAACAATATGAATGCTTTAACAGGTGTGAAAGTAACGACCATTAACCCTGTAAAAGTGGGCGGTACGTTCAGATTTTTGCGCTCCATTAAACCTACATTTGTATACGCGAAATTATCTGATGATCGCAACGACGTGAAACATCCAAACTTTGTAGGTGCTCGCGTTGAAGTATCCCCTACAAAACGTGTTGTAGTAGGTGCTAGCTTAACATCCATCATGGGCGGTGCAGGCCGTCACTTGAGCCTTTCTGACTATGGTCGCTTCTTAACGGGTAAAAACGAAGCTAGCCGTTCTAAAGATAAATGGAACAGCATCGCTGGTTACGATATTAAATGGACATTACCATCCATGGAAGTATACGGCATGGTATATGGTGAAGACCAAGCTACAGGCCTTGGCTTTATTCCAAGTCCATCTAAAATCGCTTGGACTGCCGGCGTGTACTTGCCAAAACTTGGCAACCACGACGACTGGAACCTTCGCTTAGAAGGCGGTAGAACAAGCAACTGGTGGTATGCTCACTGGTCCTACAACGATGGTTATGTACACAAAGGCAACATCATCGGCGACTACATGGGCAACAGCAGTAATCGTTTATATGCTCGCCTTGGTCACTGGGATAAAAAAGCAAACTTAACAGGTTTCAACGTTGAGTACTTGCGCCTAAACCGCGAACTCCATACAAATGCGAAAGCCCTTAACGTTTGGGTTGATCACAGCCGTAAACTATCTAACGATTGGTCCTTAGCTGCGAAGGTAGGCGTATCTAGACTTCACAACATGACTGATAAAAAAGATAAAACTGCATACTTAGTAGGCGTAGACGTAAAACGCACGTTCTAATTTAATAATATAATACTTAGATACTTTAAGAGGCTGCTCATGTAGAGCAGCCTCTTTTTGTACTCGTATTGTGGTACCTACGCATTTAATTTTACTTAATATTTTTTGATTGATGTTCAAAATTTGCTATTTTTGAACATAATTAATATAATTAGATAAAGTAATGTTCAAAATCTTTATATTTTGAACATTACTTTATGATTAATAACATTTAGAGTATAAAATAATATTATTTTGTACTTTTACTATGATCGTTATCTAGGCTAGATAGGAGGGACATAATGAAGTATGAACCTATGCACAAAATTTATTATAAACAGCCGGTTGAGTGGCTACGTATATTAGATAATCGTCGTAACTCTGAA
>FLSC01482913.1_pt1 | contig 15840 bp, 10 predicted proteins | sample 1550561 | NCBI WGS metagenome assembly FLSC01 (sample SAMEA4031775, study PRJEB14383) | metagenome | biome: human; feature: oral; material: saliva | place: Philippines | collected 2014 | reverse complement strand
TCTTTTACAGTAAGCAATAATACATTTGCACAAAGTAAAGGCTGTTGCTGTTCATCAATCACTTGTCCTTTGATATTTTGCGCAGTGAGTTGAAGTGATGAAAAGCTTAGTACTAAAAGAAAGATTATTCTATTCATAGCCTTGTATTATTTAATGTAAATTCTTCGAGAAAAGCTTGCATGCCTTGATCGTCATACTGACATACTTCATAAGGAATATCATTTCTTATTCTTACTTTTAATAACGAGGACCTGATGACAAGCGGTTTAGTTCGCTTTGTCCAGCTGTCTGTCCTTTATATTTCGATTTGGGAGGATTGAATGAATAGGATACTGTCAAACAAATGGTAGGTTGGCGATTATCCACATAGTGCGATGTATATATCTTTGCGTACCGAGAGTATCCTTTCTCCTTAGCATTGAATATGTTCAAGGCACTTAGCTTTATCCACCAATTTTTCATATTCTTCTGTATAGCGAAATCCATTCTGATAGTTGGCTGTGCCATATAGGTATCTACATTTCCCCTACGATTTCCATTTGTATTTAGCACAATAAACCAGTTCTTTGGAAGTATGAAAAGGTTTTTCCATTGCAAACCAATCTGTGGACGATTATAGCGTAACCCATCGTAGGTAAGCCATTGTCTGTTGCCCCAAATGTTCCACGATGGTTTCCATATTCTGAATAATGTAGGAGCATACGAAAGGCTGGCGTATAGAGACGAATAAGAATGATTGACGTCTGAAGATAATATGGCTGGAATTTGTTGCATTACCTCGAACCATGTGATGATGGCATCTTTCTGGTAGGAATAATTGGTGATGAATTGGAAATCTCCATACGATGCATTAAATGATATTTCGTGTTCGTAAGTGGGACGCAGCAATGAATTTCCTTTATTGTAACGAAAATCGCTGATATATTGCATTCCCTCGTCCAATTGACTGTAAGAGGGACATTGGGCATATATATTGTAGCTTAGCATTAACGACAGTCTGTTTATGGGATAAGAAAAATAGACAGAAGGCAAAATGCGATGATAGGTGCGGCTGCTTGAGCTTAGCAATTTTCCATTGTCAAAGTAATCATAATCGGCATATTCATACTTTACCCCTAACTGGGTGTAGAGTTTTCCAAAGCTCCTGCTGTAATTGGCGAAAACATTGGCTGCCTTTTGTTCCGAACTATTGTCGTTTGCAGTCAGTACACCTGTATAGTTGTTGTTCTCCACATTATACTTTTGATGGAAGTGTGTATAAGTAGTTTCAAAGCCATACTCCAATTTAGCATTGCCAACAGACGATGTAAAAACAGTTTTCAGAGCCGCCATATCCGAATTGGTTTCTGTAACGGGAACAAGTGTAGAGCTGTGACTGTTTTGCACGTCTACAACTGTTTGCTTCCCATTGCTGTTATTGTGCGCATAGGTACCATCTATATTGAGCGTCAGCCTATTGCTGAATTTATTTTCATAGTAGAGGCTTACATTATGGTTTCCATTTTGTAAAAACTGATGGGCGCTTGTTCCAAATTCCGTGAGGACATTGTCCTTTTGCATATAATTATGGAAATTCTGGTTGGAATTACTTGCAAACAACCTGTTGAAGGTATAGGTGGCACCGAGCGATTGATTGTTGGTGAACTGGTTGTTGAAACCAATGCTTACAAAGCCACTCTTCGAAGAGTTGTATCCATCGCCTACATACCTGGCATTAATGTTTTTACCCGCATGCTGAAAGTCATAGGTATCCTGACGCTTGTAATGCGAATTTGCAAAAGTGCCAAACGAGGAACTCAGAAAGACGTCCAATCCTTTCGTGCGGTAATTAAGGTCGAGCCAGCCATCTGTTTCCCAGCAGCTTGATACACTTTCTTTCATTGTTAAAGTTCCTCCCAATCCCTCGCCAACAGGCTTTAAGGTTGTAATGAAAAGCACTGCGCGCACGTTGGAACTATATTTGGAACCAGGATTCATGTCAATCTTAATCTCCTTAATCATGTTGCTCGGGATACGTTCCAGTTCGTTCCAACTACGCATTAGCTTATTGTTGATATAAACGAGTGGGGTTCCTCTTCCCAGCACACTTACACCATTGCTGCCCATCATTGGCAGTTGCTGCAACACGTCTATAGCTTTGCCAAGCTTGCTGTATACTGTTCCCTGAATGTTGGAGACGAACATTCCTTTATCTAACTTGAAAGTAGGGCGAGTTGCCGTTACAACTACTTCCTTCATGCTCTGTTCGGAAGGTTCCAGCAATACTGTCATACATTCTTTTGCAGGCAGCACTATTGTCTTATACCCTATATAGGATATTCTGACCAGCTTGTTCGCAGGAGAGACATTGAAAGAAAAACTTCCATCTTCGTTGCTCATGTCTCCTAAAATATAGGTAGAATCGTTCGCTTGAAGTAGAGACACCGTGGCAAAAGAGATTGAAGTACTGTCGTTCTCCATCACCCTGCCACTGATACTTTGACCCTTTGAGTATACAGAGCATACTAACGCTGCAGATAAAAATAAAATGTACCTTTTCATAATAATTAAATAGCTGTTATTTTATGAATAGCCTCTATAGGTTTCTCTACATTGGCTAAAAGACACTCTTCTAATATGGATGCTAAACTTGGAAAAACAGGCGAATAGAAAAGAACTTTAAAAAGTTTTTTTCTATTAGTATGAATGTCGTTCAGAAATAATATTTTTTCTACAACATCTATAATATACCCTTTTCTCATATATTAAGTTAATAACATTGTTTTATTTTTTCCAAATAGATTCACAATTAGGTTTTACAAAGATAAGTTCTTTTTCTTTTATAGGCAAAAATATGCAAAAAAAACATATAAATTAACATATTAAATATTATTAATATAGATACTCCCTATTGTTATTCTCCAAAAACCTTTCTAAATCTGAAGCCTTATAGAGAATCTTCCCCTGCGAACTGTGTGTAGGGAATAATTCTTTTTCCTTATTTGTTATTTTTAGGGTTGCCTGCTTTTGATTTCTCCGATTTGGTTTGGAGCAATATATGAAATGGCAACAGAAATATACGGGCACGATGAATCGGTTCCCCTGCGTTTAACGGAATGTTTGTTGTGTATTTCGTGGACGAACGTAGATAATTTGCGGAATGTTCGCACGCATTATCGCAATCCGTCAGCAGCTGTAAGGGTCCGATTTATCGTGCCCGCATATATGTAAACACCCATAAAATGATGACAAACACTCACAGAATTGATACTTGGTAAATACGGGCACGATGAATCGGTTCCCTGCGTTTAACAGAATGTTTGTTGTGTATTTCGTGGGCGATGTAGATAATTAGCGGAATGTTCATTGTGTATTTTGTGTGTGATGGGATAATTCACGGAATGTTCGTTGTGTATTTCGTGGTTGAATGTGGACACATTTGTGTGTATTCGTAAAATATTTTATGGGTGGACATTACACATTTGTATTGTGTTTGCCACCCATAAAATGTTTGAATGTTGTACATTCGTTTTATACCAATGTGGGTTTTATTTTTTTGCTTTATTTTTTTGCGTTTCGTCTTTTATAATTTCGTTGATGCCGTTAATTATTTTTTCTATTGCCAGACCACTTTTCTCGCTCATCATTTTAATATTGGCACGTGCTGTAATGAGTTTTCCTAACGGTGTTTGAAGCATACGGAACGAAGGTGTAATTTCGGCTAAACGCTTTTTTAAGAAGGGGTGTTGCTTTAACAAATCCTTTAGTTTTGTGTTCTCTGTAATTTCTGTAATCTCTTCGTTTTCTTCGTTCTGTTCGGTTTCGTTGTCTGTTTTGTTGTTTGCAGATGTAGCTTCCATCTCCTTTTGTTCTGTTTTTTCGTCTTTGTTAGCCCATGTAAGTAAAGTTTTACTGCCCTCCAATTCACGAATGTGTGTACAATCTTGCATCACTTCGAGCACACCTCTAAAGTTTCCTTGTGCGTCTCTCACAGCTATATATGTAATGTGTAAGAACACTCCAGGTTTGTTAATCCAGAACTCAGCCTTATCTTGTTCGCCACTTCTAAGTTTATCTACTACTTCTCTAACAATGTGTGCACTTTTTTTAGGGTGGCAATTCATAACTTCGCGACCTATTACATTCTTACTTCTGGGGAAGATGCGATGATCTGTATCTGAATAGAAGCACACTAATTCGTTTTCGTCTACATACGAAATATCGAATGGAAGATGTTGATAAATAAGATTTATTTGTTCCAAAGTAAGCTTTCCAGTAGTTACGTTAAGTTTACTTTCGGGAGCTATGCCGTATCCATATTTAGATAGAAGCGCCTGCAAGTCTTTTGCAAAACCGTTGTTATCGGTTTGTTGCGGAGCAGTTGTTGTAGATTCCTTTTTATGTTCTACGTTAAAGAAAGCGAAGCCAATTTCTTGGTCTCCCTCTTTCATTTCTTCAAATTCGTGTTCGTTTATTAGAGCCATTGATGTGGGGTAGAGAATAACTTCCTCCTTATGCATCAAGTCGCGAGCATAGCTAATAAGTTCTTGTTGTTTAGCAATAAACTCTTCTTCTTTATCTTCTTCGAGCAAAGCAGCCGATTCTCTAATAATGTCGCGCACTAAATCGTCGAACGTCCACATAACAGTTGTTGGTCGTGTAAATCCTTTTTGTTCCAACACAGGGTATAGTTGGTTTTGCTTTCGTTTGTAGTGTATTGGATATTGACTTATTTTATCGTATAGTTCCAACCATTGATTCTTAATCATAGGATATTGAACAAGGTCTTCTACAGCCAGCAACACTTTTCTCATTTCGTCGTTTTCACGATAATAATGCATAATGGGGTGGTTGTTGGGCAAATTTGGTCGCGAATAATCCATAAAGCCATCAAGCAGTTGTAGCGTCTTTGTCATATTCACACGAATACATTCATGGTCGTCCTCTTCTGTCATAGTTTGTTCAATTAGCGCAATATGGTAAGGCTTAATGGTTCCCACCTGTTCGCTAAATTGTTTTCTAGCCTCTTCAAGCGATAGCTTTCCAGTTTCGTAAAGGTCTTCTATTTCGAAGATTTTATCTAACTTATCTTGTTCTACTTTAGGCAAATTAGCCTTCATTTTGTTCTCCATTCTGAATAATTTTTATTGTTACGGTTACAAAGATAATACTTATTTAGAAAAGGGCGAGGTAACATTTGTGCTTTTGCTGTTTTAAAATAAGTTAAACAGAATGGCATAGTTATATTTTCTAACTATATAATTCTATAAATTATGCTGTAGCAATTAGTTATTAAAAAATATATATTTAATATAGTATTTTGTATGTTTTTTTATTATAAATCCGTCTTTTTTTTATTATTTTTCCACCATAATCAAAATATATTTTGTATATTTGCAACCCTAAAGAAAATAGGTAAAAGAAAAAGGTAATATATGTCTAAGAAATTCGCCGAACATACTGGATTGAACTTAGTGCGTACCAATAAGGACGTGTTAGAGGCATGGAAGAAAAACGATATCTTTCATAAGAGTATCGACGAGCGCAATGGCGCACCACAATTTATATTCTTTGAGGGACCTCCCTCTGCAAACGGACATCCTGGAATACACCATGTGTTGGCACGTTCTATTAAAGATACCTTCAACAGATACAAAACAATGCAAGGCTTTCAGGTGCGTAGAAAGGCTGGTTGGGATACTCACGGACTGCCAGTAGAACTAGGAGTAGAAAAAGAACTGGGCATTACGAAGAAGGATATAGACAACAAAGCGTCTGAAAAATATATTTCAACAGAAGAGTATAACCATAAATGTCGTGAAAATGTAATGAAGTTTACAGCCGAATGGCGTGAACTTACAGAGGAAATGGGATACTTTGTAGACCTTGATAACCCTTACATTACCTACGATAACAAATATATAGAAACACTTTGGTGGCTTTTGAAACAGCTCTACAATAAAGGATTGCTCTATAAAGGCTACACTATTCAGCCCTATTCACCAGGAGCAGGTACAGGACTTTCGAGCCACGAGCTGAATCAACCCGGTTGTTATCGCGACGTAAAAGATACAACTGCCACAGTGCAATTTGCTATTTTGGAAAACGATTGGAATGCTCTCTGTAAAAAACAGGGTATTAAAACCAATTCGTGGGGAACACCATCGTTTATTGCATGGACAACTACGCCTTGGACATTGCCATCTAATGTGGCACTCTGTGTAGGTCCGAAAATTGAATATTTGGTAGTTGAAACTTACAATCCATATACAGCCAATAAGGCAACAGTGGTAGTGGCATCTACCAGACTATCTGCTTACTTTAAGCCAGAAGGCGAAGTGAAAGAGGGAGAAATGCCTGCTTATAAACCCACCGATAAGGTGTTGCCTTACCGTGTAGTGGGAAAAGTAATGGGAACCGACCTCGAAGGTGTTCACTACAAACAGCTTATGAAATGGGTTAAACCCGTTGAACGCATAGGAGAACTTGCCCCCGCATTCGTAAACAACTATGCTGAGGTGCATAAAGATAAAGTATTCCAAAGCGAAGACGGCAGAGATACATTCGTAGAAATGGAAAGCGAAGCCTTCAGAATTATACTTGGCGACTACGTTACTACCGAAGATGGTACTGGTATCGTACATATTGCACCTACTTTCGGTGCCGATGACGCCAAAGTAGCGAAGGATGCGAATATTCCAGCACTCTATCTTATCTCGAAAAAAGGCGAAACACGTCCTATGGTAGACATGCAAGGAAAGTATTATACCATTGAAGAGCTAGACAAAAACTTCGTTTCGGCTTGCGTAAATATAGATGCTTACGGCAAACACGCAGGCGATTACGTGAAGAATGCCTACGACCCACGTTTCAACACTAATGGCGTGTGGGATAAAAAAGGTTCAGAAAAAGCAGAAGACCTTAACATTGTGCTTTGTATGGAGATGAAAATGGCGGGCGAAGCCTTCAATATTCAAAAGCATACCCACAACTATCCACACTGCTGGCGTACAGATAAGCCAATTCTTTACTATCCGCTTGATAGCTGGTTCATAAAAGATACGGCTGCAAAAGCACGAATGGTGGAACTTAATAAAACCATTAATTGGCAACCAGAGTCTACTGGTACCGGACGTTTCGGCAACTGGTTGGAAAATCTTAACGATTGGAACTTGAGTCGCTCGCGCTTCTGGGGAACACCATTGCCTATTTGGCGCGACGATAAACGCAACGAAAAGTGTATCGGATCAGTAGAAGAACTGTACAAAGAGATAGAAAATGCAGTTGCTGCAGGCGTTATGAAGAGCAATCCACTGAAAGAACGTGGCTTCATAGTGGGCGATTATAGTAAAGAAAACTACGATCGTATAGATTTGCACCGCCCATACGTAGACGAAATTGTGCTTGCTAACGAGGCAGGAGAGCCAATGAAACGCGAAGACGACCTAATAGACGTATGGTTTGATAGTGGTTCTATGCCTTACGCACAGCTCCATTATCCATTCGAAGGCGAAATAAACAAAGATGGTTTGGCTAAAACAGGACTATCAGAAAGCGAGTATCGCACACAATTGGTACACTCTACATATAGCGGAATACCCGTTCCACCAGCATTCTATCCAGCCGATTTCATTAACGAAGGCGTAGACCAAACACGTGGTTGGTTCTTTACACTGCACGCAATAGCCACAATGGTATTCGATTCGGTGGCATTTAAGAATGTAATATCAACAGGTCTTGTGCTCGATGCTAAGGGTAATAAGATGAGTAAGCACGTGGGTAACGTTACAAATCCATTCGAAATGATGGAGAAATATGGCGCCGACCCAGTACGTTTCTATATGATGACCAACAGCGAACCATGGGATAACCTTAAGTTCGACCCCGAAGGAGTAGACGAATGTCGTCGCAAATTCTTCGGCACATTATATAATACGTATAGCTTCTTCGCTCTTTATGCCAACGTAGACAACTATAATGCACCAACAGAAGGCACATTATCGGTATTGTCTGACGATGCAACTGAGATAGACCGCTGGATTATTTCGAAACTTAATTCGCTTATAAAGAAAGTAACAACAGAACTTCAGAACTTCGACCCAACACGTGCTGGACGCTTAATAGACAGTTTTGTGAACGACGATTTAAGTAACTGGTATGTGCGATTGAACCGTAAACGTTTCTGGGGAAAAGAAATGAGCGGCAACAAACGTAGTGCTTACGATGCTCTATACACTTGCCTTATGACAGTGGCAAAGCTACTTGCACCATTTGCTCCTTTCTATTCCGACCAGTTATATCACGACCTTGGTGGAAAGAAAGAGAGTGTACATCTCGATAAATGGCCAGTTGCTGACGAAGCAAATATAGACAACGATCTTGAGGCACGTATGGATATGGCACAGCGCATTACTTCTATGGTTTTGGCTTTGCGACGCAAAGTAAACATAAAAGTGCGCCAACCGTTAGCCCAAATTATGATTCCAGCCATAGACAACACACAACGTCAGCACATAACAGCTATGGCAGACCTTATAAAACACGAGGTTAATGTGAAAGAACTTAACTTTGTAGAAGGTCAGGGAATACTTGTGAAGAAAGTGAAATGCAACTTCCGAGTAATGGGAAAGAAGTATGGCAAACTTATGAAAGACGTTGCTGCAAAGATGAATAGTCTAAATCAGGACGAGATAGCACGGTTTGAACAGAGTGGAAACTATACTTTCGACTTGCAAGGAACACCTATCAGCGTAGACGTAGCCGATGTAGAAATAATCTCAGAAGATATGCCAGGCTGGTTGGTAAGCAACGAAGGCAACCTAACAGTAGCACTTGAGGTAGACCTTACCGACGAATTGAAACGAGAAGGAATGGCACGCGAACTTATCAATCGTATTCAAAATCTACGTAAGGAAACAGGTTTCGAAATTACAGACCGTATCATTGTTACCGTATCGCCTAACGAAGAAGCTGCTGCTGCTATCCATTCTTTTGGCGAATTTATAAAGAATCAGGTGTTAGCAAATAGCATTTTGGTAGCCGAAAACAATGGAACAGAAGTAGAATTCGACGACTTTAAACTCAACATACTTGTACAAAAAGCGTAAAAAAGGATTACTGCACGTGGTGGCTGGACGCTCTTCCATCATGCGCAGTACACCTTATTATATATAGAGAACTATAAAACTCCAAGTAAGACACTATTAAACTAAGAACTATGGAAGGAAAGAAGCGTTACAGCGATGAGGAACTCGAGGAGTTTCGCGCTATTATTAACCAACGATTAGAGGTGGTAAAGTCGGACTACGAAGAGACAATGAAGGTCTTGATGAATAAAAACACCAACGATGTAAACGACACTTCGCCCACATATAAGGCGTTAGAAGAAGGAAGTACCAACCAAACCAAAGAAGAATTGGTACAGATGGCACAACGACAAAAGAAGTTTATACAAGGCTTACAAGCAGCTTTGGTGCGCATAGACAACAAAACATACGGTATAGACCGCATTACGGGAGAACTAATTCCTAAAGAACGTCTCCGAATAGTGCCACATGCAACGCTCAGCGTGGCATCGAAGCAAGCCAATAAAGACCATTAAAGGTTCAGATGAGTAATAAAAAGAAATGCACAATAGCAGTAGCAACCATTGTATTGCTACTGTTAATTGACCAAATTATAAAGATATGGGTGAAGCTAAATATGAATATTGGCGAAGAAATTGTCATATTCAATTGGTTTCGCATATCGTTTATAGAAAACCGTGGAATGGCTTTCGGAATGGAAATAGGAAGTAAACTCTTCCTAAGTCTGTTCCGAATAGTTGCCGTAGGAGTTTTAACATGGTATATCTATAAGCGTATTAAAGAAGGAGCACGTATAGGTTACATCATAGTACTTAGTATGATATATGCTGGTGCGGCTGGAAACATTTTGGATTCGCTCTTTTATGGCGAAATATTTACCGCATCACACCCCTATTATACCAACTTTCCAACAGCACATTTAGTGGCGTGGGGCGAAGGCTATGCGTCTGTTTTAATGGGCAATGTGGTGGATATGTTTTCGTTTCCACTATTTCACGGCACCTTTCCAGAATGGCTTCCAATATGGGGCGGAGAAGATTTTACTTTCTTTTCTGCTATCTTTAATTTTGCCGATGCATGTATATCGGTGGGCGTAGTTGTGCTTTTTCTTTTCTATCGTAACGACTTTAATAGCACAAATACTACACCGTCAGCAACAAAAACAACAGAGAATATTGCTGAAAACACTGTAAATGCACAAAAACCCAACGAAGAATAAACAACAATAATGTATACACAGAAACACAACAAATTGCTATATGCGTGGGCAAAAATATGTATTTTGCTTGCGTTTGTGTTGGTTTCGTGTAAACCTACCGTACCTTCCACTTATATTCAGCCTGGAGAAATGGAAGATTTGTTGTACGATTACCACATAGCAATGTCTGTGGCAGCAGTAAAAAATGCTACTCCAGAACAACAAGAGGCATACAAACTGGCTGTGTTTAAACGCTATGGAATAGACGAAACTGAGTTTGAAAATTCGTTGAAATACTATTTGCGACATACCGAACGACTAAAGAAGATATACGAAAATATAGACGAACGACTGAAAAAGGAGGCACAAGCACAAGGCGTATCGGCATCCGACTTCAATCAGTATGGCGATGCATCGCTCAAAGGCGATACTACAAATGTGTGGAATAGGGCAAAAGCGGTGATACTAACACCACAATCGCCTTACAACTACCATTATTTTGAAGTGAAAACAGATACTACTTTCCATAAAGGCGACCAGCTAACGCTCGAATTCGACCCTCTTTTCATAGTGCAAGATGGTACGCGAGAGGGTGTAGCTGTGTTCACTGTAACCTTTGGAAACGATAGTATAGCAACCGAAACTGCACGCTTCTTTAGCGAAGGACACCAGTCTGTTCCTATCCAAGACACTGCTCATTCTGGTATAAAACGGGTGCGTGGCTACTTCTATATGCCACAACCACACGACAATTCCACTACATTCCGTCTCTTAGCCATCACCAATATCAAGCTAATTCGTATGCACGAGCAGAAGCAAACTACTGTTGCGCCTGCCGATTCTACCAATAATACTTACCCAATACGTAATGTTGGAGGCGAACCAGTGCAGAAAAAACAAGGCGAAAAAATATCAGATGCCAATCTACAGATGGTTGCCGACGATAATGCTGTGCAGGAAGCAATGCGCAAAAGAGGCATTCCAAAGCCAGCAACACGATGAGACGAATAGCCGTTAATACAGCAATTTACAACAACAAATATATAGAACCTGCTGTAATAGAACTGGTTGGCGATAGGGTAGAGCACTTCTTCCAACTTAAAGAAGAAATTTCTATGACAGAATGGATAGGAGGAGAAGTAGTTTTACAAGTGCATTGCGGAGAGCTCAGAGCCTATAAAGATGGGCAGATGCTTAGCGAAAGTCAGTCGCTTTAGAGCATTTAGGTTTTGGAGCGGCACTATGAGGAGAATATTTATAGAGAGAATAGTGTTCCCATAGATACTATCTTCTATAGAAGCTAAAAGATTCTCCTGGTGTCCTTAGAGCCTTTAAACGAAACAAAAGAACATTAAAAACAATATAAAGCAAATGCAATTATTCGTTAGTTTATTGCTTGCAACACTCTCATTTGCCTCTCCTGTACACATACATGTACAGCTTGCGGGCAACTTTGGAGAGCCTCGTCCCAACCATTTTCATGGTGGAATAGATATAAAAACCGAACGTGGAGTAAACTTTGGAGTCTATTCCATTGCCAATGGATACGTTTCTCGTGCCATAGTAGGTGAGTATGGTTTTGGACGCGCACTGGTAATAGCACACCCTAATGGCTATTCCAGTTTTTATGTACACCTTAATCGTTTTGCACCACAGATACAAGCTGCTGTAGAACGATGGCAATACACACACCATAGCTATAATGGCGATATTCATTTTCAGCCTGGCGAAATACCAGTAGGTAAGGGACAGTTTGTTGCTCTTAGTGGAAATACAGGAGCATCGCAAGGTCCGCATCTCCATTTAGAGATGCACCAAACAGCCACTGGAAACCTTATGGACCCAATGAACTGGCTTTCTCATATAGTACCAGATACCGAAGCACCCACCGCCTACTCGTTTAAAAGCTATCCACAGGCAGGTCAGGGTGTTTTTCAAAATACACAAGAAAGTAGAATTTACTCCTTTGGTAATACCCGATACCGTGCTTGGGGCAAAGTAGGATTCGGCACATGGGCTTACGACCACATGGATAGCGTGTACAACAACTATGGTGTACGCCACACCGAACTATATTGCGATGGTAAGCTAATCTACAAAAGCGATGTAAACAACATACCACAACAATGCAACAGAATGATTAATGTGTGGGGCGATTACGAGCATTTCGCCAGTCATCGCATCTGGTATCTTAAGTCGTTTCGTGAGCCTGGCAACCGTCTTCCCTTCATAACGACTAATGCTACAGGGGGTATTGTAAATTTCAATCAGCCTCGCGAGTACCATTTACAATATGTTTTCAGCGACTATTATGGCAATAAAACCGTGAAAGACATATATGTTCAGGGCACACCACAAGCCATTCCGCCTGCACAACCCATTGGTGGTGCTAACGCTTTGCTGGTAAATCGCAACAACAATGTGGCTTTCGCAGCAGCTCTGTTACAGGTAAAAGGTTCGCTATTGGCACGCAACTGTTTGCTACAACCACAGCAAACAACTCTTGCAAATGCCCTTTCGGCAGGCTATCGCTTTGCTCCTTTGTCGCTTCCTCTACTTGCTTACACTCCTTTAAAGATAAAAATAACCGCACCAATAGGCAATACTTCTAAACTATATATGGCTGCCATAGCACGTGGAAGTGGTGCTGGCGCTCCACCAATGTACTGTGGGGGAAGCTATAAAGATGGTTGGCTACAAGGAAACATACGCGATTTGGGACTGGTATACTATGTTGCACACGACAACACACCGCCAACCATTAGACAAACATCGGGTAATCTGGCATCATTAACGTTCCATTTGTCTGATACAGGTACTGGCGTAAAGAGCTACGAAGCCTATATCGACAACAAATTTGTGTTGTTTGAACAAGGTAAAGACCGGTCTAACATTTTCTGCGACCTACGCAAAACGCCTATCCCGGCTACGAAAACGCAACACACATTGCGCATTGTTGCAACCGATAGACGCCAAAATGTGGCTACCTATACCACAAAAATAACCTATTAAATTCCAATATATATAATGTGAAACTCTAATTTTTTAAACCTATATGATTATGAAAAAACTAATTTTAGGCGTACTTGCGCTCTGCTCTTACCTTTCTGCAGAGGCTTGTACCAACTTTATTGCAACGCGAGGAGCAACTACCGATGGCTCGGTTTTCGTTACTTACAGTGCCGACGACTATGGTATGTTTGCCAGTCTTTGCCACTATCCTGCAGGAAAACACCCAAAAGGAGCAAAGAGAGAAATAGTTGATTATGACTCTGGAGAACGTCATGGCTTCATAGACGAGGCTCCAGAAACCTATAATGTAATAGGAAACATCAACGAATACCAGGTAAGTATTGGCGAAACAACCTACGGCGGACGTAAAGAAATGGTAGATAATACGGGTATTATAGACTATGGTTCGCTTATGTATCTGGGTTTACAACGCTCTAAAACTGCTCGCGAAGCCATTAAAGTAATGACCGATTTGGTTGAAAAATATGGCTATCAGTCAAGTGGAGAAAGCTTTACTATTGCCGATCCGAACGAAGTTTGGATTCTCGAAATGATGGGTTGCGGTGGCGATAAAAAGCAAAAAGTGGTATGGGTTGCCGTTCGTATACCCGATGGAATGATATCTGGACACGCTAATCAGGCACGTATCGGACAGTTCTCTACCTATAATACCGATGTAATAACATCTAAAAATTGCATTAAATTCGCTCGCGAGAAGGGCTGGTTTAATGGAAAAGACAAAGACTTTAATTGGAAAATGGTTTATGCAGCACCCGATTTCGGTGGTCGTCGCTACTGCGATGCACGTGTGTGGAGCTTCTTTAACCACTTTAAAGATATGTCTGAATACTTGCCTTGGGCACTTGGTAAAGATAAAAATGCTAAAGATATGCCTCTTTGGATAGCTCCAGACCGTAAGCTAAGCCTTGCCGATATGGAGATGAGTATGCGCGACCACTACGAAGGAACTGCCTTAAGCACACTTAACGACTGCGGTCAGGGCGATTGGGAAATGCCTTATCGTCCCACACCACTTACGTTCGACTACAACGGAAAGAAGTATTTTACAGAGCGTCCTGCATCTACTCAGCAGAGTGCATTCTCATACGTGTGCCAATTACGCTCTTGGTTGCCTCGCGAAATAGGCGGTATCATCTGGTTTGCTAACGACGATGGCAACATGGCAGCATACGTTCCAATATACTGTAGTAACGTTGATCGTGCCGAATGCTTTAATACTCCAGGAGCAGATGCTGTTACTTTCTCCGACAAAAACGCTTTTTGGGTATGCAATTGGGTAGCAAATATGGTTTATCCACGCTACTCTCAGATGTTCCCAGCACTGAAAGCTGTTCGCGAAAAGTTGGAAAAGGGCTATGCTGCTAACCAAAATGCAGTGGAAACAAAGGCACAAGAACTCTATAAAACCGATAAGGATGCGGCTGTTAAGTATCTAAACGACTACTCAATAGCTAAGAGTAACGAAATGCTTAACGAGTGGAAACAACTTGCAACTTACCTTATTGTGAAGTTTAATGATATGGCGGTGAAACCAGAAAAGGACGGTAAGTTCGAACGTACTGCCACTGGTTGGGGTGCACGTCCAGCTCGTCCGGGTATGAGCGAGGCTGCTAAGAAGGCTATTATAGAGCAAACTGGCGATAAGTTTGAGGTTCCAGCAGAATAAAATAATATTTTTTTATTTACAAAGAGAGCAGTTCCAAAGTAGCATTTGGACTGCTCTTTTTTGTCTCTTTTGGGGGTATCATTTCATGAAACCCTTGCATTTGTTTAATTGTACACGCATTTCTGTCCCCCATTTTGTGGGTGTTTACGAATATGCGGGCACGATGAATCTGCCCCTATGGCTGCTTGTGGGCTGCTAATAACGCTGCTAACAAATTGGAATAATGTGGCGAATATTTTGTGAGATATTCACATTCAACTACGAAATGCGTTGCTACCGATTTACAACAACGTAGCATTCAAAAAACAAAAACCATACTTTTGCAACGCAAAAACCCCCTTTTTGCACGCCAAAAACCATACTTTTACACGGTAAAAACTATACTTTTGTATGACGATTATGTAACATACAGATAAAGAACAGGTTACAAACATTCTGTGAAATATCCACATTCGCCCACGAAACACTCCACGAACACCCACAAAAACACCCCACGAACATTCCGCCAGGCGTAGGGGCCGATTCATCGTGCCCGTATCCTTGCATAACCAAATACGCATTTTCTCATTATCAAATCCGTGTATTCGTTTCATCGCAAACACATTTCCACATTATCAAATACGCATATTAGTTTCATCGCAAACACATTTCTGTTCGTCATTTTGTGGATATATACGGATATGCGGGCACGATAAATCGGCCCCTACGGCTGCTAACGGTCTGCCAATAATGTGGCGAACACACCACGAAACACCCTACTAACACTCCGCCAGGCGTAGGGGCCGATTCATCGTGCCCGTATCCTTGCATAACCAAATACGCATTTTCTCATTATCAAATCCATATATTCATTTCACCGCACACGCATATCCGTTCGT
>FLSC01036443.1_pt1 | contig 15845 bp, 10 predicted proteins | sample 1550561 | NCBI WGS metagenome assembly FLSC01 (sample SAMEA4031775, study PRJEB14383) | metagenome | biome: human; feature: oral; material: saliva | place: Philippines | collected 2014 | reverse complement strand
TAAGCCGTCTGTTCAAGAGCGGTCGAAAAAAGAGAAGAATTTTCCATGTTAATAATGAATATGAGTAAATAAAAAAACGGGCGTTATTCTACCTGAAAAAAGGACTTTAATGGGCAAATTTACAATCAATTTACCTTTAATTTATCGCCTTTCTGCTTGAAATTGAGTAAAATCTAAAGTTTTGAAAGATGATGATAGCTGAGAATAAATTTATGCAAAAATCAACGCCGAATATTGGCTTTGTAAGTTTAGGGTGTCCTAAAAATTTAGTGGATTCCGAACGTATTCTGACTGAATTACGTACTGACGGGTATAACATTGTGCCAAGTTATGAAAATGTGGACTTGGTCATTGTGAATACTTGCGGCTTTATTGATAGTGCCGTGCAGGAATCCCTAGAAGCCATTGGAGAGGCGTTGGAAGAAAATGGACGCGTGATTGTGACAGGCTGTTTAGGGGCGAAAGAAGATCAAATTCGCCAAGTTCACCCGAAAGTATTGGAAGTGAGCGGTCCGCACAGTTATGAAACAGTCATGGCACAAGTACACAAGTACGTTCCTAAACCAGAGCATAATCCATACACCAGCCTTGTACCAAAACAAGGGGTGAAATTAACACCAAAACACTATGCTTATTTGAAAATCTCAGAAGGTTGTGATCATCGTTGTACATTCTGTATAATCCCTTCATTACGTGGGGATTTAGAAAGCCGTTCTATCACTCAAGTATTGGATGAAGCAAAACGTCTTGCTGATGCAGGTGTGAAGGAATTGTTGGTTGTTTCACAAGATACCTCTGCTTATGCGATGGATACACAACGCAAAGAAGGTGGCGTGAAAACCGCTTTCTGGAATGGCATGCCAATTAAAAATGACTTAATGACCTTGTGTAAACAGCTTGGTAAATTAGGTATTTGGGTGCGTTTACATTACGTTTATCCTTATCCGCACGTGGATGATTTAATTCCATTAATGGCGGAAGGTTTATTGTTGCCTTATTTGGATATTCCATTGCAACACGCGAGTCCAAAAATTTTAAAAGCGATGAAAAGACCAGGAAAAATTGACCGCACTTTAGAGCGTATCAAGCAATGGCGTGAGATTTGTCCTGATTTAACCTTGCGTTCAACTTTCATTGTAGGTTTCCCAGGTGAAACAGAAGAAGATTTCCAAATGTTATTGGATTTCTTAAAAGAAGCACAACTTGATCGCGTGGGCTGTTTCAAATTTAGCCCAGTAGAAGGCGCACCTGCAACTGAAATGGCTGACCAAGTGCCTGAAGATGTAAAAGAAGAACGTTTCCACCGCTTTATGCAGTTACAACAAGAAATTTCGGCTGAACGATTAAAACAAAAAATTGGCCAAACGCTTGATGTAATTGTGGATGAAATTGATGACGAAGGTATTATCGGCCGTACAAAAGCCGATGCACCCGAAGTTGATGGCTTAGTTTATATTGAAAATCTAAGTGGCACGCCTGTGAAAGTGGGCGAATTTATTAAAGTAACCATTACCCATTCAGATGAATACGATCTGTGGGGAACCTGTTAATTATTAATCTTATTTATTTTTTACCAAAGGAATTAAAAAATGGCAGAAACACAAAAACAACCAAGTGTTATCCGTTTTGAACAAGAAGTTGCGGCAAAAAATTATGAAGCAGCTTGCGTAGAATTGCTCGATATTTTAAGCAAAGTTGATACTAATTTTGGTGGCGTTGAAGGCATTGAAATTGATTATCCTAGCCAATTAAATGATGAATTAGTACAAGATAAAATTAAGCATTTTTGTACCCGTGTAGCGGTAGCAATGAGCGAGCTATTTTCTGATCCTAAATTAGATATTTCTGAAGGCGGGGCACAACGTTTCTTTACCTTACAACGTTGGATTAATATGATTTTTGCATCATCACCTTTTGTGAATGCTGATCATGTGTTGCAAACTTATAACCGCAATCCAGATAAAACTAATTTATCTGATTTCCATTTAGATAATGCAAGATCATCATTAATTAAATTCTGTATTTTGTACTTGCCGGAATCAAATATAAACGTGAATCTGGATGCTTTATGGAATTTAGATCCAGAATTATGTGCATCGCTTTGTTTTGCATTGCAATCACCCCGTTTTATTGCGACAGATCAAGCATTCTCTAAACGTGGCACTATTTTACAATGGTTCCCTGAAAAATTAGCGGCAATTGAAAACTTAAATAATGTACCGAGTGCAATTTCACACGATGTGTATATGCATTGCAGCTACGATATTGCTGAAAATAAACATTGGGTGAAAAAAGCATTAAACCAAGTCATCCGTCGTCATTTATTGCAAGGTGGATGGACAGATCGCGATGTCACTAAATTAGGTGAACATAATGGTAAACCTGTAATGGTGGTGTTATTGGAGCATTTCCATTCATCCCATTCAATTTACCGTACGCATTCCACTTCAATGATAGCTGCGCGTGAACGTTTCTATTTAATTGGTGTAGGTAATGATGCTGTAGATGAAGCAGGTAAAGCTGTATTTGATGAATTCCATGTATTAGAAGGCAGTAATGTTGTCTCCAAATTAGATCATTTAAAAGCGATTTGTGAGAAAAATGGTGCAGCCGTTCTTTATATGCCAAGTATTGGGATGGATTTAACCACTATTTTTGCAAGTAACACGCGTCTTGCACCGGTTCAAGTGATTGCTTTAGGCCACCCTGCTACGACACATTCTGATTTTATTGAATATGTGATTGTAGAAGATGATTATGTTGGTTCTGAAAAATGCTTCAGTGAGCAATTATTGCGTTTACCAAAAGATGCTCTTCCTTATGTGCCTTCGGCGCTTGCACCGCAACACGTAGAGTATCGTTTACGTGAAAATCCTGAAGTGGTGAATATTGGTATTGCTTCTACTACAATGAAGCTTAACCCATATTTCTTGGCGGCATTAAAGGCTATTCGTGATCGTGCTAATGTTAAGGTTCATTTCCACTTTGCTTTAGGTCAATCCAGTGGTGTAACCCATCCTTATGTTGAGCGTTTTATTAAATCTTATTTAGGCAATGATGCGACAGCTCATCCACACGCGCCTTATGATCAATATCTTCGTATTTTGCATAACTGCGATATGATGGTAAACCCATTCCCATTCGGTAACACGAATGGCATTATTGATATGGTGACATTAGGTTTAGTGGGTATATGTAAAACGGGTTCAGAAGTCCATGAACATATTGATGAAGGGTTATTCAAACGTTTAGGTTTACCGGAATGGTTAATTGCGAATACGGTAGATGAATATGTTGAACGTGCAGTTCGTTTAGCAGAAAATCATCAAGAACGTTTAGCACTTCGCCGTCATATCATTGAGAATAATGGCCTCCAAACCTTATTTACAGGCGATCCAAGCCCAATGGGTAAAGTATTACTTGAAAAATTTGAGGAATGGAAAGCGGCAAATTTAGCTGAAAAGCCAAAGAAAAAAGCAACTAAATCCGCAACGACAAAAGAGAAGACCACCAAGTCTACCACAACAAAGAAAAGTGCGGTTAAATCTGAAGGTAAATCTGAGCCGAAAAAAACGGTAAAGAAAACCACGAAAAAAGCAGATAAATAATCAATAAATCCCCGAAAGGGGATTTTTTATTGAGAAAAATTAAACAAAGCCTCATTTTTTCTAAAAAAGCTTGATTTTGTAGCGTAAAGCCTGTAATTAATAGACCGATTCAACACAACATAAAATAAGGAAAAATTCATGAAAAACGTCGGTTTTATCGGTTGGCGCGGAATGGTCGGTTCCGTATTAATGGATCGTATGGTGCAAGAGCAAGATTTTGCCAATATTAATCCAGTTTTCTTCACCACTTCTCAAGCAGGTCAAAAAGCCCCTGTATTTGCAGGAAAAGAGGCGGGTGAACTTAAAAATGCATTCGACATTGAAGAACTTAAAAAATTAGACATTATCGTGACCTGCCAAGGTGGCGACTATACCAATGAAGTCTATCCAAAATTAAAAGCAACAGGTTGGGACGGATATTGGGTTGATGCAGCTTCTGCACTACGTATGAAAGATGATGCAATTATCGTGCTTGATCCTGTAAACCAACACGTGATTTCTGAAGGTTTGAAAAAAGGCATTAAAACTTTCGTGGGTGGTAACTGTACCGTGAGCTTAATGCTTATGGCTATCGGTGGTTTATTTGAGAAAGATTTAGTGGAATGGGTATCTGTTGCAACTTACCAAGCGGCTTCAGGTGCAGGCGCAAAAAATATGCGTGAATTGCTTTCACAAATGGGTTTATTAGAACAAGCGGTTTCAAGTGAATTAAAAGACCCTGCTTCGTCAATTTTAGATATTGAACGTAAAGTGACTGCAGAAATGCGTTCTGATAGTTTCCCAACGGATAACTTCGGTGCGGCATTAGGTGGTAGCTTAATCCCTTGGATTGACAAACTTCTCCCAGAAACAGGACAAACTAAAGAAGAATGGAAAGGCTATGCAGAAACCAACAAAATCTTAGGTTTAAGCGACAATCCAATTCCTGTTGATGGTTTATGTGTGCGTATCGGTGCATTACGCTGCCACAGCCAAGCGTTCACCATCAAACTGAAAAAAGACTTACCATTAGAAGAAATTGAACAAATTTTAGCGTCTCACAACGAATGGGTGAAAGTGATTCCAAATGACAAAGAAACCACATTACGTGAATTAACCCCAGCTAAAGTAACAGGTACATTAAGCGTACCGGTTGGCCGTTTACGTAAATTGGCAATGGGTCCAGAATACTTAGCGGCATTCACTGTAGGTGACCAATTATTATGGGGTGCTGCAGAGCCAGTTCGCCGTATCTTAAAACAATTGGTGGCATAAGTTTACTTTCACTACAAAGGGCGTATTTACTACGCCCTTTTCATTACTACAAAAGATAATATGTTACGATCTATCTTTGTTTTTATTACAATTTCTTTAATGACATTTCTTTTGCAATATTGGTTTGTCTCACGCCTTGGTTATCCTGAAACCTTTGCAACAACATGCCAAAATTACACGGGTGAATTCTTATCTGAGGCACATTGTGAATATACGTTTAATATATTATTTACAACAATAACTGTTGCGTTTTTAGCATTGTTTCCTTTTATTATTTCTCAGAAATTATCTTACTTTATTATCGGTTGTTTGTGGCTTGGGCTTTTATGGCTATTGGGTTCAGTTTTTATCACCTTTGATAGTACTGATTTAGGAAATACACTTGAGCTTTCAAGCTTATTTCACTATGCTTGGATCGAATTAAAAATACCTTATATCGTCATATCTGTTATTACTATCCCTACACTATTTTTTGTTAAAAAATTATGATCAGAGAACCTCATTTTCATCAATTTGCCCTTGCAGAGTTATTGCCTTTTTTTGAGCAATTTCCGACGCAATATCTTTCTGGTGAACGAAATATCAAATTGGCTTATCGTCATTTGGTTCAGCCTGAAAGCGCGGTCAGAAAATTGATGATTTTGGTGAATGGTCGAGCAGAAAATATGCTGAAATGGACTGAGTTGGCTTATGATTTTTACCAACAAGGTTATGATGTTTTGCTTTTTGATCATCGAGGACAAGGCTATTCACAGCGTATTATTCCTCAAAAAGGGCATTTAGATGAGTTTCGTTTTTATACCGATGATATGGCAAAAATCATTGAAAAAACGACCGCACTTTATGCTTATCAAGCCCAATATATTCTCGCGCACTCCCTCGGTGCGTTGATTTCCACCTATTATCTGGCCAATTACGATCACCATATTAAAAAGGCCGTGCTTTCTTCGCCTTTCTTTGGCGTTCCCATGAAACATCCATTACGAGATGAACTCATCATTGCAACGATGATGGCATTTGGTCAAGGTCATCGCTATGTTTTTGGTAAAGGACATTACAAACCGGCAGATTTAAACCTTAATGAACTTAGCCATAGCAAAACTCGAATGAAATGGATGAACCGAGTTAATCGAAAACGTGCTGCTATTCACTTAGGCGGCCCGACATTCCGTTGGGTACATTTGTGTTTAAATGCAATCAAAGCGCTCCCTAAAATCATTCCAAGAGTGGAAACACCTGTGCTTATCCTACAAGCGGAAAAGGAAAAAATTGTGGATAACAAAAATCTTGAAAAATTGACCGCACTTTTTCCGCATGCAGAATCCATGCTTGTACCTCAAGCAAAACATGAAATCCTTTTTGAAAAAGATAACGTGAGAAAAGCCGTGCTTGAACGCGTGAATCAATTTCTTCATTCTTAAAGTTGTTTTTTAATCTGCATCAAGTTTTCATCAAATTTTATTAAAAACATCGCTTAAATCTTTACTCGTACTAAATAAGTGGTATCTTTATATCCGCTTATTTAATCGATTGCGTCACGATCGTTATCCGTGATGAATTATTTTTTGTTCATTTATCTAGGAGTTATCCTATGGAAAGTAAGATTCCAGCAGTAGAAGTCAAACTTGGCTTTAAATGGCAGGGGCTGCTGATAGCCGTCATCGTTGGTTTAGGGATTTGGTTGATCCCAACACCAGAAGGTTTATCCGCAAAAGCATGGGGAATGCTAGCGCTATTTGTAGCAACCATTGTGGCTATTATCGCGAAAGCCATGCCTATGGGTGCTGCAACCTTGGTGGCATTGGTGATCAGCGGATTAACTGGTCTTACGCCTATTTCACCAAAACAAGGTGATGTTGGTATGTTATCCGGCTTTGCTAATGGCACAATTTGGTTGATTGCTATTGCCATGTTTTTATCTCGAGCGGTGATTAAAACCGGTTTAGGTAAACGTATCGCGCTGTACTTCGTTGGTCGTTTTGGTAAAAAAATGATGGGCGTGGCTTATGGTATGGCGTTGGCTGATGTTGTTATTGGTCCAGGGATTCCTTCGGCTTCTGCGCGTGGGGGCGGTATTATGTACCCAATTATGCAATCTATTGCTGATGCGTATGAGTCCAAACCAGGTCCAACCGCTCGTCGTGCAGGTGCATTCTTAGCGATTGCGGTCTCTCAAATCGATACCATTATTTGTACCATGTTCTTAACCGCCATGGCGGGTAACCCGTTAATTGCAGAACTTGCGAAAAGCCAAGGTGTAGAAATCACTTGGATGACATGGTTCTTAGGGGCAATCGTACCAGGTATTGTGAGCTTAATCGTCTTACCTTATTTCGTGTATTTAATTTATCCGCCAGAATTAAAAGATACGCCTAAAATGGCAGAAATGGCGCGTGAAGAATTAAAAAGCATGGGCCCAATGAGTAAAGCAGAATGGATTCTTGCCCTAGACTTTATCCTTCTTTTATTCCTTTGGACGGTGGGTGATTTAGTCTTCCATATCCCTGCAACAATTTCAGCGTTTATCGGTTTAGTGATTTTATTATTAACTAACATTATGAGCTGGAAAAATATCGTGGCAGAAACCACCGCATGGGATACGATGTTCTGGTTTGCGGTATTGGTGATGATGGCAAATGCACTCAATAAATACGGTGCAATCACTTGGATCTCAACCCACATTTCCTCATCTGTGGGCGGTTTCAGCTGGCCAGTTGCCTTTACTATTTTAGTGTTGGTGTATTTCTATACCCGCTATTTCTTTGCTTCAGCCATGGCGCATATTTCCGCAATGTATCTCGCTTTCGTAGCAGCGGCTATCGCTGTGGGTACACCACCAATCATTGCCGCAATTGGTTTAGGTTACACCTCAACATTATCCATGAGTTTAACGCAATACGCAGGTGGTCCTGGCCCCGCTTTATACGGTTCAGGTTATAACTCAACAGGTCAATGGTGGGGCGTGAGCTTTATTGTTTCCATCCTTTCATTAGTTATTTGGTTTGGTGTGGGTGGATTATGGATGAAACTACTTGGTTGGTGGTAATCCTTATTAACTCATAAAATCCCTAAAAAACGACCGCACTTTGATTTGTATCTCAAAAGTGCGGTTGTTTTTATGTGAATTCTCTATAACAAAAATCTCCATTGTCTTTTTCAGCCAATGGAGATTTTTTATTAATGTTTAAGTATTAAATGGATTATTCAAATTACCAAGTATAGCCCAGTTTAAATGCGGCATATTTTTGAGTGGTAATATCAGACCCTTTTAGCATACCCACTTGAGCACTAACTTGCCATTGATTGAATTGAGCAGCAAGTCCTGCTTCGTGGTTGAAATAACGTCCAAATTGTTGTTGCATATTGATATTATTTACTGATAATGCGCCATTCACAGCCATTTTACGCTGTGTTGCATCATTGTAGTAAGACGCTACGCTTGGTGTTAATTTCACCCCTGCTACATCAAAGGTTTTGCTTAATTCTAAACCAGCACGGTAAGTCATTAGATTTAATGCTTTGTTTTCAACTTTTGCTTCAGCGAGATGATAATTTGCTTTAGATAGACGATTGTAACGAACACCGACAGATGGTCGAACGTTAATACCCCAATCCCATTGGATGCCAGCATTTACCCCAACACTAAATAAACTGCGGTGGAACACATTGTTTTTACCATCAAAATCAATGGTGTTACGACTGCGGCCATAACCTAGGTCAAGACTCGCAAATACGCCATTGTTCCAATTACCTTTTACATAAGTGTTTAAAGCTGTTAGGCGATTTTTACCACTCACGTTTTCAGCGAATGTGTTGTTTGCACGAGAATGTGATAACACTGCACCAACTCGTACATTATCATTTACATTATTTGCCACACCGATTTGTGTCATTGTTAAGCTTTGTTTGTATGGGCGATAGAAATCAGAATGATAGTTCTGTTTCGTTGCTTCAGTATTTGCCCATACATTCGAATTGTCTTGACTTAATAAATGACGATCAAGATTACGTGCGATTTGTAACGCTACATTTACGTTAGCTGACATTTCAGATAATGCAGTATTAGAGTAACGACTCACTAATGCAGATTGAGGTTTGTTGTTTTCTAAATTTGCTTGTGTTGCTAACATTTCAGCGACTTTAGCGTTGGTACTTTCTGAATTTTTCGATTCATTTTCTGCTAAGAATTGCTCGATTTCAGATAAACTTTCATAGTTGTTTTCTAAACTCGTTAACACTTCTTTAGATGCGTTTTCTACCGCTTCTTTCGCATAAGCAATAGCTTGAGCATCACCATCATTCGTCGCTAATGCAAGTGCTTTTTCTGCATTTTCTAAACGTTGAATCGCAATATCTAACTCATTTTCAAAGCGAGTTAAATCACTTGTATTTGCAATTCTCAACACTTTAGAACAAACAGCATGGCTAACGCCTTGTGCCTCACACAACTCGCGAGCTTTATCAACATTGCCTTTTCGTGGGGCTTTACTTGCTTCTAAGCTAGTAATATCTTGACGCAATTTTGCCACTAAATTCGTTGCATTTGTTTGCGTTTTTAATAATTCAGCCGCAACATTTTTTGCTGTAGATAAACGATTGTTTTGCTGTTTCAATGTATTAATTAATTGAGTATATTGGCGATATAAATGGTTGCGTTTTGCCTTTTGATTTTGGCTTACCGCATTATATTGATCTACCACATTTTTCAATTTTGCATCTGTTTGGTTAACAGTATTTTGCAGTCTATTCACTTCAGCATTTTTAGCATCAGTTTGTCTTTTAGCTCGTTCATATTGCGCATTTAAACTGTTAAGCTCACGTTGTTTTGCCTTAATTTGACGCTGTACAGCCTCATACTCTTCTCGACTGAGCTCTTGAGTTTGTGTGCTCGCACCGTGGTTTACTTGCGCATCACGTAATGGGTTATAAAGACGATAGTCGTTATTGTTATTCGCTAAAATATAACGATAAGCACCAAGATCCACATAGCCGTTTTCTAATGTGAAACGAGCGTCCGCATTATTTTGTCCCGGATTGTTTAATTTTACTAAACTTAATGGGCTGATTTCATTTGGTTCAGCACCAGTATTTTTTAATGAAAGTTGGAATGCACCATTCGCTAAACCATTGACAACGATATGATCACCACGGCGCTCAGCTACATTCGTTAAGAAGCGGAAAGAACCAGTACCAGTTAAATTACCATTAATGGTTAATTCATTAAAATCGATGTTGCCTTTATGGTTATTCCCAATTTCATCATAGCGCTGATTTAATGTAATTAGGCTGTTTGAAAGCGCTAAATTACCCACGTTGCTGTTGCCAGTTAATGTCCATTGGCTTTCTGGTTTCAAGGTTACTTGTGTTTGTTTATCTGCGTTAATGCGACCAACCAAATGTGCTTTTCCTAATTGGAATTGACTTTGATTTTGTAAATTCACATTACCCGTTACTTTAGTCGTTGGTAATTGGTTGAATACTGACTGACTTAATACCGCATTGTTTTCACACTTAGTTTCACCTGTGTGAGTTGAACGCATACAGTTTTTCGATTCACCTTGAACAAAACCTAGTTTAATTTGACCTTGATCTTTAGCATTGAAATTACCGTTTAATTGAGAAACATCACGCCCGCTTTCAAGTTTTGCATTACCAGCGACGTTAAATTCACGTGCGGTAAATTGACGGTCAGTCCATTCATTTTCTCTTACCACTTCTTTATTTTTTAGATAATCGTAAGCGTGTGCTACAGGCACACCAGAAAGAACAACGCTGCCTTTTTCAACGTTTATGCTACCATTTAAATTTGCCCCACCATTCAGTAATAACAAGTTATTGGAATTACTTGGGTTAAAGGTTACATTTAATCCACCGTTTGGACGGCTGCTATCAGTTTCGCCTAATGTACCGCTGAATGTAGCCATGGAATGCGCCGCACTCATTTTTTTGATGGCTTCAGCTTTGTTGCTGCTTAAGAATTCCCAATCATTACTTGAGTTTTGATCAAGAGGGAAGTATTGATTTGGGTTACCGTTTGGTTTTAAGCGGAAATAATCAGTACGGTTATATCTATGTGTATTAACGTATTCATAAATACCCAATGCCGTTTCAGGTTTCTTACTCCAATTTACCCACTCTAATTCACTTTCAGCTAAATCTTTGCCGATAGTAATAGAAGCAGTCTTATTTTTGTTATGGTTGACAATTTTTGCACCATCATCTACGTTTTGAATATAGTTAAAGCTGAGTGCATTACCATTAAGATCTAAACGACCACCACGGAAACCGAAGTAGATATTATTTGGATTAACTTGTTTATCATTAGCCAGTACGACTGTACCTCGACCGCTTGCGAGCCCAACCTGATTAAAGGCTTGTTGCTGACCATTTTCTACTTTTTGGTCTAAAACAACCGTACCTTCACCTACACTAATATCACCAAGGTTTTTACCTTTACCATTCACTAATAACGTACCGGTACCTAGTTTAGATAAACGATCACCTTGTGGATTTTTCACCTGCCAGTTTACGGTTTTGTTGTCATTGACCACAACGCCAGCGCCTGTCCAAGAATCGTTGTTGTTAATCGCTCGAACCGCCATATTGTTATTAAAATAAAGCGCACCAGCACCTTGGTTAATAGTATTTTCTAATATAAGTTCGCTATTTTCTTTACCACTAAAGTGTACCGTTTTACCATTCGCAAGAGATGGTCGTTCTCTATCGTTATCAAGATATCTTTTAGCTGGGTCTGCTAATTTTAATTTTGAGCTTGAAGCACCTTCACCTTTCCAATAAGTTTCTTGAACATTGACACGGAAATCAATTTCATCATCTTTAACGGCACTCGCCATATACTGGTCTTGTGCAACAATATAATTATTGCGAGAATCGCCCTCACCATAATGTTCAACAAGGTTACCTGCTAATTCCCAACGTTTATCTTTAGTATCATAGACAAATAATGGTGAGCCACTATCACCAGGTAAACCGTAAGTAGATAAGCCATCATTAAAAAGATTGCCATCAAATTGGGTTTTTGAAGAATTAGAACTCACAGGACGCATTGGCGTACCACCAATCAAATATTGGTAATGGTATGCTACATCACTATTTTGACCATATTGGTTACGAGATTTTTGAGTACCAGAGCCTACACGCACAAAATAAGAATAACGTGATTTATCTAACAATCCATTTTGGCGAGATTCAGCAACATTAACTGGAATTGGTGCTACTTCAGTCACAAGTTTATGAAAACGAGGTGTTTGGAAGTCAAGCTGCGGGTGATTGTTTTGATCAACCACTAAGTAATTGAAGTGATGATTGTCAGGATTATTGCCATCTTCACCATATTGAGCATCTCCATAGCCTTCTGAGTTTCTAATGTGCGATACACTCGTTGCGTATTGTGGGTGAAAAAGGGTGTAGGTGCCTTTACGACGGTTTGTTACCGCAAGATCAGGCATTGGCACATTTGGTAACATGGTACCAACGTACTGCCCTTGTTTATTATAAATATTAACGTTGGACGCTCCCTGACGGAAAGCCCCTTTATTTTCAGCAAAATCACGGAAATATTGATAATCGACATCGTTACGAACGATAGAAGCTTGCGCTGAAGCACAAACAACAGAGACCGCCACAGCCGCAAGGGTTGGGCGAAGTAGTTTGATTTTATTCATGTAAAATTACCTTAAGGTTTAAAAAGTTATTTATATTTATCTTTAAAAATGTTTATTGAGAGCTTTATATGACCTTATGCCTATTTTGGCATTACACTAATTAAGTGGTCCAACCTCTATTAAACGGCAAGATTATAACATTAAATGTGGGGTTATTGTAAATACCTGATTATATTAAAAGCTTTTAATAAATTGATAGGATATTCAAATGATGTGTACTGTGAGTAAACTTGAAAGTATCAAAAAAACGACCGCACTTTGATTTGTATCTCAAAAGTGCGGTCGTTTTTATTTGTATTTTGAATTAATCATCCCAGTCGTCATCCCAATCCCGGTGTCTTCTGTGGTGGTGATGTCTTTTATGTTTTTTATGATGGCGATATTCTCTGTCATCGTAGTCTCCGCCTTTATTCACTTGACTACCGATTACGCCACCTAATGCTGCGCCGCCGAGTGTTGTGGCAATATCACCACCTAATAAACCACCGGCTACGCCACCGATTGCTGCACCTGTTGCAGTATGACGTTGTTGTCTGTCCATTTCACAAGCGGTTAAGCTTCCTGCCAATGCAACAATCACTAACCCTTTCATCAATTTAGATTTCATAAATCTACTCCTCTATTTTTGTCGGGATTGCTTGCCTAAGCACTTATGCAATCCGGCGTGTAAAAGTATTCCTTTTACGATTGCTTTGACTGTTTGGAAAATTAGTTAGTTCAAATGGCTTGTTTAATTGGTTTAAGAATGAACAATTTTTGGTATGATTGTTGAGAGATTTAATTGATGATTAAATCAGGTATCTTGCAGGAAGTGTTGTGTTATTGTAACAATAAAGTACGGTTAAAAATACGCTGATTTTTAACCGCACTTTTTGTTGATATAAGACTATAAAGAAGGGATTAAAGATTATTGCTTTTATCTAAATAAGATTTATTTTTAATAATTTTCCATCTTTACTAAAAAGCAATTCGATATAAAAATCACGTCTATTACCCAAATAACCTTCACCTTTTTTATAATGTGCAAATAGTTTATTCTCTTTTTCTAAAATTTCAAATTGGTCAGAAATTAAATCGCTTATTTCTTTCTTATCCATTCCTGAATGAAGATATTTGGAGACAATATGACTAACATCAGCACGTTGACTTGCAATATCGGTAATACGAGTTTCAAACACTTCCTTTAACATTAAGTTTAAATTTATTGCACGAGTTTTTTCAGTTGAAATTGATGGCTTAACCCCAGATTGATTCTGATGGTTACTCGCTTCGCAACCGATTGAAACAAAGGAAAGTAGAGCAAGGGATATTGTGAGTAATTTTTTCATGTTAAGTACCTTTTATCTTTCTTGGGTTTTAGTTTTCAGTATCTTCTAAAATTTGATATTCAAGGGTCAATGAATCCATTCCTTTTTTAGGCGAAATAACAATATGATAAATGTGTTTTGCTCGACCACTTCCGGAACTATGCCCAGTCAGTTTCGTTCTAATGGATCCAGTATACTCGCAAATTTCTTTCCTTGCCTCACAAGTCATACCCATTTGGGATACTGCTTTTTTGATGCTATCTGCACGATTATCACCATTTAAATGAGGATAAATCAATTTGATTAGTGCTTCTCTTTCAGGCTCATTAGGAAAATTTTTAGTAAAATATTCTTTAATTTCCCCTTGAGGCAAATTATCGTAATTAACGGTCATTTTTGGAAAACCTAAATCACAAGCTGTTAAAAGAAGCGATAACCCTAGAATAATGATGCCTTTTCGCATATTAAAATACCTTTGATTTTTACTAACTCAAGGCATTATAGCAATGTAAATTTATTTTGCATTAATTAATTATATTAAAAATTTATTATTGTTTTGTTTGTTTTTATATTTATATTTTTAAAATTTATTTTTAAACACTTATGTATAAAAAATTATTATAATTCATTTTTATTTAGGCTGTATTATTTATGAGTTATTACCACCAATATTATTATTTCTTATATCTAATAAAATAAGAGCTAGATAGTATAGAGGCTGGTTGTGTGCTATTTGAATAGCATACAAACTAAAGTATCTAGACAAAAAGTGCGGTCAGTTTTTAAAGAGTTTTGAAACTTTAATAAAGTCAATATGTCGTTATCTTAACCACATAAATTTTAATGGCTTTTTTGAGAAAAATTTGATATCCTACTGGTCTATATTTATCAATAACTTAACTCTAATCGACATAATAGATGAAAAATTTATTGCTCTCTTTTCTTTCCAGTTTATTACTTATTTCCCCTTTTGTTTTTGCCAATCCCCCTTCTACAAATACAAATGTAGAAAAACAAATTGATGCCCAACAACAAAAGCAACAAGCGGAACAAGAGGCTGCAATTTTAGCCCAGCAAACGCAATCAGCGAATGTGCGTTTAGAGGCAGAAAAAGAATCGTCCCCTAGCTTTCCACAAAATGAAGCACAATGTTTTCCCATCAATCAATTAGCACTCACAGACTATCAAGCTGAAGAATCCACTTCATCAACAACTCCTCTTAAACTTGCTCAACCTAGCCAATTTTCTTGGGCATTAAAATCAGTGTATGCTGAACGTGATTTTGCGCTACCGGCTTGTATTGGTTCAGAAGGGATTAACGTCTTACTTCGTCGAGTTCAAAATCGTTTGATTGATGCAGGTTATGTAACAACACGTGTTGTGGTTGAACCGCAAGATTTGCGTTCAGGCATGTTAGTTTTAACAGTGATACCAGGTAAAGTGGGTCGCATTCAATTACAAGACCAAAGTGCTATTCCATTCGCGACACGCGGTACGCTGTGGTTTGCTATGCCAATGTCGCAAGGAGACATGTTAAATGTACGCAATATTGAGCAAGGATTAGAAAACTTAAAACGTGTACCAAGTGCAGATGCTAATATGGAGCTTGTACCAAGTGAAAATGTAGGAGAAACCGATATAGTGATTTCCTATAAGCAGACTTTACCTTTTCATTTAACTTTAGGTGTAGATGATTCAGGTAGTAAAGCAACAGGTCGCTTACAGGGCTCAGCCACATTTTCTTGGGATAATGTGTTAACGCTGAACGATATGTTCTACATCAGTGGTACGCGTAGCTTTAAGCGTAATAGTGATGATGCAGAAGGTGATTATGGCAGTAAAAACATCACACTCTATTATTCCATTCCTTGGAAGAATTATCTCTTAACGCTTTCAGGCTCTAAATATTCTTATCATCAAACAGTCGCAGGGGCTTTTGAGTCTTACGTCTATTCAGGCGAAAGCCAACAAATGAAAGCGAATTTAAGTCG
>FLSC01483027.1_pt1 | contig 16008 bp, 9 predicted proteins | sample 1550561 | NCBI WGS metagenome assembly FLSC01 (sample SAMEA4031775, study PRJEB14383) | metagenome | biome: human; feature: oral; material: saliva | place: Philippines | collected 2014 | reverse complement strand
GACGAGGCCGGGGCTGGTTCGTGCGCCCACAGCCTCAGTACGCCAGCCCCTTCGGCTGCTCCGCCAGAACAGCGTTGCCCGGGTCGACGACCTCGAAGCCGTTGGCCTTGTAGGCCTCGTAGTCGAAGTTCTCGCACTCGTCGTACCCGATGCGGTGGTACTCGTAGAAGCCGTCCCAGGCCTCGTACCCGGACCCGAGGGAGGACTCGAGGAACGCGTCCGCCATGGCCATCGCGGTGCGCGGCGCGACGTAGAAGGCACCCATGGCGAGCAGGTTCGCGTTGTTGGCGGCGGCGCAGCGGCGCGCGGCGGGCACGGACTCGCAGACGGCGGCGTGCACGTGGGGGCACTTGGAGGCGGCGATGTGGATGCCCATGCCGGTGCCGCAGAACGCGAGGGCGCGTTCGAACTTTCCTTCGGCGATCTGCGCGCCGAGCATGAAGCCGACGCGGTGGTACATGGGTGCGGTGTCAGCGTCGGGCGTCAGGTCGGTGACGGTCCAGCCGCGCTCCTCGAGGTGTGCTTTGACGGCTTCCTTGAGGGGGTGCCCGGCGAAGTCGGCACCGACGACGACGTGTTTGTCTTTAACTGTCCACATGGGAGCGTCCTTTCAGGAGTTTGCGCAGGGAGGGGAAGGAGAAGAGGCCCTCGTTCATGCAGATGACGAGCAGGAGCACGCCACCCCAGATGAGGGGCCGGTAGAAGTTGGAGATGTTGGGGAACATGTTCAGACCCGAGGAGAGGACCTGGAGCATGAGGATGGACAGGAGGACGCCGCTCAGTCGCCCGGAGCCGCCGTTGGGGTTGACGCCGCCGAGGACGACGATGAGGACGGTGAGCAGCGTGTAGGAGGTGCCATAGTCGGCCTTCGCAGAGTTGTAATTCGCGAGCATGACGACGCCCGCCATGGCCGCCATGACGCCGGAGAGCACGTAGGTGCGGATCAGGAGGCTGTTGACCTTGAGTCCGGAGAAGCGCGCCGCGGTGTCGTTCGTGCCGAGCATGAGGATGGTGCGCCCGAAGCTGGTGCACGCGACGATAAATCCGGCAACGGCCGCGCACACGAGGAACACAACGAGGGGGATGGGCACGAGGCCTACCACCTTCGCGGTGAATACGGTGCTGAAAGCTGGGGGCAGGCCGGAGACGGGTTTGCCTTCGGTGAGGACCAGGGCGACGCCGCCGAAGAGTTCGAGGGTGCCGAGGGTGGCGAGGATGGGTGGGATCTTGAGGATCGCGACGAGGATGCCGTTGATGAGGCCGCATACGACGCCGACGACCAGGGCGACGCCGAACGCGATGAGGACGGCGAGGCTCATGGACGAGGCCGTGGCTGGCCCCGTGAGGGTGGCGCGCAGGGTGAGGGCGGCGCAGATGCCGGTGACGTTAGCGATGGCGACGACGGACAGGTCGATGCCGGCGGTGAACATGGTGAACATGACGCCCAGGCTCATGAGGCCGAATTCGGGGAATTGGACGGCCATGGATTGCCAGGTGCGTACGGCGAAGAAGGGGCCGGGGCGCACGGCGGCGAAGAAGATGAGCAGGAGCAGGAAGACGATGACGAGGCGCGCCATGTAGCTGTCTTTTTTGAGGAAATCGAGGCGCGGGGAGGCGAGTAGCGTTGACATGTGGTCCTCCTATGCTGCGTTGCGGCGGCCGCGCATGACCTGGAGCGCGGAGACGCCGGTTCCCACGATGATGAGCAGGCCCAGGGCGAAGCCCTGCCAGAACGTCTTGATGCCCATGAGGATCATGGAGTTTTGGACGATGACGATGAGGAGTGTGCCGAGCATGACGCCGGTGAGGGAGCCTTTGCCGCCGGTGATGGAGGTGCCGCCCAGGACGACGGCGGCGATGACCATCATTTCCATGCCGAGCAGGTTGGTGGGGTGCATCTGTCCCATGGCGCAGGTGCGGACCATGCCGGCCAGGGCGGCGATGATACCGACGATGACGTAGAGCCAGAACTTGGTGGCGCGTACTTTGAATCCGACGCGCGCGGCCGCGCTTTCGTCGCCGCCGATGGCGTAGAGGGATCGTCCGAACATGGTGTAGCGGGTGACGATGAAAGCGACGGCGACGACCGCGACGAGGATCAGGAAGGACACGGGCATGGAGGACTGCAGGCCGGAGCTTTCGTTGCGGGCGACGAACAGGGAGGATGACCCGAAGGCGCGCATGGAGGCGGGGATCGTGTTGATCTGCACGGATTTGAGCGCGCCTTGCATGACGCCGTTGAAGACGTTGGCCGTGCCCAGGGTGATGATCAGCGTTGGCACGGTGAGCCTGGAGGTGAAGAGGCCATTGAAGGCACCCAGGAGCGCGCCGAGGCCGGCGGCGATCAGGAAGGGCACGATGACCGGGCCGTTCCACCCGTTGTCTACCAGGACCCTTGTGGTCACGTAGACCGCCAGGGAGGCCAGCGCCGGGAAGGACACGTCGATGCCGCCGGAGACGAGGACGAGGTGTGCGGCGACGGCAAACAGGCCGGGGACGACCATTGCGCCGGCCAGGTCGACCAGGTTGTTCGCCGTGAAGAACTGCCCGGAGCGCGCCTGGATGACCAGGCTCAGCGCTGCGATGACCAGGAAGACCCAGAATTCGTTGGCGTGGAGGACTTTCGTGATGAGTCGGGGCATTAGTTCTCTCCCCCTTCGGTGGACGAGGCCTGGGCGCGGTCCTCGGACAGGAGCCGGGTCAGCTCAACCTCGGTGAGGGTGTCGGGGCTCATGGGTTCGCTGAGGTGTCCGGCGCGCATGATGGCAATCGTCGAGCAGTTGGTGAGTACTTCGGCGATGTCGTCGGAGATGATGATGACGGCCATGCCTTGTGAGGCGAGTTCGCGCAGGATCGAGTGGATCGTGAACTTGGAGCCGATGTCGACGCCGACGGTGGGGCCGTTGAGGATGAGGACGGAGGGTTTGGTGGCCAACCATTTGGCCAGGACGACTTTTTGCTGGTTGCCGCCCGACAGGGTGTTAACGGCGTTGGCGGGGTCGGGGGTGACGACTTCGAGGCGCGTCACCCATTTCTGTTCTTCGGCGCGAATGGCTTTCTTGTCAATGAAACCGAGCGCCTTGGTGAAGTTCTCCATCTCGGAGATGGTGATGTTGTCGCCGATTGAGCGGGATAGGAATAGGCCTTCGGTGAGGCGGTCTTCGGGCACGTAGGCGATGCCGGCCTCGATTGCGTCGCGCACGCCGCGCAGTGTGACGTCCTGTCCCTTGACGCGGATGCAACCCGAGTCGAGGGGCAGCATCCCAAAGAGGGAGAGGGCCAGCTCGGTGCGGCCCGACCCCAGCAGTCCCGTGATGCCCAGGATTTCACCGGGCTTCACGCTCAGGGACGCGTCGGCGAAGGCACCGCTCACCGTCGCCCCCTCCACCTGGAGGATCGGGGCCTCGTCAATAGTGCCCGGCTGGTAGCGTTCCTCCGCGAAGTCACGTCCCGTCATGTAGCGGGCGAAACTCGCGCGGTCAAGCTCCTCCTTCGGGCAAGTGATGACCTTATGGCCGCTGCGCAGGATAGTGAAGCGCTGCGCGATCTCGAAGACTTCCTCGAGCTTGTGGGACACGAAAAGGATCGCGATGCCGCGCGACTGCAGGTCGCGGACGATGTCGAAGAGGGCGGCGACTTCCTTCTTCGTGAGGGCGGTCGTCGGCTCGTCCATGATGATGAGCTTCGCGTCGCCCATGAGGGCGCAGCTGATGGCGACGAGCTGCTTGTCGGCCACGGACAGGTTGCCGACCAGCTCGTCGAGGTCCACGTCGAAGCCGATCTTCGCCACGGCCTCGCGCGCGACCTCACGCATGCGGGAACGGTTCACCAGGCGACGCCCGGCGGCCACTTCGCTGCCGAGCGCAATGTTCTCCATAACGGAGAGGTTCGGGAAAATCGAGAAATCCTGGTAGATGACGCGCACACCCGCGTCGATCGCAGCGGCCGGCGTCAGGCGCGTGAAGTCGCGGCCGTCAATCGAGACCGTCCCGTGTTCGGGGGTGTGCACGCCCGAAATGACCTTGATGAGCGTAGACTTGCCCGACCCGTTTTCCCCGGCCAGGCAGTGGATTTCTCCGGGCGCGATCTCCAGGTCAATGTCGACCAGGGCTCGCACGCCCGCGAAGGATTTACTGACGTGTCGTACCGCCAGCACTGGGGTGTCCATGTGGTGTCCTTTCCGACGCATGCCACCGCCCAAAGGCCACCCCCACGCGCGCGGGCGTCGCGCGCAGGAGGAACAAGGATGCGCGAGCGTCCGTGCACGCGCGGGAGTGGCCCAGCCACGGCCTCGTCAATGGAGCGAGGGACGAGGCCGTGGAGCCTCGGTGGTCGTCGCCTGTTTGCGGATCAGAAGCCGAGGGAGTCGACGTTGTCCTTCGTGATCTTGAGCCAGCCGGTGCCCTCGAGGACCTTGGTGGAGCCGGACGAGAAGTGCATGCTCTCGTAGCCTTCGACGCCTAGGTTCACGCCGTCTTCGATGGTCTCACCGTTGAGGATCTTCGTGGCCAGGGAGGCCATGGCGTAGCCGGCGTTCGCGGGGTCCCACAGGGTCAGGGTGGAGACGGAGCCGTCCTTGAGGATCTGGGCGTTCGCGGCTGGCATGCCGGTGCCGGCGGTGAAGACCTTGCCCTTCAGGCCCAGCTCATCGATGGCGCGGGCGGTGCCGGGCGCGTCGAAGGAGGAGGTGCCGAGGATGCCCTTGACTTCGGGGTACTTCTTGAGGACTTCTTTGGCGGTCTGGTAGGCGGTCTCGCCGTTGTCCTGGGATTCGACGCGGGGCTCGGCCTCGAGCAGCGTCATCTTCGGGTACTTTTCCTTCTGGTGGGCCACGGCACCGTCCGCCCACTCGTTGTGGGAGGCGTTCGTGACGTGACCGACCATCGTCGTGTAGACGCCTTCCTCACCCATGGCCTCGGCGAGGTTGTCCATAATGAACGCGCCGTATTCCGTGTTGTTGAAGGCCTCGATGTCGTACATCGTGTTTTCCTGCGAGGCGCCCTCGTGGGTGACCACGACAATGCCGGCGTCCATGGCCTGCTTGAGGACGGGTTCAATAGCACCGGGGTCGACGGGGACCACGCAGATCGCGTCGACGCCTTGGGCAATGAGGTCTTGGATGACCTGGGCCTGCATGGTGGCGTCGGTTTCAGCGGGGCCCTTCTGGAAGACGTTCATGCCCGTGTCCGAGGCGTACTTGTTGACGCCCGTTTCCATACGGACGAACCACGGGTTGGTGGCATCCTTGGGGACGACGGCGATCGTGTAGTTACCGTCTCCGGCGGCCTTGCCGCCCGGGGCCGTAGTGCCCCCGTCCGTCGTGCAAGCGCCGAGTGCGAGGGCACTTGCCGATATGGTGACGAGTGCTGTTGCTGCGAGCCTGGACTTCATCGTGACTCCTCTGGGTGTGGTCAACGTCGGTGTTGAGGTTGTGGTTGTGCGCGCGGCGACCGTGGGGGGTGCCGCCGCGGCGGCGCGGTGCCGTGGTGGCGCGGTGCCGTGGTGCAGCGGCATCGCGGTGCTGCTGCGTGCCGAGTCGCGGCTTGCTGGGTCACGACGGGCTGTCGCGGCTGGCCGCGGTGCGGTGCCGCTCCCCCACTGTGCTCCGGCTGCGCACGGTTGCGACGGTGCTTCCGCGCTGTGCTGGCCTTGCGGTCTGCTGGTTGGTGTGTTGCTGCTGCGTTGGGTACTGTGGTGTGCCGGTCGTTCCCGTCATTGGGGTTCGTCGGCGCGCCCACCATCCTAAGCCATTTTTCGTGGTGGCGTTCACTTTTTGGGTCTACTTCTGACGAGGCCGTGGCGGGGTTTCGGGGCACGTTGAGGCTGGTTGCGAGCCGATTTGTCGGACCAGTTCGGCGCGTGGCGCACACGAACCCCCATCTTCCACCCCAAACCCTTACCAACCCGCATACGCACGCCCCGAACCAAGAACATCCGTTCCGCGGCATGTCTCGCATGTGCACGTCTGTGCGGCCTCGGAGGCACGGGTGAGAGGTCGGAAAAGGAAAACGACTCACCCTTTGTTGATGTGGTAGCCGCAATTCCCCACATCCACTACTGGCGATGCTCGCTGCTGGCGACCGCGCCACCGTGTCACTGTCCCGCAAGACGTTCCCTCAGGTCCCGTAGTCGCTGCAATGCGCGCCTGAGTGACGGACTGTCGTCGGCGGCGCGTTCAACATTCCAGGCGGTCTTCATAAAGCGCTGCACATGCAGCTCGTATGCGGGACCAAAATCGAGCTCGTTATCCACGTGCGCCACAGCGTCCTTTAGTTTCGCCTCGCGGAACATACTTAGCAGGTAGGACTTGTGATGCGAGGCCGGAATCTTCACGCGAGCTGGCGACACACCACAGAATTCGGCGATGCCCCGCCTGTCCGCAAGCATCCATGACTCGATGCATTGGTCGACGATCCGGATGAGCAGATCCAGTGACTCACCCGGAGTGTGTTCAACGAGTTCCGCACGAAGTGTCACGGGGCACCCCTCACCGTCCTGATCGAGGTCACGAAAGATGACGTAAGGGAGAACGCGAGCGGCTTCCCAGTACTTCTTGATATCCCTGTCAATCGCACCCTTGCCGTTGGCACTCGTAACTTTGAACTGGTCATCGTTCCACCCCGCCGCCCGCATGAGGGCGGTAACGACCGGGATGTCTGTCACGCCCTCGACGATGACCTGAGCGTAGACGTAACCCGCCACCGCGCTACCAGTTTCCCAGTGGGATGGCATGTCCGTTAACGGCGCCAATCCCCTCCGACTTCGGCAGGTCTGCACTGAGAACGGCTTGAATGCGTGGTTCACTCGACTGCGAGAGCAACTCGCCCGTCGTCTCCCCGTTCTGCGAGCGAAGCATCAGGACCTCATTGGGAAGCACCACCTCGGAGTCGATCAGCTCCGGCGAGTGGGTGCTGATAACCATCTGCACGTCATGGTTCATGGCAACCTCTGCTAGGAATGAGGACATAGATCGGACGACGGATGCCTGCAGGAAGGTCTCGGGTTCCTCGATGAGCACGATGCTCGTGGTGAGCGGCAGCATCGCCAGGTCGAAGAGCATGCCGAGCAGGCGGAGCGTCCCCTCGGAGAATTGCTCGTGCGAGTAAACGCCACGCGCTCCGGGGTCGGGGGTGTCGCTGTAGAATACAACCTCCGTGCCGAGGCCCATGCGCAGGTAGGACAGGTTTGGAACCTCCGGCACCGCAGCGGCCATGATCGGGCGGATTCGGTCGAGGGCAGCGTCCAACTGTCGGTCCGAGAAACGCCCCGCGTGCTGGAAGAAGCCGGTCCCGTGATCGGGGTCGTAGCGATCAGCCCGCTCGAGCATCTTCTTGGGGTTCGGGTGAATGTATCGGATGCCCGAGAGGATATGACGAACCTTTGTTCGCCACGCTGCCTCATCTTCAACCGGGAAGGACTCGCCTCCATCTACAGGCTTCTTGCCCCCTGCCGTGATTGTGTACTGAACGTCCAGATACCTGTCGTTAGGCTCACCGGTGAGTGGATCCGTCATCGGAAACGCTGACTCTTGATCGGCATCACTGCCGCGTTTCGTCGATTCGGAACCCACCGACATCAGCCGAAGAAACAAAGCGAATTCCGCCGAGTTCTGGGTATCGTCGAACGTCGCGACGAAAGAGGCAGAATCCGCGCCAGAACGAAAGTATCGGTCTGGGCCACCCAGATCCTCCGAAGCAGCCACGAGCCCACGGCGCCCAATATCACCCAGGAATCGCAGTGCGCCGAGAAGGTTGGTCTTTCCTGAGGAGTTGGGACCGACGACGAAGAGCCGGGAGGACATATCGAACTCGATGTGGGCGAAGTTTCGCCAGTTCGTCACAGCGAGGTGTGTCAGCTTCACGTCGCGTCCTTTCGGTGGTGGCCCATTGTTTGTCCAGTGTCCCACGAGGGCGGGTCGGTGGCAGAACCACCGCGCTCTGACACTCTTCTCTCCTAGCCTCCCGACCTCGGCGAGCACTCAAATAATCCCCTTGTACCCCCACCCGCCACACTCACCTCACTTGTGTGCCGTAGATTACCCGCTATCCTTGGTCACATGACTGCTGCGCGCAACGACGACTTGATGGCACTGCCCGGTACGGGAGCGGATTCCACCGACACCCCCGACGTCAGGGAACGTTTGTCAGATGACGCCGCCCCCACCTCGTCAAACACCTCATCGAAGTCGGCGCTGGATGCGCTGCTGGACGAGTACCGTGCGCGCGCGACAAGCGAGCGCGAGAAGGGCACGCTCTTTGAGGAGCTGACGCGTCAGTTCCTGCTCCACGATGCCCGTTTCGCGCACCAGTTCAAGGAGATCTACCTGTGGAGCGAGTGGCCGGAGCGCCGCACGGGCGACACGGGCATCGACCTGGTGGCGATTCCGATCCGTGACGACGAGGGTCCGGTCGCGATTCAGTGTAAGTTCTACGCGCTGGGTCACCGCATTCAGAAGGCGGATATCGACTCGTTCCTGTCGGCGTCGGGTAAGGAGCCGTTCGGTCGACGCATCGTCGTGGACACGTCGGGCGCGCCGTGGGGTAAGAACGCGCAGGACGCGATTGAGGGCCAGCAGATCCCGGTCTCGCGCATCACGCTGGCGGATCTGCGCGATTCGGACATTGATTGGCGCACGTATTCGCTGGGGTCGACGCAGGCGCCGAAGACTCGCGAGCGTAAGGTTCCGCGCGACCATCAGGTGCGTGCGCGCAGCGCGGTGATGGCGGGCTTCGAGGAGCACGACCGCGGCACGATGGTCATGGCGTGCGGCACGGGCAAGACGTTCACGGCGCTGACGATCGCGCGCGAGTTCGTGGAGAAGGAGGGTGGCACCGCCCGGATCCTGTTCGCGGTCCCCTCCCTCGCGCTTCTCAAGCAGACGCTGGACGATTGGGCGGCCGAGGCCGACGGCGCGTTCACGGCATGGGCGGTGTGTTCGGATACGAAGGTGTCCTCGTCGGCGCGTAATGACACGGCCGAGGAGTCGGCGGTGGACCTGCCGATTCCGGCGACGACGAACGGCCAGCGCCTCGCGGACTCCCTGAATGCGAACAACGCGACGGAGGGCCTGCAGGTCGTCTTCGCGACGTACCAGTCGATTGACGTCATTCACCGCGCGCAGGAGATCGCGGGCGACGAGTGGCGCGACTTCGACCTGATCATCTGCGACGAGGCCCACCGCACGACGGGCGCGACGCTGACGGGCGAGGACGAGAGCGCGTTCACGAAGATCCACAGCGACGAGTTCATCCGCCGTGCGAAGACCCTCTACATGACGGCGACGCCGCGTATTTTCGCAGAAAACCTCAAAGATAGGGCCTCAGAGAAAGACGTGATCCTCACGTCAATGGATGACCAGGACACCTACGGTCCATTCTTCTTCCGTCTGGGCTTTGGCGAGGCAGTGGAGAAGAACCTGCTAACGGACTACAAGGTCATCATCCTGACGGTCAGCGAGGAGGAGGTGTCGCAGCACTATCAGGCGATCGCGGAGATGGGCGGCGAGCTACCCCTCGACACGGCTGCAAAGCTGACGGGCTGCTGGAACGCACTGGCCAAGCGCAAGAACCGCGGCTCGGACGTGGACTACGGCGAGGATCGCGCGCCGATGCGCCGCGCCGTGGCCTTCTGCAAGGACATCAAGGCCTCGAAGGCGGTGGCGACGCAGTTCCCGGACCTGGTGAACGGCCCCTTCGGCTTGAGCGACCTCAGCAACGATGACGCGTCGGATAACCTGCAGGTCGAGTGCCGTCACGTGGACGGCACGATGAACGCGGCGGTGCGTGCGCGCGAGATGGATTGGCTGACCGAGGGCGCGGGCACGGACGAGGTCCCGGTGTGCCGCATCCTGACGAACGCGCGCTGCCTGAGCGAGGGCGTGGACGTGCCCACGCTGGACGCGGTGCTCTTCCTGTCGCCGCGCAAGTCGCAGGTGGACGTCATCCAGGCGGTGGGTCGCGTGATGCGCCGCGCCGAGGGTAAGGATTTCGGCTACATCATCTTGCCCGTGGCTGTGCCGGCGGGCATTGCGCCGGAGCACGTGCTGGATGACAACAAGCGCTTCCAGGTCGTGTGGCAGGTCCTCAAGGCCCTGCGCGCGCACGATGAGCGCCTGGACGCGGCGATCAACTCGATGGAGCTGAACGGCCAGGGTCCGGAGAACATCATCGTCGAGCAGGTCTCTCTCGAGAAGGCGAATAAGCAGGATGATCCGCTCGGCGGCACTGCGCCCGATGGGGACAAGGCCGGGGCCGGGTCTTCGGAGTCCGGCGTGGACGGCGTGGCCCAGGGCATTCAGGGTCAGCTGACGCTCCTGCCCTCGGACTGGAAGGAGTCGGTGTTCGGCCAGATCGTGAAGAAGGTGGGCTCATCCCTGTACTGGGAGGACTGGTCCAAGGACATCGCAACGGTGGCGGAGCGCTACATTCACCTGATCGAGCAACTGCTGGAGGATCCGGAGCGCCAGGACGCATTCCAGGAGTTCGTAAATGCACTACGCGCGACGCTGAACCCGGCCGTGGACAACGAGTCCTCGGTGGAGATGCTGGCCCAGCACATCCTGACGGCCCCGCTCTTTGACGCGATGTTCCCGGATCATTCGTTCTCGAAGCAGAACCCTGTGAGCCGCGCGATGAACACGATCCTTGAGATGCTCACCGATCATTCGATGATCGAGAACGAACGTAAGGACCTGGATGCGTTCTATCGGGCGATGGTCGAGCGCATCGAGGCCGTGCACACCCTGGCGGGCAAACAGGAGATCATGCGCACGCTCTACGACCGCTTCTTCTCACAGGCATTCCCGCGCATGAGCGAGCGCCTGGGCATCGTCTTCACGCCCGTTGAGGTCGTCGACTTCATCATCCGCAGCGCGGACGACGCGATGCGCACGGCCTTTGGCCAGACCCTGGGGGATCCGGGCGTGGCCATCATCGAGCCCTTCGCAGGTACGGGCACGTTCGTGGCGCGCCTGCTGCAGCTGGGTGTCATCCCGCCCGAGGCCCTGGAGCGCAAGTACAAACATGAGATCTTCGCGAACGAGTTCGTGCTGCTCTCCTACTACATCGCATCGATCAACATCGAGCAGGTGTACCACCAGGTGCGCACCGAGCAGGGCGTGGACGAGGGCTACGTGGAGTTCCCAGGCATGACCCTGACGGACACCTTCCAGCTCCACGAGGGCGACGGCACGATCACTGAGGACTTCGAGGGCCTGGCCGCCAACAACGAGCGCGCGAAGGCGGAAAAAGACTCGACGATCACCGTCATCGTCATGAATCCTCCGTACTCCGCAGGCCAAAAGAATGCAAATGACAACAACCAGAATCTGGCGTATCCACGGCTAGATAAGCGAATCACCGAAACATATGCACGTAATTCAACTGCAAATAGAAAAGGCAGTTTATATGACTCCTATTTACGTGCTCTACGCTGGGCTTCAGATCGTATCGGAGACCGCGGAGTCATCGCCTTTGTCTCCAACAACTCGTTTGTCGATGGCAACGCTGGCGGCGGCGTACGTTTATCACTACAGGCAGAGTTTTCTCAGATCTTCATCTACGACCTGAAGGGGAATCAACGCACGTCCGGCGAGCGCAGCCGCCGCGAGGGAGGAAAGATCTTCGACTCCGGCTCTCGCACGGGCGTCGCCATCACCGTTCTCGTCAAGGATCCCACACACTCTGGCCCCGTCGAAGTCTTCTACGCCGAAGCAGAGGACTACGCGACGCGACAGGAGAAGCTCGATCAGATCAGGTCCTACCAATCAATCGAAGGAATCAGCGGTGCAGACGCATTCCGCTCCATCACGCCGAACCAGCACGGCGACTGGATTAGCACCCGCGACGAAACCTTCGCAAAGTTTCAAGAAATCGGGCATGGAAGCACAAAGAAGGAGAAAACTACTACAGGTATTTTTCAACTCTTCTCAAACGGGCTAAAAACAAGCCGTGACGCATGGTGCTATAACTTCAATGAGGAAAAAGTCAATACGAATATTGATATCCACATAGAGTACTTAAACGAGCAGATTTCTGCATTTAAAAACAACGGAGGGACAAGTAAAGTCCCTGAGAAGCTGGTATCAAACTACATAAATATCGACTCAACACGTGGCAGCGTAGATAGAAAAAATCGAAACGATATTCGTCGCGGCACTACAACCAAAAGAAGCGGACACGTCACCGCATGTCTATATCGTCCTTTTATGACCCAGAGGGCATATTTTGACAGTACGCGCCAGCTAAATAATGACACATATCAACTCCCGCAACTATTCCCCACCTCAGCACACCCAAACCTCTCATTCGTTGTTTCACAAGGCGAGATCTCAAAAGTAGGTCCGCTGATGACCGATCTACTACCCGATCTTCACTTAGTAGGAGACTCGCAAACCTTCCCTCTATATACGTGGGAATCACTCTCACTCAACTATGGGGACGAGCTCGATCTCTTCTCTGACTTCGAGATCGCCCCAGTAAACCACGCGGATGAGACAGCCACGATTTCCACCCTGGATTTCTCGCGGCCGATCGGCGACCAGATCCCCGTGATCCTGGACGGGTATCGCCGCGTCGATAACATCACGGACGCGACGCTGGCCTTGTACCGGGAGCACTACGGGAATGCGGGGATCACGAAGGAGGACATTTTCTTCTACGTGTACGCGCTGCTGCATCACCCGGAGTATCGGGAGCGCTACGCGGATGATTTGAAGAAGATGCTGCCGCACATTCCTCGTGCGGCGGGTTTCCACACTTATGCGAGCGTGGGCCGCGAGCTGGCGGACCTGCACGTGAACTACGAGCGGGTGGAGCCGTACCCGTCGGTGCAGGAGGAGGCGAGCTTGCACGCGCCTGCGGATCCCTGGGAGCGCTACCGGATCGGGGAGCGCAAGATGCGTTTCCCGAAGCTGGGCCGCCGCGATAAGGACGTCACGCGCTTGGAGTACAACGACTACGTGACGCTGACGGGCATTCCTGCCGAGGCGCAGGGCTATTCGATTTCGGGCCGCAGCCCGCTCGAGTGGATCATCGACCGCTACCACGTGAAGACGGACAAGGCGTCGGGCATCGTGAACGACCCGAATGATTTCCTGCGCGAGCAGGGCCGCCCCGACGCGGTCGTCGACCTTATCAAGCGCCTGGTGACGGTCTCGATGCGCACCCAGGAGCTCCTGGCGACGCTGCCGAAGTTGGAGATCCCGGAATGATGGAGCAATAATACTATGCTCAATAATACAACAAACAACAGCACCAACAGCAGCGACTGGGTAAACCCTTATCAAAGAGATACAGGTATACGTTCCTTTTTCCGAACAGCACTACCACCAAGTCTACTATTTTTCGCACCTTTCTGTCTTGAATTTTCGGCGAGCTGGAAATCCCTCATCGGATTCATATTATTCACATCCGGAACATATTTCCAATACAATTACAAAAAGAAGAATGATGAGTTAGTTGCAGATTTAGAAATGCAACAAAGTCTGAATACATATATTCAAACACTCCAACCATTATTCGACCGGCTTACAGGACTTGCGAACGACCCACGATCTGCGACGAGAGCGAAAGAAGAAATATCAAGAATATTAGAAATCGGACAGCATGTACTGAGAGATCCCGATATTAGACTAAGCGTCTACCGACTTGAATATTCAGAAATTAGTCGAGAAGAAACAGGTAAGGGTTCATCTGATAACAATTTTGACTACACCGAAGAATATGGCCTGACATTATTTACGGCACATGGCAGATTCGACCCGCCTCGACCTTCATTCTCGCCAGACGGATCGGAATCTAATATGAAAGCAATTAAAGGTGCACAAGGTAGAAATTCCTACGTTATACAAGATTGCGGCCAAAACAATAAGCTCGTAGACACCCCCAAGACAGCACGATACAAGTCTTTTGCTGCATTCCCACTCCACTCCAGCAAAATCGGATCACAGGGTGTACTATATGTCGACATTGGCAAAGTTAATTTTTGGACGGTCGACCATCGAACGATAGGAGAGCTTCTCGCAAAGATCATTGTAACCATATTCGAACAAGGTGGAAAACAAGATAGAATTCACAACAGGCTAGGTCGACTATCTGCTGCCGCTAACACGCTGGAAGAAGATGAATCATGAAGTCTCAGACAACAAATGTATCGATATTTGATGTAGCAAGAGAGATTCTTCATCTGTCAGAAAATGGAATGACTACAAGAAAACTACAAAAGCTTGCATTTTTCTGCCAAGGATTTCATCTCGCAGTTTTTGATACCGAACTATTCATTGACGACTTTGAGGCATGGCAATTCGGCCCAGTATGCTACAGACTATTTAAAGCCCATCAGGGCAGGTACGCTGTTGCAGAAAATGACATTAAAGGAGATCCAACAAAACTAACTGCGAAACAAAAAGCGCTCATTAAACTTGTCTTCTCACAACTTGAGGATCTCTCAGGTGACGAATTAAGCGAGCTTACACACGTCGAAGGAACTCCCTGGTGGAATGCCCGAAAGCACCATAATCTTCCAGTAGGCGCCTCCTCAGAAATCATTATCAGCAAAGATTCGATTAAAGAATACTTCAAGTCTTTGCAGGAGACATAGCATATTCGTCTGAGGCTTTCTGACAACTGACTGTCAAAATCAATAACACTCATCCTGTCCCATCAAGCTGACTCTTTGCATTTGAGGGTGTAGGTGTTGTGGGCGGCGTTGGGCGTGTCGTGGTTGTGTAGGGGTCGAGGTCTTTCGATGATGGAGATTCCTACACCGTCCATCCGAAAGACCTCAACATGGCCAATACTACCTTTGATCGTCCTGACCTGAGCGCGTTCACGCGCCTGGATGACCTGGGCCTGGAAGTGACGGGCCAGCACATGTGGCCAGACAATGCAGTGTTGGCATGCCGCATCGTTGGTGAGGACCAGTGGTGTCGACGCTGCGGATGTCAGGGCGTGGCTCGTGACACGGTGGTCAGGCGCTTGGCGCACGAGCCTTACGGGTGGCGTCCCACGATCGTGCACGTGAGCGTGCGCCGCTACCGGTGCCCAGAGTGCGCTCACGTGTGGCGCCAGGACATGAGTCAAGCGGCCGATCCGCGCGCCAAGCTCTCACGCGCAGCGGTGCGCTGGGCGCTCACGGGCGTGGTCGTTCATCATCTGACGGTGGCGCGCATCGCCCAGGCCCTGGGCGTGTCCTGGAATATCGGCTCTTCAGAGTTGGGTGTGGGTGACCGGGTGTTGGTCGGGGGTTGCGGGTAGAGGTCGAGGTCCCAGGTGATGAGCGGACTTCTACCCCCGCGATCTTCAAAGGACCTCGGGCGGTGTCTCACCCTACCTGGTGCTGCTGCTCTGTGTCGCTTGATCGTTGTGGTCGGTGTGATCTGCTCGTCGGTTTGGAGGGCTTCCATCTGATGAGTGTGGCTCGCACCCCACAGGCTCTGGTGCTCGATGTTGAGTCGTGTAACCAGCTGGCGGGGTGCCCGGGTTGTGGGCTGAATCGCTCAAGGTCACGGGCGTGTGGTGGTGGTCGACGCGCCTTGGGCCGGGGTTCCGGCGCGTATCCGGTGGCACAATATGGCGCTGGGTGTGCCGCGAAATCACCTGCCAGACGGTGACATTCCTGGAACATGACGAGCGGGTGTGCGCTCCCCGGGCACGTCTGGGTGTGCGGGCAATCCGCTGGGCGATCCGACAGCTGCGCTTCGAGGGAGCCACTATCTCGGGGCTGGCCCGCCAGTTAGGAACCACGTGGAACACCGTGTGGTCCCATATCAAGCCGTGCCTGCAAGCCGCATCTGATGACCCCGCCCGCTTCGCAGGCGTGCGGGTGCTGGGGGTTGACGAGAGGCGTGTGGCATCACCAGGACCGACGCCGCCGGGGCCCACACGCGTTCACCGGCATCGTGGACCTGACACGCGGGAAGGAACATCCCACGGCAAGGTTGTTGGACCTGGTCCCAGGCAGGTCTGGCACCGTGTACAAGAACTGGCTAGAAGAGCGCGGCGAAGACTT
>FLSC01000361.1_pt2 | contig 16151 bp, 9 predicted proteins | sample 1550561 | NCBI WGS metagenome assembly FLSC01 (sample SAMEA4031775, study PRJEB14383) | metagenome | biome: human; feature: oral; material: saliva | place: Philippines | collected 2014 | reverse complement strand
TGGGGCACCAAGGCTCTGGCAGCTTCTAACAAGGCTGATGAATTCCGCGCAGCTGGCGACGTTGCCAACGCTGACAAGTTCGACAACCTCGCTAAGATCGCTCTGAACAAGCAGCTGCTGGCTGAGAAGGCTGCACAGGCTGTTGAGCCTCAGCTGGCTTCCCAGACTCAGGTTGTCAACCAGCTCAAGGACGGCCTGGAGAAGATGCGCTCCAAGCTTGAAGAGGTCAAGTACAAGCGCGATGAGCTGACCGCACGTCAGAAGACTGCAGCAGCTCAGACCCAGGTGAACGACGCTCTGAAGGCGTTCGACGTTCTGGACCCGACCAGCGAGATGAGCCGCTTCGAAGAGAAGGTTCGCCGCGAAGAGGCACGCGTCATCGGTCAGCAGGAGCTGGCAGCTTCCTCCCTGGACGCTCAGTTCAATACCCTGGACCAGATGGAGCGCGAGACCGAGCTGGACGCTCGCCTGGCCGCTCTGAAGGCAAAGAACGCTCCGGCTGCTCCGGCTCCCCTGGCTGTGGAAGCTCCCACCCAGACCCTCTAAGCCTGGGATTCTCAAGCCCGGTCTAGCCTAAGCCCGGTCTAGCGCCTAGCTTCTTGAGCTAAACCTCAAAAAATCCGCCCCGTTCCTGAACTCATCAGGAACGGGGCGGATCTTTATGCGTTAAGGGATGCGAGCCTTAGTTCGCGTAGATGTACAGGTAACCTGCCATCGCGGAGCGGGTGACCGCAGCGTTGGAGGTGGAACCGGTACCAATACCGTTGGAGGCTGCCCACGCCAGAGCCTGGGACGCGTAGCCGCCCTGAGCCTGTGCCGGGGAGCCAGCTGCACGGTACATGAACTCAGCCATGGTGGACTCGGTGACGGCCTCCAGGGGGCGGAAGTCGCTACCGCTGATGCCCTGCTGGCTCAGCCAGAAAATCTCCTTGTACGCGGGGTGGTTCGCAGGAACGTCGCTGAACGGCGAAACAGCCGGTGCGTTCACTGCGGGGCGGCCAGCCACGCGGTACAGGTAGGTTGCCAGCTGCGCACGGTTGACCGATGCGTTCGGGCGGAAAGTACCGTCCGCGAAGCCGAGCATGATGCGCTTATCAGAGTTCCAGCTGATTTCGTTGTAGTTCGGGTCCGAGTCGGACAGGTCGCGGTAGCCCAGCGCGGGGGTCTTACCGGCGAAGTCCAGGGAGGACGCCAGGATGTGCGGCAGGTCGTAGTCGTGGTGGCTGAAGCCGTCGATCAGCTTCACGCGGGCGTTAGAGAAGCCTGCGCTCAGGTATGCGTTGTAGCCGGACTCGACTGCGCCTCGTGCGCTCCAGGTGACGGGGTTGGTGTTACCGGAGGTGTCATTCGCGCCAACCCACCAGTACATAGGCAGGCCCTTGGTGGTTACGTCAGCGTCCACGGAGCCGTCCGAGTCGCCACCTGCAACCATGATGGAGCCGCCGCCGCTACGCCATGCGGTGTTGTGGTCGGTCAGCTCGTAGGTGATGAACTCAGCGCCACCGGAGTAGCCCATGGTCCACACCTGAGAAGCGTCCAGGTTGTTCTGGTTGATGAAGGACTTCGCGAAGGAGCGGAAGAACTCACCGTTAGCGTCCATGTCTTCCCACCAGGTGATGCCGTCACCGGATGCGTTGGTGTCCGGGGAGATGATCGGCACGAAGACCATGTTGCGGGCGTTAGCAATCTTGCCCATTGCCGCGAGCATACCCTCGTCGGGGGTGTAGACCTTGGACTCGTTACGCTGCCAGTAGTCGCCGTCGAAGTAGAAGACCACGCCAACAGGCTTGGAGTAATCCAGGTTGTTCGCGTACACATGGTACTGGGAGGTGGTACCCGCCGGGGAGGTGTAGCTCTGGTAGGTTGCGGAGCTCATGGTGCGGGCGCGAGGAGCGTTGTTCTGCTTCTGCTCAGACTTCTGTTCGGTCTTCTGCTCAGCCTTCTGCTCGGCCTTGGGAACGGCGGTTGCCTTACCCTTGGTGAGCGAGTTGCTCAGAATCTCGGAGAAGTTGTAGTCGAAGTGGCCCGAGCCGTTCAGAACGGTCGCGGAAGCGTTGGTGTAGCCGGCGTTGCGGTAGGCGTTGTAGCCGCCCTCAACGGCGCCTCGTGCGCTCCAGGTCTGCGGGTAGGTCTCACCGGTGCCGTCGTTCGAGTTTGCGTACCAGAACATGGGCTGGGACTTCAGCGCAGCCGAGGGGATGCCCTCGTCCAGGCCACCGCCAGCGACCATGATGGAGCCGCCGCCATTGCGCCAGGTCTGGGGCTTGGTGTTCAGCTCGTAGGTGATGAACTCGGCGCCACCGGAGTAGCCCATGGTCCACACGTTGGAGGAGTCCACGCCGTTAGCCGCGATGAAGGAGGACGCGAAGGAGCGGAAGAACTCGCCGTTACGCTCCATGTCTTCCCACCAGGTCACGCCAGCATCGTAACGGTTGGCATCCGGAGAGATGACGGGCACGAACAGCATGTTCTGTGCCGCTGCAGAGGCAGCCATCTGAGCCAGCTCACCGGAGGGGTCGTAGACCTTGGACTGGTCGTTGCGCCAGTAGTCGCCGTCGAAGTAGAAGACCACGCCAACGGGCTTGGAGAAGTCCACACCCTCAGCGTAGACGTGGTACTGCGAGGTGGTACCAGCAGGGGAGGTGTAGGACAGGAAAGTCTGCTTGGTGCGGGTTGCTGCCACACCGGATGCCGCCTGAGTAGCCTGTGCGGACTGGAAAGTAGCCGAGGGGGTCGCCTGAGCAGTGTAGGTCTTCTGGATGGGCTGAACCGCGGTCGTTGCGGGAGCCTGCTGAGTCTGCTTTGACTGTTCTGCCTGCTGGCGGATCTGTACAGCAACCTGCGAGAGGGTGGGCTGCACGGTGGAGGTGAACAGGGACTTGGGAGTCTGGGTTGCGGTAGCTGCGCCGGGGATATCCAGAACAACCGGTGCGTATGCGGAAGCGGGTGCTACCAGAGTGCTGCCGAGTACGGAGGGTACGGCAATGGCTGCCAGGGAGCCAGCTTTAACGGTACGGGGGCGAAGTGCCATAGGTAATCGTCCTCTAGGGGTAGGTGGTTAGGGCATGGGGGTGCCCGTCGAGAGTTGAGTGATGGGGGTCCATAGGTGAGAAGCCTATAGAGAGCCAAGGCTTGGGTGGGGTACCCGATGTGATGTAATCACCTCTGGGGTGTTGAGCTGCTGAATTGTTGGTGAGGGAAGCGTGTGTGCTTTCGTCATTGCGGGGTTTCCGGATGGACGGTGGTGGTGTTCATCCAGGCCAGCGCTCTGTATCGAGGTGCCTTTGGCTACGTACTCAAAACTACCAGGTCAAAAAGCCTTTTCCAGCGGTTTTTTAGGGCTATTTTTGGGTATCGAACAAGATTCAATCTTAACAAGAGCTTTTTCTCAACTTCTAGTTGAACTTTAGCCACCTTCAAGCAGAGGTTGAATGTACTGTTTTTCCTTGATTTTCCGGGGTTTTTGAGTGTTTTTTGAAAGAGTTTCAAAAAACCCTACAATTAACTTGAATGTTTCGTATGTGATTACAATCACTTTCAGAGTGAATTGTTGCACTCGAAGCCCAATTTTTGCCAAAAACCGCGGAATTCCGGGGCAAAACGGGTGATTTCCAAGCCCGGAATATAGGCACCTTTCGCATATTCCACTTTGAGAATGCACTTTGAGGCAAAAACAGCCCCCTCGCCACTCCCCCCACCCAGGCATCCTATCGGACCCCTCATCACGCTCTTGAGACCCGCCCCAGAGCCCCCTTCAGGACCCCTTTCAGATCCCCTTTCAAGGAGCTCAAAAGCAGCGTCTCAAGAAGGCGTAACCACCCTCCAGCAACCGCTCGGAAGTGACTCCACCACCCCCATGGGCACACCCGCTTGAAGCCCCGATAGACGGACTGAGGAATACCTCGAAAGACGCATCGGGAGACGTTCCGAAACCAGTCCAGGGTACTTTCACGACGGTTCTATGAAATTCCGTGAGGAGGTTTCAAGAGGGGTTTCGAGAGGCCGAAAGATCCACCTCAAGCACCCCGGAAGGGGCAGCAGGCTGCCCCCCCCCCCATCAGTCTCCCCGAAGCACCGCCCCGACAAGGTTCAGAAGACCCCCTCCGCAGATTACAGAAGGCAGGAGATACGGAGAGGCAGGAGATATAAAGAAAGCCGCCCAGCAGGCGGCAGAAAGGTAGCACAAGAAGAAGAAAAGTAGGCGGCAAATGAAGACAGGTCGCCGACAGGAAAGGTGCAGGAAGGTGGCGAAAGAAGGCAGACCGGCGGTCGGAAGGTGACGGGAGGACAGCAGAAGGAGACAGGTCGGCGGGAGTATGGGTTTTAGGGAATAAAAAAACTCCCGATAGCTAAGCTATCGGGAGTTATCCGTTGCGGGGACAGGATTTGAACCTGCGACCTGAACATTCTGAAAGTTGCCCCTACTAATCTTGCATCGTTGTATCATAGCAGTGCGGGTAACTTTCTGTTACCTGAATATGTTCAGATTCTGAGAGCTTGGAGAAGTCGTGGTCACCGTTGACCTTGACACCCGTGTTGAAGAGGTTGAGGAAGCTGTTTGTCCTCACATCACCTCGAAGTTCCTGTGCGCCCCTGGGTGCCCGACGGGTGGCATTGCATGCTTCACTGCCCAGTGTGCTAACGGCTGCGGCATCTCTGTTGGCTGCAAGTGGTTAGTAGCTTTGTCGCAGCAGTCGGCCCTGGAGGGAAGGCATCCTAGGCCTTACCTCCAGGGCCGTTTTCTTTGAAAGGTAGGCCATGCCAGCTATATCGGTAACTGATTTGTCGGTTGGGTACAAGAATTCCCCAGTAGTGAGCGGCATTAACTTGCAGCTAAATACTGGCAGGATAATCTGCCTCCTTGGACCAAATGGAGCAGGTAAAACCACCTTAATGAAAACGCTCCTTGGTCGGATAAAACCAATAAGTGGCCACATTAGATACGATCAGACAGACATTAGCGAAATGTCAGCTGCAATCGACCATCCAAGCTACTTTCCGTATCTGAGCGGTAAACAAAATGTACAGGTCGTCGCGGCATTCTGGGGTCTGGATGTTGATCCTGAGTCGGCCTTGGATAGTGTGGGCATCGTCCGCGCTGCCCACGGGCGGAAAGCCAAGGACTACTCGACCGGCATGAAGGAACGGCTGGAGCTTTGTCTTGCTTTATTATCTAGACCAAGATTTTTGTTCCTTGATGAGCCACAGAATGGTTTGGATCCAGATGGCATGATCTCCTTGTCTGCGACGCTTCGTCGTTATCGGGACGAAGGGAACTGCGTTGTAATATCAACGCACCTCCTCCATGAGATTCAAGGCGTCCCGGATGAGTGTGTCGTAGTTCGTAACGGCAAAGCTTTGCATATCCCCGACCTCAACGGCGTGAATCTCGCGGACCTATATCACCGGGGGTAGGACCATGCGAATTACTTCAGCTATCCGTGCTTTGCTTACTTACTATTGGAACATCTGGTATTTTCTCGCGGCTATCTTGGGCTCAATGGCGTCACTATTCCTCGGTGCATGGATTTCAAGTGAGGCAAGCGGAACTCCAATAACAGGGGGATACAGCTTCTTCTTTACTGGAACGCAGCCACTAATTTCCCTCGCATTACTCTTTATACTTGATGCTAGGGTTTCCAAGGTCCACTACGGGGGTTTGCCTCAGCAGGTATACATTGCCTGGTTGCCTAGCGTCCTACGCACCATCTGTCGAACACTTTCAATAGTTCTTGTAAACCTACTTAGTGTGCTGCTATTCGATCTAACAATGGTTTTGTCTGGTTCGAAAATGCACTCTGGGCTAGCAACCCTGCTTTGCTTTCTTACCTTCCAAAGTATACTAATTGCTCTGATCTACTCGACATTAGAAAGTCTCTCAAAACCTCCGACTGCCGCGGTAATTTCAGGTGTTCTTCTGTACTTCTGGATAGTGCTACCCGGTAACCTAGCTGACAATGCTACCCCATACATATCAAACGCCCTCCACTCCGTAGGGCTGAATCTCAATGGTACCGCAATCTCGTTCGTAGATATCCAGGAGCAATCAAATTTCGGTTTCTCTGCGCTTATCCCGGTACCAATCCTAATTATTACCTATGTTCTTGTGGCTAGGTTTCGAAGTAAAGGAGCAGTAAGAAAATGAAGTCTTTGTGTTCTATCGAGCGAATTGCAATCATTCGTTGGGTCACGATCGCTTATCTCGGTGCACTAGTTCTTCCGCTGCTGTTTCTCCGTTATGGAAATACCATTGCCGTAGCGCAATCCGCGTTACTCATCATGCTCCCAATTGCCACGGCAGGTCTAGCTTTGTCGCATGCTAAGGTCCCTGCCTCGTACGTCTCGTTTAGTATTCACGATAAAGTTCTGCTCCGGTTCATTGCTAAATCGCTGCTTCTCGCACAAGTAGTTAACCTTTGTTTGAGTCTGCTTTATGTCTCTATCATTGGCGAGCTTGTTAATGAGCGACTGTCGAGTCATACTGCTTTAGTACTTGTTTTCTCTTCGGTTGTGCTAACTCTGGCCTGTTTTGCGCTTCGGCTTTGGACTACTTCATTAGTTTCATGGATTGTTATCATCTTTTTTGTGGTGGCAGGTCTTCCGATTAGCACAGGTGATTTTGCGAACTCACCGACCTTGTTTGCTGTCGTTCCCACGACTTGGATTTTAAAAGGCGCCACCTTTGGCTCCTATATATTTTCTACCGGGTTTCTGTTGGCTGCGATAAGTTCGGGGTTTTTACTAACGTCGGTGAAACGTGCATAGCTATACTTCACTTGGAAAAGCGTATGTGAGGATAGCTGCACTTCCAACGGATAGGTTTCCAAGTGACGGCAAAGCGAAGTCAGCGTTTGCTAAACTGTTCTATCGAATCCCAGTTTGAGATCGGTCCTTGCAAGTTCCACACCTTCGTTTTATTCCGCTATCACGAAGGCTATTTCCGGCTCTTCCGAGTTGAGTGTGGGTGACCAGGTATTGGTCGGGGGTTGTGGGTAGAGGTCGAGGTCCTTGATGATGAGCGGACTTCTACCACCGCGATCTTCAAAGGACCTCCTGTTGACTTCTTACCGTGACGGATCATGGGGCAGCCACACACAGAGCACGATGCAGTATTCACAGGAACGAGGCAAACACGACCAACTGAAAGAGTGACTTTCCCGCACCAGAAAGCCGAAAAGTCACCCAACCAGCAACACGTAGTGTCCTATAACCCAGAAAGAAAGCTCTCCCTGGAAGCCACTGAGGCTTCCAGGGAGAGCAGTCAGAGAGTGCGAAAGACGAATACACCGCTATCAAGCGTGAGGCGGCCGATGGGGGAGTCGTAGGTGGCGAGCGCCGGATCAGAATTGCTCGGGGTGATCGCGGTAGGCATACGCCCACACTGTCACGGCGACAGTCACAGCGCGAGTCCACGCGTCACGGACAGCGTCCAGTTCTGCGCCCTCGAAGCCCTCCGCCAGGAGACGGTGCCCGACCTCCACAGTCGGCGCGATGAAGGCGAGCACGTAGCGCAGAGGCACGAATGGCGTCGAGTCCGCCCCATCCGCCGCGTTCTTCGCCGCGGTCATGTGTCGAGCTCCGATCAGGTACTGGTAGTCCAACCACGCCTGATCCCGCTCGCGCGTGCACATGTCGATGATCCACTGGGCGAATCGGGGCTTTGACGCCTGCGCGTACTCGGGGTTCGGCTGTCCATCCGGATGCGCGGAATGTGCTGCCAGGTAGGTCTTTTGAGCCAAAATCCCGCGCCACGTGTCGACCATTTCCATGGCATGCGGCGCCAGGATGGGTTCTGCTCGCGCGAGCAGCTCTGCGTCACCGGGCTGGACGTGCGCGGCGGCCTCAATCTGGCGTAGATCCTCGAGTGTGAGCGGAGACGTGGGGACGGCATCGGTGCCGTAGGTGTACCCCGACGAGTGGTCGTAAGGGGTCATGCGAACCTCCTTGACTTATGCGTCAATTGTAGAACGTGCTCTTGCTCAGGTCAAGTCCTGTGGAGTGGTGTAATCGTTTTGTGTCCTTCGGGTTGGGTTATGCGCTGAGTTGGAGTGGGGTGTCCTCCTGCCCGGTGGGTTGTGGTGTGAGTCGTGATTTGGTGAGGATGTCGAGGCTGAGGTAGCGTCGGCCTTCGGCCCATTCGTCGTTTTGTTCGGCGAGGACGGCTCCGACTAGGCGGATGATTGCTTGTCGGTTGGGGAAGATTCCCACGGTGTCGGTGCGGCGGCGGATTTCGCGGTTGAGGCGTTCGTTGGGGTTGTTGGACCAGATCTGGGTCCACACCCCGGTGGGGAAGGACGCGAACGCGAGGACGTCTGCCCTGGCTTGATCGAGGTGATCACACACGGCGGGGAGCTTGTCGTGGACGTAGTCCAAGAGCCGGTCGTATTGAGCGTTGACCGATGCCGCGTCGGGCTGGTCATACACCGAGTGCAGCATCGCTTTGACAGCGGGCCATAGTGCTTTGGGGGTGACGGACATGAGATTAGCGGCGTAGTGGGTACGGCATCGTTGCCAGGTGGCTCCGGGTAGGTTGGCGGCGATGGCCTCAACCAGGCCCAGATGGGCATCACTGGTGACCAGGCGCACGCCGGTCAGGCCTCGGGCGACCAGGTCGGCGAAGAACTCCTTCCAGGCTGGAGCGGTCTCGCTGGTGGACACGCGCACCCCCAGCACTTCGCGGTGTCCGTCATTGTTGACTCCGGTGGCAACCAGAACCGCGCACGAGATGACGCGTCCTCCTTCGTGTACTTTCATGGTCAGTGCGTCAGCGGCGACGAAGGTGAAAGACCCGGCATCGTGGAGGGGCCGGTTGCGGAACTGGTCCACGTGTTCGTCGAGGTCTGTTGCCATCCGTGAGACCTGGGACTTGGACAGTCCTGTGATCCCCAGGGTTTTGACGAGCTTGTCCATACGGCGCGTGGATACTCCTGCCAGGTAGCAGTCAGCGACCACTGTGATCAACGCGGTTTCACAGCGTTTGCGCCGTTGCAGTAACCATTCTGGGAAGTAGGTGCCTGAGCGCAGCTTGGGGATCGCCACGTCGATGGTGCCGACCCTGGTGTCCAGGGGCCGGTAGCGATACCCGTTGCGCCTGGTGTGACGCTGCGGATCTTGTTGACCCCACTGGGCCCCGCACACCGCATCAGCGTCCGCTGATAGCAACGCGTTAATGACGTGCTGGAGCAAGGAACGCATCAAATCTGGGGATGCCTGGGACAACGCCTCGCCAAGCATGCCAGCAGGGTCGATAATATGAGGAGCGGTCATCGTTGTGCCTCCAAATCATTTCGAGTCAGAAGTAGAAGAGCTTTCTCGAAGGATCACACGGTGACCGCACCCATCACAAGCAACGGGCCGATCACCACACGGTTACACCACTATGCGGGACGCTACTCTTTCACCGCTTAGTTACCGCCTGTTTGAGGCTAAGCGGTATATCGAAAACGTTGGTATATCAGTCAAAACATGGTGTGTTGCCGCCTCTACCGCCTAATTTCTAAAAAGTGTACACGCGAGTGTTCATCTTCCTACATATGCGTGTGTATATATAAAAGTTTTCGGTTTTAGGCGGTGAAGGCGGTAAAGGGTTGGGATTCGGTTGAGATACGAGGGAAAATGCTATACCGCTTTTGCATTTTCAGGCGGTAAACAGCCGGTATCAACGCCGATTAGGCGGTGAAAATCCTCCTCTGCAACCTCCCTCCCACGAGATCATGCACGAGCGAAGATAGTCATACGCCCCGAAGGGGCGTTGGATGATAGTCCTCGATGTTGGGTGATAGTCCCCCCTCCCCCCACCTCGACGACGGGCCTGAGTTTGGCTGAAAGGTAGGGAATAACATAGGGATTCGGTCTCGTCAGGGCAAAACAAAACCCGGTATCTCAGCGACTTTTCGTTGAGATACCGGGTTTTTCTGGTTGCGGGGACAGGATTTGAACCTGCGACCTCCGGGTTATGAGCCCGGCGAGCTACCGAACTGCTCCACCCCGCGGCGACTCATACAACTATACAGACCCCAAACCGGGCATGCAAGCCAAAAACGCGATTTGTAACCAAGCACACAAAAATAGGGGCTGTTGGGTAGAAAGCAGTTGGGTAGAAAGCAGTTGGGTAGGAATAGGGGCTACGGGGCAGTGCCAGGGGTAGAACATACAGGAACGGGGTGGAAGTGAATCACTTCCACCCCGTTCCCGCAGAGATGTTCCCGCAGAGACCGCTAGAGCTAGTCGGTAGGAGCCGTATCCAGTGCAGGCCCCGGATCTAGAGCGAGGACGCTAGACCCGTGAGCATCCGGTATGGGCTACTCCCCCGCTGTCTCTTAGGCTTAGCCTCTTAGTCTTAGCGAGAAGCCGAGGCGCTGGCGCTGGGCTTCGCGCTTGCGGGGGCGCTTGCAGAAGCCGCGGCACTGGGAGCTGCAGAGGCGCTCGGAGCCGCAGAGGCACTGGGAGCTGCCGAAGCAGAAGCCTTAGCGGAAGCCGCGCTCTGCGCCTCCTCAGCCTCCAGAGCCTTCTTCACGGCTGCTTCCAGACGCTTCTGAGCCTCACCGTAGGCAGCCCAGTCGCCCTTCTTCATTGCCGCATCAGCATCGGTCATCGCCTTCGAGGCATCCGTCAGAGCCTGCTTCAGCTCCGAAGACTGCGAAGCCGACGAACCGCCGGTCGAAGCGCCCGAAGAACCAGAAGTACCAGAGGAGCCAGAGGCAGAAGCCGAGGGGCTAGCCGCCGAACCGTCCAGCTTCGCACCCGAAGAGCCACCGAACACCTGGTTCAGCGCCTCCTCCAGAGTCGGAGCGAAACCGACCTTATCGCCGAAGCTCACCAGCACACGCTGCAGACGCGGGTACTTAGCGTCACCGCTCGACTGCACGTACACCGGCTGAACGTACAGCATGCCGCCGCCCACCGGCAGAGTCAGCATATTGCCGTTAATAACCTCAGACGAACCGCGGCGCAGCAGGTTCAGCTGGTTCGACACCTCAGCATCAGAGTTGAAAATATTCTGAGCCTGACCCGGGCCGGGAACCACCGAAGAACGCGGCAACTCCAGCAGACGCAGCTTGCCGTAATCGGGGCTACGCTCGCCGTCCTTACCGGTACCGGCATCACCATTAGCCGCCAGGAAGCCGTACATCACGTTACGAGAGTTCGAATCGCTCTGCTGAGGAATGAACGTGGTCGTCAACGAGAAGTGCGCACGCGAATCACCGGGCATCTGCAGGGACAGGTAGTAGGGCGAAATCGGCTGGTTACGATCATTGGTCGGGTCGTTCGGAATCGACCAGACATCGTCACCGGCGTAGAAGCTATTCGCGTTCGTCACGTGGTACTTATTCAGCATGGTGCGCTGAACATTGAACATGTCAGTCGGGTAACGCACGTGGCTCATCAGCGAAGCGTTCATCTCACGGTAGCTCTTCACTGTGCCAGGGAAAACGCCCTGCCACGCCTTCAGCACCGGATCCTCCTCATCCCACGCGTACAGGGTCACCGAACCGTCATACGCGTCCACGGTAGCCTTCACCGAGTTACGGATGTAGTTCACCGAGTTGGAACGCTGAGCACCCGCAGCGGTTGCCGCATCCTGGGAGCTACCCTGCGCGTAGGGGAACTGATCGCTCGTAGTGTAAGCATCCACAATCCACTGCACGCGGTTATTCACAATCGCCGGGTACGGCTTAGAATCCACGCTCAGGTACGGCGCCACCTTACGCACACGATCCAGCGGGTTGCGTTCGTACAGAATCTGCGAACCCTCACGCACCGCATCCGAAAGCAGAATGTCAGAGGACTGGAACTTAATCGCGTAAGACAGACGCGCCAGCAGCGAATCAACGCGAGGACCACCGTAACCGGCGAAAGTGTACTTCGCATCGGATGCGTTGGTTTCCTCAGCAGAGAGCGGACGGTCCAGCTCCAGGGTGTCGCCCTTACCGCCCACAATCGAATACTCCGGCGAGCTCATGCCAAAGTAAATACGAGGCTCATAATCCTCGCTCAGGGTACCGGTCGCCTTAATGCCGGACTGCAAGAACTTCGGGTTACCCGCAGAATCCACCTGGTTACCGTACGCGGCAATCACACCGTAACCGTGGGTGTACACCACGTGGCGGTTATACCAAGAATCACCGTTCGTCTGCGCCGGGTTCAGCTCACGAGCCGCCAACACCGTATCCTGCGTGGTATTACCCACCGCATAGCGGTCCACCGCCAGCTGCGAATCAAAACGGTAGTACGGGCGGAACTGCTGCATCTGCGCAAACGCCGAAGACACAACATTCGGATCCAACAGACGAATATTCGCAATGGTCGCACTCGAAGAGCTCAACGCACCCGCACGAGTATCAATCGTCGCGTCATACGGGGTGGTCTCAATCTTGTCCAGACCGTACGCGTAACGGGTCGCATCAATATTGCGCTGAATGAACTTCGACTGAGCACCCTGCTCATTCGGAACCACCTGGAAACGCTGAACAATCCACGGGTACAGGCCGCCAGCAACCAGAGCAACAACCACCAGCATCGCGGTGCTAATCAGCGGCAGACGCCAACGATTCATCGAAGCCGCCACCACGAACATAACAGCCACCAGCAGAGCAGAAATCGCCAAAATAGCGTTCACCGGAATCGACGAATTCACGTCCGTGTACATGGCGCCAGCCCAGCGACCCACCTGCTGCTGAGTCGACGAATAACGATCCAACCAGAAGCTCACCGCACGAGTCAGCAAGAACGCAGCCGCCACAATCGCAGCGTGACGACGGAACGCCACGGTAGTACTCACACCGCCAGGCTGCACCTTAATACCGCCGTAAAAGTAGTGCATGAACACGCCCGCGAGCGCCGACAGCACCACAGCGGAAGTCAGCAGAGTCACCACCATGCGGAAGAACGGCAACGCAAACAGGAAGAACCCGTAATCCAGACCGAACTCCGGGTCAGTCTTACCGAAGGACTGCTGATTGAAGAACAGCGCGACGGTGCTCCACTGAGTCATCGTCGCCGAAGCAATAAACAGGCCCAACAGCAGCGGAACCGCAATCAGCAGAACCTTACGCGCCTTATCCACACTCTCGTGGTAGCGGCGCATGCTCTCCTCAGCACGCTGCTGACCAAACACGTCACGCAGCATCTGCTCGGCAGCATCCGTACCGCTCGTCGGCACGCTCTGGTCCGGCTTCGGCGCCTCCTGCGGCTTCTTCTCGGACGCCGGCGCCACATCAGCATGACGGACCGCATAGGACATCGAAGCCCACAGCGGCACAGCAATCACCACGGCAGCCACCACAAATACGGCCGCCTTCAACAAAATCTGGGTGGTGAACACGGTGCTATAACCCAGCTGATCAAACCACAGCCAGTCCGTGTACACCTGGGACGCACCCACAAAAGCAGCAATGAGCACCGCCACCACAGCAATCGTTGCCCTCAGGGGGCTACGGCGCTTAGGCGTTGACTTCTTCGGCTTGGGATGCGCGGTGCTATTGGTCGACTCAGACACAATTCCTCGCTCATCATACGTTCAGAGAAAATAACTGCCTTTAAGTATCTCAGAGGTCAAGCAGAAGGGCAGAACTCTCAACGCAGAACAGCCCCGGCTCTTAGCGAACCGGGGCTGACTTCTACGTTAGATAAGGGTTGGGGACCACACGATTAGGAACCGCAGCGGGGCAGGGAATCATCCGGGGTGCCGGACTTAATCGCCTCTACGGTCTTTACCGCCTCGTCCAGGGTCGAAACCGGCACGACCACCATCGTGCCGCGCACCTGACCGGCATGATAGTAGTTGAACAGGTCGGGGTCCTGCGCCTGCATCTTCACAATCGAATCGCAGTTCTCCTTCGGCGCCAGGAAGTAGCGCGCACCGTAACGGCCCGTCGCCAGGATCTTGTACTTAATGCCGCCAATCGCGCCAACCTTACCGTTCGCATCGATCGTGCCGGTACCCGAAATGTAGCTGCGGTACGGGTCGCCGCCTGCATCCTCATCGGCAAGCAGAGTGCCCTCGCTGAGCTTATCGACCGTGCCCAGTGCCAGCATCAGACCCGCACTCGGGCCACCCACACCGTCCAGGTTGTACTGCACGTGCGCCGGCAGGTCATAGCTCTGTTTCAAACCCGCGCCCAGAATCCAGCGGCTATCGTCGCTCGAACGAACCGGGGTCAGCTTAAACGTCTGCTGCTTGCCGTCACGCTCCACGGTCACGTCAATCGGCGAACCGTTCGAGGCGTTTACCGCCTTCGGAACGTCGGTGAGGGTCTCGATCTGCTTCTCCCCCACCTTCACGATGCGGTCATCAGCCTTCAGCACGCTCGCCGCCGGGGAACCCTCCACCGTGGAAAGCACCTGAACCTTCTCGGTCACCGCCATCTTCAGCTGGCGCATCGCCGCGACCTTCGCCTGAGTCTGCGAATCAGCCATCTGCGCGCCGGTCGCCGCCGTCGCCTGCTCGTGGCTCACGTGCGGGTACAGGGCGTCGGTCGGCACCACGAGGCTGCGGTTACCGTCAAACGCCAACCAGCCGTAGAACGCCTCCGCACCCGACAGCTCAGTGTACGGGCCACCCGAAACCGACACCGTGGTCATGTTCATCTTGCCGAAGGTCTTATAGCTGGGCGCTCCCGAGACCTCAATGACGTCCTTATCCTGGTAGGTTCCAAGCACGTCAAAGAGCGGGCCGGGGCCCTCCTTCACATAGGAACTCGGCAGAACAAAAGCACCAGCCAGCAGGGCGCACGTCGCCACAGCACTGACCGAACGCAGGTTCACGCGGCGCGGCGCAAAACGCGAACGGCGCTTAGCCGTCTTCTCGGTACTCTTCACGCTCGTGGAGGCGTCGTTCGGCTGCTGCTCAGCATCGGGGGTGGGCTTAGTCATGGTTTCTACAGTACCGGATAAACCGGCTTTTCAGCACGCGGGCGGGCACCGGGACCCCGCTAAAAATAGAGCCCCCAGGAGGCGTTCACGCTCTGACCCGCGCCTGACCCGCTCCGCGCTGTGTCAGCACCTGGCGGTGACAGCGGCACGAAAAAGCTCATAAACCCCGACCCCGAAGACAAGCTTGTGAGCCCTCAGCTGATTAACCCGCCTCCACAGCAATGGCACGGGAAATTCTCAGCAAAAATCGGTAGGCTGGACAGCGAGCGGGCCAGCTACGCCCACCCCCGGATTACGAAAGGCTTCTACATGTCTGAGAACCCCACCGGCGGCGCCTCCAACGAGCGCGACCCCCTCGAAGAATTCATTAAGAAGATGCAGGAACAGGGCTTCGACCCCTCCGCAGGGGCAACCGGCCAGGGCGGCAAGGGCGGCTCCTCCAACGCACAGAACCCCTTCGGCGCACTCTTCGGCGAAGGCGGCCAGAACCCCTTCGGCATCAGCATTGACCCCGAAGACCTGAAGAACATGGGCATGGGCTTCGACCCCGCCATGATGCAGAGCATGTTCGCGCAGGTGCAGGCGATGTTCTCCGGCGCGGGCGCATCCGACAGCCCCAGCGGCGTGAACTGGGATAACGTGAAGAACCAGACCCGCCAGATGCTGGCCTCCATGGGTGAAGACCCCTCCGTACCCGAAAACCTCAAGCGTGCCGTAGAAGACGCGGCGAACCTCGCCGACCTCTGGCTGGACGCAGTGACCACCATTGAGCGCCACAACCACCCGGTGCAGGCGTGGTCCAAGGCGGAATGGGTTGAGCATTCCTTCGACTCCTGGCGCGAAATGGTCGAGCCGGTCGCAGCCGAAGTCACCCAGTCCATGGTCATGCCCGGCGCACCCGAAGACGTGCCCGAGGAGATCTCTCAGATCCTCAACAGCGGCTTCTTGAACAACATTGGTTCCGTGATTTTTGGTGCGCAGATGGCGCAGGCGCTCGCACAGCTCGCCGGTGAGGTGTACTCCTCAACCGACGTGGGCTTCCCCCTCGCGCCCGGTTCTTCCGCGCTGCTGCCCAACGGCTACCAGCAGCTCGCCGAGAGCATCGAGGTGCCCCCGCAGGAGGTTCTGCTCTACCTTGCCGTGCGTGAATCCGCGCTGATTCGCCTGCACAAGGCAAACCCCTGGCTGCGTGAAGACCTGGTTCAGCTCGTGGCGCGCTACGCCCGCGGTATTCGCGTGGACATGAACCGCATGCAGGACGCCGCATCCCAGGTGGA
>FLSC01001421.1_pt2 | contig 16188 bp, 12 predicted proteins | sample 1550561 | NCBI WGS metagenome assembly FLSC01 (sample SAMEA4031775, study PRJEB14383) | metagenome | biome: human; feature: oral; material: saliva | place: Philippines | collected 2014 | reverse complement strand
AAACAGACCACAGGACTATTCGCAAGAATTACTGCCAAAATCAGTACGTTTACAGTACTGCAATACATTAACTACATAAACAACAGACCACTAGGACATGTCAAATATGCATTAAATTAATTCCGCCAACAAGTTGTAAGAAATAAGAAAATATATACTTAGTATTCTTAAGCATTATAGAAAATAGGTAGAAAATGAGTAGATATTTTATGAGCTGCATCTACTGTCTGTCCACATACACCCACAAGTCGAATGGAATATCACAAATGCTTAGAAAAATCAGATAGATATTAGATACTTTTGTTTCAGATATCTATTGCGTTCGTTTCAGATATCTGTCGTGTTCGTTACAGATATCTGTCGTGTTCCTTTCAGACATCTGTCAGTTGCGAATTAGATATCATAAAAAACTACCACCTTTATAACTCTACATTATCGTATTTAAAAGATAATTATTTAGCTGAAGATTACGAATTATTTAATCCAAATCTGTCATTAGAGCCTAAGCATATTTTGTTTTATTGTTGAGTAGATTGTCTGTCTTAGCAATGTAGGCGTAGCGGGCTACGTTAAGTTAGAAAGACAGACAAGATACCGATAAGAAAATAAACAATGTTAGGAAACAATACCACAGTAATAAGAACTATGCATATTGTGGTTAATGAGTTATTTGGTTTTAATTCTGCAATATTTTACTTTAGGTGTTATTATAGTATCTCGGAAACCAATATGTTGTTCACCAATGTGTTATATAAAAGTAGCGTTCGTAACGCTATATCTTTTTTCCAAAGAGCCCTATCAGCCTTTCTGTTGAGCCATTGTTAGAGTAGAAAAAGTTTGTATTTGAAAGACGAAAAAATCTAGAATTCCTATGGATAAATAGGAATTCTAGACGGCGAATGCACTGTTTTTAAAAGTGTTTTTTGCTTATAAAGTAACCTTATTCGTTATATTCTTTCCCCTTCGACCGTATGATAGCCCACATACCCAGTGCTATGAGCGGCACACTAAGTATTTGTCCCATATCAATAGGTAAGCTCGATTCGAATGAAACCTGTACTTCTTTTGTAAATTCAATGAGGAAACGGAAAGTGAATATAAGCGTAAGGCAAAGCCCAAAGTAAAGACCAGTACCAGCCTTTTTAGGATATTTCCTGTAAATGAGAAATATAATCCAGAAGAAAACAAAGTAAGCAATTGCCTCATAGAGTTGTCCGGGGTGTCGCGGATAGGTATCAACATCGTAAAAAATAAACGCCCAAGGCACATCGGTAACTCTACCTATAATCTCCGAATTCATAAGATTTCCTAAACGAATGAATACCGATGTAATGGTAGAACAGATACCCATAAAGTCGAGAACTAACCATGGGTTCAGCTTAGTGCGTTTTATGTAGAGATAAAGCGCTATAAGCAGTCCTACAACTCCACCGTGCGATGCCAATCCTTGATAACCAACAAACTTCCACCCACCGCCAGCAAGAAACTTAATAGGTAGGAATATTTCAACAAAATGCTGCCAAGAGTCGAAAAATTCTTTTGGTTCGTAAAAGAAACAATGTCCTAAGCGTGCTCCTATAAATGCACCAAGAAAAACATACATAAACATTGGTTCGAACTTCTCGTTAGCTATTTTGTGTTGTTTAAAAAGCCATCGCATAAGCAAATAGGCTATAGCAAACCCTACCAGCCAACACATTCCATACCAACGTATGCCTGCTGAGCCAATGCGCACAAGGTATTCGTTGGGTTGCCAGGCTATATAAAGCAAGTTATTCAGCATACTTTATTCCTCCATAAACTATACATTGAAACGGAAGTGCATAATGTCTCCGTCTTGCACAATATACTCTTTACCTTCTACGCCGAGTTTTCCTGCTTCTCTAACAGCGGCTTCTGAACCATATTTCAGATAGTCGTCGTACTTAATGACCTCTGCTCTGATGAATCCCTTTTCGAAGTCAGTGTGTATAACTCCAGCACATTGTGGAGCCTTCCAACCTTTATGGAACGTCCATGCCTTTACCTCCATTTCTCCAGCAGTAATGAATGTTTGAAGATTTAAGAGATGATAAGCCTTCTTTATCAGTCGGTTTACGCCACTTTGTTCTAACCCAAGTTCGTCGAGAAAGAGTTTCTTGTCTTCGTAACTATCCAACGATGCAATGTCTTCTTCGGTCTTTGCAGCAATAATCATAGCTTCGGCACCCTCTTCAGCAGCTATCTTCTCAACTAGTTTGCTATATTCGTTACCATCTTTCGCACTGTTTTCATCTACGTTGCAAACGTAAAGAACGGGCTTTGTGGTAAGAAGAAAAAGGTCGTGAGCCGCCAGTTGTTCTTCTTTAGTTTCGAATTGCACACTGCGCGCGTTCTTTCCTTGCTCTAAAACAGTTTTGTAAGCTTCGAGAACAGCAACCATAGTCTTCGCATCTTTGTTGCCTGCTGCAGCCACTTTTTGTTGTTTAGCAAGCTGCGATTCTATAGTTTCAAGGTCTTTTAGCTGGAGTTCGGTATCTATAATTTCCTTGTCTTCAATCGGATTAACTGCAGCCCCACCTTCACGAACTATATTATCGTCTTCAAAACAACGAATTACATGAATGATAGCATCGCATTCGCGAATATTACCAAGAAACTTATTACCCAATCCTTCGCCTTTGCTGGCTCCCTTAACAAGACCAGCAATGTCTACTATTTCGCAAGTTGCAGGTACAATTCTCCCCGGGTGAACAATCTCAGCGAGTTTATTTAAACGCTCGTCAGGAACAGTAATAACACCCAAGTTGGGTTCTATTGTACAAAACGGGAAATTGGCTGCCTGAGCTTTGGCACTGCTCAAACAATTGAAAAGTGTAGATTTGCCAACGTTCGGCAAACCTACTATACCACATTTTAATGCCATATTCTAAATAACATTTATATTCTTTTAGTGCAAAAATACGGCTTTATTCTGATACTAAAAGCTTTGAAAAGCACTATTTTATATTCTTATTGTAAATTGCAAAGCTATTTTGCACTGCTTTATATAGCTATTATTATTCGAATGCCTCTGCTTCTGCTTTAGCAATAATGTTTTCTTTCTCATCTGCCACCATACCAGAAAAGCAATCTTCTCTTTCTATGTTGGTAAATGTATTAGATTCATCATCTGCGTCATCTTTCAGAGGCAAAACAGATACATTATCTTCTGTTGTTTCAATAACACTAAGGTCTTCTGGTTGTTCTAAAGCTATACGCTTTTGTTTAGCTTTGAATATTTTATCAGCGAACTTTGTGTTCTTTCGAATGTATTGAAGTGTAACTTTAGCCGCTTCTTGCTGACTTTCTTTCTTGGAGTAACCGCTTCCTTCGCCACAAGCAATACCTTCCAATACTACCTGGAATGAAAAAGTGGGACTTCCTTCCTTGTCTTTACCAAACGAAAGAGGTTTAAACTCAAGGCGAATTTTGTGTTTCTGTGTCCATTCTATGAGTTTCGACTTAAAGTTTACCTCCTTATATGCCACCTTATCAATGTTTATAAGTTCGCCTAATATTTGTTTCTTCATAAACTTCATACAGGCTGTGTATCCATGGTCGAGATATAATGCACCCACTAAAGCCTCGAATGCATTGCCACCAAGGTAACTATTGTGCGACTGAGAATGTCCACTCGACAAAATTAAACGCGTTATTCCTAAATCGTTAGCCAACTTATTTAGTGTTTCGCGCTGTACTATTTTCGAACGAGTATTAGTGAGAAAACCTTCTCGTTTACCTGGAAAGTGTTCGTAAACAATGTCTCCTACAATAGCATCGAGAATTGCATCTCCCAAAAACTCTAAGCGTTCGTTGTTAACGGGTTTGCCTTTGTCGTTCCTTCGTGCCACACTTTTGTGTAAAAGGGCTGTTTTGTAAAAGGAAAGATTATGCGGAAGCACACCTATTATATTATATAATGACAAATAAAGCTCCTTTTCCTTGCGGAAAGGGAGCTTTATTCTATCAATAATTTTATTCAGCATATTTCTTGAATATTACGCAAGCATTGTGGCCGCCAAAGCCAAATGTATTGCTAAGTGCTGCACGCACTTCGCGTTTTTCTGCTTTATTAAACGTAAAATTCAGGTTGTAATCAATTTCTTCGTCCTTATCCTCTTCATTATGATTAATTGTTGGGGGAACAATATCGTTCTGAATTGAAAGTACACAAGCCATTGCCTCAACAGCTCCAGCTGCTCCTAGCAAGTGTCCAGTCATACTTTTGGTAGACGAAATATTGAGTTTGTAGGCTGCATCGCCGAATAATTGCGTAATAGCCTTTATTTCTGAAACATCGCCAACGGGGGTTGATGTGCCATGAACATTTATATAGTCTATGTCTTCAGGCTTTAATCCTGCATCGTTGAGGGCTGCTTGCATTACTAAATTTGCTCCTAAACCATCTGGGTGAGATGCTGTGATGTGATATGCATCGGCAGATTCGCCTTCACCAACTAGTTCTGCATATATTTTAGCACCACGAGCTTTTGCGTGTTCTAGTTCTTCGAGAATTAAGCAACCAGCTCCTTCGCCCATAACGAAGCCATCGCGACTTGCAGAAAATGGACGAGATGCGTGTTCTGGGTCGTCGTTACGAGTAGAGAGAGCGTGCATTGCATTGAAACCGCCTACTCCTGATTCGGTAATAGCTGCTTCTGCTCCACCGCTAACAATCATATCGGCTTTACCCAAACGTATTAAATTGAATGCTTGACTGATTGCATTGGTAGACGATGCACAAGCTGATGTGGTTGTAAAGTTTGGTCCATGGAAGCCGAAACGTATGCTAATGTGTCCAGAAGCAATGTCGGCAATCATTTTAGGAATGAAGAATGGATTGAATTTTGGACCTGCTTCTTTATGCAAAGCATAATAACTAATTTCTTCTTCAAAAGTCTTTATACCGCCAATACCTACTCCGTAGACTACACCGATGCGATTCTTGTTTACTTTGTCCAAATCGATGCCACAATCTTCTACACCTTGAATGGCACTAATGAGTGCTAATTGTGTATAACGGTCGAGCTTACGTGCTTCTTTACGGTCGATATAATCGTTTATATTTAGCCCTTTTACTTCGCAAGCGAATTTTGTTTTAAAATTAGTTGTATCGAAATAAGTAATAGGAGCTGCGCCACTCTTACCTTCGAGCATTGCTTTCCAAGTTTCTTCAGGGTTGTTTCCCAATGGAGTAACTGCACCAAGTCCTGTTACTACTACTCTTTTTAATTCCATTAATTTATTAGTTTAAATTCTGTCATCGTGATAGTACGAGACGCATAAGGCTCTCTTTTCAGATATAAAATTAAGGAGTTAAGCAATTAGTTCTACGTACATTTAGAAACATAAGTAAAACGATTGGCTTAACTCCTTAATTCTTATTCTTGTCTTAGACTCTGAATGAACGAACCCTAAGTAAGAAATAAGTGAATGTAAAGATAAAAATTAGCTGGAAGCCGAAGCTCCCAACCTTAATTTATGTATCTTCTTACTTTGCGTTCTCTTGGATATAAGCAATGGCATCGCCTACAGTAACAATCTTTTCTGCCTTATCGTCTGGAATTGAAATACCAAATTCTTTCTCAAACTCCATAATAAGTTCTACTGTATCCAAAGAATCAGCACCAAGATCGTTTGTAAAACTTGCTTCTGGCTTTACTTCTGCTTCGTCAACACCGAGCTTATCCACGATAATTGCTTTTACCTTTGATTCAATTTCTGACATAATTGTTAAGTTTTAAAATTATTATTATTAACTTTCTAAATTATAAAATTCGGCTGCAAAGGAAAGATAAATTTTCGATACACGCAAATTTTTTATTCAAAAATGCATACTACTTTGCACAGAACATATATAATTGTGCAATAAAAATGATACTTTTTGCTATTATATTGCGCTAAATCAAGACATTATGCTGTATGATTAGAACCTTACTTCTACTATTTTCTAATTCAGCCAATGCATTATTTTTAAAGTCTTAGTTGCTAAATGAAATTAATTTAATGTCTTTTGTGTTGGAATTAGCATTATAGCTTTTTAGTAATGGTTTTGCCGAAATAGATAAATGAGAGCATATAGTTGTTGTTTTTTATGATGTCTAATTCGTAACTGATAGATATCTGAGACAAACACGACAGATATCTGAGACGAACGTGACAGATATCTAAAACAAGAGCAACTAAATTCTGACGATTTTTTATAGATATCTGAGCTATCTATCCGAATGGTGAATGCCTGTGAACACTGCTTATAGTTTTCCTAACTTTTCTCAGCCACGCCTTTCGTAGATGGCTAAATACTCTTATGAAACTATCTTATTTCTATTATTCGTGTTGTGTTTAAGCATTTTAAATCTCTACATTCTGTATGCATTGTATGCGTTATTAAATACTTTCGCTTACGGTTTAACAGGCACTTTAATACATTAATTAAACCTATATTTTGTTTCAATAACGGCAATACCGGTAAAATGCCGTGTTTTTATTTTGTGTATGTGATTTATTTGAACTATATTTGCAGAAAAATTAAAAGAACAAAAAATATGTCATTCACAGACCATTGTAATGAGATTTTTAATCAGGCAATCCGCGATTACCATATCACGGATAATGTAGACACACCTATAAATAATCCATACGAGAGAGATTCAATTGAGAATAGATTGTATTTGAAGTGCTGGATTGATACGGTGCAGTGGCATTTTGAGGATCTTATCCGCGATCCGCACATCGCTCCAGAAGATGGAATGAGTTTAAAGCGTCGTATAGACCGTTCTAATCAGGACAGGACAGATTTAGTAGAGCAAATTGATTCGTACTTTCGACAGCTCTATTCTGACGTGAAAATACAAGAAGGTGCAACTATCAATACCGAAAGTCCAGCTTGGGCAGTAGACCGCTTGTCTATATTGGCACTGAAAATCTATCACATGCGCGAACAAGCAGAGCGCACAGATGCTTCGGAAGAACATATAAAGAGATGTAAGAATAAGCTAAACGTGTTACTCGAGCAGCAAGTTGATCTGGGAACGGCTATCGACCAGTTACTCGATGACATTCAAGCAGGGCGTAAATTTATGAAAGTTTATCGCCAAATGAAGATGTATAACGACCCTGCAACCAATCCTGTACTCTACAAAAAGTAAGAGGTGAAGACTGACCACATTATTATAATGCGCTTCTCTGCAATGGGCGATGTAGCTATGACTGTACCTGTGGTCTATTCGCTTGCAAAGCAATATCCTGAGTTGCGCATTAGTGTTCTCTCCCGTCCGTTTGCCAAAGCTTTTTTCACAGGGTTGTCAAAGAATGTAGATTTTATTGCAGCCGACTTAAAAAGCGAATATAAGGGTATTAAAGGACTAAACCAACTATACGGTAGGCTGAAGGCAAAACAGCCTACAGCCATTGCCGATTTTCACGATGTGTTGCGTACAAAATACATAAGAACACGCTTTTTGTTGTCTGGATACAAAGTGGCACACATTAACAAGCATAAGAGTGGTAAGCGTAAACTATGCCGAAAAACACATAAAGTAATGGAACAACAGCCCACATCGTTCCATAACTATGCCGAAGTATTAAGTAAATTGGGCTATCCTATAAATATTTCTTTTACCTCATTGTTTGCAAATGGTGGCAACCAGCTGTCGCAACTCCCTAATATAATAGGTGAAAAACCTGATGGTGAGCGCTGGATAGGTATAGCCCCGTTTGCTGCCCACGGTGGAAAGATGTATCCAAAAGATAAAATGGAAGAGGTTGTGAATACTCTTTCTGCCAATTATACAAGTCTGCGCATATTCTTTTTTGGTGGCGGAAAAGAAGAAAAACAAGTACTAAATATGTGGGCAACAAAATATAAGCATTGCATTTGTGCGTCTGAAGTGCTACACGGACTACACGACGAACTTGTATTAATGAGTCATTTAGATGTTATGATATCGATGGATAGTGCCAATATGCACCTTGCATCGCTCGTAGGAACACGTGTTGTAAGCATTTGGGGGGCTACACATCCTTACTGTGGGTTCCTTGGTTGGAATCAGAAAACAGAAGATGCCGTGCAAAACACTAAATTAGAATGTCGTCCTTGTTCTGTATTTGGTAACAAACCGTGCTATCGTGCCGACTTCGAATGTATGCAAAGCATCGCACCAAATACCATTATCGAAAGAATTAACTTATAATTTAGTTTATTTTATACTATAATTAAAACTAAATAGCGATACAGTATTGTAGTTCTGAAAACTATAGATACTGAGCGTTCTATTAGTTTTTACTGTTTGGAAGCACTATTCGTTTAATCTCATTAAGTTTGTTTAGAGCCTCAACAGGAGTAAGGTTATTAATATCTAATCCTATAATCTCGTCGCGTATCTGTGTTAGTACAGGGTCGTCGAGCTGGAAGAACGAAAGCTGAACCCCTTCCCTACTCTTCTCAAGCTTCTCTGCTGATGGTTTTCCAACACTTCCCACTTGTGCGTTGTCGGCTTCTAACTCTTTTAGAACAATGTTTGCACGTTTCACAATCGACTTTGGCATACCTGCAATATCAGCTACGTGAATACCGAAAGAATGCTCACTGCCACCTCGCTCTAACTTTCTTAGGAAGATAATCTTACCATTTACTTCTTTCACCGACACATTAAAGTTCTTTATTCTGTGGAAGTTTTTCGCCATTTCGTTTAGTTCATGGTAGTGCGTAGCGAAGAGAGTGCGTGCCGTTGCGCGTGGTTGTTCGTGCAAATATTCTACTATAGCCCACGCTATACTTATTCCATCGTAGGTGCTTGTACCGCGCCCTAATTCGTCGAAGAGTACTAAAGAACGTGGCGTTACACTATTTAGAATATTTGCAGCTTCGGTCATTTCAACCATAAATGTAGACTCTCCAAGCGAAATATTATCAGAAGCGCCAACTCTTGTAAATACTTTGTCTACTAAACCAATACGTGCACTCTCTGCAGGAACAAAGCAACCCACCTGCGCTAAGAGTACTATGAGTGCCGTTTGACGCAACAATGCCGATTTACCAGCCATATTTGGACCAGTTATCATCATAATTTGCTGTTGTTCGTTGTCAAGATATACATCGTTCGGAATGTATTGTTCACCAAGTGGAAGTTGAGTTTCTATAACGGGGTGGCGACCTTTCTTTATATCAATCACCATACTATCGTCAACCATAGGGCGCACATACTTGTTCTCTTCGGCAATGTTTGCAAACGACAACAGGCAATCGAGCCGTGCCAAAAGATTGGCATTTATTTGTATTTGTGGAATATACTCTTGCATATCTTGTACTAATTCGTTGAAGAGACGGGCTTCTAAAATTAGTATTTTCTCGTCTGCACCTAGTATTTTTGCCTCATATTCCTTTAATTCGGGAGTAATATAGCGTTCTGCTTGTGCAAGTGTTTGTTTGCGAATCCAGTCTTGTGGTACTTTGTTTTTAAAGGTATTGCGCACTTCAAGATAGTATCCAAAGATGTTGTTGAAGCCTATTTTCAACGAATTAATACCTGTTTTAGCAGCTTCTTTCTCTTGAATGTCTAACAAAACTTGCTTTCCATTCTCTCGAATAGAACGCAATTCGTCTAATTTGGCATTGAAACCATGTGCAATAACTCCTCCTTTTGCAACCAACTGTGGTGGATCGGGCATTATTTCTTGTTCTATTCGGTCGCGAATAGACTCGCAAAGGTTCAGCTGTTCCCCCACTCTTTTCAACGCTTCGTTACTAGAATATAAGCAAGCAGACTTTATTGGCTGTATGGCAGATAGGGCATTCTTTAGTTGAACAACTTCTCTGGGCGATACTCTGCCTGCTGCTACTCTAGAAATAATACGTTCCAAGTCGCCCATACGGTGTAGTTGGTCGTCTAAACAATGGCGGAAATCAGGTTCGCGGAAGTAGTATTCCACAATGTCTAAACGTTCGTTAATGGGCTTTACGTCCTTTAATGGAAACACAAGCCAGCGGTGTAACATTCTACCACCCATAGGAGTTATGGTTCTATCTACCACTCCAAGCAGCGATAAACCATCTTCTTGCATAGGCGCAACAAGCTCTAAAGAGCGAATAGTGAAACGGTCGAGTCGCACATACTTCTCTTCTTCTATGCGAGCGAGCGACGTTATATGGCTAATATGCGTATGTTGCGTTTGTTCTAAGTATTGCATAATAGCTCCAGCAGCTATTACTCCGTTGTTCAGATGGTCTACACCGAAACCTTTTAAGTTCTTTGTTCCAAAATGTTTCAGCAGCTTTTGTCGTGCTGAAAGGTCGGTAAACACCCAGTCTTCCATTTCGTACACACACATTCGTGTACCAAAATAGCGGTCAAAGTCGGCTTTTCGTGAACGTTCGTATAATACTTCTTTCGGCGAGAAGTTGCCAATAAGCTTTTCAACATAGTCGAAAGTACCCTCACCAACAAGAAATTCGCCTGTAGAAATATCGAGAAAGCTTACGCCACACGCTCCTTTTCCAAAATGAACAGCTGCTAAAAAGTTGTTTTCCTTGTAGTTCAGCACGTTGTCGCCCATAGCAATGCCAGGCGTAACAAGTTCCGTTATGCCCCGTCGCACCATTTTGTCTTCGGCAGACAAGCCCCGTTTGCCCTTCAAAGCCTCTCGTTTCTTCTTCGGGTCTTCAAGTTGGTCGCATATTGCTACACGTTTCCCGGCACGAATAAGCTTTGGTAAGAAGGTATCAAGTGCATGATGAGGGAACCCTGCCATCTCATCGCCAGCTGCAGCACCATTATTTCGTCGTGTCAAAGTAATACCAAGAATTTTAGAAGCCTCTATGGCATCGTCGCAATACGTTTCGTAGAAGTCGCCACACCTAAAGAGCATTAACGCATCGGGGTGCTTCTCTTTCATCGAAAAGAATTGTCGCATCATCGGAGTGAGCCCTTTGTTGTCTTTTGCCATATTGCTTTTACCTTTCTTATTACTATATAAATTCGTGAAATGCAAAAATACGAATTTTCGGCATACTGTCCAAACGATAGCCAATTTCCTTGCAAGGAATTCAGCCCTTTTGTTTATTTTTGGCATCAATTATCAATCAAAATCTATACAAGCTATGAAATTCATAGGCATATTCTCTGTGTTTTCGCACTCCAAGCATAAGGTAAAGGTTGGCAAACCTGATAAAGCCAATGTTCCTGTATTAACCTTGAATAACTTTGTTACGGTGGCATCAAAAGGTGTCAGCGAGTCTACCAAAGGCAACTATCATACGGCTGTGCGCTCTTTCCATCGGTTTAATAAAGGAAATGACATTGCCTTGTCGGGCATCACGGCCGATAAAGTAAAAGCATACGAATGGTGGTTGCGCAAGCGAGGCGTGTGCAACAACACCATTTCGTGTTATTTGCGTTCGCTGCGTGCTATATATAATAAAGGTGTAGCGAAGCACAAGGTGCGCGATGCGAAGCCGTTCAAGGGTGTGTTTACAGGCAACGAACGGACGGTGAAGACGAGCCTGACCGTGGACGACATCAGCAGGCTTGCGGCGCTGGAACTGCCCGAAGACTCTTTCCTTGCCCTTGCGCGCGATGTGTTTGTTTTCTCGTTCTGTACGATGGGCCTGCCACCTGTGGACCTGTTCCGCCTGACATACTCGCACATAAAGGACGACAAGCTGGTTTACAGCCGGCACAAGACGGGCAACCAGGTAGTGGTGCCCATCAACGGACAGATGGAGACCATTATAAGAAGGTACAGGCAGGACGGCTGCAGCCTGCTCTTTCCCCGCTTCTTGCGCATGAGCTATCGCTCGTTCCTGTCCCAGTACAACCGCGCGCTGAAGACGCTGGCCGGGAAAGCAGGCATCGGGGGCTCGCTCTCTTCGTATTCGGCTCGACACGCATGGGCAAGTATGGCTAACGAAGCAGGCGTTTCCATCAACATAATTTCGCAGGCATTGGGGCACAGCAACATCACCACAACCATGCACTATCTGGCACAGATTGACTGCGAAAAACTAAGGGAAAGCAACGGGATTGTATTGGGAAAGCTGCGTGTTGCACCTATTTGCAAGAGGTGCACAAATGCTCCTAAACGGCTGCAAAGGTAGGACTTTTATTAATAAAACACAAATATCTTTTAACTAAATTACAGTCCTTTTATCGCTCTACCTATTTACGAACCTCCTGAATCTTTGGCTTTTACGGGTGATTCCTTATTCTTTGTGCACCTCTTGCAAATAGGTGCAACACTTCCGAGGCACAGCGACACGGATTAGACTGATATTTTTACCAAATATAGATTAGCAGTTATGAACAAGAACAAAGAATCAAAGAAGGGCTATCTGCAGCCCAGCATTTCGATACTCGGTATCGACGAAGAAAGCCACTTGTTAGCAGGAAGTCCTGTAGTACGCCCAGGCGGAGGCGGAGTGCCTCCCCACCAGGGCGGAGTTAAGGTCATCGACCCGACGGAAGAAGACGGAGGCGACGACGACAACCTGGAGGGCTAGACTGGCTAAGTAGCTTTAGCTTTCCTGGGAGCCCTGGGAATCCTAAGAACTCTAGAAACCAAAAAAACAGTAACTAACATTTAAAGAAGGAAAACAAATGAAGAAAAGTATTTTCCATTATGCGCTCTCTTCGCTCCTTGTGGGCGGGATTGCGCTGTCGGCAGCATCGTGTGCCGACGATGATATCAACCCCAGCGGCGGCACCGACGGCGACGCCCTGGTGCGCTTCAGCATCAACGACGTGCAGGAACAAGCCGTAAGCCGCGGACTGGAAATGACACGCGGAGCCATTGCCACAGGTCTCTCCAATGCCGACCTTGCCGGCCAGAAACTGCCTGCACGCAGCAACCGCAACATAGACGTGTGTCTGATAGAAACCACCGTAGAGGGCGTGAACCCCATAAAGGCCGATGCCCACACACGTGCCGACATCATAAAGACCGCCACCCTTGGCGACTTCTCCGCATCGGCCATCCGCGGAACTACGGCAACCAGCATTCTCACCACTCCTGAATGGTTCCATGCAAAGAAGACCAAGAAGAACGGTGAGCTCTACAGTCCTATCCGTTGGGCTTTCTCACAGCCTTACGCTCGCTTCTTTGCCGTCTACCCGAACACGGAGAGCTATTCCAAGATGACTATCGGTAACACCGAAACATCAGGCAGCCCCAGCGTAGAGTTCGAGGTGGAGCCTGACGTAACGAAACAAAAGGACTTTATGACGGCCTGCACGGGCGACGTGCACTATGCAACGCATGGCGTAGAGCCAACCACCAGCCTCGACTTCCGCCACGCCCTCACGGGTATCCGCTTTGCCGTAGGCCAGAACCTTTCGTGGAACAAAACCATCGACAAGGTAGAGATACAAAACGCCGTAATGAAGAGCAAGTACACGCTTTCTAAAGACTTTAACGGCACAGGCGCAGCCTGGGATCACTCTGCCGACACTCGTGGTACAGCGACCCTTTCTGGTGTAAGCGTAAGCACGAGCCGTAACCCTAACGTAACCATCATGGGCAACACGGGCGACAACTTTACATTCTATATGATACCACAGGTACTCACGGGCAACAATGTCCACGCATACATTCATTGTACCGACAATACTGTAATCGACGTTGTATTGAAAGGCGAATGGAAAGCAGGTACAACACGTACCTACAAGCTAAGCCAGACCAACTCTACTTGGACTTATAATATTACAGCAACCGATCCAAGTGCTGCTGCTTTCGATGCAACAACGACAGATAATTACGGCATCACCAGTTATCGTGAAGACCCAGTAACACACACAAAGCAGGCAGTGGCATGGAAGGTCGTTGGTTACGATGCCGATGGCGATGGGACTTTCTCTATGGCAGAGAAGCCAGCTTGGTTGACCAGCCTTAGCAAGACAGAGGGCAATGGTGGTACTGCTGCCGATCAGGGTACAGCTACATTGACAAAAGACGTTACCGATTTGCTCGCTAAGCGTACCAAGGAACTCAAGACGGCAACTGCCTTAGGTTCTTCTTCTGCTCCTTACGACCTTTCTATACACGACCACAATGGTGCTACAACAGCCCGTAACACAGCCAACTCTTACCTTATCTCTGCCCCTGGCCATTATCGCATACCGCTTGTTTATGGTAATGCAATAAAGAATGGTGTAACAAATAGCCAGTCCTATATCAGTTCTGCACCTCCTACAATAATTTATGGCGGTGCTGATGTGATATTACATAATTTCAAAGACCACAATAACCAAGACATTACCGATCCTTGGATTGAGAAGACCCACGGCGGAGCTAATAATGGTGTCGATGGTGCTGAAGTAGTCTGGGCAGATGCTGACAATCTCGTTCATCTCTCTTCTACCCCAATTTCACATGATGCAAGTGGTAATGCCTTCCTCGACTTCGAAGTAAAACAGAGCGATATCCAAAGTGGTAATGCCGTTGTTGCCGTAAAGAAAAACGGCACTACCGTCTGGTCATGGCATCTCTGGTTTGCGCCTAAGGATGCGCTCGATAAGATTCCTGTTACCAACCATCAAGGTAAGGTCTATAACTTCACCAAGGAAGCTTTGGGCTGGAAGCTAACTAAGTGGAGTAGTTCTACTTATTCAAGTGCTCGTACAGTGAAGGTAAAGGTCGAACAGACCGTTGCAAACAACGGCACAAAACAGGCCGCCGTCATTAATATTACCCAGAATCCTGGTAACGTAAAGGTGGGTGCTACCACCCTTTATCAGTTTGGTCGTAAGGATGCCTTTCCTGGTGTTAATGCATTAGCTGCAAATAGCCATTTCACGAAGAATACAAGTAATAACATGTCTATCATGAACGGTATTCAGCATCCTGATTTTTATTACACAAGTGGTAGTAGCTGGGAAAACAATTATGGTTATTACAACCTTTGGTCAGCTGATAATACGACAACAGGTTTCAATGATAATTCTGTCATCAAGACGGTTTACGATCCTTGTCCTGTAGGTTTCAAGATGCCAGCTTCCAATGCGTTTACAGGTTTTACCACAACGGGTCATAACTCTTCAACACAATCAGAGCTCAATATTGATGGTGCAGGCAATTTGCAGACTTACCAAAACAACTTCGGTCATAATTTCTGGACAAGCAGCAGTAAGACGGCTACTATCTACTTCCCTGCTTCGGGCTATCGCTACAGCATGGATGCTTTGCTGATGGACGTCGGCTACGGCGGTTACTATTGGTCGGCGGTTCCGCTCTACGACACGCAAAACAATTGCGGCATGTACTTCCTCTCGAGCCTCGTGTACCCGCTGAGCCTCGTCATCGATCGGCCTTCTGGGTTCGCGGTACGCCCCGTCTCAGAATAATCCGATTGATTCGATTTATTGCAGACAACAATCACGATAGGATAGTTCTTTTTCATTCTTACTCTTGGGGTAAATGCTGGCGGCTTCTGCCGCCAGCACAAACCTTTTAAAAACGATGATTTGGAAGCGTAAAAATTCTCAACCGTCGGAAGAAAATTTTTCACACGTGAGAAGAAAATTTCTCACGTGTGAGAAATTTACGGGGAACGGGTGAGAAAAATATTTTTCACGTGTGAGAAATTTTCTTCTCACGTGTGAAAAATTTTAGGGCAACCCGTCGGATTTTTTCAGGCCTCGAAAAGGCACTGTTTTTTAATACTGTACGGAGGTTTGCCCTCGCTTGGAAAACGGAGGGAATGGACACGATAGCGTCAGCTATGTTGAAAGTGTAGACAGAAGACAAACAAAGAAATTGGAAACGTTGTGCTGCGGACGTGGCACGATAATTATTAATAATTTAAGTTTTTAACACAATGAAAATAAAGTTGATAGAAAAGAGAAAGCCGGGCATGAAGACAGGCCCTGGCAAGTTTTATGCGAACCCCGTGAACGTGGGGCGCAAGACGCTGAAAGACATTGCGAAGGATATTGCTGGGCGGTCGTCGCTAACGCGAGGCGATATAGAAAACGTGCTGTCGAACTTCGTAGACCGTCTGCCCAGCTACCTGCGCGACGGTTTCAGCGTACAGCTCAGCGAGTTCGGCACCATGCGCCTTACGCTTTCGAGCGAGGGTTCGCTGACGGAAAAAGCCTTCAACATTGAGAAGATTAAACCCCGCGTAACCTTTACGCCAAGCACGGAACTGAAGAAAGAGCTTGCCGACAACTCGTA
>FLSC01452872.1_pt1 | contig 16257 bp, 13 predicted proteins | sample 1550561 | NCBI WGS metagenome assembly FLSC01 (sample SAMEA4031775, study PRJEB14383) | metagenome | biome: human; feature: oral; material: saliva | place: Philippines | collected 2014 | reverse complement strand
GAACGATATTCTTATGAAAGCGGATGTTATATACAATCTGCTATGATATGGTTTTGGTGTATGATTGTCTTTATGAAAACATGTGCTTATTGATATAAATCATAGAATTTCGTTATGAGGTAGTGTGATGAAAACAATTTTGATTACCGGTTTTGATCCATTCGGCGGTGAACCTATTAATCCTGCTTGGGAAGCGGTAAAAACAATGGATGGTTATACCGATGGTGACTACAAGGTAGTGACTCAAATGGTTCCTACTGTACGTTACAAATCTGTTGATACTGTGAAAGCTGCGGCTGAAGAGTGCCAACCAGATTTCATTCTATGTGTAGGTCAAGCAGGCGGTCGCCCAGATATTACAGTAGAACGTGTTGCTATTAACTGTGATGATTTCCGCATCCCAGATAATGGGGGCAACCAACCGGAAGATGAACCTGTTGTAGCCGATGGCCCTAGTGCATACTTTGCGACATTACCAATTAAAAACATCGTTAATGCATTGCACCAAAATGGAATCCCTGCAAAGGTTTCTAATACAGCGGGTACCTTCGTATGCAATCACTTGATGTATGGTGTATGTCATTATGCGGCGCAAAAGGGCAACATCAAAGCGGGCTTCATGCATATTCCGTATTTGCCATCCCAAGTAGTGGATAAACCAAATCAACCAAGCATGGCTGGTGAAACTGTACGTGCCACATTGGAAACTATTGTTCACGTATTAGCTCATGGTGAAAGCTACAAGGCACAAGATATTAACTATACGACACCGCACGAATAAAAATCTCAGAAGTACTAGTGTTTACTTCTGGGGAGTGTGTAGTGATAGATTTAGCTTTCAATCACTATATAATGTAAGATTTAGTTCTTGATTACTATGTTATTTCGGTATGTACTTGAGTATATAAAATAAATTTAATATATGAGATATTGTGTGATATCTATATGAGAGAAGGTCTTTTTAATGAATAAAAAGTTGGTAGCAAGTTTAGTTTCCTGTATGGTATTGGGTTCTGTAAGTGTGTATGCAGCCAATCCATTTTCCGATGTAGATGCTTCTAGTTGGGCGTACCAATCTGTTGAGCAATTAGCAAATGCAGGTATTATTAATGGGTACCCAGATGGAACTTTCAAAGGGAACAATCCTATTACGCGATACGAAATGGCTCAAATGGTAGCTAAGGCTATGGCTAACCAAGATAGAGCTAATGCGGAACAACAAGCGATGATCAATCGCTTGGCCGACGAATTTGGAAATGAACTCAACACATTAGGTGTGCGAGTAGCCAAATTAGAAAATCAAGTAGGGAATGTAAAGGTGACTGGTAACTACCGTTTGCGTTACCGCGGTAGCGAGTTGAAAAATGATACCTATGCGTATGGTAAACATTCCTCCTTTGATTATCGTGCTCGTGTGATCTTCAATGCTAAGGTTAACGATAAAACTGATGCGGTTGTACGTATTCAAGGTTCTAGTGAATTCGGCAATAGCAATGCTACACAAGGTAAAATTAATCTTGCCTATGTAGATCATCATTTTGGTAAAGACACTACATTGCGCGTAGGTCGTCAACTCTATACACCAGGTCTAGGCCTCATGTATGATGATCTCGTTGATGGTGCTCGCCTTATGTACAAACATGGCAAGCTCGATGTATCTGCTAGTTATGGTTACTGGTTGGGCGGCGCTCCTACTTACCAAACTAGAGAAAATACCGTTACTGCAGCTATGGTTGAAGTTAAGGGTAAACTTAATAAACATGTTACTCTTGGTGGTATGTATGGCCGCTTCCATGATGGTAAATTGTACCAAGGTCAAGATGTGGATGCGTTGACAGGCAAACAAGTTAAATCCTTCATTGATTCTCCATACAAAAATATTTGGGGACTCAATACAAATATGAACTTTAACCGTTGGAATGTATTCGGCGAATGGCTTACAGCTCCAGGCGTTTCCGATTCTCATGCTTGGATGGCAAGCCTTGGCTATGGTAATTATGACATTAAGAAAGCTCATACCTATAGCATACGCGGCCAATATTACTACCAAGAAGGGAACTCTCCAATCTTCAGTAGTGCCTTTGCACCTGCTTATAGCTTCTACAATCAACACTATGTAGATAATAAGGGCGTAGCTCATGTACGCAATGGTTTCAAAGGCTTCGTAGCGAATGTAAACTACGTACCATTCCAAAACGTATCTATCGGTGCTTACTATGGCTTCGGTAATAAAGACATGGACGGTAATAAATTAGGCGATTACTGGCGTACAGATGTAAACTTCATGTTCTAAGATATGATGTTTGCATATCATAAAAGAGTTATATAAGATACATAATGTTATTTAACGGATCATGAACGCATCATGTTTATATAGCATGTAAGATTTATATAACACATAATCTAAATAAAGCTCGAGTTATATCTAGAAAAGATATGGCTCGGGCTTTTTGTTTTCAATAATCATTATAAATTTTTAAATACCTACTATTGACATAGGTATTTAAATAATATATTATAGACACATAATCATATTAAGTTAGTAGGAATAAGTGAGGGATATCACAGTAGCTTTCAAAATAAGAATTGTAAGGCCAATAGAGATAACCTCCATAAGGAGTATAGAATGAGTGAACACGTAGATGTAAGCAACATCAAGGATCCTAGTATCGCGGCAGCTCGAAAAGAGGTTGAGTTCCAACGTGCTATGAATCCTTGTCCCATCGATTTTTCTGAGTTTCAATCTAGTAACCCTCGTTCTCAAGGGGAACAAAAGGAGTATGAAGGTAAAGATGCTTCGAATTTTAACCGTCGTCAAAAATATTCTGATAGCGAAGAACCTCAATTCACAACACCTTTTGGCAGTGAACCAGGGCTTTTACCTGTAGAAAAAGACCGTTACCGTCTTGTATGGTCTAAACATTGTCCTTGGGCTCACCGCATTGCCATTGCCATCGATTTACTTGGCTTAGATAAAGTGATTTCCAAAGGCACGGTTGATCCATTGCGTCCAGCAGGCGTTATTGCAGACTGGTTCTTTACCCTTGATAAAGACGAAAAGGACCCAGTACTCGGCATTCACTCCTTAGGTGAAGCATACCGCAAAGGTGACCCTAACTACGACGCACGTTCCACAGTACCAGCCATCGTAGATGTTACAACTGGGGCAGTAGTAAACAATGACTACCATGCGTTGACTACAGAATTAGCATTGGGCTTTAAAGATTTTATCTCTCCTGATGCACCAGATATTTATCCAGAGGAATTACGTGCCGATATCGATGCGTTGAACGTTATTATCTACGCTGATTTTAACTTAGCGGTAAACTTGGCAGCTCTTGTAACAAACCAAAAAGATTACGAGTATTACTATGACCGTATCTTTGCTCGCTTGGACTGGCTTGAAGAACGTCTTAGCAAGCAACGTTACTTGATGGGCGATACGATTACCGATCCAGATATCCGTATCTTCCCAACATTGGCTCGCTTTGACCTCGTATTCTACCAAAAATACTTGGTTAATAAAAAACGCCTCGTAGACTATCCAAACCTTTGGAACTACGCGAAAGACTTGTACTCCAATCCAGCATTCGGTGGTACAACAGACTTCGACTCTATGCGTAAACGTTTCTACTACGTAGACCATACGCCATTTGAAGATCTACCACGCCTCGTTCCAAAAGGTCCAGACGATTCCATTTGGTTAGAACCAAATGATCGTGCTGAGAAATTTGGTAAATAATAGATTAATTTTAAATAACTGAAAGGGAACCCATGGATTCTGTAACGCAGACGATTGTGAACTACATAGAACAAACGGATGTGTCGAACCGTGAGGACCTCCTATCAGTGGCGCGCATTGCCTTTCTAGATTATCTGGCGTCCTTAGCACCGGCTGAGGAGGAGCAAGCCGTTCGGGACTTAGCTCAGTTTATAGGGGCTGATCAAAATTTAACTGTTAATCAGGATACATCTACTAATCAGGATAAAACAGCTCATGTAGATGGTTATGAGAGCAATTCGACCGTTAGACGAGCCGACAAGGCTCTGTATTATGGTTTTGCCTCCCATTATCTAGATTTTGATGATGCCCAGGCAAATTTGGCGGGTCACTTCAGCACTGTTTTATATTCTGCTCTGTTAGCAGTGCTCGAGCCCACCGATAGGTGGCGCGATTTCTTTCGTGCTTATATCATTGGTGCCGAGCTAGAGGGAATCATTGGTTCTCTCATCAATCCTGCCCATCGGACTCAAGGATGGCATTCTACGGGGACCGTTGGTGTGATTGGGGCGGCGGCCGCTATAGGCGCTTTGCGAGGCCTTCATGGTGAAAGCTTGGCTCAGCTCCTGTCTCTGGCTGCTACTCAGTCGGCGGGCATGTTCTTTCAAAGTGGTACAGATGGTAAGCCGCTCCATGCGGGACTAGCAGCACGCAATGGCGTGTGGGCTTACGAACTGTTGCAACATACATCAATTCAAACAAGTACAAAACCATTTGACCCTGAACGGGGTTGGTTTAAAACAATCGGTAATATTACTGTTACATCAAATGACATCGCTAGCCGTTGGTTAGCTCCAGGGCAACTCATTGATCCTGGTTTGTGGATGAAAGTCCACCCCTATTGCTCGGCAGCCATTTGTGGCACTGAAGCAGCTGAAACCGTGGCACATAGAATATATACATCTTCTTCGTATGTGTCTAAGCACTACAACGTTTCACCAGATGCAGAGGAACAAGGTAAACGTAGACTATGTGCCACCCTCGTTTCTTCCCTTTGGGATGATATAGATCGAGTTACTGTTCACTTCCCGCCTGGTGCTGATGCAGCATTGCGGTATACAGCGCCAACAACAGGTCGAGAAGGGCAGTTCTCCATAGAGTACATCGTGTACCAAGTCCTCGCCTATGGGGCAGTACAGGATGAACTATTTAAGATAGATACTATAGACCAATCAGTGCGAGATTATATGTCGCGTATAGAACGGGTCTATGATTTGCCGAAGGTATCCCAAACAGAGCGGATTACGAAAGTAACCGTTACCTTAAAGAATGGAGAGACTTTCACAGAAATGGTGAACAATCCGAAAGGATCGCCGAATAATCCTCTTACATTAGAGGGTATACGCATTAAGCTTGGCCTCACCTTGCAGGCTGACCAAATAGATAGAATAATGGAGGCTTTTACCAATACTGATAAGGTAGAGCCATTCCTGCAAACATTGCGAAAAGAAGGAGTTTTACATGTTTAATACAAAGAAATTGACGAAATTATTTGCCATTGGCGCATTGGCACTAGGCGTGCTCGTGGTAGCTGGCTGTGGCGATGATACATCTAAAGAAACAAAGGTGAATCCAGATGCCAAAGTAGTTAACGTAGCTACACGCGGTACAGTTCGTCCCTATTCCTACACAGATGATAACGGCAATCTTACAGGCTTTGACGTAGAATTGTTGAAAGAAATTGAACGTCGTAATCCAGACCTTCACTTCAACTTCAAACCGATGGCCGTTGATGCTGCCTTCGTAGCGATGGATGCAGGACAAGTGGATATGATTGCCAACCAAATGCGTCGTAACCCAACTCGTGAAGCAAAATACTACTACACAAATGAGCCTAACAACTACTCTACACGTAAATTAGTAGTTAAAAACGACCGCAACGACATCTCTAAATTAGATGATTTGAAAGGCAAAAAAATTGCCGTTACAACATCCTCTGAGTTCAACGAATTAGTAAAACAATTCAACGAAACAGCAAATCCACCAATCGACATTATCTATACAGATAAAGCGGGTGCTGAAACATTGAACCTCGTTGCTACCGGTCGTGCCGATGCGGCAGGTGAATACGAATACGTAATTAATTCTGCTATTAAGGACCGTGGCTTACCACTCAAAGCTGTAGGCGATGTATTGGCAGTAGTACCAACCTACTTCTTGTCTAAACGTACAGACGACATGAAACAAGTAAACGAAAAAATTGATAAAACTATGAAAGAAATGCGTGCTGATGGTACGTTGAAAAAACTTTCTGAACAATATCTTGGTGGGGATTACACATTCGATCCAACACAAAAATAACGAATAGGCCGCCTTGGCGGCCTTATTCTATTATGTCTAGAAACGAGGTGCTACTGTGGGCAAGTATTTTGATGTGTCCTACATGATCCAAGCGTTTCCACAGCTCTTGAATTATGTTCACGTAACGGTGCTCATCACCGTTATTTCTGCCATCTTAGGTGTTATTTTGGGCTCTATTATAGCCATCATTCGCCTCAAGAAGGTGCCAGTATTAAACCAATTATTTATTGTATTTATCTCCTTCATGCGGGGCACGCCGTTCTTAGTACAGTTATTCCTCATTTACTTTGGGGTGCCAGAAATCATGTCCCATATGGGGCTTAACATGAAAAATGTGCCAGGTCTCGTATTCGTGTATGCCGTGTTTACTTTGCATATTGCGGCGTATAGCTCTGAAATCATGCGCTCCAGTATTGATGCGGTTGCGCCTGGTGAAAAGGAAGCCGCTAAGAGCCTTGGTATGACCGAGTTCCAAAGCTATGTGCGCATCATCTTGCCGCAGGCTTTCACCATGAGCATTCCACCGTTGACGAACCTCGTTATCGGCATGTTGAAAGGGACGGCCCTTATCTTTAATGTCGGCGTTGTAGACATGATGCGTAAGGCGGACCTCATGGGCGGCAATAGCCAGCGTTATCTTGAGTTATTCGTCGATGCAGCCATCATTTATGGCATATTAATTATCATCGTGTCCCTCTTGGGCCGATTGCTTGAAAAACGTTTTACCGTTGCGGGCAAAGAATCGCAACGCATTTTGATCAGTGAGGAGTAGGGGCGTATGGGACATATAATTGATTCAACCTATATTTATGGCACCTTCTTTGCTGTCATTCCTTATGTGAAAGTAACCCTCATGATTACCTTCCTCAGCGTTGGTTTGGGTACAATCCTAGGGTTATTAAGTTGCGTGCTACAACAAAATAAAGTACCTGTGCTCAGTCAGCTCAGCTACTTGTACGTATTGTTGTGTCGTAGTATTCCGAACATGGTTCTCTTATACCTTGTGTACTATGGCTTACCAATTCTATTCCTCGCCTTAGAGGATCAAACAGGAGTGCATGTGCCTTTTGAAAAGGTGCCAGCTACCTTTGTAGCCATTGTAGGCTTAACCTTGCATACAGGGGCCTATTTGAGTGAAATCTTCCGGGCTGCCTTGCAATCGGTACCGAAAGGTCAAATGGAAGCGGCTCAAGCCATCGGTATGACTTGGTTCCAAGCGTTCCGTCGTATCGTATTGCCACAAGCAACAGTCTTTGCATTGCCATTATTTACAAATCAGTTCCTTAATACCATGAAGAGTACGAGCATCGTATTCGTCATCACGGTTATTGAATTGTTTGGCGCTGCAAAGTTATATACAGAGGAAAATTCGCAGTATTTTGAGGCCTACATCGTGGTGTCCGGTCTATTCTGGGTGATGGGGATTGTCTTTGAATTTATCTTCCATCGTTTAGAAGTCTATGCAAGCAAGTATAAACGAGGTAATGCATTATGATAGATATTAAACAAGTTCACAAATCCTTCGGGAACCGTGAAATTTTGAAGGGCATCGACCTACATGTGCCAACGGGGTCTGTAACGGTTATCCTTGGCCCGTCTGGCAGTGGTAAGACGACGTTCCTTAGAACATTGAACTTCCTTGAAAAGGCCGATGCAGGGACTATGCAATTAAACGATATTTCTGTAGATCTACATAAAGCGTCTAACAAGGAAATCTTAAACGTACGCCGCAATACATCCATGGTATTCCAGTCTTATAACTTATTTTCTAATAAGACAGTTATTGAAAACATCATGGAAGGCCTTGTAACAGTTAAGAAGATGAAAAAATCTGAAGCCCGTGATATTGCGCAACGTTTTCTCAAGGAAGTAGGCATGGAAGGCTATGATGATTACTATCCTGTACAACTTTCAGGGGGACAACAACAACGTATCGGCATCGCTCGTGCCCTTGCGATGGATCCAGAGGTTATCCTCTTTGACGAACCTACATCAGCTCTCGATCCAGAGTTAGTAGGCGAGGTATTAGCTGTTATTCGCAAGATTGCGAAAGAGCTAGAGGTAACGATGATCATCGTTACTCACGAAATTGGTTTTGCTAAAGAAGTGGCTGATCAAGTAGTCTTCATGGAAGGTGGCGTCATCGTAGAACAAGGGGATCCTAAAGTGGTCCTTGAACATCCAAAAGAAGAACGAACACGTAAATTCTTGAGCCGTTACCTTACACTCGATAGTGAATTGCCTCTTGATAGCGCAGCGTTATAAATGATATGTGATATAAATAATACAGAGCGATAGTAATGTGTGCTATCCTAGTAATATAGACATTCATGGCGACCTAATATCTTTAGAATTAGGTCGCTTTAAACGAGGTACATAATGAAAGAGTTTAGACAATTAACCGTAGATGATGCGGCTGAGTATCATGAGGTATTGATTGCAGGATATGCGGAAAATAAGAACTACCCTATATCCTTTGATGCCATCAACTTTAGCCAAGAAGAGTCTCGGGCGTGGATCTTAAAATATCCTGTATTTGGTCTCTATGTAGATGGCTCCTTGGTATGCTCTATTTCATTCCGCATGCCTTGGATCCCAAAGGCTACACCAGATGTATACCCGCACATTGCACACTTTGTGACAGCCCCTGAACATAAAGGTAAGGGCTATGCTCGTGAAGTCCTTGCCGAAGCAGAAGACCTGTTGCGCAATGTATATAAAACGCCAGCCGTAACATTAGGCACTGCTGCAGAACACCCGTGGCTTGCCAAAATGTATGAAGGCTTTGGATTTAAAGAATATAAACGAACACAGTTGCCTGGTAAAGTACATACCACTATATTCTTTAAGAAAACACTATAAAGACAAGAAGATTAGTATTAATTTGATATTCTAACTAAAAGAGTCGCATCTAATTGGTGCGGCTCTTTGTTGCTTTATAAGATGTTACTATATACAGTATCAATTTTAAGATTACTTTGGGGTTATTCATATATGGTTGTCATATTCTCTAACTTTGATATTGGTAAATACCGATAAGTTAGAATGCCTAATGGATAGATACTAAAAAAATATATATTTGTTTGCTATAATAATGCTATATTAACGGATAAAAAGGAGATGCATACATATATGGGTTTTCCTAAGGAAATAAAAAGAATTAGACAACGTTCATTTTTGACACAACAGGATTTTGCCAAGGTAATAGGAGTGGCTTTTTCTACTGTAAATCGTTGGGAAGCTGGACGTGCAAAGCCAAATTTAAAAGCAATGAAAAGCATTAATACATTTTGCTTAGAAAATAATATCCCGTATGAAGTACTAGAAGAGGCTTGGTTTGACTATCAAATAAAAAAATAAAGGAGCACTATTGTTATGACAGATAAAGAATTAAAACAGTTAAAAGATACGCTATGGCACTCTGCTGATGTGCTTCGAGCTAGTGCTCATTTAGCTGCGAATAAATATGGTCAGCCTATTCTTGGGCTTATCTTCCTTAGATATGCAGATATCTTATACAAACAACATAAGGAAAATATTGAGGAAGAGTATAATCGTCTTAAAGGCGGACGTATGGAAAAGTCCATCAAAGAAATCTCTATCGAGAAGTGTGGGTTCTATCTTCCTGAATGTGCTTATTATGACTTTATCAATGACGCCCCAGATGATGCTAGTAAAGCTACTCTTGTGAAGAATGCTATGGAAGCAATTGAGACTGAAAACCCTAAAATGGATGGTGTTCTTCCAAAAGAAGTATATGCTCAGCTCGTACCAGAAGAAGAGCCAGAACTTCTCTCTAATATCGTACGTATTTTCAAAGATATTCCAGAAAATAGTACAGTCGATATCTTTGGTGAAATCTATGAATATTTCTTAGGTAACTTTGCCCTTGCAGAAGGTAAGGATGGAGGAACATTCTACACACCTGCAACTGTTGTAAGATATATGGTTGAAGTATTAAATCCTCAGCCTGGTGAAAAGAAGTTCTTAGATCCGGCTTGTGGTTCTGGAGGAATGTTCGTACAGGCCGCAAGATACATGCATAATCACAACGCCAGCGAGAGTGAACAAATGAAATTCCGTTGCTATGGTGTTGAAAAGGAACCTGATACAGTAAAACTGGCAAAGATGAATCTGCTTCTTAATAATATTCGTGGTGACATTACACAAGCTAACTCATTTTATTCTGATCCATATAATGCATTTGGACAGTTTGACTATGTAATGGCGAATCCACCGTTTAACGTAGATGAGGTTGTGGTTGAGAAGGTTTTTGACGATGCACGTTTCAATACATATGGAGTGCCAAGAAACAAAAGCAAATCAACAAAGAAAAAATCTGACAAGAAAGAAACTGTACCTAACGCAAACTATTTGTGGATTGGCTACTTTGCTACTGCATTAAATGATAATGGTAAGGCAGCACTTGTGATGGCCAATTCTGCATCTGATGCATCTGGTTCAGAATATGATATTAGAAAGAAAATGATTGAAGAAGGTATCATCTCTCAGATGGTGACACTTCCTTCTAATATGTTCTCATCGGTTACACTACCTGCTACCCTTTGGTTCTTTGATAAGCAAAAGCCAAATAGTGATAAGAAAAATGAAATCTTATTTATTGATGCAAGAAATGTGTTCACACAGGTAGATAGAGCACATAGAAAATTCTCTGATGAGCAAATTAAGAACCTTGGCGTTATCACAAAGCTTTATCATGGCGATACACAGGCTCTTGTTGATTTGATTGATGAGTATCAATCAGAACTTGCAAATGCTACAGAATCTTCTGATGATAAGGAAGTTCTTACAAAATCATATTGGCAATCACAAATTGACTGGTTGAGGGAAAGATTCCCTGACGGTGTATATGTTGATGTTATCGGTCTTTGTAAGGCAGCACCTATGGATGGTGAAGACGGAATCATTGATCAAGACTATTCCTTAAATGCAGGACGTTATGTAGGTGTGGTAATTGAGGATGATGGCTTGACACAGGAAGAATTTAAAGAAGAAATGTATTCTTTAAATGCCGAGTTCGCTACATTAAGTGCTGAGGCAAAGGAACTTGAAGAACTCATTGCAAATAATCTGAAAGAATTGTTGGGTGAGTGATATGGAATATAAATTCTCTAAATTATATTCGTGGACGAGCGGAAAACCTATTTCGGCGAATGAACATGGTACAATACCTGTTTATGGTTCGAATGGGATAATCGGATATACAGACAATAGCAAATATTTTAATAAAATAATTCTGGGTAGAGTAGGTGCATATTGCGGTTCTGTCGAGTATTGTCCAACAGAATTTAATGCAACTGATAATACATTGATTACTACATGTAACGAGAAATTAATAACATATCCATTTGCATTTTATTCATTAAAGCTTATGAAATTAAATAATTTTGCTGGTGGATCTGCACAGCCATTAATAACACAAGGACTATTAAAACATTTAAAATGTGATGTTCCTTCTATTGAAAAACAAAAAATAATAGCTAATATTCTCTCTGCCTACGACAACCTCATCGAAAACAACAACAAGCGTATCAAGTTGTTGGAGCAAATGGCAGAAAATCTATATAAGGAATGGTTTGTGAGATTTCGCTTTCCGGGATATGAGAATGCGGAGTTTGATAGTGGGATACCTAAAGGTTGGGAAATCTTAAGAGCAAACCAACTCTTTGATATTACTATAGGAAAAACTCCTGACAGAAAAATATTCGAATATTTCAGTAATATTCCAGAATGTAATTATCCTTGGATTTCTATCAGCGATATGCGAAGTGCGAGTACATTTTTATTTAAGACTAAGGAATATCTAACCTCTAATGCAGTAAACACATGCAATGTTAAGATTATTCCTAAAAATACAGTGATAGTAAGCTTTAAATTAACTGTTGGGCAAGTTGCAATTACAACATCTGATATGTGTACAAATGAGGCTATTGCACATTTTACAACAGATAATGATGCTATGAGGGAATACATATATCTGTATTTGAAAAAATTTCAATATTCAGATTTAGGCAATACCTCATCAATTGGTACAGCGGTAAATTCTAAAATTATAAAGAATATGAAGATAATTCTACCCTCAAGCGAACTATTAAATCGATTTCATGATTCTGTACACTCAATTTTTGAAGAAATTCGCTTATTAAATGAGATTAATAATAATCTTACAAAGCAAAGAGATATGCTTTTACCACGCCTGATGAGTGGGAAACTTGAAGTATAGGGAGGTATTCATATGCGTAATTTTATATCCGAAGATGATATAGAACAGGCCATACTTTCAAAATTAAAAGCTGAACCATTTAAATATGATATCCTCATTTGTGATGCTTCACCGGATAAACGAGATGTATTGCCCGATGGTACAGGCAGAAATTCTAAGAAGGAATGTATCCTTCCTGATGTTATGCTGTCTTCTCTTAAGCGTATTAATCCAGCTATCAAAGAAGATAAAATTAAAGAGATCGTAAAGACATTAAGACAAGATTATACAGGAACTGATATCGTAGATACGAATTATAAATTATATAGACAAATCCGTAATAATATAAAAATCACAGTTCGTAGAAATGGCAAGGAAGATTTTGATTTTGTAAAATTGATAGACTTTGAACATCCGGAGAATAATACTTTCACAGCAGTTTCTCAGATGTGGATTCAGGGAAAGGTTTACTACAGAAGACCGGATATCCTTATCTTTGTTAATGGTATGCCCCTTGTGTTTATTGAATTGAAAAATAGCATTGTTAAGGTTGAAGAAGCCTACAACAAGAATCTCAAAGATTACATACGGGATATTCCAAATCTCTTTGCATTTAATCAGATTTGTGTGCTTTCAAATGGTTTGGAAACGAAGCTTGGTGCATTTAATGCAACCTATGACTATTTTTTTGAATGGCTTAAAATTGATAGCGAAAAAGAAAAATTGGACAGAGAAGCAATTCTTGCTGCGGATAAAGTTAAGGATAGCTCTGTCAGATATTTTGTAGATGGTCTTCTTAACAAAGATAGATTGATTGACTATATTGAAAACTTCATTCTTTTTGAAAACCAGAGAATAAAGATTATCGCTAAGAACCACCAGTACTTAGGTGTAAATAATCTAATGGAATCAGTGGAGAACAGAAAAGAGCTTAACGGTAAGCTTGGTGTTTTTTGGCATACACAGGGTTCAGGAAAATCCTACTCTATGGTTATGTTTGCCCGTAAAGTGAAGCGTAAGATTCAAGGTAACTTTTCGTTCCTCATTATCACAGATCGTGAAGATTTGGATACACAGATTCATAAGAACTTTGTGCGTACAGAGGTTATTGGCTCTAAAGAAGAATGCCAGCCAAAGGACAGCAAGCAGTTAAGAGATTTCTTGACTACCAATAAGGCTTTTATCTTCACGCTGATACATAAATTCAGATACGATAAGACAAAGAAATATCCAGTGCTTTCTACTCGTGACGATATTATTGTCCTTGTTGATGAAGCACATAGAACACAGTATAAAGATTTAGCAGAGAACATGCGAACTGCACTTCCGAATGCTAACTTTGTAGCATTCACAGGAACACCTCTTCTTGGCTCTAAACGCCTTACGAATCAATGGTTTGGTGAGTATGTTTCAGAGTATAACTTTGCACAATCTGTCGAAGATGGCTCTACTGTACCACTGTTCTATTCTAGGCGAGTTCCGGAAGTGGGGCTTGAAAATGATTTCCTTGACGATGACGTTGTAGATATTATCGAAGAAGAGAATCTTAACGAGGATGAAACTCGTCTCTTAGAGAATGCATCTTCACGTATCCTTGAAGTTATCAAGAGAGATGACCGCTTAGATAAAGTGGCACAGGATATTGCCTACCACTTTCCAAGACGCGGGTTTCTTGGAAAAGGTATGGTTGTATCTGTCGATAAGTATACTGCTGTCAAAATGTATGACAAGGTTCAGCATTACTGGGCTATAGAAAAGCAGAACATAATGAAGCAACGAAATGCTGCCACTACAAAGGAAAATCGTGATCAGCTCACTCGTATTCTTGCTTATATGAATAAGGTTGAAATGGCTGTTATCATTTCAGAGGAAAATGATGAAGAAACCAAGTTTGCAAAGCAAGGATTAGATATTACAAAACATCGTGCAAAGATGAAAGAAATCACACCGGACGGCAGAGATATTGAGGATAGATTTAAAGATCCTGATGACTCATTGCAACTTGTATTCGTTTGTGCAATGTGGCTAACAGGATTTGATGTAAAGAACTTATCTACACTTTATCTTGATAAGCCAATGAAAGGCCATACTCTAATGCAAGCCATAGCACGTGCCAACAGAGTATATCCCGGAAAACCTGCCGGAATTATTGTAGATTATGTAAATGTCTTTAAATACATGAAGAAGGCATTAACAGAATATGCTACTGGTGATGACGGAACAGAATTCCCTGCAAAAGATATTGAGCAATTAATTAGCTATATTGACGGTACAATCGATGAAGCAGATTCTTTCTTGTTGTCTCTTGATATTGATTTAGAAAAGATAATTGTTGATTCTAATATACTAGATCAATTAGATGCATTAAGAGGTGCTTATGACACTATCGTTGCAAAAGATGATGACAAAGAAAAATTTAAGGTTATTCTTAATACTTTGATAAATCTATACGAAGCATCAAAGCCGGAAATCTTTGAGAAGCATTGGAACAACGATAAGTTTGCACCACTTGTGTATTTGCGTGGCCTTTTCCACCACACTATTGATGATGATAAAGTTGCTCGTGCTAGACAGAAAATGAATCAGATTCTTGATGGTAGTGTTACAGCTAGTCAAGAGTTTGTAAATTATGTACGAGAAGAACCTGCTCAATACATGATTAAAGGAACTCAAGCGATTGATCTTTCTAAGGTTGATATTGAGCAGCTAAGAAAAGAAATCAAGGTTGCTAAGTATAAAGCTATTGAGGTTAACGACTTAAAGGAATACATTGAGCAAGCTCTCGAACAGATGCTTAATAGAAACTGCACGAGAACTAAATTCTCTGAACGTTTCAAGCGAATTATTGACTCCTATAATGCAGGGGGCACTGAAAACGAGGATTATTATGAGCAGCTAGTAAAGCTTCTTGAGGAGTTACAGCAAGAATATAATCGAGCAAATGTTGAAGGTCTTACTGAGGATGAACTTGAAATTTTTGATTTGCTTGTTGCTGGAAAGAAGTTGACGAAGGATGAAGAGCAAAAAGTAAAGCTCTCTGCTAAGAATCTATATAAGAAGTTATTTGATAATCGTAGTGATCTTCTTGTTGTAGATTGGTATAAGGATGAACAGCCAGTTGCTAAGCTAAAATATGAGGTAGAGGTATCCTTAAATGATGATTTGCCTGAAAGTTATGATAAAGAATCTTTTGATTCTAAGGTGTCCTTACTTATGAATCATTTTATGGATATGGCAGTACAAGGATATGGTTGGATTGGGGCGGTCTAATTTCCGGAAAAACTTATAATTTCTATTATATTCACAAATACAGTGCTATAATAAATGAAAATTGTTGTTTGTGGAGTGTGACATAGAATGTATGAAATCGTAAATGAACCAAATTTAACAATTTCTTTTGATATGGATGTAGAGCTATCTGAATTTGGTGTATTTGGCGTATATATTAAACGAGGCTATAATATCTGTTCTGGCTATATTGATCCTAGCGATTGGTCCGGGATTCGCAAAGGCTACCAAGAATTAGTTGATTTGTATGAGAAATGTAAAGGCAAAGCAACCTTTACATATACTCTAACAGGAGAAGGGGATAGCCTTATATTCTCGTTAGATCAAAAGGGTGCTTTGACGATAGATGTTACTATTGGTACTACTTACAATTACAAATGTCATATGACAATTGAAAGTTTAGATCAAACATATTTGCCAAAGTTTATTGAGTTCTTCAAAGCATTTTTGGAACGAGAGCCGAAATAAAAAGAGTCGCATCATTAGAATGCGACTCTTTTTCTGTACCCAGTTTCTATTTACAATTATTTTGTAACAACTTTAAGATCTACAGGGATTTTAGCTTCTACAGCTTCGCCTTTGATAACTTTTTGAGCTGTATCGATAGCGATTTTACCCATTTGGTCTGGTTGTTGAGCAATTGTTGCAGCCAATGTGCCGTCTT
>FLSC01483043.1_pt1 | contig 16295 bp, 8 predicted proteins | sample 1550561 | NCBI WGS metagenome assembly FLSC01 (sample SAMEA4031775, study PRJEB14383) | metagenome | biome: human; feature: oral; material: saliva | place: Philippines | collected 2014 | reverse complement strand
ACACTCCTGTTTTTCATAGTGCTATTATATCAAGGTACCATTTCTGTCGGGCAACATCATTCCCATTTTGAGAGTCATTGAAAAGACTGTAGCTAAGGATGCAGGGAGAGTAAATCGTCTTAGCTAAACTCATCTACGAATCGCTATCAAATAAGAGTAGCGGGAGAGAAGCGACAAGGTACTTTGTAGAGGGGCCTTCTGAGCAAAGAATTAGCTTCGTGCTAATCGTTGCCGACGCAATACGACTCTGGGATCTTGATAAAGGCCACGGCAAAGCGCTGGCAGTATGATTCCAATTACCTTTTATTACCTTTGCTCACAAGGAGTCGGTCCCGAAACCACTCTAATAGTCTTTATTTACTATCTCTAAACTGTAAAGCGAATATGAAGAAGTTCATCCTCGCCGCAGCGTGCCTCTTCGCGCTCGGTGCAAATATCTCGGCTCAGAACCCCGAAAAGAAGGAACCCGAAAAGAAGGAATGTTCCAAGAACGATGCTAAGTCCTGCGACAAGAAGGATGCTAAGGCTTGCGATAAGAAAGACGCTAAGTCCTGCGATAAGAAAGACGGCAAGGCTTGCGACAAGAAGGTTGATAAGCCCGCTCAGGAAGCTGGCAAGAAGGACTGCTGCAGGAAGGATGCTAAGTCTAAGGACAGTGCAAAGCAGGACTGCTGCAAGAAGGACGTCAAGGATAAGCAGCAGGATTGCTGCAAGAAGCAGAAGAAGTAATCCCTCCTCTACCCTATAAGGCAAGGGCCCCGCTACCCAATGATTGAGTAGCGGGGCCCTTGCTTTTTATACAGCCGTATTACTAACGGAATCTATTGTACGTGATCATTCATCGACGACGAGATTATCGATGATGAAGTTCTGACGCTCGGGGGTATTCTTACCCATGTAGAACATGAGGAGGTTACTTAGATTGTCCTCCTTGCGGATGCGGATAGGATCCAGCTTGATATTCTCCTCGCTGATCCAGTCCTTGAACTGCTCTGGAGAGATCTCTCCAAGCCCCTTGAATCGCGTGACCAGCGCTCGCTTGCCAAGCTTCTTCAGTGCAGCCTGCTTCTGAGCCTCATTGTAGCAGTAGATGTTAGTCACAAGTTCTTCGGCAGGCGCTTCCTCTGCAGTCTTCTTGGTACGCCCCTTCTTCTTAGCAGGGGCACTTGTCATGAAGTTATCCGACTTCTTGTGCTCCTTGGGTAAGAAGACGCGGAAGAGCGGAGTCTCGAGGATGAAGACATGCCCACGGCGTACCAGCTCGGGGAAGAACTGCAGGAAGAAGGTAATCAGCAGTAGGCGGATATGCATCCCGTCGTCATCAGCATCGGTCGCGATGATGATACGATTGTAGCGTAGCCCATCGAGACCATCCTCGATATTGAGAGCTGCCTGGAGGAGATTGAACTCTTCATTCTCATACACCACCTTCTTACTCTGGCCATAGCAGTTGAGCGGCTTACCGCGGAGGCTGAAGACAGCCTGATACTTGGGGTCACGGCACGTGGTGATGGAGCCACTCGCCGAGTTACCCTCCGTGATGAAGAGGCTGGTACGCTCGGGATCCTTGGCCTTAGGGTCATTGAAGTGGATCGTACAGTCGCGAAGCTTCTTGTTGTGAAGGCTGGCCTTCTTAGCTCGCTCGCGCGCAAGCTTTGCTACACCACTGAGAGACTTACGCTCACGCTCACTCTCCTGGATCTTCTGCAGCATGATGGCAGCATCCTCGGGGTGGATATGGAGATAGTTATCCAGCTCCTTGCCAAGGAAGTCATTGAGGAACTTCTGGATACTTCGTCCATCAGGCTCCATATCCTTTGACCCCAGCTTAGTCTTAGTCTGGCTCTCGAAGACAGGCTCCTCGATCTTGATGCTGATGGCAGCCGCCATCCCATAGCGGATGTCGCGGTAGTCGAAGTTCTTCCCAAAGAAGTCCTTGATGACACGAGCTACGGCTTCCTTGAAGGCCGAGAGGTGCGTACCGCCCTGTGTCGTATTCTGTCCGTTGACAAAGCTATAGAAGTCCTCCCCTACCTGTGAGGTATGGGTCACGACGATCTCGACGTCGTCCTCCTTGAGGTGGATGATGGGGTACAGAGGCTCCTCGGTGATGTTCTCCTCGAGGAGGTCTGCTAAGCCACGCTTCGAGAGATAGCGCTTGCCATTATAGATGAGAGCAAGACCAGCATTGAGGAAGGAGTAGTTCTTCACCATCGTCTCGACAAACTCATCCTTGTACTCGTAGTCGCGGAAGAGCTCAGCATCGGGACGGAAGACGACTCGCGTACCTGACGGCTCATCAGAGGGAACAGCCTCGGTCTCCTCTAAAAGCTTGGCATGGGAGTATCGGACAGTCTTCGTCAGGCCTTCACGCCAGACGGTGATCTCACAGTGAATGGAGAGAGCATTGACGGCCTTGATACCGACCCCATTAAGCCCTACAGACTTCTTGAAGGCCTTGGAGTCGATCTTCCCCCCAGTATTCATCTTGCTCGTAGCATCGATGAGCTTACCAAGAGGGATACCGCGCCCGTAGTCACGCACTGTCACCTGACCGTCACGGATAGTGATCTCGACCTTCTTCCCTGCCCCCATGACATACTCGTCGATCGAGTTATCAAGGACTTCCTTCAGCAGGACATAGATACCATCATCAGAATGGGAGCCATCTCCAAGCTTCCCAATGTACATCCCCGGGCGGCGACGAATATGCTCGTCCCACTCCAAGGTCTTGATATCACTGTCGTTGTAGTCTACTGTCGTCTGTTCTAAAAGAGTCATGTGGTTGTAACGTCCGTCGTTGTTTTGCAGGTCAAAGATAGCAAAAAGCACGCAGGAAACCGCCTGCAAGCCTATATAATACCCTCTAATATAGCCTCATGTCATCAGTATCAGAAGGCGGGCGCTTCACGGCCTTCCCCATAAGTCTACCCACTCAGGATAACTGTGCTATGTATAGCCTTAGAAGGCTGGAGGGAAGGCTGGTACAGCTTCGCAGGCTTATCGCACGCTCTATCCGATCCCTACGGACAACATCCCGGTGACCCCGAGCAGCTCAAGCAAAACATAGTTACAAATCCTGAGTAGGGCGCAACTCGCTCCCCTCCGACTGCGCCGCCCCACTCGGACGCCCTATATAGAAGAGGGTAGTATGAACCTATATTGGTCATCGAGCTGACCTATATAGGTTGCTCTTCCGACCAATATAGGTCACGACGCGGACCTATATAGGTTGACTCAGCGACCAATATAGGTCGGTAGCACCTCCCCTCAAGTATATGCTGCGGCATGGTAAGGCGACCCTCTCTAGGGGAGGCGAGGTGCAAACAACTACTGGTCTGTGTACGAACGACTATTGGTTTGGGAGTCAAACCACTATTGGTTCGCTATCCAAACAACTATTAGTTCGAGCGCGGAACACTACTGGTTTGAGTGCGAACGACTATTGCTCTACACTTCCCAGCTCTATTGCTTCGCTCCTCGATCTTGAGAAAGTACGGCTTGCACCTTGGTTCGGGAGCACCGTCTACCCACTGCATGAATATTGGAAGTATCGCCGATATTGCTTACCTTTGCAGCGCTTTAGAGTGCCTCCTGCGATATGGACACGCTAAAAGCTTAGGTAGAATCAGTAGCTCAGTCGGTAGAGCACATCCCTTTTAAGGATGGGGTCCTGGGTTCGAACCCCAGCTGATTCACAGTGGGGATGTCGCAAGGCATCCCCACACTCTTTTATAAAGCATGCGCCCCGCAAGACCACTACTGAGGTCTTGCGGGGCGCATGCTTCATCGGGGAGGGAGTATCAGTCTCCGGCATGTAAGGTCCCATTCTGTGGGACGTACTTACGCTTGCCACTATACTCCGTAATGTCAATACGAATGATCTCCGTCCGATGGAAGGACTTCTCTACATATACCTTTCCCAGCTCCATATCGTTAGGCGATAGCTTCTCCAGGAGAAGATGAAGCGCATGCAGGCGCTCCTCTTCGCTGAGGCCGATATGTGCAGTCCCTCGGAGGATGACACTCTCATACTCGGTCGTAAACTTGCTTGGCAAGAGATTCACGCGCCCGACGATGCAGAGGGAGACCTCAGCATGACCAGCACGTATAGCACGGAGCTTCTTTCCCTCGGGGGCGCAGTGGACATAGATGCAGTCTCCACCATCCCAGATATGATTGATGGGAAAGCCATAGGGCCGACCCTCTTCATCGATCATCGAGAGGACACAGTATTCGCTCTCACGGAGTAGCTCCAGAGCACGCTCTTCATTAAGCAGGCGATCACGACGCCGCACATCAGCATTATTATACTTCATCATCAGACATATAGTTGGGTGCAGATTATAGAGACGACTGGAGAGTGGAGGCACCCTACTCTACCCTCTCAGATTTGCGAAAAACTATCTTGACAGTATAAGCTTTCCTTCATTCTCCAAGAGCAAACCACTCTGCTGTAATTGCTCAAGAGCGTAGGAGAAGGCAGCATCGACATTAGCTCCACGGCGCGAGAACCCCATGCGCTTCGCAGCAATAAGGGTCGCTGCATCAGGGGCGATCGACACATTCTGCTTCACCACTTCAAGAAGGACCTCCATCAGCTCGACCGAAGGGATCTCTTCTATTAAGCGCCTTGTCACCACGGTGTTGGGGCGGTAACCCTTCCACAGCTCGCAGTCTTTCTGTGTAAGCCAAAGAGTCTGACCATCACGGTCAGCGACAGCGAAGAGCATGGGTAAGAGGGCATCCACGATCCCCGTAATCGTCGAGCTCACTCGCGCAAAGGACTTGAAGGCCGCCACACGCTTCGAGAGGAGCGAATAGGTAATAGGCTGCTCTCGGGCTACGACCTCATAGACGAAGTCCTCCAGAGAAGTGCTGGTGTAGCTATCGGTAGCGGGGTACTCCAGCGCTGCAGAAGAGCTTATCGGCTCAGCGATCAGATCTGCCTCCGTGATAGCGAAGGGAGAAGATACAGCTGTGGACTGTAGCTTCAGAGGGCGCTCTGGGAGCGACTTCAGTCGGGCAAGGATGCGCTCTATGACGAGGTCAGGCTGGCGGAACCAGTCCGGACTCCATACACGCATGACCTCCCAGTCGAGGCTCCCGAGTACGCTCGGCTGCACGACCTCACGATCTCGAGTCGTCTGAGTACGTCGATAGGCTTCTCCATCGATCAAGATCCCTAAGCGATAGCAATCTGGTGCACTGGGCAAGGCTACAGCAAGGTTGACCTTGAAGTTCGAGCGTCCCAGCTGAGTCATCACAGGATAGCCAGCCTTCTGTAAGCGATTAGCTATCTGCTCGGCGATGATGCGGTCGGCAGAGTCCGTATCGGGCTGAGGGCGACGTACGAGCGTCTGTCGCTCAGCATACTCAAGGAAGTGCTTCAAGCCCTCTACGCCCTTAGCCTTCGTGCGGCGCAGATCGATCTGATCACTGGTCATCGTCGAGAAGACCAGCATTTCACAGCGAGCGCGACTGACGGCTACATTTAGGCGACGCTCACCCCCCGCCTTATTCAACGGGCCAAAGTTCATACCGACCTGCCCCGTAGCGTCTGCACCATAGCCGATGGAGAAGAGGATGACATCACGCTCATCGCCCTGCACATTCTCAAGGTTCTTGATGAAGATAGGCTCATAGAGCTGGTCTGCCAACTCTTGTAGCGAGGTATCACGAGCCATACGCTCGGTCAGCGTGTCCTCAATAAGATTCTGCTGTGCGGCACTGAAAGCCACGATACCTATACTCTCCCCTCTCAAGCTATCATCACGCAGACGACGGCATACCTCATGGACGATCGCCTCGGCCTCGGCCTTATTCTGTCGGGTCTTCCCCTTGTCATAGGCCCCCTTGATATGAATGAATCGCACCTTCGTCGCTTGGTCATCTACTGAGGGGAAGGTAATGAGTTCCCCATCATAGTACTCATGGTTACTGAAGGCGATAAGGCTCTCATGGCGGGAGCGGTAGTGCCAATTCAGCTGTAGCGAAGGTAGACTGAGAGCCTGGCAGTCCTGCAGGATGCTCTCCAAGTCATCGATACTCTCCTCTTCTTCCTCGACAGAGTTCGTACTAAAGAAGCTCGTTGGGGGCATCTGCTTGGGGTCTCCTACCACGATGAGGGCATTCCCTCGAGCTATAGCTCCTACAGCTTCACTGGTCGGCATCTGAGAGGCTTCGTCGAAGATCACTAAGTCGAACTTCTCTGCCCCTAAGTCTATGTACTGTGCCACCGACATAGGACTCATCAGCATACAAGGGCAGAGGCGCGGTAGAAGGTTAGGGATATCATCCAGCAGCTGGCGAATTGAAGTACCTCGCCCTCCATTGGCTATATTACGATTGAGCTTCCCGATCTCCGAGCTATTATCTATGTCCTCATAGACATGGGGAAGCTGATTGGACAGGCGAGCATAGAGCATCTTCTTCGACAGCTCTTGGAACTCTGCCGTCAACTCCTTGTAGCGCTGCACCTGCTGGTCAAAAAGCTCCCCCTCAAACGTGCAGAGAAGCTCGCTCCGAGCTATCTTCTGCTCGGCTAAGGCACGATAGAGTCCCTTGAAGAAGGCTTGCATAAGCTGCGCGGCATCTACTCGCTTCGCCTCCACCTCGCGAATCACGATATCAAGGCCCTGCGAAGAAAGTTCGCTACGCAGCTGGATCCAGCTATACCACTTCCCGACCAGCCCCTGATGAGTCTGCCAGCGAGAGAAGCACGAAGAGAGCGCTACAGAGAAGGAACTATCGGAAGGGAACTGATACGATACCCAGGGCTCAGCCTCCTTTATATACTGCGACCACTCACCAGAGAGAGCATCGAGCCCTCGGAGCTGATGCTTTAGCTCTTCAGTGAAAGTAGGCTTAATGCGCTCTCGGGTAGCGGAGACTGAGAGCTGTAGCCCTTCAGCAAAAGCCTCTACAGCCTTCACCAAACGAGGGAGGTAATCCAAGAGGTTTCCCAGCTCCGTAGTAGAAAGGCTACGTCCCAAGAGCTGGTGTATCCCTCCACTCTCTCCCGCACAGTGCTTAACTTCCTTCTGATACTCAAGCACACGCTCCAGATACCCTGCTACTGTCTGAGCTTGCAGCTTCTCACTGTAGAAGCGTATCTTCTTGAGGTAGCTACGAGAGGCAAAGAAGCGAGGTAAGAACCAAGAGTCTTCAATTGCCTTCCACTCCTGTAGGAGGCTCAGTGCATCTATCTCTAAGAACTCCTCACGGCAGTCAGCTGTGAGCATAGCACGGAGTTCATCACGATGCTTCAGATGCTCCCAGATCGAGCGCAACTGGGCTATCTGACGCTCATCAAATGCAATAGCAGCGACAGATGAGTGCATCAATGGAGAGGCTGAGATCTCTGAGAGGAGGTCTATACCAAGACGTAGACTTCGCTCACTATCCTCCAGATCTGCACCAAAGATCTCCGTAAGGAGAATACGCGCACGCTGTATGCGTCCTGTGAGAGTCACACCTTCGTCAAGGAGATGCGCTAAGGTCTGCGGCTCTTGGATGCAGGCAAGTGTGGGCCACAGGCCAACCAGAGGATGCTCCGAGGGCTGCCCTGCGACATTGAGTACTGCGGGGAGCTTGCGACCAAGCAGCTCTTCGCAGTGTGTGATAAATTCCCCATCAAGATGTGCCAGCTGCTCGTTCAATGCGACCTCAAGAGGCTCTACCTCATACGACTCATGGCGCGATATACATTCGTAGAGGGAGAGCTTGGCTCCCTTGCGATCCTCATGAAGGCTCTCCATATACTGGATCAGCAGTGTACGACGCTCGTAGAGCTTCTGAGCTATGGAATCATATTCCTCTGGCTCTCGGATCTTCGCCGCATGCAGAGCTTTGCTCAGCTGCTCCAAGACATGCTTCTTTGTCACCTTGTTGGAGTGAAGCTCGAGGCAGAAGGGATCAAGGCCGATCTTCTCCAGTCGGCTCTGCACCACGCTGAGAGCAGCCATCTTCTCGGCTACGAAGAGCACTCGCCGTCCCTGGTACAGCGCATTGGCGATGAGGTTCGTGATCGTCTGTGACTTCCCCGTACCCGGAGGACCATAGAGTATGAAGGAGGAGCCACGCCCTGCCTCCAAGACAGCAGATAGCTGTGACGAGTCTACGGGGACAGGTAGAGCAATGCTCCCTGGAGTCAGATGCTTATCCTCCTCTGCCAAGTTCGTCTGCAGAGACTGAGGTTGCCACTGGAGCGAACCACTGACGAGGCTGGCGACGACAGGATGCGAGAGAAGCTCCTCACGGTGATTATGAATATCGTGCCACATCAGGTACTTATTGAAGGAGAATGCCCCAAGGACACACTCCTCCTCGACATCCCACTTACTCTGCTCTCGGAGAGCGTCTCGGACTTGCGCAAAGATGAGGGGTACATCGACACCATGCTCATCACGAGGGAGGGGATCAATCCCCTTGATACGTATGCCGTAGGTCTGGCGGATATACTCGATGAGGGTGATATTGAGTGATATCTCCTCATCTCGCTTGCGGATATAGTAGCGCCCACGCTTATAGACAAGATCCACGGGTAGGAGAAGAAGCGGAGCATAGCGCGCTCGAGGGCTATTCTTCTTCTCATACCAGCGAAGGAGACCAATCGCCAAATAGAGCGGATTAGCCCCCGTCTCTTCTCTCGTCGTACGGGCATGACGATAGATATTCTTGAGGATCAACTGTGTCTCATCCTCAGCGTAGTAGGTATGTAAGAGCTTCTGCCTCGTGATATCATTTAGGATCAGCGGCTCCAGAGAGCTAATCATACTGGAGCGAAGTAAGCGCTCTTCTCTATCTACTCGTACGACTCCCTCAGGAATAGGATGGATGCAGTACTCCGTATTCTCCTGCAAGTAGTCCTCTATCGAAGCGACATCAAAGGAGATGAACTGTATGGCACGGCTACGGACAGAGAGATTGAGGAAATTGTTGCGCAGGGAGAAGTCCAATAGCTTCCGCTCCCAGATATCAAGCTTATTGACCTCCGTCTTATCGTCATAGGCACGATCCAAATCATATCGAGTGCGATGGGTAGCCTCGATGGCACAAGCCGTATGCTTAGGAGCTTCCTCTGGAGCCAACTTCCACGTACCACCCTCACTGAGGCGAGTTGGTAGCGAGATAATACCCTCCAAGCGGCAGCGAGCTAGGTCAATGAACATCTGAAACTCATTATCCCTCTTGAGATGCTGCCGAGCGATCTCCTGTGCATGCTCAAAGGAAGCATAGTCCTTAGTAAGCTCCGTACACTCAAGTACAAGCATCTCGGAGATCCCCTCAGAGCATGCCTTCTCTAAGAAAGATGCATCATCACAGATGCTCTGACGGTAGCACACTTCGCTGAGCCACACACCGAGGAAGGCATGCCCACGCATGATCACTACCCCACTATTGATCCCAACCGCCTCCAGCACAGAGGCCATCAAGAGGGTCAGCTCAATACAGTTCCCCTGATGACTCTCAAGGACCTGATCTGCGAGCGTGATGCGCTGCCCGATAGCCTCATAGCTGGCAGGCACTGCGCGGTAGATAATCCCCTCTTGATGGAGTGCAGCAAAGATGGCGCTAACTTGCTCAACGACCGTATTGGGATCTCCATCTTGATACTCGACAAAGGCACTTGCCCCTGTCATCTGCTTGAGGAGAGCTGATGCCTTGACGACCATCCGCCCTACAGCAGGCTGATTGGGCACCACAAAAGAGGCCAGACACTGTGGAAGGATCTGCGTCCCCAGCCATTGATCAAATGCCATCAACTCCAGGTCATACTCCCGCGAAAGCAAGACTTCTTCCCCGCTATAGATCTGTACAGTGAAGGAGGAGACGACGCGCTCTGAGAGCTCAAGCAAAGCATCAGCCTTGGGGAGAACAGCTATATCAGAGATACGTACCGTGCTCCCACGATCAATGCGGCTATATATAGCAGAGCGCTGCTCTTGGACAAAGCGCCCCCCAATAGAGACACTGATATCCAGCAGGTCTTCCTCACCGACATTCGCGAGCTCTATACTGCTGCAGACTGGGATATGGTTGTGTAGGAGTGCGTAATTGACATTCTTGATATAGTCAATATGTAGCTCTATCATCATCGTAGGGGTCGTTAGTCAGGTAGATATGGGAAGGCAAAAGATAATGCCTCTCACCGCTATAGCACTCAAAGATAGCTATATTTCAGAAGGTAGCTACATAGAGAAATCTCCGTCTTTCCTCCAAGAAGAAGCCTTCCCTAAGAAGTGCAGTAGCTGAGAGAAATACCTCAGCAGAAAGCACTACTATGAAGTCGGGAAAGTAACCAGTACTGGTCCGAGAGGTGACCAGTACTGGTCGATATACCCAACCAGTACTGCTCACTTCAGCGACCAGTACTGGTCGCAAAAGGAAGGAGCAGAGGGAGGATCATCGCACAGCCTTACATCCCTATTTATCCATCAGATAAACAGGCAGCTATCTCCATAGCCCACTTCATAGCAGCACCTGAGAAAGATGCTTTCTCCCACCCTCTGTAAAAAGAAGCCTCCCCACCGCTTCGTGCAAAAGCAGTGGGGAGGCTTGTCTTATCAGAGCATAGAGCTACAAAGAGCTCTACAAAAAGTTACTTCTTCTTAGCGGGGAGGTGAATAGCCAGCCCCAGAGCGTCAGCGATAGCTTCATAGAGAGCTTCGGAGTAGGTGGGGTGCCCGTAGATCGTAGCGATGACTTCCTCAGCGGTAGCTTCCATCTCCATGATCAGCGAAGCCTGGCTGATCATTTCAGCAGCCATAGCACCGATGATGTGGATACCGAGGATCTCACCATACTTGTTGTCAAGGATAACCTTAACGAAGCCTTCCGTTTCACCAGAAGCAAGTGCACGGCCGTTAGCAGCGAAGGCAAACTTACCAATGCGGACATCACCGTACTTCTCACGTGCCTGGTCTTCGGTCAGACCGACCATAGCGACCTCGGGACGCGTATAGACTACAGAAGGAGCGGAGAGCATCTTGAGAGCACGTTCGTTACCCTGCAGTGCGTTCTCAGCAGCGACCTCACCCATGCGGAAAGCGGTGTGAGCAAGCATCTTCAGACCGTTGACGTCACCAGGAGCATAGATACCCTTGACGCTGGTCTCCATGAACTTGTCGACCTTGATACGACCGCGTTCGATCTCGAATTCGATCTCACCAACACCTTCGAGGTCGGGTACACGACCGATAGAGAGCAGAGCCTTCTCAGCTTCGATAGCCGTACCATCCTTGAGGATAGCAGCGAGCTTGCCTGAGCGGTCTTCGATCTTTTCGATGGCAGCACCGGTCAGGATCTTGATACCGCGCTTTTCGAGTTCGCTACGGAGCGTCTTAGAGACTTCCTTATCGAGAGCAGGGATGATGTAGTCAGCCATCTCGATGATCGTCACCTTCGTACCAAGGGATACGAGGGCTTCAGCCATTTCGACACCGATGACACCACCGCCGATGACGACGAGGCTTTCGGGGCGCTCTTCGAGGCTGAGGATATCGTCACTGGTCAGGACTGCAGGATGATCAAGACCAGGGATAGGCAGACGACCTACCTTAGAGCCGCCAGCGAGGATGATCTTGTCGGCCTTGATGATGTCCTTACCATCTACGACGACGTCCTTGTCACGGTTGATCTTACCGACACCGCGGAAGACTTCGACACCGTTGCTCTTGAGCAGCGAGTAGACACCGCCCGTGAGCTTCTTCACTACGCTGTTCTTGTAAGAGACGAGCTTCTTCATATCAACGGTGAAGCTGGTGTCAGCGAAGTTGATACCACGAGCTGCAGCCTGTGCTACACCATCGAGGATCTCAGCATTGCGGAGGAACGTCTTGGTAGGGATACAACCCTTGTTGAGGCAGGTACCACCGAACTCAGCCTTCTCAACGATAGCGACCTTAGCACCGAGCTGTGCAGCACGGATAGCAGCTACGTAACCTGCAGGGCCACCACCGATGACGCAGAGGTGATAAGAGCCTTCGAGGTGTACCAGAGGAAGAGCAGCACCTTCGTGCTTAGGACCTTCCTGCTTTTCAGGTACGATCTCATCCTTCGTGCGGACGGTCTCAAGGCTTTCGCCAGCTTCACCGATGTAACCGATGACTTCGGCGATGGGTACCGTCTCACCTGCCTGGTGAGTGATCTTGAGGAGCACACCCGAAGCTTCAGCTTCGAGCTCCATACTCGTCTTGTCGGTCATGATTTCGAGGAGGACTTCACCAGCCTGTACGGGGTCTCCCTCGTTCTTGCGCCAGCTGACGATCTCACCTTCGGTCATATCTAAGCCCGTCTTGGGCATGATGATCTCTGTTGCCATATCTATTTAGGATCTTCTTTTGTGGTTCGAGTGGTTGATTTAAACGAGGAGAGGGAGTGGAGACTCCAGGGTAGCCTTCAGCTCCTGCATGAACTTAGCTGCGCCAAGACCATTGATGACACGGTGGTCGCTGGTCAAGCTCATCTTCATGATGGGGCGGATGACGACCTCGCCATTGCGTACGACGGGCATTTCCTTAGTCCCTGCGATGGAGAGGATGGCGGAGTTAGGCTGATTGATGATCGAGGTGAAGGACTCGACACCATACATACCAAGGTTGGAGATGGTGAAGGTGCTACCTTCCTGATCCTGCGGCGTAAGCTTCTTGCCAACAGCACGCTCGGTGATATCCTTGAGACGAAGCATCAAGTCTACGAGACCAAGCTTCTCTGCTCCATGAACGACAGGAACAAGAAGGCCTTCATCCATACCGACTGCCATAGCGAGGTTCACATAGTTGTGAAGCTCGATCTGTGAGCCATCAGCAGAGAGAGAAGCATTGATATAGGGGTGATTCATCAGCGTGCGCACGACAGCGATGGAGATGATATCCGTGACAGTGAGCTTCTTGCCTGTCTTCTCCTTGATAGGCTCGAGGAGCTGCTTGCGGAGCTTCGTAGCTTCGTACATATCGACCTCATAGTTCAGGACGAAGGTAGGAGCAGAGAAGTAGCTATCGGCCATACGCTTAGCGATGACACGACGCATCATGTTCATCGGTACGATCTCGACTTCACCTGGAGCAGCAGCGATTGCAGAGGCAGCAGGAGTTTGAGCTGAAGCAGCGGGAGTGGCTGCCGGTGCTGCAGCTGGAGCGGCGGCAGGAGCAGCAGGCTTATCCTGCGTGAAGGGATCGATGATCCCCTCGAGGTTGGGGTAATAGCGATCTCCAAGGACAGCAGCTACATCAGATCGCGTGATCTTCCCACGGAAGCCCGTCCCCTTAATCGTAGAGGTATCGACGCCAAAGGCATCAGCGATCTTCTTAGCCAGAGGAGTGATGCCACCTGCCTTCTCGTAGCTGAATTCAGCTACGTCCTCAGCGTGGATACGCCCCTTGTAGCCAGAGCCTGCGATCGCATTCAGGTCGACTCCCATGCGGTGAGCCAATGAGCGAGCTGCAGGTGTGGCTCTTAGTTTATCATTTCCCATATTCAGATTATTCTTATGACGTATAGCCCTCACCTGTGATTGGGGTAGAGGGCTATACGCGGATAGTATCTTCGTGTGCGACGATTAGCGCTTGTCGTAGAGGCGCTCGATATACTTCAGGATGCGATCAACATCGGGGAGCATAGCGACCTCGAGAGAGTGGTTGTAAGGCGTGGGGATATCCTCAGCAGCCAGACGCAGGATGCGGCTATCGAGATAGTCGAAAGCACCGCTCTCAGCGATCGAAGCTGCGATCTCACCGAGGAAACCACCTGTCTTATGAGCATCGTTTACGAGGAGTACACGACCCGTCTTGCGGACGGACTCGATGATCGTCTCGCGATCCAGCGGAGCCAGCGTCATGAGGTCAACCACTTCGACCTCGATACCCTTCTCAGCAGCCTTGTCAGCAGCCTTGAGGACACGCTCCAGCATACGACCGTAGGTAACCACGGTGACATCCTTACCGACGCGCTTGATATCAGCCTTGCCAATAGGCAGGACAAAGTCAGGAGAGGTGGGCACCTCACCCTTCATGTTGTACTGAGCCTTGTACTCAAGGAAGATCACGGGGTTGTTGTCACGAATAGCGGCCTTCAGCAGCCCCTTGACATCAGCAGGGGTACCTGGAGCTACGACCTTGAGACCAGGGATGTGGCAGAACCATGATTCGAGACTCTGAGAGTGCTGAGCAGCAGAGCCCAGACCCGAGCCAGCAGCGCAGCGGAAGACAACGGGCACAGAACCCTTACCACCATACATATAGCGGGTCTTAGCAGCCTGGTTCACGATGTTGTCCATCATGTACACGATGAAGTCCATGAAGGTCACGTCGACGATAGGACGCATCCCCGTCAGAGCAGCACCGACAGCACAACCCGAGATAGCGTTCTCGGAGATAGGCGTGTCACGTACACGCTCACTACCGAACTCCTCCAGCATACCTACTGAGGTACCGAAGTCACCACCATAAACGCCGACATCTTCACCGATAAGGAAGACGTTCTCATCGCGACGCATCTCTTCGCTCATCGCTTCGATGATGGCGTCACGCACGGACATCACCTTTGTTTCTTGTCCTTCTATCATAATAGTCTATTCTTTTTCTTAGGGTTAGTGAAGAGCTGTTGCCTATTCAGTGAAGATATCTTCGAAGGCTGACTCGGGAGCGGGCTCGGGGCCCTTACGGCCATACTCTACAGCTGCATCGATAGCCTTGTGGCTCGCAGCTTCGATAGCATCGAGCTCCTCGACCTTAGCAAGCTTCTTATCAAGCAGATAGTTGCGGAACTTGAGGATAGGATCCTTCTTCTTCCACTCATCTACCTCCTCCTTAGTACGATACTTACCAGGGTCAGAGGTCGAGTGACCGTACCAGCGATAGGAGATGGCTTCGACGAGGACAGGGCCCTTGCCAGCGCGTACATCCTTGATCACCTTGTCCATCGTCTCACGTACAGCTAAGAGGTCATTACCATCTTCGATGAAGACGCCAGGGACACCATAGGCAGCAGCACGCTCATAGACGTGCTTCGTACGCATCACAGAGCTGATAGGCGTAGAGATGCCATAGCCGTTGTTGATACAATAGAAGATCACAGGGAGATTCCAGATGGCAGCCATGTTCAGCGTTTCATGGAAAGATCCTTCGTTGGTAGCGCCGTCACCGAAGCAGCATACGACGATCTTACCCGTGTTCTTCATCTTCTGAGTGAGGGCTGCACCGATAGCGATACCCATACCGCCACCGACGATCCCATTGGCGCCGAGGTTACCGGCATCGACATCAGCGATGTGCATCGAGCCGCCCTTCCCCTTACAGACACCATTTGCCTTACCCATGATCTCAGCCATCATACCATTCAGGTCAATGCCCATAGCGATACTCTGACCGTGGCCACGGTGATTGGAGGTAATGAGGTCGCCCTTCTCCAGACCAGCGATAGCACCGACATTAGCGGCTTCTTCGCCCACAGAGAAGTGCGTCATACCAGGGACTTCCCCACGACGCACCAGCTGGTTGACCTTGTTATCGAAGTTGCGGATGTCCTCCATCATGCGGTACATCTCCAGCAGTTCTTCTTTCTTGAGTTTAGCCATAACTGTATTCTATTTAGATACTTATTTGATCTTCTACTTCTGCAGCGCCCCGGTAGACACCTCCATCCTAGCATTCAGGAGGAGCACCACTACAGGCTCATACGTCGTGATTCAGGAGCATCTCCATGCTCTAATAAGGGAAAATAATCCGCATTAACCCTCCGTATTGTCATATTGACTATGCAAAGATACGTATTACGTATAAATCCAATCACACCGTAGCCCCTTCAAACGAGTTTTCACCGCTCTTCAGGCCTTATTTTAAGAGAATTTGCATCTTATTTTGAGTCCCAAATGAGGCTTTTAGTAAGTCAATCAAGAGTCAGAAATATGATTCTCAATTAGAAAACATAAAGAGAATCAGATGGTTCACTCACTAACCACACATTTTAATAACCTTGGGCTATTCCATCATTTATCCTATCAATAACTGCCACCTATAAATAGAGCCTGTTACCTTAGAGTCCTGCCCTCTATTTAGTTAGAGTGCCAAGGCATCGCACGCCCAGATACCCGATATACCCGATATACCTCTCCGAAGAGATACGCAAGCCCTTCGACTTCTCGCAAGTATTCCTCTTATCCAGCGGAGGGAAAAGTATCCTTCTCATGAAGGAAAAAGCACCTTCACGTAGTGGCTCTTCCCTATCTATGCACGTAGTCTTAAAGACCAAGCACGTAAATCCTAATATCCACGTACGTAGATATTAGAGCCACG
>FLSC01481428.1_pt1 | contig 16429 bp, 11 predicted proteins | sample 1550561 | NCBI WGS metagenome assembly FLSC01 (sample SAMEA4031775, study PRJEB14383) | metagenome | biome: human; feature: oral; material: saliva | place: Philippines | collected 2014 | reverse complement strand
GCACCGAAGCGGCGCGGCGGCTGCGAATCAGCGAACAGCAGGTCGTAACCCACAATGCTTTCCGGGTCGACCGGCTCGCCGTCGATCACGTGCTTCGCCATGTAGCCGAGCACGTCGTTCTCCGCGGGGTCCACGCCCCACACGGGGTACATGTTGAACTGCTTGTCCAGCACCAGTTCGTTGCGCTTGTGGTCCAGGTGCGGCGCCAGCTGCGGGATGCGCGCAATCGGGCCGGTGCGCACCAGACGGTCCTTCAGCTCCCCGCCCTCAAGGACGGTGAGGCGGCCTGCCACGCACAGTTCGCGGTCCAGGAAGGAGTTCAGCAGTGCGCCGCCGTAGTTCTCAACAGCAATCTGGTGCCAGCCCTTCGTGGTGATGGAGGAGGAAGGCTTGACCTTCAGGGAGGGCGAGTCAGTGTGTGCGCCCAGCACGCGGTAGCCGCTTGCCTTCTGTGCCTTTGCGCCGCCAGCCCAGGCGATAATCGCACCGTCGCGAACGACGAAGTGGCGACCGGTTGCGACCTGCGGGTCCCATGCTTCGGTCTCTACGAGCTCAGTAAAGCCTGCTGCTTGCAGGCGGCGCGCTACCGTGCGCGCGGCGAGGTAAGAGACCGGCGACTCCGCCACGAATGCGGCGAGGTCTTCAATATTTTTTACAGCATCAACAGTCATGTTTTAACCCTACCTTTTCTTGGGTGTTGACGGGGTGACCCGGGCTGATAATCCACGCGGCGTGGAGTATCAGCCCGGGTGAGGCTCGCATGGAGCGGGGCGGGCGGGTTGGGGTAGCTGAGCTAAAGCAACCCACTAAATAGCCTATTTATCAACCTTGAGCGGTTGTGTTTCACGTGAAACCTCGCCACGGCGAGCGCGTGCGTTGAAGATTAGGCAGGCGAGCACCACGTACAGGCCTTCCAGTGCGATACCCTGGAGCGCATCCACGGGGGTCACGCCCTCGGAGGCGAAGGGATCCATGCCAGCCACCATGGACAGCAGCATCAGGATTACGTTATTTGCCACGTGCAGGCTGATGGAGGCTTCCAGGCCGCCGGTGTACCAGCAGAGGAAACCCGCATAAATACCCATCGCGAGAATCGTGCTCTGACCCCAGGGGTCGTAGGCGTGGGAGAGCATGAACAGCACTGCGGGTAGCACAATCGGCAGCCAGGGGGTGCGGACCCAGCGGCCAAGCATCTGCATCATGAACCCGCGGTAGGCGAGCTCTTCGGCGTAGCACTGCACGGGCACGAGGAGCAGCATCATCGCCACATAAACCCAAAATTCAACCTGTGGAGGTTGAAAATAGCGGTATTCGGGCAGGCTCGCACCGCTCACCGCCAACGCCACGGCGTAGTAGATGCCGTAAACCGCAAAGCTCAAACCCAGGTACGGAAGCAGCAGTGAGCGGCGCAGGCGGCCCGCCACCGAATGGATCAGACCCCAGGGCTTAGGGCCCACGACCAGGCGCGCCACAAAGAGCGAAGGCACGATGGCGATGAGGGAGAGGAAGGTCAGCGCGAACAGCGCCGGGTGTTCCATGATGACGGCGCGGTTCGTCGCTACATCCCGGAGGGAAAGTCCCGAACCCATAATCGCCGCAGCCAGGGCAACTGAAATCATCAGGTTGAGGCCAATAAATACGGCGACGCCGAGCAGACCTTCCAGCAGGGGTGAGAACCAGCGGGATTTCGGGTCGGCGTGGGAGAGACGGTGGTAGGCAAGACCGGCAGGCGCAGTAGCGGCGGGGGTTCCGGCGGCTACCTGCGGGGGCGCGGGAGGCGGTATCGTGTTCATTCTTTAATCCTAGCCTCAGCCTTTAATCCTAGTCTCAGCGGGTTCGGGGGTGACCGGGCATGCGGAAACCTTCAAGTACTGATTGATACGGAATGTTTCAAAACCATTGAAAAAGCCGTGAATAAGGCCAAAAAACCACCATTCACGGGGTTCATTTTCTGAACCTATGCCATAATTTGTAGCGATAATACGCTCATATACATAGTCGCTGATGACCGCTCTTCCGGGGTGTTTTTTCAGCACCAGAAAGGCTGCTTTCTTATGGCACTCGTCTTCAATCCGCCGCCCAACTGGCCCGCTCCTCCTGCCGGATGGGCCCCCACTCCTACGTGGCGTCCTGACCCCGCGTGGGGTCCCGTTCCTGAAGGTTGGCAGCTGTGGGTCGAAGAGCCCGAGCCCGAACCTATTCAGGTTGAAGAGGCCACTATTGAGCCGCTGATTCCCGAGGAGCCCGCTGCTGAGGCGGCTCCCGCTGAGCAGCCCGCCGAGCAGGTTGTTGAGGCGCCCGCGGCTGAGTCTGTTGAGCCCGCTGTTGAGGCTGAGCAGCCCGCCGAGGTTGCCGCACCGCTGACCGTTGAGGACGTTGACCTGGAGCAGCTCGCCGCTGAGCTCGAAGGTGAGCAGATCGTCGAGGTTCCCGAGGTGGCAGCACCCCAGGCTGAGGCACCTCAGACTGAGGCATCCCCCATTGAGGTATCCCACGCTGAGGCGCAGCAGGTAGAGGCACCTGCGGCTGAGTCCACTGAGGAATCCTCCGAGCCTAAGCCGATGCGTCACCTGACTCAGGTTCCGCTGACCGGCACCACTCTGCCCGAGCAGGTTCTCGCATCCCAGTCTTCCGCAGAAGAGCCTGTAGTTGCTGAGCCCGCCGCTGAGGCTGTTGAAGCTCCCGTTGCTGAGCCCGCACTGTCCGAGCCCGCTGTTTCTGAGCCGGTTGCTTCCGAACCTGTTGCAGAGCCCGCTGTTGAGCCCGTCGCCGAGGTTGCTCCCGAGGCACCGGCGGCAGCTGAACCGGTCGCTGAGGCTCCCGCAGTTGAGGCTCCCGTTGCTGAGGTTCCCGCCTCCACCGAAGGGGCTCCGCACACCATCGAGAGCTCCCCGCTCGTTGAGTTCCACACCCCGGAAACCGAGCGCACCGTCAACCTGTCCGAGCGCACCGTGAACCTCTCTGAACAGCCCGGTCAGAACGTGCAGGGCGGCCAGAACGCACAGTTCATTCCGGCGGGTCAGGCACCGAACGGCTTCCAGCCGAACCAGGCTGATGGTTTCCAGGGCCAGAACTTCCAGGGTGGCCAGTACCAGGGTCAGGGCTTCCAGGGCGACCAGAACGCGCAGGGCGGTCAGTACCAGAACAACCCCTACCAGGGTCAGCCGTACAACGCTCAGCAGCCCTACGCGGGTCAGGTGTCCGATCAGGACCAGGCAACCGTGGCGCTGAGCAACCCCTACGTCACCGAGCCCGCAGATCAGGGCGAGGACAACTCCGAGAAGAAGGGCCTGTTCTCCGGCACCAAGATTTGGGGTGTTATCGGTGGTGCGCTGGCTCTGCTGATTGTTCTCATCCTGGCGATTGTCATGCTGATTCCGCGTGGCGGCTCGACCCCCACCTCCGGTTCTTCCGAGTCTGCGAGCGCGGCGGCTACTTCCGCTGAGGCGTCCTCCGCGGCGGCGGCATCCTCTGAGGCTTCTTCCGCAGCACCCGCATCTGAGAGCGCGGCAGCGGCTTCGGCTTCTTCGGCTGCACCGGTTGCTGCTGCTGAAGCGAAGATGCCCGAGGGTGAGTTCAAGGAGTACAAGAAGACCGTCACCGACAACAAGGACACCATCGAGATTGAGAAGATCAAGGGCGATGTGTCCGCAGGCCTGCTCTACTACGAGTTCAAGCCCGCAGACGGTGTGGTTAACGCCTTCATCTCCAGCCGTGACGAGAAGGGCAACAGCAGCGCAGGTGTGAGCGTTATCGACTCGACCCGCGACGGCAAGGAGCTCAAGGGCACCGCATGGATCGACGCGAGCGGCCACTCCACCCCCACCCGCAAGCTGGACCTGACCGGTAAGGGCGAATGGACCATCCGCGTCTACGATGCAGACTCCGCACCCAACTACAAGAAGGGTGAGAAGTTCCAGAGCACCATGAACCACTACGCTTTCACCTACGAAGGCACCGAGGCGACCATGGAGTTCCAGACCAGCGGCCCGACCACCCGCGGCTTCAGCGTTCTAAACGCGACTAAGAACGACCCGTTCTTCTCCTCGACCCTGTCGCCGGTGAAGAGCAGCATTCAGTGGGTTCAGAGCAACAAGAGCTACCTGCAGGTTCGTACCGACTCCAACGTTACCTGGAGCATCGGCACTAACTAGCGGCTTGGCTGACTAGGTCAGCAGGCTGGGCATAGAAGTATCCCCCGCATCCGTGATGGGTGCGGGGGATACTTCTATGCCGGGATACTTTTATGCCGGGAGGCTATGCTTCTGGGGTTCTGTCCGGCGGGCTGACGCCCCTGCTGGAGGCGCCCGCCGCTATGAACAGGTAGCAAGCTTGAGCGAGCAACCGCCGTGAGCGAGGCTTCCTTAGCGGGAGTACTTCGCCTCCGCCAGCTCGGCGCCTGCGGTGCGTGCCGCACGCCCCACCAACTGACGATTCGCCAGGTACACGAAGAACGTCACCAGAATAAACAGGTACATCAACTGGTACGGCATGGTGCCCGCCATCAGGCCCAGGGAGCCTTCGGGCACCATCAGAATCTGATCCGAGCTGAAGTGCGGGGAGAACGCCAGCACGATCCAGAACGGCGAAATGTACATGCCCACCAGCGCCGCGGTCACCAAGACAACAGCCAGTGTGATAACAAAGGAGCTGACCCGCTGGTACATGAGCGGGAAGATCTCCATAACCACGGCGGCGAGCATCAGCGGGTACCAGGTGTTGTGGTGCGACCAGCTAATCGGCGAAATCTGCAGCATCATGAACGCGGTCAGCGCCAGCTGCGCCATGAGCGCGCGGGCACGAATCAGCGGAACCAGCAGAACCGCGGTGACCAGCACAATCAGCAGGGTCAACGCCACCTGCACCACGGACAGGGCGGTCGCCGTCAGGTGATGCTGCAGGCCCGCGTGGGTCAGCGTACCCATAATCGACACGTTATCGAAGTAGCTGAACCAACCCACACGCGAAGTGTCACGCACCGCATGGAACCAGAACGTCAGCGACTCCTCACGAATCACCAGGAAGCCGATACCCACGGTCGCGGCGAAGCTCGCACCCAGGGTCGCAATGCCCTTCCAGTCCTTACGCATGAGCAGCAGCAGACCGAACGCGAGCGGGGTCAGCTTAATACCCGCCGCAATACCCAGCAGCACACCGCGCGGAATGCGGGTTGCCGGGCGCATAAAATCGGCAAGAATCAGCACCAAAATGATGGCGTTAATCTGCCCAAAGTGCGTGGTGAGGCGCCACGGGCCGCACATCCAAATCAGCGCCGCAATCAGCGACACCATACCCCAATGACCCAGGTGCTTCTGCAACGGCAAACGCCACGAACGGCTCCGCGCGTAGGAGTACAGCAGGTACGCGCACCAGTAGCTGAGCGCGCAAATAATGGCGGTAATCAGCAGCATGCTCTGCGGTTCGGTGAGGAACGCGAGCGGGTAGAAGAGTAGCGCCGCAAACGGCGGGTACGTGAACGGCAGGCCGCGCGTGCGGAAGGTGTACAGCTGGTAGCCGTCCGGGCCATCCGCGAGGGAGACAGCGCCCAGGCGGTACACGTAAATATCATCAGCCGCCGCGTACGTCACGTAGTCGAAGGCGTAGAGGGCAACCAGGATGAACAGCAGATGCGCCCAGAGAGCGCCGCTACGCATGCCGGGGATGCGGTCAAAGAAGCCGCGACGCGCAGGTTTTGTGGGTTCCGCAGCGGTTTCCTCGGTGGGTTCGACAGTTTCCGCCGCGGGTTCAGAAGCGGGCTCAGCGGCAGGCTCCGCGCTTTCTGTAGCGCTTTCTACAGCCGGTTCCGCAACCGCGGTAGAAGCCCAGGGAATCCTCGGCGCAGCCGCAGCAGTATTCTCAGCAGTATTCTCCGCGGTCTTCACCGCGTTCGTAGCGGAGCTCTTTTCAGTATTCTTCACAGGGGTCTTTTCTAGCTCCTTTTCGCGGCTCACGCGGTTGCCTCACGAGAAGCAGCCGCACGCACAGACGCGGCGCTCTCGGTCACCAAGGCGCGAGCGCCCCACCAGCCCAGGGGCGCATCGCTACGCACGGAACCGTACTGCACGGGCTCAACCTTCGCGCCACGCACCGGCGCGCTCAGGGCGGCAAGCGACCAGAGCGTCATCGTCACCCACAGGCAGAACGCCGGAACCGCCGAAACCGCCAACGCACCCGGAGCCAAATGCTCCAAACCTTCAGCGCTACCGTGGAACCACGACGCAATCCTAATCGGCGAAATGTACAGACCCAGCACCGCAACCACCGCGAAAACGGTCGCCGTCACGCGCAACCACGCAGGCTGAACCGCAAAATAGGTGGGGAACGCATCCAGAATCAAAATGAACGCCAGCAGGGGCAGTAGCACGTTGTGGTGCGACCAGCTAATCGGCGACAGCTCCACCATCAAGGAGGCGGTCACCGCCACCTGCGCCAGTGCGGCACCGCGGCGTTCCAGCTGGTACAGCAGCGCGGCGGTCAGCACAATCGTGACCAGCGCCAGGGCGTAGTAGACGGGCTTCGCGGCGCTCTCGGAGAGGCCAAAGTGCAGCAGCCAGCCCTGAATCGAGACGTTATCCACAAAGTTCAGGCCACCCACACGGGAGGGGTTCGTCAGCGCGGAGAACCAGAACTGAGGCGCGTCCTTAGGCATCAGAATGAAACCCAACGCAATGGTGCCGAAGAACGTCGCACCCAGGGTCGCAATGCCCTTCCAGTCGCGGCGGACCAGCAGAATCAGACCGAACACGAGCGGGGTCAGCTTCACGCCGCCCGCAATACCAATCAGCACGCCGCGCGGCACGCGGGTCGCCGGGCGCACAAAATCGGCAAGAATCAGCGCCGTAATGAACGGGTTAATCTGAATCAGATCCAGGGTGCGCTGCCACGGGCCCGCCGAAACCACCAGAATGGTCAGCACCGCAATCGTGCCGGCACGACCAAAGTACTGCTGCAGCGGCAGTTCGCGGCCGCGCGCATTCACGTAGTTGTACATGATCGTGGAAATCCACCACGCCACCACAGCCGAACCGACGACCATAATGACCTTGCCGACTTCCAGAGGCATGAACGCGAAGGGCAAGAACAGCATTGCCGCGAACGGCGGGTACGTGAACGGCGGCTTGTTCACGCCGTGATCGTTCAGGGTCGGGGAGTACAGGTCCTGGGTGAACCCCTCGTTATCGAAAATGGTCATGGCGCCCAGGCGGTAAATGGAGAAATCCATACCGCTGGCGGGGTCGCTCAGGATTCGGAGCAGGAAATTGGCGCCCACCGCCAGGAGCGCCAGGATGGCAATAACGCCCCAAATCGGGGTTTTGGATTCGGTTCTGGCCACGAGATGTCCTTACTGTGGGGTTTAGCTGCGGATTCCGGCGCGGGGTGTTTCGGATGCCCCGTGAGAGTGCGGGGCATCGGCGTTTTCAAGCCATAACAGTGTATCGCGAAGCGCGTGTATCCGATGCATCAGGGCGCAGATTCACAGGCTTCAGGAGGCGGGCCGCAGAGCGCATTTATACGCACGTACTGTCTTCAAAATTGGTACAAATGGGGCAATATAATGGATTTATATGGCACTCGACGCGCCCTTCGCGGAGTCTAGCGGATGCGGAGCGCCCCCGAACACACCGACGTAAACACACCGACGTCCACGAACAACCAGCAGTGAAAGCAGTGATCACGTGAGTGAACATCTCGGCACCCCACCCGAAGGCGAGAACACGAACGGCAAGCCCGCAAGCCTCTCCGGAGGCGGCTCCTCCGGGCTGAGTATCGGCATGCGCCCGGCTGATGCGCCCGGCGCGAACCTCACCCCCGAAGAGGTTGCACGCCGCGCATCCGGTCGCGGTACGTGGCATCGTCGTGCCTCCAAGCCTGTCTCGCACTGGATGTTTGTGCTTATCGGCGTGCTTCTGCTGCATAAGTTCATTCCCAATAGCGGCTGGCTGCTGGTGCACATTGTCACCCTCGGCCTGATTACGAACTCGATTCTGATTTGGTCGCAGCACTTCACCGAAGCGCTCATGAAGATCAAAATCCCTGACGAACACCGCGGAACTCAGGTGCGCCGTATCTTCATCCTGAACGCCGGTATTCTCGTGCTCATGGTCGGCATGATCGGTCAGCTGAGCGTGCCCGGCCTCTACGCCGCCACGGTGGTTGGTGCGCTCATTGTGGGCACCATGGTCGCTTGGCATGCCCTGTACCTGCTCAAGCAGGTGCGTCAGGCTCTGCCGTCGCGGTTCGGTGTGACGATTCGCTTCTACATTACGGCGGCGCTCATGCTGCCCCTCGGCGCGGCGTTTGGCGCGATGATTGCCTACCCGAACCTGAAGGGCACCCTGCACGCCCAGTTCCTACTCGCGCACGAGGTCGTGAACGTGCTCGGCTTCGTCGGTATTACCGTGGTGGGTACGCTGGTGACCTTCTGGCCGACCATGCTGCGCACGAAGATGGTTGATAAGGCGCTCACTCACAGCCTGCGCGCCCTGTACCTGATGTGCGGCGGCCTGGCGTTGACCCTTGCCGGCTCCATGTTCGGGATGCGTCCGCTCGCTACCGCGGGCCTGGTCGTCTACCTGATCGCTCTGCTCATTGTCGCGTGGGTGATGGTGCGTACCCTGCGCACCAAGCGCCCGACCGAGTACCCGCCGATGAGCGTCGGTATGGGCTTCCTCTGGCTGATTGTTGGCGTGGCGACCACCGCCTACATGGTGGCAACCACCCCGTTCGCCGTCATGGATATTCGTGCGGTCACCCCCATCTTCGTGGTGGGCTTCCTGCTGCAGGTGCTGCTGGGTGCGATGAGCTACCTGCTGCCTCAGCTGATGGGTGGCGGCCCGGCGGTGGTGCGCGCCTCCAATAAGGAGTTCAGCCGTTTTGCTGCCGGTCGCGTGACCGCCGTGAACCTGGCGCTCATTATTTTCATGATGCCCAGCTCCATGGTGGGTCAGTCCATTAAGATGGCGGTCACTATTGTGGGCGCGCTGGCGTTGGCGGCGTTCATTCCGCTGATGGTGCGCGGCGTGAAGGTTTCGGTGAGCACCCGCAAGGCAATCTTCGAGGCACGCGCCCGCGGCGAGAAGCCCGCCTTCGACCAGGAGGCGCTCACCCCGGAGCCCGTCCCGCACGCCAAGCAGAGCTTCCAGGCGGCACTCGCAGTGGCTATGGCGTTCCTGCTGGGCTTCGCGGTGAACCCGTCCGCGCTGAACCTGCCGTCGTTCTCTTCGGCGGGTTCCGTGGCGGCGACCGGTCAGACCACCACCGTGCAGGTGAAGGCAACCAGCAACTACCGCTTCACCCCCGCAGAGGTGGAGGTGCCCGCCGGTAACCGCCTGGTCGTCGAGGTCACCAACGACGACCAGGGCATGACCCACGACCTGACCTTCGACAACGGCGCGACCACCGGCACCATCAACCCCGGCGAAACGAAAACCGTCGACGCCGGCATCATCAGCGCCGACCAGGAAGCCTACTGCTCCGTGGCGGGTCACCGCTCCCTGGGCATGGTGTTCAAGGTGAAGGCGACCGGCGCCTCCGCAAACCAGGTGGCGCAGGGTGGCCACAACCACGGTTCTGCGGGCACCCACAACCACGCCGCGTCGGGTAGCACCCCGACCCTCATGACCGTGGCGAACAGCAAGATCGACATGTCCGCAGCGCCCGGCAGCGGCTACAAGTACCGCGACCCGAACATCCCGGCACCGAACACCGCCACGCAGGTGAACGGCAAGACCGTCCGCAAGGTCACCCTGGACGTGCAGGAAGTCGACCGCGAGGTAGCGCCCGGCGTGACCGTTCACATGTGGACGTTCAACGGGCAGAACATGGCACCGATTCTGCGCGGCAAGGTCGGCGACATTTTTGAAATTACACTCGTCAACAACGGCACGATGGGCCACTCGCTCGACTTCCACGCGGGCATGGTCTCCCCCGATAACACAATGAAGACCATCGCCCCCGGTGAGCGTCTCGTCTACCGTTTTGAGGCGAAGGCCGCCGGCATCTGGCTGTACCACTGCGGTACCGCCCCGCTGAGCCTGCACATGACCCAGGGCATGTACGGCGCTGTCATCATTGACCCGGCGGACCTTGACCCGGTCGATCACGAGTACGTGATGGTTCAGGGCGAGGCTTACCTGCACGACACCGGCAAGACCGCCTCCGACGGTAACAAGCTGGCGGAGAACTCGCCGGAGCTGATTGCGGCGGGCACCCCCACGCTGACCATGTTCAACGGCCACGCAACCCAGTACAAGGCGAAGCCGCTGCAGGTGAAGAAGGGCGAGCGTATCCGTGTTTGGGTGATGGCTGCGGGCCCGAACCACGGCACGAGCTTCCACGTGGTCGGTTCGCAGTTCGACACGGTCTACAAGGAGGGCGGCTACCTGATGCGCCGCGGCGCAGATGCGTTCGGTAGCCGTGACGGCCACAGCCAGGCACTCGATTTGGCGCCCGCTCAGGGCGGCTTCGTGGAGATGCAGTTCCTAGAGTCTGGCACGTACACGTTCGTGAATCACTCCTTCTCGGAGATGGAGCGCGGTGCCGCCGGCAAGATCGTGGTCACTGATCGCTAGTAGTGGCTACCCGCTAAACCCTCACGCTAGGCGCTTCTAGCGCCCCGTGAGAGGTAGACCCCGCCCGGTGCATCCTGTGAATGGATGCGCCGGGCGGGGTCTTTCTGCGCTGTCTTGCTGTGCCGCCTTTCTGCCCCGCACAGGCTCCTACAGAGCCGATACAGAGCCAGCCCAGAGCCCCTGCACACGCCCCGGCAGGAGCCTGCACGCACATCGGCGAACTATGCTTTTAGCCTCATGGGCGAACTTTTCTTAGCCAGGAGCGGGCATGGTGCGCTAGTCTATAGGAATGGCAGATAGCACTTCGAGCGCCTCTTCCGAGCGCAGCGCTACGGGCGCCAACAACCACACCCCCGCTTCGGCGGACGCACAGACTTCCCCTCGGCAGCGTAAAGCTTTCCCGCTTCGCTTTCTCGCCGGGGCACTTGCGCATTGGCAGATTATTGCCTCTGCGGTTCTTTTGGGTGGCGGTGTTGCCGGCCTGGCAGCCACCTATGACGACTATTGCGGTATGACGGAACTTTCGTATGCTCCGGCGGCTCTCCGATCCGATTTTGAGGAGGGCTCTAAGGTCGCGGGTTTCCGTCCCGGCGTGCTGGCGGCGCAGATTGAGACTGAGAGCCACTGGCGTGTGGGCGTTGTGTCCCACCAGGGCGCTAAGGGTATTGCGCAGTTCACCGATGATGCGTGGAGCGGCGGCCACTACAGCTTCGGCAATGGCGGTAATGTTCTGAACCCGCACGATGCGATTGCGGCGCAGGCACGCTACCTGGGTGAGTTGCGTACTCGTTTGGCGAAGTACGCCTCCAATGAGGATGAGCTGCAGGATGTGGTTCTCGCCGGTTATAACGCGGGTCCGGGTTCTGTGGAGAAGTACGGCGGTGTTCCCCCGTACGAGGAGACTCAGAATTATGTGAAGACGATTCGCGAGCTGGCGAATTCGAAGTACAAGCTGACTTGCTCCCCCGAGTACCAGTTCAAGCAGGCGAAGTTGAGCTTCGTGAATGGTGTGACTCCGGCGATGGCTGGTGTTCATGCGGATGGTACGGCTCTGTCCCCGGAGGAGTCGGCATCGGCTGCCGCTGAGGTATCTGCTTCGGCTTCTGCGAGTGCTTCGGCTCGTGCGTCTGCGAGCGGTTCTGCGGGTTCTTCGGTAAAGCCTTCGGCGACGAGTTCCGGCCGATAAATTCAGCTTTCTAGATAACCCACTAGGCTATATATCCGCTAGGGAATATAGTCTCTAGGGAATATTCCGTTTTATCTATAGTGGGCGGCTGATACCGGCCACCACTACCCTACTATTCACTCTTATACTTACTCTTAACAGCGCGAGGCGCCGACCCCCATTCTCGGGGTTCGGCGCCTCGCGCTTTATACGGCTGGGGCGTACCTAGTTGAAGATAGCGCGCACGACCGAGTAGCCGGAGACCGGGTACACGGCGTTCACGGTTGCGGGCTTCTCGCTCTCGTCCGCGATCTCGATGGACTCGGTGCCGCGCAGCAGCTCCTCGAGCAGGATGCGCAGCTCCAGGCGTGCCAAGGGCGCGCCGGGGCAGACGTGGATGCCGTCGCCGTACACGAGGTTGCGGGACTGGTCGCGGTGCGGGTTGTAGGTGAGGGCGTCTTCGAAGGCGTCCTCGTCGCGGTTGGCGCTTGCCCAGTTAATGGTCACGCGGGAGCCGGCGGGCAGGGTGCGGCCACCGAGTTCGGTGTCCTGCGTGGTAATGCGGCGGTTGGTGACGAGGGTGTCTTCGAGTCGCATGATTTCTTCGACGGCGAGGGCGATTTCGCTGCGGTCGTCGAGTGCGTTGCCGTCGGCGAGGGAGGCGCGCAGGCGGTCCTGCTCGGCGCGGTTGCGTGCCAGGAAGTTGACGAATACGCCCACGGTTGCGGAGACGGTGGACAGCTCGCCCACGGTCCAGTTGCGGATGAGGCTGACGATTTCTTCGTCGGTCATGGTGCGGGGCTCTTCGCCGGGCAGCTGCACGGTGTCGGTGAGCAGTTCGGCGGTGACATCCTTGGGGTTGCCTGCGGCGGCGTCCTCGCGGCGTTCGTCGAGCAGCTGGCGGATGTAGCCGTCGAATTCGAGGGCGACCTTGGCGATTTCTTCGCGGTCGCGGCGCAGGGTGGCGACGCGGTTCTTTTCGATCCATTCGGTGAGGGGCTGTTCGAGGCATGCGGGCCAGCCCATGAAGGCGTTCTGCACGCGCATTGCGTATGCCTGGCCGAAGCCCTGCATGACGTCTACTTCTTCGCCGCGGGGCAGTTCTGCGATGAGGGTCTTCACGGCGTCACGGATGACGGGCGCGAACTTTTCGAGGCGTTCGGGGGTGAAGTATTTGTCGTTGACGGCGCGGAAGGTGGTGTGTTCGGGTGCGTCCATGCCGTTGGGGACGGCGATGTGGCGGGTGGAGACGACGTTGGAGTAGATTTCGGGGTGGTCGAGTACGTGCTGTACGTCGGCGTTTTTGAAGACGGAGTATCCCATGAATTCGTCGTGGGCGACGGGGCAGCGGCGGCGCATTGCGTCGTAGGCGGCTACCTGGTCTTTCTGCACTTCTTCGCTTCGGAGGTCCCAGTCGTTGTGTACGTTCTCAGTCATTGTTCACCCGTGTTTGTTATAGAGTTGTGGCGTGCTGGATGCGGGCGTCCGGACGATGCCTACGGGCAGGGTCGGGCGTGCATTTCAGCACGTGAAGCTATTAGTTATTATTTGACCGTATCACTTATGGGGTGGTGGCGCAGGGTAGGGGTTCCTTGCTTCTCAGTCAACGAACGACTTCGGGTGAGACGAGGAGCGGATCAGGGGCCGCACAAGGCGGAACGCACGAGGCGGGCAGCGCCTCCACCGGGGAGGGGCCGCCCGCCTCACTCTATGCAGTATTTCAACGCGAGGGGCTAGTTTTTAAGGAATTTCTCTTCGTTTGTAATAACGAAGTATGAGGGGTATTCGCGCCCGTTCAGAAGAGCGTTGTAGTGCGGTATTTTCTGGGTTTTGATGAGTTCACCGGACTCAACGGAATAGGCTTGAATATAGGTTTCTCCTTGCAGCTCGTACATAGCGTAGAGGTTCTTCTCGGTCCAGTAATATGTAGAGACTTCCTTTACTCCTTCTGGGATTTTGAGGCTGAATCGTACAGTGTTGTGGGCGGTATCAATATTGGTTGAGATGATTCGCCCGTCGTGATGGACCCACCAGATGTCGTCCCCGTATGCGTGTATTGCATCCGGTGCACCTGAAGGAACATTTTCTCCATCTACACGTTTGCTCGCTTCACCGGTAATTTGGCGTTCTGTATGCTCGCCTGTTTGCACATTAATTACTTCGAGCATGGATCCGTCAATATCTTTTAAATCTGCATATTGGTAGTCGGTAATGCTTTGCGGGTAAGTATCATGGATTTTCACAATTCTATTCCCTGCACACACGATGTAGGAACCATACATTGTGTTACTTTCGAGACTCTTCGAGAACATTTTTTCATTTGAAGGGTTCGGGTACACACGGGTAAGGTATGTGGGGTTCCTTGGGTGTAGGTATTGGTTATCTGTTCCTTCGTAATTGCTGATTTTATCGTAGCCCCATATACTGCCATCGGCGCACTGAGCTGTCATGTGTAAAATATTTTTAATTCTCTCTTCCCTCACCACACCATCTTTTACAATTGTCACGAGGAATACGTAATCACCACTTCCATCCCCTCCGTAATTATCTATAGCTACAATAGTGCTATCGTCTGCAACGTACACATCTTCACTGTAATCATTTTTTGTTTTCTTTGGGTATGTGTGCAGTTTATCGGAGAGGATGAATAGCGAATTTGTATCTGTGAAATACAGGTTTTTATCTTTATATTTAATTGGCGAGTTTCGAACCCCAACATTTTTGATTCTTGACCATTTTTGGGTTTGTGAGTTGTAGAATGCTACGCCTCCTCCAGCATTCGGCAGGTATCTTGAGTCGCCCGCAATAGATACAGCGAGACTGCTTTCGTCGAGGGCTTTGCGAGGGTCGTTTGTTACTGGGATGGTTGCGCTACAGCCTGACAGAAGGAGGGCGCCGATAAGTCCCAGACGCAGACTTCCTGAAAAACGGGATGTAGTCATTGCTACCACCTCGTTTCGTAGTGATGTACCCAGTGTGACTTCTGGATGTCTGTCGGGTATACGCCGGGGCCACCGTCAGAGTCGAGGTCCACGTTAGGGTCCGTGCTCTTATAGGCAGCCCAAACTAGCTGCGAGCAGTTATAAGAATTGGCGTGCACCGTTTTATTGTTCCAAAAAAAGTAATTGTAACTCTTCCAAATTTTTGACCTGGCAAAATTTGCTGCCTTATATTTATTAGGACTTTGCCATGACCAACCTACATAATACTTATAGACAGGCCTTGGCGCTTCTGCCTTATCGGCATAAACCGAACGAACATAAGGGGTGGTAGCTTCAACATAGGTGTAATGCGATACATATATTGCAGTATGCCCATGAGGGATGCCAATTGTACTATTTGATGAATAGAAAATATCTCCTACTCGCTCAGCCTTACCTGCAGGAATATTTTTATCAAAGAATCCTCGCGGAGGGCGTGCAGAATCTTTCTGTTTAGCAGTCATTGCATTCCGAGACTCTGTCGCAATACGATGCAATTCTTCGTCATATGAATTTCCCATCGCAAGCGCCGTCTGATGAATCTCGCGGGTAATCATCTCTCGATCTTCAGAACTAAGCGGATTTAGTCCAGCTGCGGAAATAATCTCATCAAGTTCAGAAGAGTAAGCATGTGCCTGATTAAGCGGCACAAGGAACGCAATAAGTATCAGTGCGATTGTATAGATTTTCCGCACAAATCCCTTTTGCGATTCCCCTGGGGCAGAATGCCCAGGTTTGAGGATGCTCATTTCCTTCAGGGCTTTGAAATTGGTATGCAGGGCGTTCACGACACCCTCCTTTCTGGCGGGTCACCTCTTGGTATCCCGCGGTCGGTCCTATGTCTTCAACAATACATAACACCGGAAACTGTCTGACTCAGTAGGTCATACCTTATATACCATTTCTGACCAGGTGAGTTTTTAGTGTTCCGTACCTCATTCTATCGTTAAAAGGGTCCGTTATGCAGGAAAAAACGCCCCGTTATCAATGGTGTATAGAATGCGGTAATTCCCTACTCGCGCCCTGCACCCTTCTTCACCCTGTAGCTTCTTGACTCCCGTCATATATGGGTCATCACCGAGGGATCGGAGGCAGGCGATAATTTTCTCGAAGGCTGTCCGGTCTTCTCGTTGGATTTTCTTTAGTTCTTTCGCTGCTTTGCGCGTCAATTCAACCCGGTACACGGGGTTTGAGACATGGTTTGCAGTCATCTGCACCCTTCAGGCAGAGCTTTAAATCTTAACCTCAACCTTAGCAGAAAAAGTGTACACTTTTTACATACTTTACATTGTTGTACTATGTAAGTAGCTCCCCTGGATGGAACCTGCATAAGAACTATCCTCGGAGCTAACGGATAAACCCCAGAAAGGAACCAGTCATGACTGTCACCACTCACCGGACTCGTTCCAATGTCACGACTCTTAAAGAACTCCGCGACAACCTCGGAACCAAAGTCAACGAAGCCGTATTCTCCGGCGAACGTCCCCTCATCAGCCGCAATGGTAAGACTGTTGCCGCGCTCATCTCCTACGAAGATTTGAAGCTGTTGGAAGAGTATGAAGAGCTCCTCGACATTGAGGCTCTGCGCAAGGCGCGCGCCGAAGATGACGGCTACCGCATTGGCCTCGACGAGTTCCTCGCAGAGAACCCTGCAGACTAGTCTTTCAACGCATAGAGCAAGGCGGGCGGCACCTCCACCGGGGAGGTGCCGC